>Ga0163144_10012845_pt1 | contig 17536 bp, 11 predicted proteins | sample OliLak19BULKMAT1_FD_123175 | JGI IMG/M metagenome (GOLD analysis project Ga0163144, IMG submission 123175) | Freshwater microbial mat bacterial communities from Lake Vanda, McMurdo Dry Valleys, Antarctica - Oligotrophic Lake LV.19.BULKMAT1 | ecosystem: Environmental > Aquatic > Freshwater >...
CTCAAAGGAAAGATCCTCGGCGACACACTCCGACTTGCTCAGGCTACCGGGTAACTGCCGTTTCTAGGTTTATCGCGAATTGGGTGGAGAATAGTGCAATGCCGATCACGCGCTATGAGGATGATCTGTATCTGTGGGCTGTGGAGTCAGATGGAGCGGGTGATGTTGCACCTTCTCAAGATTCGGTATCTGCCAGGCAAGCATACTCCCGGCTGGGATCTGAGTATCTGGAATGCGCAGAAGAGAATCCAGGTAATTCTGGAAGACAGCCCGAGTTTGCGGGCGGGTCTGGAGGATCACATGCGCCATCCCTGGCGGTTTGCACGAAGCGGCGCCATCCAACAGACAGGGTTGGCTGACGACGTGTTTCCGGTGGAGTGTCCGTTTACCGTCGAAGCGGTTGTGGGTTCGCTAGAATAGATTGCAGGTGTGGGGACGTAGCTCAGCTGGATAGAGCGGCCGCCTCCTAAGCGGCAGGCCGGCAGTTCGAATCTGCCCGTTCCTACCAGAGATTGCAAAAGGAAAAGGCGCCCTCTTTCGAGGACGCCTTTTTTCTTTTCTGCCGGGAGTTTTTTTAGAACATGAACTTCATGCCGAAACGGCCCGTGAAGCCCGGGTTGAACAGATCAGCCATTCCAAACCGCGGATCCAACGCGCCGCGAGTGCCGCGGGCGTCGGGGGTTGCGGCGAGGAGTGCCTGCCAGTCGTAGCCCTTGAACAAGTCGGTGTTGTGAAGGTCGATAGCCGAGCCCGGCTGCGCACCACCGGCACCGCGGTTGAGGTCGGTGAAGAGCTTACGGGTGGTCTTCTGGTTAAACAGGTTCTCCGCATTGAACTCGAAGCGAATCGACATGCCCTCGCGGAACTTGAAGGTGTGGCCGACCAGCAGGTTGGTGTAGTTCAGCACTGGAGTGCGGCCGAGGTCACCGCGGCCATTCACGTAAACCGGAATCTGGTTCGTGGTGTTGACCTGGCTGGTGAGCGGTGTACCGCTGCCGACATAGAAGAGCACGCCGAGGTCGGTGATCTGGGTGGAGGTCCACTTCTTATCCTTCGAACCGGATACCTTCATCACGTGCGGACGGTCCGTGGCGAGACGGCCCTTGAGGTCGAGCGTTCCTTTCGAGTCGAAGAGGATTTCGTCGAGATCCCAGGAGCGGTTCGCGTTGCCGCCCTGCCGGCCAGCGGCCGAGGTACCCTGTGCTCCGCTTGAAACCAGGCCTGTTGACGGGCTGGTGATTTCGTCAGAGTTGGCGATGCCGGCGTAGTTGCCGTAGAGGCGGCTGAACGTGTAGTTCACGTTGTAGAAGAAGCCGCTGGAGAAACGCTTGGTGAGCGACAACTCCATGGCGTCATAGTGACGAACCGGCTTCGGCATGGGGAACGGTTTGGTCAGGCCGCTGGTGGGCTGAATGAGAGCGCTGCCTTCGCTCGGGTTGGCGTAGAGGTACACTTCGTTGCCGGAAGCGTCGAGGGCGCCAAGATCTTCGATGGTGCGGACGAGGCGGTTACGAACGTAACTGGCGCGGAACACCATATTGGAAGCGACCTGGTATTCGACGCCGACGTTTGCGGCCTCAGTGCTCATCGGCTTGATGTCCTTGCCCACGAGGTCGAACGCCGGGATGCGGCGGTCACGGGGTGCATTGACATTTCCGCTCCACAGGTCGCGACCGCCGCGGTCAAGGCCGTTAAGAGAGAACACGTTCGTCGTTTCGAGAGGGCGGTAGTAGATCTTCCAGATTTGACCGCCGAAGGTGCCACGGGAGAGCTCGTATTTGACCCAGTCATAGTACTTGCCCCAGCTTCCGAAGACTTTGATCTTGCCGTCACCGCGGACGTCGTAGCTGGCGCCGAGACGTGGAGCGATCTTGTCGCCGTAGCTAAACTGGAAAGCGTTGTCACGGATGTCGCGGCGGAAGGATGGTACCTTTTCGTTCTCAAAGCGAACGCCGAGGCTCAGGGTCAGGCGGGGCAGGATGCGGTACTGGTCCTGGAAGTAGAAGCTGTCGATGGTTCCGCCTGTGACGCCGCGCGTACCGGAATCGTTGATCGCATAGTAGCCATACGTCCCGCGCTGGTTTGCACCAAGGACCGGGCTTGTGAGCCCGCTGTTCCAGTACACCTGGACATAGCCGCCACCTGGGTAGCTCTCGTCCACCTTGTTGACTGTCTTCTGCCGGCCCCAGCCGGCCTTGAAGTTGTGCTGGCCGAAGAACTTAACGAAAGCGCTAAAGTCGACCTGGCCGTAAGTGCGGGTGGTGAGGTCGAAGAAGGTGTTTTGCAGGCGCGGTGTGTTGTTGAAGCCGGTCGCCTGGCGAAGGTTCGCCGGGATCTCGAAAGGCAAATTCGTGGCGGACGTGGAATATTCAACCGAGCTGAGGCCGGGGATGCCTGTGGTCTTGTAGTCATCCCAGAAGCGTCCGGCGCGGAGGGTCAGGATCGAAGTCGGAGTGATAGTGAAGTCGAGCTGAGTGGAGTAGTTGCTCTGTGGGTTGAAGTAGCCGCGCCCCTTGTTGACCGCATTGGAGGTGGGGCTGGTAGTAGTGGTGTTGGCTCTGGAGTTGAGCGTGGGGAAAGCGCCGACGCTGGACGAGGGGGTCCAAAGGTACGACACGCTGCCGCGGAGCCGCTGAAAGGGTGCAAAACTGAGCTTGTTAAATGCCTGCCAGAAGGTCTGGTCGACGCTGAAATCGTCTTGTACGCCGCCCGCCTGAGTTACCGGCTTGGTGGCATTCCGGAAGCGCGGGGACGCAGCACTGAAGAAGAACAGCTTGTCCTTGATGAACGCTCCGCCGACGGAATAGCCGACTTCGTGGCTTTTGTCTGCAAACTTCTGATCCTGCACGAAGCTGGCGGTCTTTTCGGTGGCAGGATCCATGAGGAGCCGCTTTACCGGGCTGGCGCTGATGCTGTCTCCGTTGAAGTAGTAGTGGAAATCTCCATGAAAGGAGTTGCCGCCGGACTTGGTCACGGCGCTGATGACGCCTCCAAGGGCGCCGCCGTACTCGGCTTCAATACCAGAGGTTTTGACCTGGACTTCCTGCAGAATCTCGAACATCGCATTCTGACGCGACTTGCCGTTTACCAGCGAGTTGGTCGAAACACCGTCGATGTTGAACTGATTCTCGGCGCCACTGGCGCCATTGACCTGGAAACCACCTTCGATATCGCCCGAGTTCACCGACGGAGCTGTGATGACGAGGCTCTGGAAGGTACGGGATTTGGGCAGTTTGTCGAATTCCTCGGCCAGGACGTTCGTCTGAATGGTCGTGCCCTGCACGTCAATAAGTGTGGACGATTCGGTCACCTGGACCGTCTGCTCGGTGCCGCCCACCTGCATCTTTGCATCGACGCGGATGCTTCGGCCTACAACAACGAGGATCTCCGGAACTTCGTACTTCGAAAAGCCGGCGGCTTCGAAAACCATCGAATAGCGGCCCGGCTCAATATCACGGGTGTAGTAGGTACCGTCCGACGAGGTCTGGACGTTGTATGTACGATTCGTTTCTTTGTTGCGAATCGAAAGCTTTATGTTCGGCAGCACGGCGCCCGTTTGATCGGACGCTTCTCCGCGCAATTCGCCAAATCGCTCCTGACCGGTCAGCACGGTGGCTGCGGCCAGAAGGAACGAGAGCATCCAGACCAAATGCGGTCGGAATGCCATGACAACGGACGAAGAGACGCCCGGAGCCCTCATGGTTTTCATGTGATCTCCCCAACTAAATATCGTCTTGAGGCTTTGTAAGCCTGGCAGCACGTTTCGGAGGCGGCTTCGATCAGCGCTCGATACACCCCGTAAAGGTGGTGCTTCTGGCTGCAGGCCGCTGTCCTTTGATGGGCTATTTCGTAGCAAACAGTGGGCCAAACCGGTGACCTATCAAAACAAAAGGAAATACGCGACAGGAAGGTGAGGGCGGCTTCTGGATTCGGAATTACGGTGGCTTACTTATACGGAAAATGAAACTAAGTAGCAACCCGCCGGTGGTGCCATGCACCGGTGACAGGTGGTGAGTGGAGGATATAACTCACCTCCACCCACCGTGCCCCACCCAGGTCATAAAGTGAAGCGGGCGACAACCTGCGTCGTGCGCGGATTGCTGCTGAATACCTGGGAGCGTTTGGTCAGGTTCAGAACCCAGTTGTTGATGCGGCCCCTGGGAACCGAATGGCAGGTTTTCACGCGGCATTCAGAATTCCTCCCCACGCAACCCGGGAGAAGCCTGCGGACTTATAATTCCAGGTAGGCTATGCGAAAACGGGTTATCTACACATCGGGCACACTGCTGCTGGCAGTGCTGGTCATGCTGGTGGTGTGGCAGAGCTCGTTTTCCTTCGGCGAATTCGTTCCTGCCAGCCCCGAAGGAACCATGGTGCTGTGGGGCGTCTCGACGCTGATCTTCATCCTGACGGTCACGTTGGGGTTCATGCTGGCCCGGAATTTCTTGAAGCTCTGGGTGGAGCGGCACAGCAACCGGGAAGGGTCGCGCATCCGCACCAAACTGGTTTTGGGCGCGCTGATTTTAACCATCACTCCAGTTGTGTTTCTGGTGGTGTTCAGCATTGGAGTGCTGAATCGCAACCTCGACAAGTGGTTTACCCGGCCGGCGGAAGACATCAAGCTCGACCTGGTGAGCGTGAACCTGGCGATTCAGCGGGAGGAACGGGAAAAGGCTGAGGCACTGGCGGGCTGGATCTCCACGATGCCGCAGACGGCGGCCGCCCGCGCCGGCACAGGCGTTATGGACTCGCTGCAGAACATCTGTCTGGAGCGGGGTATTGCGTCGATCGTGGTTCGCGCGCCGGACCGCCCGCCGCTGCGACTTTGCGATCAGCCCGCGAATGGGCAGCAAACCGTGGAGGTAAAGCGCGGGGACATGGTCTTGCTGTCGATTCTGCCTCTGGATCTGGAGACCACCCAGCGCAACATTGAGCAGTCGGTGGCCCGATATAACCGGCTGAAGGATGAGCGCAATAACATGCGCAATCTGTACTACCAGCTGCTGTCGCTGATCACGCTGTTCATTTTGTTCGTTGCGACGTGGCTGGCTCTGTTTATGGCGCGGCAGATCAGCATCCCCATCTCGGCGCTGCTGGGCGCGGCGCAGGAAGTGCGGCGAGGGAATCTTGGGTATCGCATTGAGGTGAAGGCGATCGACGAACTGGCGACTCTGGTTCGGGCGTTCAACCAGATGACGCGTGAGCTGGAGGCCAACAGTCAGGAACTGGAGAAGCGGCGCCGGTTTACCGAGGCGATTCTGGAGAGTATTCCGACAGGTGTCATTTCTATCAGTGCAGACATGCAAATCCAGGCTGTGAACCGGGCTCTGAAGGGTCTGTTTCCGGCGGCCGTGGTGGATTCGGCCACCAGTATTCGGGATTTGTTCGGCGACGACGATCTGACCGAGATTCGGTATCTGATGAATCGCGCGCGGCGCATTGGCGTGGCTGCGAGCCAGATGGAATTGCGTGGCGAGAAGAAGGTGGTGCAGGTATCGCTGACGGTGGCGGCGCTGGAGGACCGGCTCAAGCCCGGGTTCGTGATCGTGCTGGAAGATACCAGCGACATGTTGCGGGCGCAGAAGGCGCAGGCGTGGCATGAAGTGGCTCGTCGCATTGCGCACGAGATCAAGAATCCGCTGACTCCGATCGCGCTTTGCGCCGAACGTATTGAGCGGCAGCTGGACCGTCCGAACACGGCGGAAACGCCTCGCATTTTGCGGGAATGCTCGCAGATTATTTCGTCGGAGGTGGAATCGGTTCGGTCGCTGGTGGATGAGTTCTCGCAATTCGCCCGGTTTCCGGCAGCGCAGCCGGTGTTGTCCGATCTGAATGAAGTTGTGGAGAATGCGATGGGAGTGTTTTCCGGGCGACTTTCGGGCATTGAGGTGATTCGGGATCTGACTCCGGGTCTGCCGCCGGTGAATATCGACCGGGAGCAGTTCAAGCGGCTGGTGGTGAATCTGGTGGACAACGCGGCTGAGGCGATGCGTGAATCGCTGGTCCGGCGGTTGTATATCGGTACGTCGTCACCTGCGCCTGAGACAGTGGAGTTGACGGTTGCCGATACCGGATGCGGCATTTCACCGCAAGACAAGGAGCGTCTCTTCCTGCCTTATTTCACAACCAAGAGCCGGGGTACGGGGCTCGGGCTGGCGATTGTCAGTCATATTTTGGCCGAGCACGATGCTCACATCCGCGTGGAGGACAACGCTCCCGTGGGTGCGCGTTTTATCGTCGAGCTGCCTTCCGCGGTGAGCGTAGAGGTAGAAGGACCGAAGCTGGAGGTGCCGGCGTGAGGCCACTTCGCGTGCTGGTAGTGGATGACGAGCCGGGCATTCGGGGGTCGCTGAGCGGCGTTCTGGGCGACGACGGGTGTGAGGTGGAGAGCTGCCCCGATGGCGAATCGTGTCTGGTCCTGCTGCAGGAACGCTCGTTCGACGTGGTGTTGCTGGACGTGTGGCTGCCGGGAATCGATGGAATGGAGACGCTGACCCGCATCGAATCTATGCCTGGGGACCGGCCGTCTGTGGTCATGATCTCAGGGCACGGGACGATCGAGACGGCGGTGAAAGCGACCAAGCTGGGCGCATTCGATTTTCTGGAGAAGCCGCTCTCGATTGACAAAGTCATCGTCACAGTGAAGAACGCGGCGGACCACCGGCGTCTGGGGCGTCAGCTTGAAGAATTGCGGGATCGCGACGGGCGGCCACAGATCATCGGCGACAGTGTTCCGATGAAGGCGTTGCGGCAACAGCTGCAGCTGATGTCGGGTACGAATGGCCGCGTGCTGATTTACGGGGAAAGCGGCACGGGCAAGGAACTGGTGGCGCATGCGATTCATGAGTTGAGTCCGCGTCGCTCAGAGCCGTTTATCGAAGTGAACTGCGCCGCGATTCCGGAAGACTTGATTGAGAGCGAGCTGTTCGGGCATCGCAAGGGAAGCTTTGCCGGAGCGCATGAGGAGAAGGTCGGCAAACTGCGCAAGGCCGACGGCGGGACGCTGTTTCTGGACGAGGTCGGCGACATGAGCCTGCGGACGCAGGCCAAAGTGCTTCGCGCTCTGGAGGAACAGAGGTTTGAGCCGGTCGGCGCGCAGGAATCGGTGCGCGTCGATGTGAGGATTGTGGCGGCGACGAACAAGAACCTGGACGAGGAGATCCTGCGCGGGAATTTCCGCGAGGATTTGTTCTACCGGCTGAACGTCATTCCTTTTTATGTGCCGCCACTACGGGACCGCGTGCAGGATATTCCGCTGTTGTCGGATCATTTTTTACGGGAATTTTCTGTGAATTACGGACGCCGTGCCAAGGAATTGACGCCGGAGGCTTATGAGGTGCTGTCGGAGTACTCGTGGCCAGGCAACATTCGCGAACTTCGGAACCTGATGGAGCGAATCGTGATCCTGAATCCCCAGGTACGAATCGATGCGCGGCACATTCCTCTGAACATGCCCCGTCGGGCCGCACAGGACAGGCCCGCGGAGCGTTTCGCGAGTCTGCAGGACGTCCGCGAAGCGGCCGAACGGGATTACATCCTGAAGAAGCTGGATGAGGCGCAGGGCAACATCACCCGGGCCGCGGAGTTGCTGGGACTGGAGCGGTCGAACCTGTACCGCAAGATGAAGGCACTGAACATCGCGCCCCGCGAAGGCTGATCCGTTTTCCCGTTTCACTTTTCGCGCGACTCAATCTCCCATCAAATCAACAACATAAAAAATCCAACCCCGGAAACCCGCCACCCCCTCCTGTACACTTTTCCCCGAGGAGCAGGAAATTCATGACCAAAGCCGAGACCGCAAGAATCAACGGAGCCAAATCAAACGGGCCCATAACCGAAGCCGGAAAAGCCGCATCGTCGATGAACGCACTGCGCTACGGCCTCAACGCCGCCGACGTCGTCATCCCGGGCGAAGACCCCGTCGAATTCGAATTCCTCCAAATGGAGATGGAAACCACCTTCGGCCCGATAACCTCGCTCGAATTCGACCTCGTGAGCGAAATGGCCGCTGCCCGCTGGCGTCTCCGCCGCATCACCATCATGGAAAAGGCAGCCTGGGAAGCCGCCTTCCGCCGAGTCCGCGGCATGCCCGGCAACGAAGGCCTCTCCGGCGAAGAGCTCTACACCATCGCCGTCAATGAAGTCACCAACGGCCCCGAGATGAAGCAGGTCCACCGTCATGAGACCCGCCTGCGCCGCGTCTGGGAAAAGGCCCGGCTCGAAGTGGTGGCCCTGATCACCGACCGCCTTCGGGCCGAGCGTGACGCCAAACACGCCGCCTTCGCCGCCAATGTCGTCGCCGACGCAAAGGCACAGGTCGCCGCCTCACAAGCCGCATGGGAAGCAAAACAACAGAAGCTCGCCTCCGAACGCGATCGACAGCAGTCCGGTAAACCCTCGCGTCAGCCCGAAACTGCGCCCGTTCAAAACGAACCCAGCCAGCCGCCCGCGGCAAGGGCCGCCTGACCTGGCCCACACGTAACGCGGTGGTCCGGCCGGACCAAACGAGAGTGCGCTGCGACAGGCAGCTCGTCTTTCACTGCAGCGTTCGCCGATTTCGGGCGTACACTGACTGTCAGATGCCGACAGCTAAAAGCAGGTGGCTGCGGGCTCAGGAATCGGAGGAAACAATTGAAGTCATTTTTAAAGGTTTTGGCGCTGGCGGCGCTCGCGGTTGTCTCCGCGATTGCCCAGCCGCGGATCGGCGGGCTCCAGAACAACTACAGCTATCTTGTGCCGGGGAATCCAAACTACGGCATTGCCCAGGGCTCCATCTTCATCATCTCGGGGACGAACCTCGCTAACTCGACCACAGGGCTGCAGAACGTGCCTCTTCAAACGACGCTGAACGGCGTATCGGCGCGGGTGACGGTGAACGGAACCAGCACGGACGTTCTTTGGTATTACGTGACTCCGGGTCAGCTCGGTGGCATTCTGCCGTCGAGGACTCCGGTGGGCACTGGCACAATTACGGTGACCAACAACGGACAGACCAGCGCTGCCGCGCAGATCCAGGTTGTGCAGAGCGCGTTTGGCATCCTGACTCTGGCCGGCACGGGCACGGGCGCGGCTGGCGTGTTCGATGCGCAGAACCGGTTGTTGTCGACAACAGGTAACGCCACCAAACCGGGCGACGTGATCGTAATCTGGGGCAGCGGCATTGGTCCGGCTGCCGGGGACGAAACGATTTTGCAGACGCAGGTGAACCTGCCGAATATTCCGGTGACGGTGGAGATTGGCGGCATATCGGCTCCGGTGCTGTATCGCGGACGCACGGCGTTCCCGGGACTCGACCAGATTAACGTGACGGTTCCGGCTGGTGTGACTCCGGGCTGCGATGTGTCGCTGTTGGTGAAGACGGGCGCGATCTCGAGCAACTCGACCACGATTCCGGTTTCGGCGACGGGCGGCAACTGCCCTGCGACTCAGCCGGGCGGCGGTGGTACCACTCCCACTACGCCGACGATCAGCCAGGCGGATATCGACCGGTGGCTGGCCGCGGGTCAGTTCCGCTCGGGTTCGGTGACTCTGTCGCGGAGCACTACGTATGCCAGTGCGGCTGCAACACCCACGCGACAAGACACTCTGGACGCCGGGTTCCTGAGAATCTCCGGCGGCGACCTGCAGCGTGCCCTCGGCCAGTTTGCGGGCCAGATCAACCAGACTACGATCGGGTCTTGTACCGTGACCCAGATAACCCTTTCGGCACAGAACCCATTCCCGGGCTTTACGCCTACTTTCCTGGACGCCGGTGCGACGGTGGATGTAAGGGGACCATCGGGATCGAAGTCGGCGCCGCGCCAGCGAGAGACGGTGGCAGGAATCACCTTCATCAGCTACAACGCCACGGTCGGCAATGGCACGCCAGGCAACTACATGGACCAGGGCTCATACACGTTTAGCAATCCTGGCGGTCCGGATGTCGGCATCTTCAACGGGACTATTCAGGTTGGTCCTGAGCTGACCTGGACGAACCGTGCCAGCATCACGAGCGTGAATCGTTCGCAGGGCTTGACGGTCACGTGGTCGGGTGGCGACCCCAACACCAACGTGGAGATCGTCGGGGCGAACGCGAGCATCAACCTTCAGACGCAGGCAATCAGCAGTTCCTCTTTCGTCTGTCTCGCGAGGAACGCGGACGGCCGCTTTACCGTCCCTGCAAGCGTTCTGACACAGTTGCCGGCGAGTTTGAGCCTGCCTGGTCTTCCACCTGGAACTCCGGGATTCGGAGGTTCTCTGGGGATTTCGTCCTCAGGACCCGGCATTCGTTTGACCGCCACGGGCATCGATTACCTGCTGGCCAATTACGACTACTCGGTGAACCAAACGGTGTCATACCAGTAACTTCGGTTTCCGGAGAACAGGGCCGTGCGCTTCGGCGTGCGGCCTTTTTTTATTGCCCGAACGTCATTTCGGCGCCGACGGTGACCCAGTTCATCAGGGGTCGGCCGATGGGGTCGCGATACCAGCGGATCATCAGCCCGGGGCGGAACTTCTTTTCCCTGTCGAGAGCATAGTTCGCACCCACCTGCCCGTAAACCAGCCAATGTTCGTAGCCACCCAGAGGGGGCTTTACGAAGACGTAGCCGGCTCCCGCGCCAAGGGACGCGTTGAGGCGGTCTTGCAGGAAGGGGAAAATGGCACGGTAGCCGAAACGGGGGATCTTCATGCCGCGGTCGCCGAAGCCGAGGTCGACGCCCATGTCCGCCTGTCCATTGCGGGTGAAGTGGTAGCCGTAGTCGATTGTCAGCATCGGGGAACTGCCGATCGTCTTTGACTGCTCACCCTTTCCGACGGGGTTGAAGTTGCCCGCTCCGAGGGTCCATCGGTGCAGATAATCCTCTGCGGCGAGTGAGGTTAGGGTCAACAGGAGAATCAGGACGACACGGCTCATACTGTGCCCATCGTAACGTTACTGTCGACGGGCGTGGGCGTCAGCCCCCTCTCTCGCTTATGGGACGTAGATCATGAAGTCGACGTCGAGCACCAGGGCCTGTGTCGTCACGCGTATCGACGTCACGTGGAACTTGCGGAGTTGGCGGTCTGGTGCGTCCAGCCGCGTCTTTGCCTCCTGCGCAAGCGGGTAACGGAACTGCTTCTCGAGGCTGGTGCCGAGCGCGGCGCAGACACGGCTGATGTAGAATCCCCAGTGGCCGGAGTCGGGGGCGACCTTCACGTCTCTTAACCCGACCTGGCCGGAGTCATAGAACGGTGTGGCGATGATGCTGAGCGGGAAGGAGTCGCCGAGCCCGAGGCAGCGGCCGAGGATGTCGACGGAACTGCGGCCGGTGAAGCGGGCCCGCATCAGGAGCCGGCCGCCTGCCTCATGGACCGATGGCTTTTCGAGCCACGCGAAATTGCACTTGTCGGTTCGGCTTCCTTTGACGTAGCGTCGACCTTCATCGGTGAACATCTGCGCAGACAGCATGCGTTCCAGCGCGTTGAAGCTGATGTGGATTTCGGCGGCGCGGCTGACCGCGGGGATCAGGAGAAGGAAAAAGAGGGGAAGCACGAGGAGTAGCCGGATCCCCCCATTATGAAGGGATCCGGCCGGGTCAACTAAAAGAACAGCTTGATGCCAAGCTGGAACTGACGGGGGTAACCGTTCTGCGTGTTTCCGGCATTGGGGAACACGGTTCCGAAGTTCGGGCTGTTGGGGTCGGTGTTATAGCCATCGTTGCGGCCGTAGAAGTAGTAGTTGGTCGCGTTGAAGGCTTCGATGCGGAACTGGGCAGAGAACCGTTCGGTGAAGTTCACTCTCTTGGAGAGGGCGGCGTCCATGTTGAACAGCGCCTGTTTGCGGATCTGGCCGCTGCGGGACGGGGTATAACGCGGGTCATATCCGGCCGTCGTCTGCAGCCATGCGTAATTGGCGGGGTCCGTGCCGCAGCCGCGGGTGATGCTGTAGGGCTGCGGGGTGTTGGCTACCACGCGCACGTTGTTGACGAAGGTTTCCGTCTGACGGAGCACGCAGGGATTCCAACCCCTGACCTGGTAATCTTTGCGGTTGAGGCTGTCTTTGCCTTTGAAGTCGCCACCGGGGGTCAGGGGGTCCTTCAGCTGGAGCACGCTACCGGGGAGGTCGTTGGGCTCACCGGACGAGAGCTGCATATAGGTGCTGAAGGTCCAGCCGCCGAGGAAACCGTTGGCCCACTTGTTCATGTTCGAGCCGATCTTACGGCCTCGGCCGAAAGGCAGGTCGTAGACGGGGGAGAACTTGAAGTAGTGGGGACGGTCGTTGAAATACAGGCCCGACTGACGAACGTTGGCGTAGGGATCGTTGAAGCCATGCCTTTCGACCATCTTGCTGAGCGTGTAGTTGGTGACAAGTGTGAGGCCGCCCATGCGGACGTTGTAATTGATCTGCATGGAGTTGTAGAAGATGTTCGATTCGCCGAGACCGGACTGCTGGAGGTTGCCCGAGAACTGCGGATACGGGCGGGCCAGTTGGAATCGGGAGATGTTGGCAGCGGTGCCGAGGGCGGTGTTACCGAAGGCCGCGATGCCGCGGAACGGGTTGGGAACCAGTTCGTTGCAGAAGGCCGGGCTGCCACCTTCCTGCAGGTTGCACTGCTTGCGGAAGTCGAGGGACGGGATGTTGAATGCCTTGTCCATGTTGGCGCCCCTGGTGCGGCTGCCGACGTAGGAAACCTCAAGGGTGCTGCCATTCGACATCTGGCGCTGGATTCCGAACGAGTAGGAGTGGTAGCGCGGCGTGCGCATGTTCGGGTTGTACCAGGTGAAGTCCTGGCCAAGGAATGTGGCCGCTCCGAGTCCGGCACCGACGGGCTGGTTGACACCGGCCGGGAACGGGTTGGAGAGGATGTTCGGCAGGAGGGTACGACCGCCGTCGAGCGAGTTTACCAGCGGGGTGCTGGTGGCGAAGCCCGTGGTGCGGTTCCAGTCGTTATTGGGGTTCAGGTAGTAGAGACCGTAGCCGCCGCGGATGACGTACTTGTTGCTGATTTGGTAAGCGGCGCCGACGCGCGGCTGAAAGTCATTCCAGTCCTTGTTGGCGACCAGGCTCGGGTTGCCATTAACGCCGGCAAAATTGAGTCCGCCTTTGAGGTTGCGCAGGTTGGGATACAGGGCGAGCATGTCGGCCGGAATCTGGTTGGCGATGGGCGAGGCGATCCCCGTGTTGAAGCCGCGGTTGAGGCGGTTGTACTTTTCCTCAGGCGCCCAGTTCAAGTCCCAGCGCAGGCCGAGATTGAGGGACAGCTTGCGGGTGATCTTCCAGTCGTCCTGGAAGAAGGGCGACATGTACCAGTTCTTGAAGAACGGATAGATCGGGTAGTTGCTGGATCCACCGATGCCGCCGAGAAGGAATGAGGCGAAGCCGTCGCCCGAGTTCGCGTCACTCTGATTCCAGAGCTGGCGTGTCCACTGGGTCTGTCCGGAGAAGGACAGAATATCGCCGCTGTTCTGCTGGATGAAGTGAGTGCGGCGTACGTCGAAACCCATCTTCATGGTGTGCGCACCGGAGATCTTTGTCACTTGTGTCAGCAGGTTGTAGCTGTTGGTGATATTGATTCCCTGGCTCCGGCCAAGTGATGTATAGCCGTCAAAGTTCCACCGGCCGAAGTAAATCGGGCCGGGAAGCTGGCTGAGCAGAGACGGTGCGAGCCCGAGCTTCGTCAAGTCGAAGTTTTCATTTGCCCTGCCGAAACCCTTCTCGACGAAGCGGTTGTTCGAGGCGCGGATGTTCAGGATCGTGCTCGGGGAAATAGTCCAGAGGTAATCGAGCACGTAAGCGTCGTTGATGCGCTGGAAGGGCTGCTGGCCGTCCTGTCCGGGAGCAGCGCAAATGCCGTTTACACACCGGTCTTCTGTGCGGTCATTCGATGCATGACGGAAGAAGGCGCGGTGCCTGTCGCCAAAGTTCCAGTCGAACTTCAGAGTTAGATTGTAGAACTTATCGGTGGCGGCGTACTCCGGATTCAGGAGGTTCTGAACGGCGTAGCGCTGGCCGGCCGTTTTCGCATTCGGCAGCGGCATGAACGAAGTGACGGCTTTCGCGACCGGGTGGATGCGGTTCTGCGGAATGATGTTATTCGGGAAGGGTGTGCGAATCGGGTCGCCATTCGAGGCGAAGTTCGTCGTATTCGGGTCGTAAATGGTGACAGGGGCGCCCGCAGGGTTTGTCAGCTTGCTGAAGTCGCCGTTGCGCATTTCAGGCTCGGGGTAGGAGTTGCGGAGGAACTGCGGCCACACTTCGCGATAGCCTTCGTAGGCGCCGAGGTAGAACAGCTTTACCGGGCCGTCCTTCTTCAGGAGTTTCGGAATGTGCACCGGACCTGCGAACTGCCAGCCGTACTGGTCGAGCTCGTGTGCCGGCCTGGAGATACCCACAGAGTTGTTCTGGAAGGTGTTGGAATCGAGCCAGCGGCGGCGGTAGAACTCCCACAAAGTGACGTGATGTTCGTTGGAGCCGCTCTTCAGCACGACGTTGAACACGCCGCCGCCGGTCTTGCCGTACGATGCGTCATACGAGTTCTGCTGGACGCTGAATTCCTGAACGGAGTCGACGATGGGCACGTAGGCGATGTTGTTGCTGCCCATCTGTGCGTTGTTCGGGGCGCCGTCGAGCAGGAATTCGTTGTTCGACTGACGTCCACCGTTGACCGACCACTCGGCGATGGCGCCGTTATCGAACGGGCGCTGCCAGATGGCGGCTCCGCGGAACGTAACGCCGGACATCATGGACCCGAGCATGAACGGGTTGCGCGAGTTCAGGGGGAGTTCGGAGACCTGAGTGGTGGTGACGACGCCGACGCGGCTCGCGGTCTGTGTTTCGAGGACCGCGGCTTCGGCAGTGACATTGACCGACTCGGAGAGCTGACCAACTTCAAGGTTGATGTCGATACCAACGGTGCGTCCGACTTCGAGGATTACGTTTTCACGGCGGTAGGTTTTAAAGCCTGGCTGAGTAACAGTAACGACGTACTGTCCGGGACGGAGGAACGGGAGGGTGTAGTTGCCCCCGTTGTCTGAAGTTGCTTTGGTGGTTTCGTTATTGGCGACGTTTACGGCTTCGAGTTTCGCGTTCGGGACGGCCGAACCGGACGAATCGAGCACGTGACCAGAGATGGTAGCCCTGAATTCCTGCGCCGACACTGTGACGGCGGCAAGGCTCAGGAGTACTGCGAGAACTGACGTGATTCTCATATAGGCCCCCAGATTGTTTTCATATGCAAGCCCGATCATTTGCCGGGCTTTGCTGCGCGCCAACACCTCGACGCACGATTGCCAACCAGCTTATCTGTAAAGTTTTGTTAACCACAAATAGAGTTTTTCGTGGTTTATACTACGTATTAATCGAATAGTACTCTTCGATACAAATGGCGGATAACGGCCTAAACACGTCGATTTTTAAAACCTCACGGCCGCGTTGGGCGGGCGTTGCATGGAGTGTCCCGGGAGCGAACGGAACGGCGCGGAGAGGAGCGGTTGAGGCAGCCTCAGACACGGCTCCCGGGATGCGGGTAGTCGGCCGGGCTTTCCGGGAATAGAGACCTGTCGGGAAACTTACGGATATTACCGCTTTCGGAAAGAAACCCTGATGGAGCTTGTTCGACCGGAAACGGTTCCGCATCCCACATAGCTGGCAGGCAAAAAATGGCGCAAAACTTCCAGCGTTTCAGCTTTGCAACCACTGACAGAACTACGCGAAAGAGGTGTGGCCACGTGAGGGAGAGATGCACGTCTTACGCGCTGCTCCGGTCACGTACTATTCGACCGGAGCCGGGCAAGGCTGCCGGCATCAACATCACCCTGGAAGTGGGTAGTCTGATGGAAGTCGTTACTCGCCAGGCAGATGGAGACCTGGGTACTTCCTGGACCGTCCGCACCTGATCAGGCTGACCTCGGTTTACGAACTGCCGTTCGGCGAAGGCAAGCAGTTCGGCGCCGGCGCACCGAGGGCAGTGAAGGCGCTGACCTCTGGCTGGACCGTGACGGCGTTCTTCACCGATCCGCTCCTCGGCTTCCCGGCCGACCTGCCAGGCAGCGTCATGCAGTTGAATTGAAGGACCCGAGCACTCCTGGCGGCGTTTGGGACGGGCAGATCGACGGGAAAACGAATCAGGTTCGCGCGTGTGCGGGCTCAGTTTGGTGTGGAAGCGTTCAACGATCCCAACAGCCCGAACTTCGGCACCATCTTCCCGTCTCTGGTCTCCACGCAGAACTCGCTTCCGCGCCAGATCCAGGTTCGTATGAAGATCATGTTCTAAGTTTCGATTGTTGGTGAGGTAACGATGGGGCTGCGCTTTCGGGCGCGGTCCCTTTTTATTTGAGGCGAGTGATGTAGTCGGCGTTGGTTTGCAGGGTCCAGTCCTGGCAGAGCTGGCGGTAGCGGGCTACCTGTTCGGGATGGCTGGCGGCGACGTTCGTCTGCTCAGCGGGATCGGCTGCGAGGTCGAAGAGCTCCGGGCTGGACTCGCTGCGAATCTGGCCGATGTACTTCCAGCGTCCGTCGCGCACGCCCCATTTTTCCGGGATGGCGCGGTTGTGGAAGAAGACGGGCTGTATGGAAAAGGCCGGTGTGAGGAGGCTGCGTCCGGGTGCGCCGGCGCCGGCGAGTTCGGTGAGTGTCGGCAGGATGCTGCCGTTGCCAGCGACCCGGTGTGACGTGACGGGCTCGGCCGAGGGATTTCTTCCGTCGAAGAGAATCAGGAATTCGCGGACATTTTCTTCGTAAATGTAATCGCGGTGAAGACGGTTGCGGGCGTGGGTTTCGCCGAATGCTTCGCCGTGATCTCCGGTGACGGCGACGATGGTGTTCCGCATCAGACCCTGCTGGCGAAGCCAGTTCAGGAGGCTGGCGATGCCGCGGTCGGTGTAGTGGAGGGCATTGCGGAAGTCGTTGTGCGGTTCCCCGGGTTTCGCGATGAGGGGGAAGTTGGGCGGGGCGCCGTAGGGATGGTGCGTGGCGGCCGTCGCTCATGCTGGGGTCTTTCTTCAAAGAGCTCGACACCCCGTTCTCCAGTGCCGTCGAAGCTGAAGTAGTTCACGCCCGCCCCAAGAGTCACCAGTCCCGTGATGTCGCCGTCGACCGGGTTAATGAGGCCGATCGAGGTGGTGGGATAGGTATTGAAGATTCCGTAGAGAAGATTGTTGGCCGTGTCAGGAAGCAGGAAGATTGGCTGCGCGCCCAGGGTGAATGAGCTTAGGACGGTTGCGTCCAGTGTGCAGCGGGTCTCCAACTGGCTGTCATATGTGATTGAGTAAAGGGTTCCGGCCGTTACCGGGGGTGCGGCTACAAAAAGGGCGAGGACAAGTATAAGAATTATGGTGAATTGCTTCATTGGGCGGGTCACAGAAGTATACCGTTAAGTGCCTGCCGGGAGATACGATAACTGCCATGCGGTTGGTACTAACAGCTCTGGTTCTGGTACCAGGGTGCTTTTGTGCGTCTTTTGAGGACGTCACTCGATCATCGGGAATTGCCTTCGTTTTGCGGAACGGGGCGACGGGAGACAAGCACCAGATCGAGACGATGGCGGGTGGCGTCGCGATGTTCGACTATGACGGCGAC
>Ga0163144_10012846_pt1 | contig 17534 bp, 15 predicted proteins | sample OliLak19BULKMAT1_FD_123175 | JGI IMG/M metagenome (GOLD analysis project Ga0163144, IMG submission 123175) | Freshwater microbial mat bacterial communities from Lake Vanda, McMurdo Dry Valleys, Antarctica - Oligotrophic Lake LV.19.BULKMAT1 | ecosystem: Environmental > Aquatic > Freshwater >...
AGCCGCCGAGTTTCGCGAGCACGCCATAGATACCGCCGAGGTACGCAGCAACAGCAATCACGGCATCGGAGTGAATCAGCACCCGCTCGGTCCCACCGACGCGATCTACCCAGAGCAGGGAATCGACCAGTTCCAGCTCCGGATGCCGTGCACGCACTCCCCGCCCCGCGAGTCCACCGCGCGAGGCGAAGCAGACCTGCCTTTTTCGGTCGCGGTCGAGCACAAAGCGCACCGAGCGCGTGCAGAAGCCGCAGTCGCCATCGTAGACCAGGATCGGCGCTGGCTGGGAATAGCTCATCGTCCGTCTCCCATGGGGAATGGCGTCACGAATCGACCCTCCCGTAGGAAATGGATGGTCAGCGCATGCACGTCGGCGCGTCTCATGATGAACGTGTGGGTGCCATCGACCACCACGTGGGCCGTCTCGCCCACCAGATGCGTGTGTTCGAGATCGACCTTGCCATCATCACGCGCCGCGATGATGCCGATCTCAACACCCCGCGGCGCAGGAAGTCGACGCACGGTCGACGTGGAATCGGTGCGAAGTTCAGACAACGGCTCCATGAGCCAGCCCGCGACGGGGGCGAAGAAGTCCGCCGATCGGGACCCCTGATTGGGGGGCGCCAACATGACGAGACGCCCGACCCCAAGGGGCGGCACGGGCTGCACGATCAGCCAGCGGGCGATGATGCCCCCCAGGCTATGCCCCACGAAGTGCACTCGGGTGTGGCTCCCACGTTCCGCCTCGAGCTGACGGCCAACGGACTCGCCGAGCTCGGCGATCGAGCAGCAGTAACTCGAGTATCCGATGTTGAGCACATCGAACCCCGCCTGTACGAGTGCCTCCTTGAGGAGGGCCATCGAATAGGAGGTCCGACCCATTCCGTGCAGCAACACGACCAGCTCCCGCTCCGGAACCCGCCAAGGCACGGGCAGGGACGCAGCCACGGCGGTGGGCGGTTCTTGCGCGCCGGCGGACCCCCCCAAGGGGGCCAACCACAGGGCGACAACGAAAGAGAGGAGGAGCCGCATCTATCCGTTCAAGAGTGGAAGGAACATGTTCCCGTTAACAGTATCCACGAGACCCACTTGGAGTACCCCGAACGTGCCCTTGCCCCCCACATTATCGGCTGCTGACGGCACGTCCCTCCACTTGATCGAGTGGTCGGCCGAGGGGCCGCGTGGCACGGTCCTGATCGTCCACGGACTCGGGGAGCATATCGACCGATACGGCCACGTGGCGCAGTGGCTCTCGTCCCGCGGCTTCCGGGTGATCGGGTACGATCAGCGCGGGCACGGGCAGTCGCAGGGGCCGCGCGGGGTCATTCCCACCCGCGATGCGCTGGCCGAGGATCTCGCGGAGATGATCGATCTCGTGCGCTCCGCGGACGGGCCGTTCGTGCTCTTGGGGCATTCGATGGGGGGCGCGATTGCCGCCCGCTTCGTCGCCGACGCGCGACGGCCGGTCGATGGGTTGATCCTGTCGTCGCCCGCGCTTGAGACAGACCTCTCGGTTCTGCAGCACCTCCAGCTTTTCGTTGGCGAGCACCTCTTGCCAGGGGTCGCGCAGAACAATGGGCTCGATCCCAAGATGATCTCCCACGACCAAGCGGTCGTGCGCGCCTACATCGAGGATCCGATGGTGCATGACCGGATCTCGGCGCGTCTCGCACGTTGCATCATTGAGGCCGGCATCATTGCGCGTATGCGCGCCAGAGATTGGAGCGTGCCTACGCTCGTGGTGTACGCCGGCGACGATGCGCTCGTCTCACCGCGCGGCAGTGAGGGATTCGCGGCCAGCGCCCCGCGTGAGGTCGTGGAGGCCACCAGGTTCGATGGTCTGTATCACGAGATCCTCAACGAAACACCAACGCTGGCCGCCCCGGTCTTCGCGCGCATCGAGCAATGGCTCGACACGCGCTTCCCACCGCCTGCTTCGGACCACTCCGCTCCGGAACGATCCGCTACGGCGTGATGCGCACCGGCGCGTCGGCAATGCCGCCACGCGTGCTCGTCACTCGCGCATTCGCCTCGGCGGCCTGACCCGCCGGCACCCGCACGCGCACGGCGATGGTCTTCGTCTCGCGACCGCCCACGTAGAACTCCGTACCGCGACCAACCGAACGCACGCCGCCTCCCTCGATGGTCAGGAAGTCCGGGCGCACGATGTGCACGCGCTTGGCCTGCTCGAGCGCCGTCGGGATCAACCCGCTGTTGCGCACCGTGACGCGGACTTCATGCGTCGCGGAGTCGGCCGAGGCGCGCACCTTCACGACCTGCACGTTCGTGATGCTGAGCTGCGGGAGCTCCATCGCCATCGCGAGATTGAACATCGCCTGATTGCGCGCCCACTTCTCGAGCACTTCCGGCGGACCATTCTGCGACCAGAACTTCGGGTTCGGGCCACCGACTTCGACTTCGCCGAGCGCTGGGTGCATCACCTTGGTCCACATCTGGTAGCCGGCGCCACCGAACATCTCGTCGTTGTAGCGAAGGACTTCGTACTGGTCCCAGGTGCCGTCGCCGTTGTAGTCGCGCTCACGACCCCCATTCCAGAGTTCGTCGCCATACCAGACCTGCCCCATCTGGAAGTAGCCGAAGTCCGGGCCATGGCCGAAGAGCGGCTCGCCGCGCGGCGTCTGCCCCCGCGGGAGGAAGCGGTTCGCGTACGTGATGTACACGTCGCCCGCCCACGGGTAGTTCGTGAGTGAGAGCCCGACCGAGTCGAAGTGCTGCAGGAGCTTCAGGTCGGACGGAAAGACGCACTCCGTCTGCAAGCAGGTGCTCGGGCCGCGGAGATGCATCGGCACCTGCGTGTCCATTGAGTTGGTGACGCTGATGTTCGGATGGTTCAGCTGCCAGAGGAAGACCGCGCGCGTCTCCGGCTCCGAGAGCGGATACTAACCAGCGCCGAACTGCGTGTTGCCGCGGCCGGTGGCCTCGGTCATCGGGCGCCAGTTGTACGGATAATTGCGGTGCAGGTCGAGCCCGCCGATGCCGTCTTCGTTGTAGCGGCCATCGCGATCGTTATCGATGCCTTCGGGGAACATCAGGTACTCGCCGCGCCCCATGCCGACGAACCGCATCAGACGACCCTTCGCGTCGAGCGAATCCACGACGTGCGTGCCTTTGCCGGCGCCCACATGCTGGCGCATCTGGCGGATGAAGCCGTCCCCATCGAGATCCTCACCGTCGTCCTCGTCCATCAGCCCATCGCCGTCGCTGTCCAGCGGGCGCACCGTGCTGCGGTTCGCGAGCGGGGTGAGCTTGTACATATCGGCGCCATCCGGATTGTTGTTCGGCCGGAGGTAGAGGGCCTTGGTGTCGAGGAGCCGCGTGATGGCCGGATCGGTACCGTAGTTCTCGATCACATGCCAGGCGAGATACATGATGCTCGCGCTCGCCGTGATCTCGCCGGAGTGCCGTCCGCCCTCGAAGTACGCGGCCGGCTTATCGGTGTGCTTCCCGGTCCTGGTGTTGGTCACGATCAGCTGCCAGATGGGCTGGTCGCCGAAAGAACGCCCCACCTCGACCAACTGGACGAGCTCAGGCTTCTCGCGCGCCCAGCGCTCCATCCAGTAGTTCATCTCCGCCGTGGTGTGATAATGTTGGAAATCCATCACCCCCCAGACCCTCGGCGTGACCTCCCGATAGTTCGTCAGCGGGAGGGTCGAGTTGCCGTCGCGCTGGCCGGGGATCGTGAGCACACGACGCAGGGTGTCGCGCGGGGCCTGTGGGCCACGACCGCCACCCATTTGGGCCTCGAGCGGGAGGGCGGCGAGGAGCGGTAGGAGAGCGCACGCCACGAGGGCGGAACGGGAGGGGACACGCATCGGCGGAGGGGCTGGCGGTGAATGGAGCCTCGGACGCTTCGACAACGCACCGGAGCACGGGGGCGTTGGGTCAAGACCTGACCTTCAAAAACCTGGACTCCGAATAAGCTACGCCAGTCCTCGACTCTCGGCCTCCGTCTGCACAACTTTCCAGATTCCCACTCGCACACCCGGAGCCGCCGTGTCCAACGGCACGTCTGATAAGCCGCATCGCCGCACCACCGACCAGTTCGCTCGCTCGCTGAGCGGACTGGGCAAGGCCGAGGCCGCCGATGCCCTCGAGGCGCTCGACGACGTCACCGCGGCGGCGGTCCTGCAAGCCCTGAATCCCGCGGTCGCGGGCGATATCATCGGCGAGCTCGATGACGATCGCCGCGCATCGATGTTCCGCGTCGCGCCCATGGGCGTCACGCAGCAGTGGTCGCTGAACCTCTCGTTCCCGGACCAAAGCGTCGGCCGGTTGATGGAGATGCCCCCGGCCGTCTTCAAGGCGACCGATACCGTGGGCACCGCGACGCAACGGGTGCGCGAGCTCGCGAAGAATGTCTTCTTCACCTACGCCTTCGTGGTCGACAACGATCGCGTGCTGATCGGCCTCGTGACGATGCGCGATCTCCTCACCGCGCACGATTCCGCGCAGTTGCAGGAGGTCATGCTGCGCGATGTGTTCACGCTGCAGCCGGCGATTCCGCTCGAAGACGCCATGCGCGCCGTCGTGCTCAAGCACTTCCCCGTCTATCCCGTGGTGGACGATGCCGGACGCCTCCTCGGCCAAGTACGCGGCAGCGCGATGTTCCAGGAGCAGGCCTTCGAGATGTCCGCACAGCCCGGCCGCATGGTCGGTGTCGATCAAGAAGAGCGTCTGCTCACGCCCTGGGTGCGTGGCCTCAAGTTCCGCCATCCTTGGCTCCAGCTGAACCTTCTCACCGCGTTCCTTGCGGCGGGCGTCGTCGGCTTTTTCCAGGGCACGCTCGACCAGATGGTCATCCTCGCACTCTTCCTGCCGGTGCTCGCTGGTCAGTCCGGCAACACCGGATGCCAGGCCCTCGCCGTCACCCTGCGCGGCATGACACTCGGCGAGATGGAAGCAGGAATCGGCAAGCGATTGATCGCCAAGGAAGCACTCCTCGGCACGATGAACGGATTTCTTGTTGGGCTCGTCGCCGGCGGCGGCATGTTCATGGTCGCGCGCGCGCAGGGCAATCCGAATGCGCTCGCGCTCTCGGGAATCGTCGTGGTCGCGATGATGGGCTCGTGCATCATCAGTGGCGTGGCGGGGGCGTTGATTCCGCTCACGCTCAAGCGCGTGGGGCTCGATCCGGCGACGGCGTCGAGCATCTTCCTCACGACCGCAACAGACGTCGCGTCGATGGGGATGCTGCTCGGGCTCGCGACGCTGCTGTTGATGTGAGCGTGTCGCTCAGCGCGTGGTATCCGGAACCACACGCAGCACCCGCCCGTCGCGACTGTCCGTGAGCAGATACAAATAGCCGTCCGGCCCCTGCACCACATCGCGAATGCGCTCACGCAGTTCGCCGAGGTAGCGCGACTCGCGCACGACCTTTCCGTTCTGCATCGAGAGCCGCACGAGCCCACCCGGACTCAGTGAGCCAATGAACAGATCGCCACGGAACCCCTCGTACTTGTCGCCCGTGTAGAACGTCATTCCACTCGGCGCGATGACGGGATCCCAGTAGTAGACGGGCTGCTCCATCCCTTCCTTCGCCACCCCTTCACCGATACGAAAGCCGGAGTAGTCGCGGCCATAGGTGATGATGGGCCAGCCATAGTTCTTGCCCGCTTCGGGATGATTCAACTCATCGCCACCGCGCGCGCCATGCTCGATCGTCCACAGCGCCCCCGTCTCGGGATGCAAGGTGCCACCCTGCACGTTGCGATGGCCGTACGACCAGATCTCCGGCAGGACGTCCGATCGTCCGACGAACGGATTGTCCGTCGGCACGCGCCCATCAGGATGAATGCGCACCACCTTACCGAGTGTCTGCGAGAGATCCTGCGCCTTCTCCCGATGATCCATGCGATCACCCTGCGTGATGAAGAGCATGCCATCGCGCGAGAAGACCAACCGTGAGCCGTAGTGGCCGCCGCCCTCGTACTTGGGACGCTGCCGGTAGATCACCTGCACATCGACCAGCGCATTACCGACCAGTCGTCCGCGCGCCGCGCTCGTCCCCGCAAGTTCACCCTCGGGCTCGGCGTAGGTGAGGTAGACGAGTTGATTCGTCGCAAAGTCGGGATCGAGCCCGACATCGAGAAGTCCGCCCTGCCCACGCGCGTACACGGCGGGCACTCCCGTCACCGCGGCGCCGAGCGTGCCATCGGCCGCGGCAATACGGAGGCGCCCCGGGCGCTCGGTGATGATCATCCGTCCGTCGGGGAGGAAGTCGAGGCCCCATGGGTTCTCGAGCCCCCGCACCACGGTCTCGACGCCCACCACGCCCGCGGTCGGCGAGGGCTGCGGTGAGGGCGTGGAGAGGCCGGCGGATTCGAAGGGGTCCGAACCGCGGCAGGCGGCGAGCAAGAGTGCCGCGGCGAGCGGGAGTGCGGCGGCGAGCGGGAGGAAGCGGGTGTGCGGTCGCATGAGGAGTACCGTACGTCTGGGACACCTTTCGCGCCAGCACGAGTGTGGGCAAGTTCCGCACCTCGTGCCCTTCAACGTCGCGCGCCAACGAGTTCCAATTCCTCCCGCCCTCAGGTTGCCTGATGTTTCTGTCTCTCACACTCTCGCTCGCACTCTCGCTCGCACTCGTTGCCCCGCTCGCGGCCGACACCACGACGTACGTGGTCCTCAACCACGGGCGCCCCGCCGGCGAGATGTCCCTCGTGCGCGACGCCGACTCATTGGTGATCACGTACGGCCACATCGACCGTAACCGCGGACGCTGGGTGCAGAACCGCTACGGTTTCGATGCCGCGGGACGCGTGGTGAGTGGCGAGTCGCGCCCAATGACGCGGCAGGGCGTGGTGAGCCCCGCGAGCGATCGCTACGAGTTCGTTGGCGATTCCATCCGCACGACACGCAACAGCGTGACCCGCACAATGCCTCGCGGCACGGGCTACTACGCCCTCTCGAACTCCACCGATTGGGACCGCGCACTACAAGTGCGGCACCTGCTGGCGCAACCCACGCGTTCGGCTGTCGCACTTCCCGGCACGACGGTGACGCGACTGGAGATCGCCGCCGATACCACCGTGGCCACCACGCGCGGCAGCGCCCGCGTCCGACTTGCGATGCTGCACGGCATGAGCGCGACCCCGCAGGCTGTCTGGGTGGACGGGCAGGGCGAGCTCGTCGCGGGAGCGGTGGAATGGTTCATCACCGTGCGTCCGGAGTTCATTCCGGCGCTCCCCGCCATGCGCGCCATCGAGACCGCCTATCGCGATGCCGCCGCGGCCACGATTGCGGCACGTACTCCTATTGCCGCGCAGGGCACGGTCGTCATTCGAAACGCCGATGTCTTCGACAGCGAGCGCGGCATCGTCCTGCCGCGTCAGACTATCATCGTGCAGAACGATCGCATCACCGCGATGGGCCCCGCGGCCACCACACGCGCCCCGCGCGGGGCCACGGTCATTGATGCCACCGGCAAAACCGTCATTCCCGGCATGTGGGACATGCACATGCACTTCCAGCTCACCAGCCCCACCACGCGCCTGCTCCGCGACCTCGCGACAGGCATCACCTCCATGCGCGACATGGCCGCCGATACCGACGTCGGCACCTCGATCCGCGACCGCGCCAATGCCGGACGCATCGTGGCATCGAACGTGGTGCTCGCGGGCTTCATGGAAGGCCCCACGCGCTGGGCCGGCCCCTCCGACGTATTGGTGAGCACCGAGACCGAAGCCCGCGCCTGGGTCGCTCGCTACGACTCGCTCGGCTACACGCAGATCAAGCTCTACAACGTCATTCATCCCGACCTCGTCCCCACCATCGCCGCCGAGGCGCACGCACGGGGGATGAGACTCAGCGGACACATCCCGCGCGGCCTCACGCTCGAGACCGCCATCCGACTCGGCTTCGACGAAGTGAATCACGCGGCCTTTCTCTTCTCGACCTTCTATCAGGATTCGCTCTACTGGCCGGAGATGCGCGCCTACTCGCTCGTCGCGGCCGGCGTCGCCAAGAACACCGATGTCGATGGCCCCGCGATGACCAACCTCATCAACGTGCTCAAGACGCACAACACCGTGATCGATGGCACCTTCAACCTCTGGATGCAGGACACCACCACCGCCGACTCGCTCGGCGCGCGCGCCAACAATCGGGCCTATCTCCGGCTCCTCAAACGGCTGTACGATGCCGGCGTCACGATCGTCCCGGGGACCGATCTCTCGAGCTTCAACATGGAGATCGAACTCTACGAACGCGCAGGGATTCCGGCGGCGGCAGTCCTCCAGATGGCAACCATCACCTCGGCGCGCGTGATGCGCGCGGAGCGCGAGTATGGCAGCATCGCCGTGGGGAAGATTGCCGATCTCGTGATTATTGACGGCAAGCCGCACGAGCGCATTCGTGATGCGCGCAACGTGTACCTGGTGATGCGGCTCGGACGGGCCTACACGCCCACGGCACTGATCGACGCAGCCAATACGTCGACGTATCGCTAGTCGCTTACGAGCCCTTCACGGCTGCTATAGCATCGATCTCCACCAGGAACCCATGGTGGAGATCCTTTGTCGGGACGATCGCGCGTGCTGGCTTGTGCGGTCCCATGATGCGGGCGTAGGTCTCGTTGACCGCGCCCCAGAGTGCGATGTCGCCAACGTACACCGTCATCTTGAGCACATGCTCAAGGTCGCTCCCCGCCGCGTGCAGGATCGCTTCCACGTTGCGTAGGGTGCGCTCGGTCTGCTCTTCGATCGAGCCGAGCTTCTTCTCGCCCGTGGCGGGATCGATCGCGAGTTGGCCGGCAACATAGACGACGCCGTTGTGCACCGTGGCCTGGGAGTAGTGGCCGGCCGGCACGGGAGCATCGGTCGTGAGAATGCGGCGAATCGTCGTCATGGCGGGTGCGGTGCGCGCGAGTGGGTCGCGGATCGAGCTTCGCGAGTGGTCAGGCGAGATACGGATCAGCGCCGTCGTTGTCGTGCGGATGCATTTCCTTCCACTTCATCCGACGTCCGCGCGGCTTCGCCTTCGCGCCGGCCGGTCCCTTAGGAATCGGCGGACGCTCCTGTTCCGGCAGCAGATCCTTCACCATCTCCACGAGTTGGTGCGAGAGATGCTGGCCGTACTTATAGAGCGCCACGACGCGAGCACGATTCCCGAGCAGGAAGACGAGAATCGGCTTGTCGGCCTTGGCCGAGTTGCAGGTCTTACAGCAGAGCACGAGGTTGTCGCGCCGGTCGTAGGCCGTGAGCCCGCGCCGCGGCGTGACGTGGTCGAGCGTGACCGTGCGTTCGGCGACCGTGCGATCGCAGTAGGCGCACACGGGGCCGTGCTGCTCGAGCAACCAGCGGCGCGTCTCGACATACGCCGCGCGGCCGGTCGGGACCGACGTCAGCGCGGGCTGCCGGGAGACTCCGCCACCGCCCCGCCCACGACGACTCCGCCCCTTGGCCGGTCCGGCGGCAGGCGTAGCCGCGGAAGCGGCCGCGGCCGTCGACGCGGCCGTGGCCGCGCCCCCCCGACGCCCTCGGCCCCCACGCTTGCTGGTACCGGTCATCTTATAGAAAGGAGCTTGGAGTAGTGGTCAGAGTCTGCACCCGAGCAATCTAGCCACCTGGCCCCCTCCGGGGCACTCTTTCAGCCGCCGTCCTCCTCCCTTCATCTCGTTGCTTGAACTTTGAACCATTTCGCCCCACTTTAAGCTCGTCCCCCCACCCGGAGCTTGCTGCCCGTGCGCGTGATCGTCGTCGGAGGTGGCCCCGGGGGTCTCTACGCGGCCCTGCTGCTCAGGCAGCGCCACTCGCAGTCCCGCATCACCGTCTACGAACGGAACCGGGCCAACGACACCTTCGGCTGGGGGGTCGTCCTCTCCGACCAAACGGTCGACAACCTTCGCGCCGCCGACCGCGTTTCCGGCGAGCGTATCGCCGCTGGCCTGCACCGCTGGGACGACATCGAGGTCCACTTTCGCGGCGAGTCCATCCGCTCCGGCGGCCATGGCTTCAGCGGAATCGGCCGCAAGCGACTCCTCGCGATCCTCCAGGACGCCTGCCACGAAGCCGGCGTCGAAGTGCGCTTCGAGGACGAGCTCCCCACCGACCTCGATGCCCTCGCAGCCGGCGGCGATGTCGACCTCATCATCGCCGCCGACGGGCTCAACTCGCGTATTCGCGATCGCTACGCCGCGACCTTCGGCCCCGACACCGATCTCCGGCATTGCCGCTACGTCTGGCTCGGCACCCCGCGCCGATTCGACGCCTTCACCTTCGCGTTCAAGGAAACGGAGTTCGGCTGGTTCCAGGCCCACGCCTACCAGTTCGACGATTCCACTTCGACCTTCATTGTCGAGACGCCGCAGGAGGTGTGGGAGCGCGCCGGCCTCAATGAGATGTCTGCCGACGATGGCATCGCCTTCTGCGAGCGCCTCTTCGCGGATTGCCTCGAGGGCGCGCCACTTCTGAGCAACGCGAAACATCTCCGCGGTTCGGCGCAGTGGATCCGATTCCCGCGCGTCACCTGCCGCTCCTGGGTGCACTGGCTCGCTGGCCCCACCAAGCGCGTGCCTGTGGTGCTCCTCGGCGACGCCGCACACACCGCGCACTTTTCGATCGGCTCTGGCAGCAAGCTCGCGCTCGAGGACGCCATCGCGCTCGATCAGCTCATGGCCGCCGAGCCAGATATGGAACGCGCGTTGAATCGGTATCAGGCCGAGCGATCGGTGGAAGTACTCAAGCTGCAGAACGCGGCGCGGAATTCCACCGAGTGGTTCGAACATGTGGATCGCTACGCGACGCTCGCCCCGGCGCAGTTCGCGTACTCGCTGCTGACGCGCTCGCAGCGCATCTCACATGAGAATCTCCGCGTGCGTGATGCCGATTACGTGCGACACTTCGAGCGTTGGTTCGCGCAGCAGGCGGGGCTCGCCGTGCGCGCGGATCAGGTCGCTCCTCCGGGGCTGTTGACTCCGTACACCGTGCGCGGCGTGACGCTTCGCAATCGCGTGGTCGTCTCGCCGATGGCGCAGTACTCGGCGACGCCCGACGGCATCATCACCGATTGGCATCTCGTGCACCTTGGCGCGCGCGCCGTGGGTGGCGCTGGCCTCGTGATGACCGAGATGACCTGCCCCGCCCCGGATGCGCGCATCACGCCCTGGTGCCCGGGACTCTGGAACACGCCGCAACGCGATGCGTGGGCGCGGGTGGTGCGTTTCGTGCACGAGCATTCAGAGGCCAAGATCGGACTGCAGCTCGGCCACGCTGGCGCGAAGGGCGCCACCAAGAAGATGTGGGAGGGAATCGATCAGCCGCTCCCCGAGGGCGAGTGGCCGCTGATCGCGCCGTCGCGCACGCAGTATCTCGCGGGAGTCTCCCAAGAGGCACGGGAGATGACGCGCGCCGACATGGACCGAGTGCGCGAGGAGTTCGTGCACGCCACGGAGCTTGGGCGCGATGCCGGTTTCGACTGGCTCGAACTGCATTGTGCGCACGGCTACTTACTCTCGGCATTCCTCTCGCCGCTCACGAATCGACGTCGCGATGACTACGGCGGCGATCTCGCGGCGCGGGCGAAGTTTCCGCTCGAGGTCTTCGCTGCGGTGCGTGCCGTGTGGCCGGCGAGTAAGCCGCTCTCCGTGCGTATCTCCGCCCACGACTGGGCCCCAGACGGCAATACGGGAGATGACGCGGTGAAGATCGCGCGCATCTTCAAGGAGGCCGGTGCCGACATGATCGATGTCAGCGCTGGGCAGGTGGTGAAGGGAGAGCGTCCCGTGTTCGGACGGATGTGGCAGACGCCTCTGGCCGATCGCGTGCGACAGGAAGCGGGGATCGCCACGATCGCCGTCGGCGCCATCACCGATGCCGATCAAGCGAATGGCGTGATCAGCTCCGGGCGCGCGGATCTCGTCGCCATCGGACGACCGCATCTCGTGAATCCGGGCTGGACCCTCACGGAGTCGGCGCGCGTGGGGTATGCTGGAACCGACGATCTCTGGCCGCCGCAGTATCGCGCCGCCAAGCAACAACTCGACCGACTGATGGAACGCGAGCGCGCGACCCTCGCCGCTGGCGCCAACACCGCTCCGCCGAAGGGAGAACTCACGTGAGCAGTCTCGCTGGCCAGCACGCCCTCGTCACCGGTGCCAACCGCGGCATCGGCGCCGCCGTCGTCCGCTCCCTCGCCGCACTCGGCGCCAATGTCACGCTGATGGTGCGCGATCGCGCCGGCGCGGAGAAGGTCGCAGGGGAGGTGAAGACGAAGACCTGCATTGCGGTGGTGGCGGACATCGGCGACCGCGACGCGGTGATGAAGGGATGCGCCGATGCCGTGGCCGCGCTCGGTCCGGTGGATATCCTCGTGAACAATGCAGGGAGCGTCGATACCGTCCCGTTCCTCAAGACGACCCCTGAGCTGTTTGCGCAGATGTTCAACGTGCACGTGATGGGCGCCGTGCACACCGCCCAGGCCGTCATTCCAGGGATGCTCACGAAGGGCCGCGGACGCATCGTGAATGTCGCGAGCGTCGCGGGGCTCGCCGGTGCTCCCTACGTGACGCACTATGTCTCGGTGAAGCATGCGTTGGTGGGCCTCACGCGCGCCCTCGCGGTGGAGTTCGCTGCCAAGGGCATCACGGTCAATGCGGTGTGCCCGGCGTATGTGGATACCGAGCTTGTGTCCGGGTCGCTCACGAAGATCGCCGCCAAGACGGGGCTCTCCGAGGCACAAACGCTGGAAGCGATTCTCAAAGATGCACAACAGCCGCGACTCGTCACCACGCAGGAAGTCGCCGATGCTGTGGTCGCCTTCTGCACGCCGGAGGCGGGCAAGCGCAATGGTGAGACCCGCGTGCTGATGGGGCTCGACCACCAATGACCACGAGCGCGGCTCCCCTGCATGATCCGGAGTCGCGCCTCGCGCACGACGACCACGAGGCGTTGCGCCTCTGGTTGCGGCTCTTCACATCCACGACGATGGTCCAACGCGTCGCGGACTCCATGCTCAAGCGGGAGTTCGGGTCCTCGCTCCCGCGCTTTGACCTCCTCGCGCAATTGCATCGCGCCCCCGATGGCATGCGCATGGGCGAACTCTCCGAGCGCACGCTCACCACCAACGGCAATGTCACCTGGCTCGTCGCTGCCCTGCAGCGCGAGGGGATGGTCAAACGCCGCCCCGACGCTGACGACCGTCGCGCTACGGTGGTGAAGCTGACCGCCGCCGGACGGCGTCACTTCGAGGCGATGGCCACCATGCACGAGCGGTTGATCGCCGACCTCTTCGACACCATGTCCTCCGCTGAACGGCGCGACCTCCACGGCGCGCTCGGCACACTCAAGTCGCGTGTGCGTCCGACTCCGGAGCTTCCATGAGCGCGCCCGACCCCATGACCGACCAACGACGTCCCTTCGCGGGCTACCAGGCCACGCACTTTCTGTGGACGGTGAGTGCCGACGCGCGCGTGGCGACCATCACGCTCAATCGCCCCGAGCGGAAGAATCCGCTGACCTTTGAGTCATACGCGGAATTGCGTGATCTCTTCCGCGAGTTGCCGTTCGCCAGTGACGTCCGCGCGATCGTCCTCACCGGTGCCGGCGAGAACTTCTGCTCCGGCGGCGACGTCCATGAGATCATCGGGCCACTCACGCGCATGAGCGAGCCCGAACTCCTCGCCTTCACCCGCATGACCGGCGACACCGTGCTTGCGATGCTCCGGGCGCCGCAGCCGATCATTGCCGCGGTCGATGGCGTCTGCGCCGGGGCCGGTGCGATTCTCGCGATGGCGAGCGATATGCGCCTCGCCACCGCGCGCGCCAGAACGGCGTTCCTCTTCACGCGGGTGGGGCTCGCCGGCTGCGATATGGGTGCCTGCGCCATTCTTCCGCGCATCATTGGGCAGGGCCGCGCAGCGGAACTCCTCTACACGGGCCGCAGCTTCGACGCCGCCGAGGGCGAGCGTTGGGGGTTCTACAATGCCGTGGTGGAGCCGAGTGCGTTGTTGGCAGACGCGCAGGAACGAGCCGCAGCGCTGGCGAATGGTCCGGCTTTTGCCCACGCGATGACCAAGAAGATGCTGTTGCAGGAATGGAGCGTCCCGCTCGATCAGGCACTCGAGATGGAAGCGCAGGCGCAGGCCATCTGCATGGGAACGCAGGATTTTCGCCGCGCCTACGACGCCTTCTCGGCCAAGCAGCGTCCCGTGTTCGAGGGCAACTGAATGAGCGCACACTACGAATGGCCGTTCTTCGACGACGTGCATCGCGAGCTTGCCACGCGCGCGGCGAGCTGGGTGAGCAAGCAGCAGGTGGACGACCGCGACCCCGATGCCGCCTGCCGCGAGTGGGTCCGTCTCCTTGGCGAGGCTGGATTCCTGCGCTACACCGTCCCCGCCGCACAGGGGGGCGCGCTCCCGACCATCGATTCGCGCGCGCTCTGCGTGTTGCGCGAGACCTTCGCCGCGCACGACGCGCTCGCCGACTTCGCCTTCGCCATGCAGGGACTCGGCACCGGCGCGCTCACGCTCGCAGGGAGCGATGCCCTGCGAGCGCGCTGGCTCGCCAAGGTCGCAGCGGGTCAGGCGATTGCCGCCTTCGCCCTCTCTGAGCCGGACGCCGGCTCCGATGCCGCGAACCTCACCACGCGCGCCACGCGGATCCGAGAGAACTGGCATCTCGATGGCGTGAAGACGTGGATCTCCAATGGCGGCATCGCCGACTTCTACTGCGTCTTCGCGCGCAGTGATGCGGCCAGTGCCGGCGCGAAGGGCATCTCGGCATTCCTCGTCCCCGCCGACACCCCGGGGCTGGAGATCGTCGAACGCATCCCGACCATCTCCCCGCACCCCTTGGCGACCATTCGTTTCAACGGCTGCGTGATTCCCGACTCGCACCGCCTAGGCGACGAAGGCACGGGCTTCAAGCTCGCCATGCGCACGCTCGACATCTTCCGTGTCTCTGTTGCGGCGGCCGCGGTCGGCTTCGCACGGAGAGCGTTGCTTGAGACGCTCCACCAAGCCACTTCACGCGCGATGTTCGGTGCTACGCTCGGCGCACAGCCACTCGCGCAGGCGATCATTGGCGACATGGCGACTGACCTCGACGCGGCGGCACTGCTCACGTATCGAGCGGCGTGGACTCGCGACACCAGCGCCGAGCGCACCACCGCTGTGGCCGCGATGGCCAAGCTTGCCGCCACCGAGTACGCGCAGACCATCATTGACCGCGCCGTCCAGTTGCACGGTGGCAATGGTGTGCGCGTCGGCACGGTGGTCGAGCGGCTCTACCGCGATATCCGCGCCCTTCGCATTTACGAAGGCGCCACCGAGGTCCAGCGTTTGATTGTCGGGCGCGAGACCTTGAAATCCGCCACTCCTCGGTAGGAGGCGCATCATGCCGACCGGCGCACCGAAGGATCTCCTGCCCAGCGCGCACGTGGACCACTGGCCGCGGAAGCATCTGCCGCCTGCGGAGGAGTGGCCGATCCTCAAGCTCGAGGGGCGCTACGAGTATCCCGCACGCCTCAACGCGGCGGTGCGTCTGCTCGATGATGCCGTGCGCGATGGGCATCGCTCGCGTCCGGCGCTCGTCACGCGGAATGCGGCGGGAGAGTGGGCCGAGACGACGTATGGCGAATTGCAGAAGCAGGTCGATGCGATTGCCCATGTGCTCACACGCGACCTCGGGCTCGTGCCCGGGAATCGCGTTCTGCTACGCGGCTTCAATGGGCGCTGGATGGCTGCGGCCTGGCTCGCGACCGTAAAGGCTGGGCTCGTCGCCGTTGCGACGATGCCGATGCTCCGCGCCAAAGAACTGCGGGTCGTCGCGGAGCGAGCGCAATGTCAGGCCGCGTTGTGCGATGCGCGACTCGACGATGAGTTGCGCGAGGCGGTGAAGTCGCCGACCACGCTGAGCGACGTCGTCACGTGGGGGAGCGACTCAGAGGATGCCCCGTATGGCCTTGAAGCGCGCATGGCCAAGCACACGGCGCCCTTTGCCGCCGTGCAGACCAGCTCCGACGATGTCTGCCTGATTGCCTTCACTTCGGGCACCACTGGCCATCCCAAGGGATGCATGCACTTTCATCGCGATGTCATTGCGATGTGCGACGGCTTTGCCGCGCAGGTGCTGCACACGATGGCTGCGGACCGTTGCATCGGTACGCCCCCGCTCGCGTTCACCTTCGGGCTCGGCGGGCTGCTCTGCTTTCCACTCGCCGCGCGAGGGACGGCGGTGCTGATCGAGACGGCGACCCCCGAGACCCTGCTCGACGCCATTGATGCCACCGGCGCCACGGTGAGCTTCACCGCACCGACGTTCTATCGGCAGATGGCGATCGCGCTGTCACGGAACGTCGGACGCTGGTCGCTGCAGTCGCTGCGCGCATCGGTCTCCGCCGGCGAAGCGCTTCCGGATGCCACGCGGAGCTTCTGGCGGCAGGCGACGAAGCTTGAGATGCTCGATGGTATCGGCGCGACCGAACTGATGCACATCTTTATCGCCGCCGCCGATCGCGATGTGCGTCCGGGAGCGATCGGACGCGCGGTGCCTGGGTATGAAGTCGCCATTCTCGATGACCAACTCCAGTCTGTTCACATCGGCATGATCGGACGACTCGCCGTGCGTGGCCCCACCGGATGCCGCTATCTGAACGATCCCCGTCAGCGCGATTACGTGCAAGGCGGCTGGAACATCACTGGCGATGCCGCGATGATGGACGCCGATGGCTATGTGTACTTCAAGGCGCGCACCGACGATCTCATTCTGTCCTCGGGCTACAACATCGGAGCGCCAGAGGTCGAGGCTGCAGTGCTCCAACACGCGGCCGTGGCGGAGTGCGCCGTGATCGGCGTGAAGGACGAAGACCGTGGCCAGGCCGTGAAGGCCTTCGTGGTGCTCATGCCCGGCATCGAGGCCAGCGACGCACTCGTACGTGAACTGCAGGATTTCGTGAAGGCGACTATCGCGCCGTACAAGTATCCGCGGTTCGTGGAGTTTGTCGCGGCACTTCCAAAGACCGATACCGGGAAGCTCCAGCGCTTCCGTTTGAAGGAGCCATCGTGAAGGAGCTATCGTGAAGGAGCTATCGTGATGCATCGTATCCTGCAGCCCGAAGGCTGGGCGCGCCCGCGCGGCTACGCCAATGGCGTGTGCGCCAGCGGGCGGACCATTCATGTCGCCGGCCAGATCGGGTGGACCCCCGATCAACGGCTCGTGCCCGGCGGACTCGTCGCGCAGACCAAACAGGCGCTCGAGAACATCGTCGCGGTGCTCGCCGTCGATGGCGCGCGCCCGGAACATCTCGTGCGGCTCACTTGGTACGTCACCGATCGCGCCGCGTATCTTGCCGCCGGCCCCGAGATCGGTGCAGTATATCGCGAGGTAATTGGCCGACATTTCCCGGCGATGTCCGCGGTGGAAGTCTCGGCGCTGATGGAGAATGAAGCCGTGGTAGAGATTGAGGCCACCGCGATCGTCCCGCTCTGAACGACTCGCACCCACCGAAGACACCATGACCTACGCGTCCATCACCGGCTGGGGCAAAGGTATGCCGCCCGCCATTCTCACGAACGACGA
>Ga0163144_10012848_pt1 | contig 17529 bp, 19 predicted proteins | sample OliLak19BULKMAT1_FD_123175 | JGI IMG/M metagenome (GOLD analysis project Ga0163144, IMG submission 123175) | Freshwater microbial mat bacterial communities from Lake Vanda, McMurdo Dry Valleys, Antarctica - Oligotrophic Lake LV.19.BULKMAT1 | ecosystem: Environmental > Aquatic > Freshwater >...
TAAGCGGTCGACAGGCCGAGCCCGGTGCCCTTGCCCTGTTCTTTGGTGGTGAAGAACGGTTCGAACAATTTGGGCAACACATGCGGCGGAATGCCCCCGCCGGTATCCTGCACGATCAGCACGGTGTAATCTGCGGCCGGCAGCACTTCAGAACCCAGCTGGATCACCTGTTTGGCGTGGAGCGTGCGGGTGAGCAACGAGATCCGCCCCACCCCCTGGCCGCGCGAATTAATCGCATCGCGCGCGTTGACCGCAAGGTTCATGATCACCTGTTCCATCTGCTGCGGATCGGCGCGCACCGGGCCGAGGTTGCGATCATGCTGGACATAGTAGGTGATCTTTTCGCCCAGCAGCCGCTTGATCAGCGGGCTGACCTCACTCACCACATCGGGCAGCTGGATAATCTCAGGCCGCAGCGTCTGCTGGCGCGAAAAGGCGAGCAGTTGCCGGGTCAGCGCGGCGGCGCGGTTGGAATTGGCACGGATCTGCTGGATGTCGTCATAATCGCTATCGCCCGGAATATGACGCAGCAGCATCAGATCGCAGGTGCCGATGATCGCGGTCAGCACATTGTTGAAATCATGCGCGACCCCGCCCGCAAGCTGCCCGACCGCCTGCATCTTGGTCGCCTGCGCCACCTGACGCCGCAGCTGGTTTTCCTGACTGCTGTCGGCAAGGCTTAACAGCACTGCCGCCTCACCCAGCCCGCGCACCCCCGCAAGGCCGAGCGACACCGGCTCTTCCGGGCTGTTGACCAATCGCACCGCGACATCGCCGCTGGTCGCAGGCCCGCGCCCGAAACGGCGCACCGCGTCGGAAATCGCCGCCTTGTCTTCGCGCACGACCAGATCGGTCGGGAAGGCAGGCAGCCCGCGCCCTTCGCGCGCGACCGATCGCAGAAAGGCGTCATTGGCGAACAGGAAGCGCCCATCGCGGTCGGTCATGGCGAGGCCCAGCGGCAATTGCGCCAGCAGCGCGTCAAGCTGAGCAACGCCCGCCTGCGATGCCCCGTCCCAGCCCGAGCCGATCCCCACGCCGCTATCGATCAGCAGCATCAGCGACGTCGCCGCGTCCGGCCCTGCCGGTTCGCTTTGCGTTTCGGGATCGACCAGCGGGATATCGACCAGCGTTTGCGGCGTACCGCCGCGCCCTTCGCGGGCGAAGAAAATACGGTCACGTTCGTCCGATCGCAGGAAGCTGACGAAATCCTGCCCCATCATGGTGGCGCGTTCATCCCCTGCGGCGCGTTCGGCAAAGCCTGAGCTGACCGCGCGGATCACGCCGTCCGCCGTGGTGATCGCGGTTTCGATCCCGGCGCGGCTGAGCATCTTGCCGAACGGGCCTGCCAGATCGAGCGCGCCCAGATCAGCGCCGCTTGCCCGCACAATCGGGCGCAGCCGCCAGATCAGGTGATCTTCGCCCCGCCCGGCGCGTTGCGCGGAAATCTGCCATTCGGTTTCATCCGGCCCATCAACCTGGTCGAGCGCGGCTGACCCATCGCGCCAGGCATTGCGCGCGAGCAGCGTCACCGCCTCCAGTGCTGGCCGTTCAAACGGCAGCGCGGGCGGCGCAGCGCTGACGCCGAAATGTTCGCGGAACAGGCTGTTGGCACAGACCATGCGGTTGGCGCGGTCTGTGATCGCAATCGCCTCGCCCTTGCGCTCAATCGCGGCGACGGTGACGCTCCAATCGGGCGCGGCAATGCTATCGGGCGCGGGCGCAGCGCGCATCCGGTCGAGCAGCAGAACGCCGCCCAGTAATACGCCCACCCCCAGCACGAAGGTGAGCGCCACCAGCCAGCTTTGCGTGGCGACAAATAGTGCCACCGCGCTGACCAACAGCCCGCCGCCAAGCGCGAGCAATAGCGACGATGGCGGCGCACTGGCTGCATCTGCGGCTTCGGCGTCGGGTTCAGCCAGCACCGCACTGGCGCGTTTGAAGGGGGTGCCATTCGGCCGGGACAAGCGGGAGGCTCCTGTTACAACAATCGGCCACCCCTGACGCCGCGCGCCGGGATCGCCCGCGCCTGTCCTACTGCGCGCCGAGCCTGCGGTCGAGCCGCGCTTCCATGGTCTTCAACCGTTTGGCGCGTCTGCGCGACACTACGGCGCGCCACACCCAGCCAGAGATGACCCAGCCGATCAAAGGGGTGACCAGCGACAGCACCAAGTACCCGACCACAGTGGCGCCTGCGACTTGATAAAGATCGATCATGAACGCCCATGCGCCGCTGTTGGCCTTGGCGGACGCGATTGCCGGGGCAGCCGCATCGATCCGCAAGGCGAAATCGCCGATCCGGTTGGCGATCACCAGCCAGAACGGCAGCGTAAAGGGGTTGGTGACGAAGGTAATCAACGCAGCCAGCGGCACATTGGCGCGCAATGGCAGCGCAAGGAATGCCGACAGGAAAATCTGTCCGATCGGAATGATGAACGCCGCAAACAGCCCCAACGCCACGCCGCGCGGCACCGATCGGCGGGTGAACCGCCACAGCTCTGGCGACATAAACCGGTGCGCTATCGGGGCGAGATATTTGTTCTTGCCCATATCTTCGCGCGTCGGCGTGTTCTTGCGGATCACATCCATCGCCCAGGTCTTGGAGCGAAACGAGATGGTCGGCTTGTCGGGCGGTGACTGGCTCACAGGCAGATCGCTTCCGATCGCGCAGGCGCGGCGGTAGTCAGACACAAGGCGGGGAGATTAGGCACGGACAGCATGATTGTTCATATGGGTAGCACGGCCAATCTGACCAGTGTGTGAATCTGCAGCTAAGCGTAAAAATTACCCGGTCCCGACCTAAACGGGTTTGGGCGCTCAACCCTTTTCCCGCATCAGCCGCGCCTTGTCGCGTTTCCAGTCGCGTTCTTTGGTGGTGGCGCGCTTGTCGTGGTTCTGCTTGCCCTTGGCGAGCGCAAGTTCAACCTTGGCGCGGCCAGTGCTGTTGAAATAGACCATCAGCGGCACCAGCGTCATGCCCTTGCGTTCCACCGAGCCAACGAACTTTTCGATCTCACGTTCGTGCAGCAGCAATTTGCGCGGACGGCGCGGTTCGTGGTTCAGGCGGTTGCCGTGGCTGTATTCGGGGATGTTGGCGTTGATCAGCCACACCTGCCCGTCCTTCACCTCGGCATAGGATTCGGCAATGCTGGCCTCGCCCGCGCGCAGCGCCTTGACCTCGGTGCCCTGCAGGGCGAGTCCGGCTTCAAAGGTATCTTCGATATAGTAATCGAACCGCGCACGGCGGTTTTCGGCGACGATCTTGAGCTTGTCGAAGGTAACGGGTTTGGGACGTGCCATAAGGCCGGGCGATGTAGGCGTGGACGCATGAAAAAGCGAGGGGGCAAAACAACGGCGCGCTTTGCGCTTTGGCGGCGCGCAGGTTACCTCCTGCGGCTGATCGCGCAGCACGGGGGAAACTAATCCGTATGGAAAACACGCAGCCATTCAGCATCACGGGCGAAAATGTCGCACCGGGCACAGCCCGCGACGTCGCGTTCCAGATCACCACAATGGCCACCGGCATGGCATCATCATTGGCTGTGCGGGTGCTGCACGGCGCGCGGCCAGGCCCGGTGGTGTTCGTCAGCGCCGCCATTCATGGCGACGAAATCATCGGCACTGCGATCATCCAGCGGCTGGCGCAAGAACTGAAGCCCGAAGCATTGGCAGGCACGCTGCTGCTTGTGCCGGTCGCCAATATTTTCGGGTTTCTCAACCGGTCGCGCTATCTGCCCGACCGGCGCGATCTCAACCGCTCATTTCCGGGCAGCGCGGGCGGATCGCTCGCCGGGCAGATGGCCAATATCTTCTATCGCGAAGTGGTGGAACGGAGCGCGCTGGGGATCGATATCCACTCCGCGGCGATCCATCGGTACAACCTGCCGCAAATCCGGATTGCGGCGGGAAACAGCCAATTGGTGGAACTGGCCATGGCTTTCGGCGCGCCGGTGATCATCGAAAGCCCGCTGCGCGATGGCAGCTTGCGCGATCTCGCCCACAAAAGGGGCGTCGACATGTTGCTGCTGGAAGCGGGCGAAGCCCTGCGGTTTGACCGATTATCGGTGGAAACCGGAGTCGCCGGAGTGGGCCGGGTGCTCGCCCATCTGGGCATGATCGAAGCCGACGACGGCCTCACCAACGTCGGCATCCCGGCACGCGCCAACCGCTCGGCGTGGGTGCGCGCTCCGCGCGGCGGCGTGGCGCATTTTTCGCGGGAGTCCGGCGCTCCGGTCAGAAAAGGCGATTTGCTGGGCTGTGTGACCGGCCTGTTCGGGGAAGATGCGCAGGACATGGTCAGCCCGGTTGACGGCATCATCATCGGCCACGCCACGCTGCCCGTGGTGCATCAGGGCGACGCCTTGTTCCACATCGCCGAAATCCCCCACCCTGAACGCGTCGGCGCGCGGATTGAAAGCATCACCGCAGCAATCCTCGCAAGCGAACCGGAAGGTGCGGCGGAGGTGCTGCTGGATGAGGATGAGGTTGTATAAGCTGGCAAACTAAGCTGGCAACACCCCCGCCAGAACCAGCGCCTCATCCACCGCGCGCCTGGCCTCGTCGCTGCACTCCACCATTGGCAGGCGCACTTCGGGCTCGATCCAGTTGTGGACGCGGCTCAGCGCATATTTCACTGGCGCAGGGCTGGCGTCGGAGAACATCGCATAGTGCAGCGGGAACAGGCGGTCGTTCAATTGCCGCGCCCGTTGCAATTCATTGGCGGCAATCGCTTCGTGGAATTCGGCGCACAAAGCGGGCGCGACGTTGGCGGTGACCGAGATACAGCCCCGGCCCCCGGCGGCCGCATGGGGCAGCCACAACTCGTCATTGCCTGACAGCTGACAAAATTCGCGCCCAATGCCCATGCGGTGATCGGCAACCCGCGACAGATCGCCGCTCGCGTCCTTGATCGCGATGATCCGGTCGGGATATTTGCGCACCAACTCAACCACGGTGTCATCGAGAATGTCCGTCACCGTGCGCGCGGGGACGTTATACAGCACGATCGGCAGATCGCAGTTTTCCGCCAGATAGCTGAAATGCGCCACCAGCCCGCGCTGGCTCGGGCGGTTGTAATAGGGGGCCACGCACAGCCCCGCCGCCGCGCCCGCTTTCCGCGCGAAATTCATGTGCAACTGCGCGTTGCGCGTGTCGTTGGAACCGCAGCCCGCGATCACCGGCACGCGGCCCGCCGCCTGTTCGATGCACACTTCAATCACGCGGTGGTGCTCGGCGTTGGAGAGCGTCGAAGCCTCCCCCGTCGTCCCACACGGCACCAACGCGGCGCTGCCGTGTTCGATCTGCCAGTCGACCAGCCGCCGGAACGCGGCCTCGTCAAACGTCCCGCCGCGAAAAGGAGTCACCAGAGCGGGTATCGATCCGCTGAACATTGCCATTTTCCTGCCAAAGCCATTAGGTATGGAGGATCGGGGTGCGAAATGTATGTTCCGACCCTCTCCTGTTAAGCGCCTGATAAGGAGCCGATTGGCACTATGTCCAGCATGGACCGCAAATCACTGATTTCATCAAAGTTTCTTGCTGCACTTTGCCTCGGCACAGCGATTGCGGCGGCCGCGCCGCTTGCCGCGCAGGTCTACACACCGCCCAGCGGCAACGATATGGTCGCGCGCCAGCCTACTGGAATCAGCGCTGCGATTGCCCGGTGGGAGGTGCTTCAGGCCAATAGTGCAATGAGTTTTGCCGATTACGCGGGCTTTGTGATCGCCTATCCCGACTTTCCGCGCGGTGACATTCTGCGCCTGCGGGCCGAAGCCGCGCTCGATAACCAAGCCCCTTCGCAGGACGAATTGCTGCGCTATTTCGATGCGCACCCACCGCTGACCAATCCGGCGCGGGCGCGCTATGCCTTGGCGCTGGCTGGTGCCGGACGGCCCGAAGCCTTCGATCTGGCGCGCAAAGCATGGCGCGGAGGCGCGATGAGCGATCCGGTCGAGCTGTATCTTTCCGGCCTCTACGGCGCGCGGTTCACGCCCGATGATCACACCGCGCGGATGGATTCGCTGCTGTGGCAGGGCAAGGCCGATGCCGCGGCGCGCCAAACGGTTAATCTGGCGGAAGGCGATCGTCCGCTGATGCTCGCCCGCCTCGCGCTGCTGCGCGGCGCGGCGCCTGAATCCGCCGGATTGTCGGTCCCCGCCCGGGCTGAGGCTGATCCGGGCTATGTCTTCAACCGCGTCAAGCAACTGCGCGCGAGCGGGCAGAGCTGGCAGGCAGCGCAGGTGTTTGCGGGCCGCCCAAACTTTGATCGCCCCGCGCGCGATCCCGAAGCCTTCGTGGGCGATCTGCTCGGCCTCGCCAAAGCGTCTGCTGCGGGCGATGCCGTGCGCGTTGCCAGCCGCACCGATGATCTGTTTGTCCCCGGCGCTGATCTTTCGGAGATGAGCTTCACCCTGCGCGATCGCTACACCGATTTGATGTGGCTGGGCGGCACGAAGGCTTTGTGGGAACTGAGCGATGGCAACGCCGCCGCGCCGTTGTTCCAACGATATGGCGATGCGGCCAAGACCCCGCTGACCAAGGCCAAGGGTTATTACTGGGCAGGCCGTGCTGCGCGGCAGGCGGGAAATGCCGCTGATGCGCAACGCTATTTCGAAATGGCGGCCCGCTGGCCTGATTATTACTACGGCCAGCTGGCGATTTCGGCGCTGGGCCGCGCGATGCCCGCCTTCGCCGCGCTGCCGCAGCCCGCGATGACGGCCTCTGCCCGCGCCGATTTTGAAGCCCGCCCGCTGGTCAAAGCGATCCGCGCGCTCGCAAATAGCCGCCGCGACTGGCGCACCGAACGCCGTTTCTTCGAAGCGCTCGGTGATGAAGCCAACTCGCCCGACGAAATCTTGATGGCGGGGATGTTGGCGCGCGAAGTGGGCATGGATGAACTGGCCGTGGTGCTCGGCATGAAAGCGGGCGAAAACGGTCTCGCCGGATTTGAACGCATCGGCTTTCCGACCGTTTCCACCCCGTCATTTGTCAATGACTGGACAATGGTCCACGCGATCAGCCGGCAGGAAAGCGAATTCGATCGCACCCGTGTCAGCCATGCCGGGGCAAAGGGCGTGATGCAGCTGATGCCCGGCACCGCGCGCGAACAGGCGGGCAAACTCGGCATCAATTATCTGGCCGCCAATCTGACCGAAGCACCGCAATATAACATCACGCTGGGCGATGCCTATTTCGCCCGCATGATGAGCTATTATGGCGGGGCCTATCCGCTGGCCGTGGGCGCTTACAACGCCGGGCCGGGCCGGGTGAACCAATGGTTGAAGCTGAACGGCGACCCGCGCCGGGGCGAGATCGACTGGGTCACCTGGGTCGAGAAGATTCCGGCCAATTTCGAAACCCGCTATTACATCATGCGGGTGATCGGCAACGCGGTGACCTATTCGCACATGTACCCGGGCGAAGCGGGCCTGCCGCGTCCGGTTGATGCCTTCCTGCGTTGATGGGCCTGCGCTGAGCTTTCAATGACACCTCAGGGGCCGCCGATCACGCCTGCGGGCATGGCTGCGCTCAAGGCGCGCTATGACCTGTTGCTGGGCACAGAACGCCCCGCGATTGTCGAAATTGTCAGCTGGGCGGCGGGCAATGGTGATCGTTCGGAGAACGGCGATTACCTTTATGGCCGCAAGAAAATGCGTGAGATCGACCGTGAGCTAACGCATCTGATCAAGCGCATGAAGGCGCTGCGCGTAGTCGATCCCGCCGCGCAGATAGACCGCAGCCGCGTGTTCTTCGGCGCGCGGGTCGCAATTGCCGATGACGAGGATAATGGCCAGACTGTCACTCTGGTGGGCGATGACGAACAGGACGCGAGCGTAGGCCGGATCGGCTGGAATTCCCCGCTTGCCAAGGCTTTGCGCGGATCCAGCGTCGGCGATCTGCGCACCGTGCGCCTGCCATCGGGCACCCGCGAGTGGGAAGTGCTGGGCATCGCCTATGATTAGGTTCGTCGCGCCCTATGCCCTTACCGCCGCGCTCGTTCTGGCAGCGCCCTTGTCAGCGCGCGACAGCCTTGGTGTCTATGATGGCTGGGCGGCGTTCAAGGATGCGAGGCCGCTGCGCTGCTACGCCATTGCCAAGGCGCAAGGAAAGCCGCCCGCCCCTGCCTATGCCACCGTCTCGAACTGGCCCGACCGCAAGGTGCGCGGGGCGCTGCACCTCGTGTTGTCGCGCGCGGTTGCGGAAAAGGCGTCAGTGCGGCTCGCGATCGGTGACAAACGCTTCACCCTCATCGCCAAGGGCCGCAATGCCTGGGCCAAAGACGCGCGCGATGATGCCGCGATCATCGCCGCCCTGCGCTCGGCTGCGCGGATGAGCGTTTCGGCCAGCAGCGCCAAGGGCGGCACTTTCACAGATCGCTACACCCTCACCGGGGTCGCCACCGCGATGGACGCCGCCACGGTTGCCTGCGCGCAAAGGCGCTGACTGGTCAAACGCGCCGCTTGGCCCTATGTGCGCCGCCTATGGCCAATACCACACTCATGACTATCCCGGGCCTCGTTGACCCGGTGCCCGCCGCGCGTGACATTACGCCGCGCGCCGACGGCCGCATTGACCTCCTCGGCCTGCCCCGCCCGCGCATCCGCGAATTGTTCGCCGCCGCCGGGCTGGACGAGAAGGCTGCCAAGCTGCGTGCCAAGCAGGTGTTCCACTGGCTATACCACCGCGGCGTCACCGATTTCGAGGCGATGACCGATATCGCGAAATCAATGCGCCCGTGGCTGGCCGAACGGTTCGTCATCGGACGGCCCGAAATTGTCGAGGCGCAACACAGCACCGACGGCACCCGCAAATGGTTGCTGCGCACCGCCGATGGCCACGATTACGAGATGGTGTTCATCCCTGACGAGACGCGCGGCACATTGTGCGTTTCCAGTCAGGTCGGCTGCACATTGAACTGCACATTCTGCCACACCGGCACCATGAAGCTGGTGCGCAACCTCACCCCCGGAGAGATCGTCGGGCAGGTGATGCTGGCCCGCGATGCGCTGGGCGAATGGCCCAAGGGATCGATGGCGAGCACAGCTGACATTGAAGATGAAGACGACGAAGCGGGCCACTACACCGCCGATGGCCGCCTGCTCACCAACATCGTGATGATGGGCATGGGCGAACCGCTGTATAATTTCGACCACGTGCGCGATGCGCTGATCCTGGTGATGGATGGCGATGGGCTGTCGCTGTCCAAGCGCCGCATTACCTTATCGACCAGCGGCGTAATCCCGATGATGGAACGCTGCGGGCAGGAAATCGGCGTCAATCTCGCGGTCAGCTTGCACGGCGTGCGCAAAGAGGTGCGCGACGAGCTGGTGCCATTGAACAAGAAATACGGGATCGAAGACCTGTTGCAAGCCTGCGCCGATTATCCCGGCGCCAGCAACGCGCGGCGGATCACGTTTGAATATGTGATGATCAACGGCAAGAACGATAGCGACGATGACGCGCGCGAGCTGGTGCGGCTCCTGAAAGCCTATAACCTGCCGGCCAAGGTCAACCTGATCCCGTTCAACCCGTGGCCCGGCAGCGGCTATGAATGTTCCAAGCCTGACCGCATCCGCGCGTTCTCCAACATCGTGTTCGAAGGCGGCATTTCTGCCCCGGTGCGCACCCCGCGCGGGCGTGACATTGATGCAGCGTGCGGCCAGCTCAAAACCAGTGCCGAGAAGAAGAGCCGCGCTGAACGCGACCGCGAGGCAGCTGCCGAAGCCGCGGCCAGCTAAACCGCGGTCACGGTGAAAATCAGCGGGGCGTGATCGGAGAAGCGTTCGATCCAGTCGTCGCGCTCGGCACCGGTTGCCAATTTGGCCCAGCCACCGATTTCGACCTCGTAGCCCTTGCTGTCGTCCAGCGTCAGGTGCTGCGCCACGAACACGTGATCGAGTTCGGAAGGTGGCAGGGTTGATTTCGAACCGTTGAAGAAGGTGTGCGGATGGCTGGTCACCGGCTTGCGCATTTTGCGGGTCTTCATCCGTTCGGTCATCACCGCGATTTCGCGCTCCATCGGGATGTCGTGATCCTTGCGGAAATAATCGAGCCCCATCGTGTTGTAATCGCCCAGCACGATGAAATTGGCCTTGGCCCCGGGCACGCCCTGAAGCTTTACTGCCGCCTTATTGAGCGCGAGGCTGAGCGCATAAATCCGCTCAAGCATCGCATCGCGCAGGCCGAAACCTTCGGGATCGGGCAGGCTTTTGAGATGCACGAACAGGATCGGCACGTGGACATTGCCCTCGTGCACGGTCAGCAATGCTCCGGGGCGCAGATAGATGTTGTTGCGCTTGAACTCGTCTTTCTGGGTGAAGAACGATCCCAACCCGTCGCGCACCCCGATCAGGATTTCCTGCGACTGGTTGCCGGTGGTGATGTGGAAGGTGTGGCGCGGGAACGCCTTGACCATGCTTTCGTAGACAAACCCGCTGGTCACCTCGGAAATGCCGAAAATGTCAGGCTTCTCATGCTCGATAAAGGCGATCACTTCCTTGAGCCGATTGGCACGCTTGGCCGGCGCGCGCGCATCCTGCGCTTCGTGGCCGCTGAAATGCTCGATATTCCAGGCCATGATTTTAAGCGGCAGCATAGCGACTCTCCCCCCGGTAATGACGCTAGTAATCGTGATCAAGTATCAGAAATTGCCCGACAGCTCCACTGCCAAGACACATCATCTGCGTTTGATTGACGCTGCTTCGGGCGAGGCGTAAACCCTTGCGTGCCGGACTGGGGAGGATCACCGTGCAACAAGCAACGCCACGTACCATTGCCCAATATGCCATGTTGCTCGGCGCGGCGGCGCTGGCGCTGAGCGCGGTTCCGGCCGAGGCGCAGCTCGGCAATTTGTTCAACAGCGGCAAACGCGGCGCGGAAAAGGCCGATTCCTGCGGCAAGGGCAAGAAAGGCGACAAAGGCCGCGGCGTGATGGGCGGCATACTTGGCGGCGCAGTTGATGAACTGGCACGCTCGGCCCGCTTGCCGTCTTTCGTACCGGTGCCCGAGTTTTCCAATCAACTGACCGAAAGCATCGCCTGCCGGCTCGATCCCGAAGAGCAGAAACAGGCCTCGGAAGCGACCCTTTCCGCAACCCGAACGGACCAGACCGGCGCACCCGCGCCCGTTGGGGCGAGCGCCGCGTGGACTTCGAGTACGCGCAAAGATGTCGCCGGCACCTCGACCGTTACCCGGCGCGATGCAGCCAGTGGCTCAGCGGATTGCATTACGGTCACCGACGTGGTGATCATCGAAGGCGAGGAAACCCGCGCCGACAAGCGGATGTGCCGTGCTCCGGGTTCGGCGCGCTATTCAATCATCGCGTGATGCCCTTGCTCCGCCCCATCGCCGCACTTGCTGCGCTGGCGCTGCTGAGCGGGGCGACCAAGCTGGACCCTGACAATCCCACCTGCCCGGATGAACCCGATTGGGGGCCGAATGCGGCAATGACCCTCACCGCGTCAGACAAGGGCGGCAAGCGCGTGCTGCTGGCCGAAGGCCGGGTTGATGCCACCCTTCCCAACCGGTTGAAGGCGGCAATCGAGGCGGATGAGCGGATTGAGGAAATCTGGCTGCGTTCGCGCGGGGGCGATGCCCGCGCGGGCAATGCTGCGGGCAAGGTGATCCGCTCCTATCGAGGGATGCTGACGCGCGTTCCGGCCGGATGGGCGTGCTTTTCTGCCTGCAATTTCGTATTTATGGGGGGTGATCGGCGGGTGGTCGATGATGGCGGTGTATTCATGGTCCACATGTTCACCCACACCCAAGACCGCGCACTGATCGACGAGGTGGTGATCGAAGGCAGCAAGGCCACGACCGAGCTGATTGGCAGCATCGAGCAATCCTCGGCCCTGCTGGCGAGCGAGGACAATGATTTCCTGATCCGCATGGGGATCAGCCGCAAATTGCTCACCGACATCATGTACCAGCAGCAGGCGGTGAAGAGCGCGGATAACCCCAGCACACGCTACTGCCTCAGCCAGGCCGAGGTGCGCGAATATAACGTGATGCCGATCGAAAAGCCCGCGTCCTGATGCCCGCGAGCACCGATCCCGATACCATTGCCTTCTATCAGGCGCGCGCGCCCCACTATGTGCTGAAATTCGGCCAAGCCCCCAGCTATCAGCTTGATCCCTTCCTCGACCGGCTGCCGGAAGGGGCAAGCGTGCTCGAACTCGGTTGCGGCGGCGGGCAGGATTCGGCGCGGATTGCAGCGCGCGGGTTCGTGGTCGATGCGACCGACGGCACTCCGGCGATGGTCGCCAAGGCGAACGAACGGTTCGGCGTCGGCGCGCGCGTTATGGCGTTTGACAAACTCGTGGCTAAGGCTGCCTATGACGGTGTGTGGGCCCATGCCAGCCTGCTCCACTGCCCCCGCGCCGCGCTGGCCGATGTGCTGATGCGCATCGACCGCGCGCTGCGGCCCGGTGGTTGGTTTTTCGCCAACTACAAGCTGGGCGAGGCCGAAGGGCGCGATGATCTGGGCCGGTTCTACAACTTTCCCGATGCCGATTGGCTCACCGCGCAATATGCTACGTCGGCCGGTTGGCAGATCGCCGAAACCCGGCGCTATACCGCTGGCGGGTTCGACAATGTCGAGCGGGACTGGATCGACCTTGTGGTTCAAAAAGCATGAACCTCTGGACCATCGAAGCCGTTTGCACCGGCACCGCCCGCCCCTTCAACGGCGCGGAACTGAGCGCGATCATGAAACGCCCCCGCGAGGGTGCGGTGCAAGTGCTGAGGGAAGGCCTGGCGCCGGATGAACAGGCCGACCGCCGCGTGCATGGCGGGCCAGAGATGGCGCTGCACCTCTACCCGCTCGATCACCATGCTTTCTGGCGCGATCAGATCGGCGATCATCCCGCGCTGGCCGAGCCCGGCGGGTTCGGATCGAACCTTGCGGTCACCGGCCTCACCGAAGACATGGTGCATATCGGCGACCGTTTCCGCCTAGGCCCAAAGACAACCGGCGCGCTGATCGAAGTCAGCCAGCCGCGCCAGCCGTGCTGGAAGATCGAACACCGCTTTGGCGCCAAGGGCATGGTCGCAGCGATCATCCAGACCGGCCGCTGCGGATGGTACTTCCGGGTGATCGAAACCGGCGAAGTTACCGCTGGCGATTCGCTTGAGCGAGTCGCAATCGGCGCATCCGAATGGAGCGTCGCGCGGGCGTTTTCTGTCTTGGTGGCCGGGAAAGGCACCAAAGCTGAATATGCTGCACTGACGGCGCTGCCCGCGCTTAGCCCCAAATTGCGCGAAAAAGCCGCGCAAAAACAGGATTGAAAGCGGCCTATCGCTGGCTGGCAACGCTTCGTCCAACCCTGCTGTTTCCTGAAACCGCTGTTCATCCTGCGTTCGCCTAGCCTGAACGAAAACGGGGTCGCTCCATCCGGGAGCCGCCACAAGGGATTGACCCATGAAACATCTCGCAATCATCGCCGCCGCCGGTTCGCTGGCCGCTTTCGCCGCCCCGGCGCAGGCCGCTGAGCTGACCGCCCCCGCCCTTTCGTTCGGCAGCTACAGCCAGTCGCCGGTCGCCTTCAACACCGTCGCCGCTTACGACGACGATGATGACGATTACCGCCGCGACCGTCGCCGTTACCGCGACCGTGACCGTGACCGCTACGACGACCGCTACGATGGCCGCCGACTGGGTCGCAATGACCGCGTATGGCGCGGAAACGACGGACGTTATCGTTGCAGGCGCGATGATGGGACCACCGGCCTGGTGATTGGCGCCATCGGCGGAGCCTTGGCTGGCCGTGCGGTCGACACCCGCGGTGACCGTTCGCTTGGTACGATCCTTGGCGCGGTCGGCGGCGGCCTGCTGGGCCGTGAGATTGACCGAGGCGACGCGCGCTGCCGCTAAAATTTGCGATGGGGCGGGCATCCGGCTGACCGGAAACCCGCCTGATCGCTGCGCACTGTTAAGACGCCCTTAAACCGGGAAGGTGTTCATCGTGTCGCACCGCAATCGAGAGACGAGATTATGAAAAAACTTGCCATCATTTTTGCCGCCGGAGCGATGACGCTTCCCGTGGCCGCTCCGGCTCAGGCAGATCCGCCGCCGCACGCGCCAGCGTGGGGCAAGCGCGCCAAGGACCGCGTTTATGATGATCGCGGTTATTACGTTGAACCGCGCCGTCTAAGCCGCGGCGACCGCATCTGGCGTGATGGTGACCGTTACCATTGCCGTCGCGACAACGGGACAACCGGCCTCGTCATCGGCGCTGGTGTCGGCGCGCTGCTTGGTCGCACCGTCGATACCCGCGGGGACCGCTCAGTTGGCACCGTGCTCGGTGCGATTGCCGGTGGTCTGCTCGGCCGCGAGATTGACCGAGGCGAGCTTCGCTGCCGCTAATCACACGTTGACCGGGTCGGCGCGCTCTCACCTCCCCGATTGAAGCGCGTCGCCCGGACTGATAGCGATGGGGGATGCTCCATTTGACACCCTGTTTCGCATGACCCGTCCCGCCGTGATGGTTACCGGCGGGGCCACCCGCATCGGTGCTGCCATCGTGCGCCGCTTTGCCGAAGCGGGGTGGCATGTTGTGATCCACTACCGTTCGTCGGGCATCGCAGCAGAGGCGCTGGCGGCCACCTTGCCCTCGGCCGAGACAATCGGCTTCGACCTTGGCGATGATGACGCAGCGGTTGCCGCCATGACGTCACTCGCCGCGCGGCTGCCCGATTGGCGTTGCCTGGTGAACTCCGCGTCGGTTTTCGATTATGACGGCGTAACCGCGCTCGACCCGGCAACGAACCGGCAGGCGATGCAGATCAATGCTCTGGCCCCGGCGCGCTTGGCGCAGACCTTTCTGACCCACGCGGTCAGCCATGCCCAGCGCAGCGTGATCAACGTCACCGACATGAAAATTGAAAATACCAACCCCGACTTCTTCAGTTACACCATGTCCAAGCACGCGCTGGCGGCCACGATCGGGATGCTGGCGAAGGGTTTTGGACATAGCGACGCGCGGGTTTACGGCCTTGCGCCGGGGGCCGTGCTGGCCAGCCATGACCAGCGCGAGGAGGAGACGGATATTTCGCACCGCATGAACCTGCTGCGCCGCAAAACCGGCGCGGATGAAATCGCCGATGCCGCGCTGTTTCTCGGCAGCGGCGCGCTCGCCAGCGGGCAGACGCTGTTCATCGACAGCGGCCAACACCTGCTGGATCAACCGCGCGATGTGATCTGGCTGGCGCGCGAAAACGCTCAGGGGCTTTCGGCATGAGCGTCAGCAAACCCAAGCACGCCTTTTCGACCCGGCTGTGGCACTGGGTCAACGCGGTGGCGATCATCATCCTGTTCATGTCGGGATTGAATATCTCCAACGCGCACAAGTATCTGTATTGGGGCGATTACGGCTTTGATCCCAAGGACGCATGGCTGGCGGTGATCAAGTTCCCCGGCTGGGCCACAATCCCGCAACATTACAACCTTGCCGTGGCGCGCGATTGGCATGTCATCATGGCGTGGCCGTTTGGCGTGGGGCTGCTGTTTATCTGGATCGCGATGCTGGTGAACGGACATTTTTTCCGCGACCTCATCACCGCCGTACGTGATTGGACGCCCGGCGCGGTGATCGCATCGTTGAAAGCGCATTCGGGCGATAAGGCCGATCACAGCTACAACCCGGTGCAACGCATTCTGTATGGCGCCGTGTTCGGCGTATTGCTGCCGCTGATGGTGTTCACCGGCCTTGCAATCAGCCCCGGCTTTGAACCCGCCGCACCGTGGCTGGTCGATCTGCTGGGCGGTCGGCAGAGCGCGCGTTCGCTACACTTCATCACGGCTTGGGCGGTTTTCGGGTTTTTTGTCATCCACATCGTGCTGGCGCTGGCCAATTGGCGGCTGATTGCCGAGATGATCACCGGCGGGCGCAGGGACGCTGCGGCTCCGCCTGCATCTGAACCCGAGCCCCTCCCCCCGCTTGAAGGAGCACCGGAGCATGCCTGAGATTGGGCCAAAGATCGGTCGCAGATCGCTGCTCGCCGGGATGGCCGCGCTGGGCGCTGGCGCATGCGCGAAAATCAGTGAGAGCGAGACTGGGCAAAGCTTGGTCAAGGTCGCCGAAGGATGGCACCGCGCGGCGCACCGTACGCTCGCCAGCCGGCAGGCGCTCGCCCGCGAATATGCACCTGATGAACGCTCGCCCACCTTCAAGGGCAATGGCTCGGTATCGGTCGATGACGGGTTTTATCAACAACAGCTCGCCAGCGGGTTCCCCGATTGGAAGCTGGAGGTGCGCGGGCTGGTGGAAAAGCCGCTCACGTTGACGATGGCCGATCTGCGCGCGCTCCCCCAACGCTCCCAGATCACCCGCCATGATTGTGTCGAAGGCTGGAGCGCGATTGGCGAATGGACCGGGCCGCAGCTTTCAGGCCTGCTCGATGCCGCCAAGGTCAAAGAAGGGGCGAATTTCATTCTCTTCCGCTGCGCGGACACGCTGTACGGGCGGGTTTATTATGAAAGCATCGATATGGTCGATGCCTATCACCCGCAGACGATCATCGCCCATGCCTTGAACGGCGAACCGATCCCCGAAAAGAACGGCGCGCCGTTGCGCATGCGGATCGAACGGCAGTTGGGCTACAAACACGCCAAGTATCTTACCGCCATCGAAGCGGTCGCCAGCCTTGACGGGATCGGCGATGGCCGGGGCGGGTTCTGGGAGGATGTCGCCGGTTACCAGTGGTATGCCGGTATGTGATGGGCAGGTCAGGCGGGCGCGTCAGGCGGGCGGGAACAGCTTCAGCATCGCCTGCCAATCAGCGGCGATGATTTCCTCCAGCACGCCGAGGTCTATATCCGCCAGCTTGCCCACATAAAGGCAGCTTTTGCCGGTGCTGTGCTTGCCCAACCGCGCCATCGCCTCGGCATGCCCCGCCGCCGCCAGATCATCGCAATAACCGCCCATCAGATACAGCGAATGCTTGGCTTTTCTCGGGCTGAACCCGGCGCGCATCCAGTGAACATCGCGCCCGGTGGCGTAAGTGGTGCGGTATTCGCCATAGCCGATGATGCTCGCGCCCCACATCTGAGGCTCGGTGCCGGTCACTTTGCGAAACAGGGCGTCAATGACCCGCGCCTCCTCGCGCCTGGCGGGCGGCTCAACCGACGCGAGGAACGCTTCGACCGCTACTTCGGTGATTGTGGTCTTGGCCTCAGTCAACAAACCGCCTCCCGCCCGCTGCACGCTTGCCAATCTGGCAAGCAGCGCTAACCCAAACAAGAAACCACGAAAAGAGCCCCATGAGCAAGAGCCTCCTCAATCGTTTCCTTTCCCGCGGCGTGACCCAGGGCCGCCTTGGCGTGGTGTTCGCCGATGGCAGCGCCAGCAGCTATGGCACGCCCGCCCCCGGCTTTCCCGAAATCGTGCTGCGCTTCACCGATGCACGCGTGCCGCGCGACATCATCCTCGACCCGCGATTGGGTGCGGCCGAAGCTTTTATCGATGGCCGCCTGCTGATCGAAGAAGGCGACGTGATAGGCCTCGTCAGCTTGCTGCGCGCCAACAATGCGTGGGA
>Ga0163144_10012850_pt1 | contig 17528 bp, 13 predicted proteins | sample OliLak19BULKMAT1_FD_123175 | JGI IMG/M metagenome (GOLD analysis project Ga0163144, IMG submission 123175) | Freshwater microbial mat bacterial communities from Lake Vanda, McMurdo Dry Valleys, Antarctica - Oligotrophic Lake LV.19.BULKMAT1 | ecosystem: Environmental > Aquatic > Freshwater >...
AGCCCTCGGCGAAGACCAAAGCAATATGTCAAGAGCTGTGGAGAGCAACGTCGCTCGGCGCGCGCGCCTGATCGGACGAATGCTGATCCACTTCGAGTGAGCCCTGTTTCCAAATCTCTCGATTGGGAAAGCTGGTCTTAAACCGGCGCACAACATCGCTGGCCTGGGTCGAAAGCGCCAAGCCGTCCTGCATCAGGATCAGCCACTGATAGCCAATTTCGTACAGCCGGTGGCCGCGCGCCCAATCAGTCGAAATCGTGCCGAGAAACTTGCTGGAAGCAAGAACCTTCAGCTCTATCTGGCGAGTAGCAGCCTGGACCTCCGGTTCTTCGGGGTCGAAATGTCCAAGGCTCACGGCGAGATCCATCGGTCCGATGAATATCCCGTCGATCCGCGGCACCGCTAGAATTGCATCAAGGTTTTGCAGCGCCTCTTTGCTCTCGACGCCGACGATGATTGTAAGCGATTGGTTCGCTGTCACGAAATAGTCCTTGCCGGCTTGTCCATATTTCGCGGCGCGCGGGCTTTTTGCCGCTCCACGCGCGCCTTCGGGTGGGAAGAGGCAGGCATCAACCACCGCCTGCGCTTCAGCGCTCGAATTAACCGAAGGCACGAGAATGCCTTGTGCACCCGCATCGAGGATCCGTTTGATCGTTGTCGGATCGCTAGATGGAGCGCGAACGAAGGGAATGCTGTTGCCACTACATCCGATGGCCTGAAACTGTTGAACGAGCGATCCCAAATCAACAGGCGCGTGCTCTAAATCCACGATCAACCAATCAAACTCAGATTGCCCCATGATCTCAGCCGCGACTGGACTGCTGGTCTGTAAGAAGGCACCGCAAGTCACTGCCCCGACTTTCATTCTAGACCTGAACGACGGAGTTTCTGAAGGTCCGCCCATAAACACTGCTTTCATAAAAGAGCGCCACGCGGCGCTGTGGCGCTGCAGCGCTCGAAACGAACGTGTATTTCCGTGATACAAACAAATAGCCGCATTGATCAGACCGCTTCACTCGCAGCTTCGTCAACGCGGCTATCAGCACTCTAGTTCCGAACGGAATACTAGAACTTCATTTGAACAGATGCGAATAGTCTTCGACCTGCCATTGGTCGAGCAAACCCGACATCAAGCTGGTTCTGGGCGACGGTTGCTCGAGGATTGCCTTCCGTGAAACAGAGTTCTTCGGTGAGATTTGTCCCTGTAACCTGCAGAGTAGTGTTCTCGGCAATCGTATAGGACGCTCCTGCGCCGACTATTGTGCAAGCATCAAACTTTACGACGTTGTCATTCGCGCCAAACCTCTCGCCGATATATCTAACATTGCCGAATAGATCGAACTTGTCCGTCAGGCTGTAGACCCCCGAGACCCGAAACTGTTCGCTCGGATTTCGCGCCAGTTCGTTCCCGTTGAAGGCCGCGCCTGCGATGGTCGTAAAGTTGTCGAGCGTATTCTCTGATATAACTCCGACGGCGTTGAGAGATATCTGATCTGTCGGCTCCCACGTGACGTCAAACTCAAGACCAAGAACTTCAAGCTCGGCCTGGTTGAATATCTGGGTGTTGCTTGCATCAACCCCGAACCCTCCGGCCAGGTAGTTTGGAAAGAACGTCCGGAACGCGGTCGCTGATGCGGCCAGGGTGTCCCCCGAAAACCTCGCGCCGAACTCCGAGAGTTGGTTGGTCTCCAGCGGCACGCCTCGACCACCCTGGAAAAAATCACCGAGGCGATCAGCGCGTGGGGTTTGGAAACCTTCCGCGTATCGGCCATAGGCCGCGAGCGAGTCCGTGAAAGTGTAGTTGAAACCGATGGTCCAGGCGACATCCTCATAGGTGGTTTCAAACCGGGTCGCCGTACCGTCGCCCCTCAGGCGATTGGCGAAGTTGTTGGCCAGAATGTTGTCCGTGTCGATACCACCAGGACCCACGGCCCCCACAACCGGGACCATTGTTCCCAGACCGTTCAAAGACGACCCCTGGTACTCTGCGCTTTCCCAACGCGCGCCAAAGTCGAGGCGTAGCTTGTCTGAAACTCTGAACTCATCGTTGAGATAGATCGAGACGGAACCGACCTGGACGTCATCGTCACCGCGGAACTGTCCATGGCGGACGACCCCCCCTTCAGACAAGAAGCCGAGAATATTCCGGGTCCCCGGGGCTACCGCGACAATGTCGAGGATGTCGGCACCGGAGCTTTTTACCTCGCTGAGGAAGAGAGACGAGGCCAGCGCACGATCGTGAGACAAGTTTGCGAAGATGACGCCACCGGTCAGGGTGTTTCGCTCGGTCTCGTAGGTCAGACGCGTGTCACTGATGAACTGCTCGCGTTTGATCGGTTCGCGCAAGGAGTTCAGGATCTGGACGAACCCGTTTCCGTTCAGTGTTGCCAGCGCCGGTGCACCGGAGCAGAGCAGGTTGCCGTTCGCAGCAAACCGGAAACAGCGGTCCGCCCCTGGATATAGGGCCCAGAAGCTGCCCGTCGTACCGTAGCCTCCCCCAAAATTTATCGTGTTATCGGTCAGATAGCTCTGGCCGGGGCGCAGGCTGTTGTTGCCAGCAGACCCCGTGAAGTGGGCCTGCCCCAAGCGGCTGAGGCTACTTACGCGACTGGAGTGGCTCAAGAAGAGATTATCGGTCAAATCATAGTCAAGACGGACTGTGAACACGTCGGCATCGACGTCAAATCCGTCAATAATGTTCTGCTCGACGCGACTGCCGTCGGCAAATAACGTTCTGATCCGTGTATTATTGAAGCTCCCGACGTTGCCGTTCAGCAAATCAAATCCAGGTATCTCTACGATGCTGCCGTTCGCCGGGTTACGTTGAACTGGCAGGGGCAATACAAAGGAGTTGCTCTCAGATACCTTCTTGTACGTCAGATTGAGCTCGCCCCTGTCCAGCCTGCGGGTCAGGTTCGCGCGAAACTCTCCGCCGCGCTCGCCGTTGAATCCGTTCTCGCGCTCCGAGTCTCCGAACTGGTAATATCCGCTAAGCGCGATCGTCCATTCGTCTGAAAGCGGGCCGCCGTAGAAAAAATCCGATCGGATATTGTCGTAACTGGCGTACGTCAGGCCGACGATGCCTTGGGAGTCCTGGGTTCCCTTCCGGTACAAATAGTTGATGATCGAGCCGGAGGCGTTGGGCGCCAGGACACCGGACGTGCCACCCCGAACGGCCTCGACACGGTTGATTCCGAGGCTGTAGCGCTGAACAGCATCGATGGTGTACTGGTCGTAGTTGACGGGCAGCCCGTCTTCCTGAACGCTCACATACCGGAAGTGATCGCCTGCGGGCATGCCCCTTACGCTGATGTTGTTCGAGGACGGCCCCCCGGAATCCTGAACGTAGACGCTAGGGATTGCCTTCAGCGTGTCGACGAGGCTTCTGGGAGGATCTCGTCTGAGGTCTTCTCCGCTGATGATGGTGAGAGCCACGGAGGACTCCAGCGCGGTAACCCTCCGGCTCGTCGTACCCGTGACTATGATTTCGTCCAGCTCGGTCTGCGGCACCGCCCCGGTCTGCCGATCCTGCGCTGCCGCCGGGTCGGATACAAGAAACGACAACGCGAGGACGGACGAACACAGGACCGAAGAACACAGGAGCGTTTGCTTCCCCGCCAACTCATAGAAATTCATCGTTTTCTCCCCCTGGAGTTTTCTTTTTTGCTTAACCAACGGGCTTTGCCCGCTTCTAATCTGATCTAATTATAGAAATTAAGTTCTAGACGAACCTCGTTTGGATCGATCACGAAAATCTGCGTGACATTGAGGTCAGGCACTACGAACAGTTCGTAGGATAACTGCATCGATTTCAGACGTTTCTCGAATGCTGCACAATCTTTTGCCTTGAATGCAACATGATGAATCGCTCCGGTCGGTCCTTGATTGACAACTGACCTGACTACGAGATGAATCAGGGGCTCTTTTCCAGAGTAAAGCCAAACTCCCTCAGCATCGAATGCTGGCCGGTTGCCAATCTCGAGTTCAAGTAGTGCCGTGTAGAAGCGAACGCTTTTATCAAGGTCAATGGTCTCGATGTTGATGTGGTCGAGCGCGTCGATCATTGCCAAAGCCGTCATCATATTCGTTCGGCGGCCTCACGAAACCGCCCGCCGATCGTACCGTCCAGAGTCGTCCAACACCTTGACCATAAAAACAAGTGCGGTTGATGGATATCGCGCAGATTTGAGATGACATTGCGTCAAGAGTGGTTCCTGATTGCAGGCCTATCGTTTCATTTAATATATACCTTACAACGCTCTAGAGAGCTTTACGATCCGTTCCGGGACGTCCAGAATTGATGCATAATTGCCGCGTTTTTCGATGCTTCTTGCCGTATTTGCGTCTTTGCGCTTGGCTGCAACGCTCAGGGAGATACGCTCGAAGCTACGGTTTCAGGGCCGGCTGAAGGCTATTGCGTCTCCAAATGGCTATGATCATCAAAGCTGGCAGTTCCCAGCAGCAAAGACGGGCTGATCAGCGGAGCGTGCGGTCGACGGTTGATATGGTCCTGTCTGATATCGAGGATCAGGGCGACGACGCGGTGCGCCGCTTCTCGGAAGAGTTTGATGGGTGGTCGCCCGCCTCGTTTCGGCTTGGCTTGGGTGAGATCGAAGCCTGCGTTGCGCAGCTCGCAACCCGTGACCTTGAAGACATCAAGTTCGCCCAGACCCAGGTGAGGGGTTTCGCTCAGGCGCAACGGGCCGCGCTGCGCGACATTGAGGTAGAAACGCTGCCGGGCGTTTTTCTGGGCCACAAGAACATTCCGGTGGACTCTGTGGGGTGTTACGTCCCCGGCGGGAAATATCCGCTGGTGGCGTCGGCACACATGGGCGTGGTGACGGCGAAAGTGGCAGGTGTGCCGCGCGTGATCGCAATGTCCCCGCCCTTCGAAGGGCGGCCGAACCCCGCAGTCGTGGCCGCGATGCACTTGGCCGGGGCTGACGAGATCTACTGCCTGGGGGGCGTTCAGGCCATCGGGGCGATGGCGATCGGCACCCAGTCGATCAACCCGGTCGACATGATTGTGGGTCCAGGCAACGCCTATGTCGCCGAAGCCAAACGGCAGGTGTTCGGACGGGTGGGTATCGACCTTCTCGCGGGTCCCACGGAAACCCTCATCATAGCGGATGAGACGTGTGACGCGGAAATGGCGGCAACCGACCTGCTCGGCCAGGCGGAACATGGCCCGACGTCGCCATCCATTCTCGTCACCACGTCAAAGGCGCTGGCGCACGCGCTTCAAGCAGAGATAGGCCGACAGCTCGAAACCCTCGAAACTGCTGCCATCGCATCGAAGGCGTGGGCCGATTACGGTCAGATCATCCTGTGTGATGACGATGCCGAGATGCTGGCGGTCGCGAATGACCTCGCGTTCGAGCACGTCGAGGTCATCACGCGTGATCCGGATTATTTCCTGTCCAACATGCGCAACTACGGCGCGCTGTTTCTGGGGCCAGAGACCAATGTCGCTTACGGTGACAAGGTCATCGGTACCAACCACACCCTCCCGACCGGCAAAGCGGCCCGGTACACGGGCGGGCTCTGGGTTGGCAAATTCATCAAGACCTGTACCTACCAGAGAGTAGACGCTGCGGCGTCGCGGGAGATCGGTGAATACTGCTCTCGGCTCTGCGCACTTGAAGGCTTCGCAGGACACAAGGCTCAAGCCGACCTCAGGGTGCGTCGCTACGGCTGAACGCTGGCGGAGAGCAGACAATGACAATCGAATGTGAGGCTGTGAGAACGGCGAGCACCGAAGCGCTCGCAACCATCGGTTAACATGAAAGAAAAGCTGTAAGGCGGCAAACAACGCGACTCAAAAAGAAACGCGGGGCCGATCTTGGGAGGACAATCGAGTGCCTGGAATCCCCAATTGGGTGCGTTGGACCGTCGTGCTGGCCTTTCTGGCGGCGGGGGCCGCCTTTATCCCCTATAGCGCAAGCGACGCACCCGATCTGCAGGTGCCCCGGGCCGACACCGTTATTTTCGACCTCGATCGAACCATCCGGAACCCCCGGAATTTCAACCCGTTCACGCCCGGGGTCAAATTCGTCCACGGTGCCCACCAAGCGATGTGGGAGCCCTTCTTCATCTTGAATTTCGCGACCGGAGACCTCGAGCCGTGGCTCGGCCTGTCCATCACGAGCAATGATAGCCGCGATGTCTGGACGCTGACGATACGAGACGGCGTTGAATGGTCGGATGGCGCAGTCTTCGACGCCGACGACGTCGTGTTCACAGCAAACATGGTGCTGGCTTCTGACGCTGTCAGCTCAAGAGAAGCCATCCTGTTCAAGGGACAGGTCAAGTCGGTCAGAAAGCTCGGCCCATTGACTGTCGAGTTCCGTCTGGTGAAACCGAATCCCATCTTCCATATCGAGACTTTCGGCGTCGCGAATGTCAGCTCATTCCTCGCAATGCCGGAGCACATTTGGAAGGGCAAGGATCCGGGAAGTTTCGAGTTCTATCCGCCCATGGGAACCGGTCCATATACCTTTACCTCGGCCACGACGCAGCGGGCGATCTGGGACCGGAACGACAACTGGTGGGGCGCAAAATCCGGTTTCAGAAATCTGCCTGAGCCGAAGAGACTGATATGGCTTGAGACCGGCGGCCAGGAGAACCGCGCCCAGATGCTGACGCGGAATGACCTCGACGCCGGCCAGCAACTGGAACTCGGCATCTTCGAGGCGATCCGAAAGCGCAACCCGAATGTGCTCGCGTGGCATGACGATTTTCCCTTCAGCTGGACCGATCCGTGTCCTCGGCAGCTGGAGATCAACACGACGGTTGCGCCTTGGGATAACCCCGAAATGCGACGCGCCGTTTCGCTCATTATCGACCGCCAACAGATCATCGACATCGTCTACGAGGGCTCCACGGTTCCTTCGAAGACCATGTTTGTCCAGTATGGGGCCATGACCCCTTTTATTGCGCCGCTCGTGGCTGCGGGGTTTGATCTGCCGGTCCACGCCGATGCCGCGCGCGGGAAGGCGCTCATCGAAAAGGCTGAATTCGTTCTGAATTCGGCGGGAATCTATGAGAAGAACGGGGTGCCGCTGGGTGTTACGATTCTGGCGAACACCGCCTCGACGGAGTATACGCGGACCGTCGACGTGATCGTGGAACAGTTGAGGCGCGCCGGGATAGACGCCCGCGCCTTGCCCGTCGAAGATGGTGCATTCTGGGGAGAGAAGATACCGCTAGGCCAGTACGAAATGAGCTATTCTTGGTTGTCCTGCGGCTCGGTCACTGAGCCGTGGTCGTCGATGTCACGCTATACAAATGATGATATCGCTCCGATTGGTGAACGTGCGCCCGGCTTCAACAATACCGGACGTTGGAACACCGAGGCAGCAACTCGTTACTCTGAGATCGTAGGCAGGATCGGCAGCTTGCCCCTGGGGGATCCGCAGGTCCCAGGACTCGTCGTTGACGCCTATGCCTATCTCGACAGCGAAACGCCCTTCATTCCTCTCGTTCAGGCCAGCAAGCTTCTGATCTTCAACCAGACCTACTGGGAAGGGTGGCCAACGGCGGACAACTTCTACGCTCATCCGATGCATTGGTGGGGAAGCACCCATCTGATCATCCACAGTTTGAGGGCGGTTGAGAAAAATGAGTAATTCTCGCTTCCCCAGCTCCTTTTCATTCGTGGCGGGCAGGATCGCGACCTTCCTCCTGACGGTTGTCATCGCCGCGACCCTGATCTGGCTCATACCGCGCCTGTCGTCGGTCGATCCGGCGGAAGCGATGCTCGGGCGCATGGCATCGAGCGCTGGTTTTGTGGGAAATTCTGACCAGATACTCAGCGATCTCCGCGACCGCTACGGCCTCAATGAGCCGATGCTTAAGCAATATTTCTCTTACCTGAGAAACCTCGCGGTCTTCGATTTTGGCCTATCTGTGGCAAGTTTTCCGACGCCGGTGTCCCAACTCATCGCGGGGGCGCTGCCGTGGACCTTGGGCTTGATGATCATCTCGATCATCCTCTCCTTTGTTATCGGTAACGCAGCCGGAGCCTATCTGGCGTGGGAGGAGACCCCTCGCCTTTGGAAGGTCGCCATTCCCGTATCGATGATTTTTACCTCGATTCCGCCGATCCTGTCGGGGTTGCTCCTGATGTGGCTGTTTTCCACTCAACTCCAATGGCTACCCTTGTCGGGATCGTACGGCCTGAACGCCACGCCAGGACTGAATTGGGAATTCATCTTCAGCGTGATTGAGCACGGCACCCTGCCGGCCCTGTCCATCGTTGTCGTCACTTTCGGCTTCTGGGCGCTTGGCATGCGTGGACTGCTCGCGACCGTGCAGGGCCAGGACTATGTTCGCCTCGCCAGCGCCAAGGGATTGAAGCCGCGTAGTATTTTATATCGCTACATGGTCCGCAACGCGATGTTGCCCCAAGTCACTGCGTTGTCGCTGAAGATCGGGCTGATGGTGTCAGGCCAGATTCTGGTGGAGAGCATCTTCTCCTACAACGGCATGGGAAAGCTCCTTTACGACGCGATTCTCGATCAGGATTTCCCGGTCATCCAGGGCGTCAGCTTCATTGTCATCCTGATGACGGCCACCTCCGTGCTGATTGTGGACCTCCTTTACCCCCTGATCGATCCGCGCATCAGGCTCGAGGGGGGGCGGTCATGAACCCGGCAATTCTCCGGTCGAACGCGAAGAAATTTCTCCTGCTGAAGTTTGACTCGCCCTGGCTCAACCGCAAGCTTTTGGTCGGGCTGGCGATCCTGGTCACCATCCTGCTGTTCGGCCTTCTCGGGCGCTTCCTCTGGAACACCGACCTCGTCTTCATCGGATCCTCGCCGCTGAATCTGCCGCCGGCAGGGTTCGAGAATCTGCGCGGCCAGGCGGGTGTCGGTGCCCACCCCCTTGGCACAGAGAGCGCCGGCCGAGACATGCTGGCGCTGATGATTGTCGGCGCACCAAACACCCTGTTCGTCGGCATCATCGCCTCGGTGATCGGGACGCTTATCGGGATCGTGCTGGGCTTTTCAGCGGGCTTCATCGGCGGAAGGGTGGACGCGATCATAAGGGTCACATCGGACGTGATGATCACGATACCGCCCCTGATGGTTCTCGTCGTTTTCCAGACCTCGATCGGCGAGATCGGCATTGTCATGATGGGCGTCCTTCTCTCCACCTTCATGTGGCAATCGCCGACACGGCTGATTCGCTCCCAAGTCCTTTCGATGCGCGAAGAGGGCTATGTCCGTATGGCACGGCTGTCGGGCGCAACAACATCGGACATCATGTTCAAGGAACTGCTGCCAAATTTGCTGCCCTATTTGTTCGGCAGTTTCATCGCCATCCTGACCACCGCGATCGTGACCGCCGTCGGCCTGGAGGTGCTGGGGCTGGGTCCGCAACGTGTGCCCACTCTGGGCCGGGCCATCTACGAGGCCATCGCGTCCGCTGCACTTCTTAAGAACATGTGGTGGTGGTGGGGCATACCGACCGCGCTCTTGGCCACAATGTTCATAGGGCTTCTGATGATCAATCTGGGCCTTGATGAGGTTTCCAACCCGCGCCTGCGAAAGTTGTAGATTCGCGATGAGCAACGAACACACCGTCCTCTCGGTCAAGGATCTTCGCGTCTACTACGCCAGCCGAAACGGTGATGTGAAAGCATGCGACGGGGTCAGCTTTGATCTGCGCAGGGGCGAGATACTTGGGCTTGTAGGGGAATCCGGATCGGGCAAGTCGACGGCGACGTCCGGTATCCTGAAAGCGATTTCGCCGCCGGGCCGCATCGTGTCCGGACAAATCCTGATCGACGGCGAGGACGTCACCGAGTTCAGTGACGAGGACATGCGCGCCCGGCGCTGGCGCAAACTGGCGCTGATCCCCCAGAGCGCCATGAACTCGCTGAACCCGACCATGAGTATCCGGGCGCAAATCGCCGATGTCATCGAAACGCATGATGGCCGCCAGGATGCCAGTGCCTTGAAGGCGCGCATCCTTCACCTCTTCTCCCGGGTTGGATTGCCGTCCAGAATCTACAACATGTATCCCCACGAACTGTCTGGAGGGATGAAGCAGCGCGTCTGTATCGCCATGAGCATTGCGCTCAACCCGGCCGTCGTGATCGCCGACGAAGCGACCAGCGCCCTTGATGTGGTGATGCAGCGGATTGTCGCTCAGACAATCCTGAAAATCAAAGAAGACCTCGGGGTATCCTTTGTCATGATCGGCCACGACATGGGACTCATGGCCCAGGTGGTTGACCGCATCGCTGTGATGTACAGTGGTCAACTTATCGAGATTGCCAATGTACGGCATATATTCCAGCAGCCGGCCCATCCCTACAGCCAAATGCTGATCGAATCAGTCCCCTCGCTGACAGAACGCAAACCGGTGAGCCCCAGCAGCGGCATTACCCATGATCCACGTAACCCGCCATCGGGCTGCATCTTCAGACTCCTCTGTCCGCACGCGGGCGAAATCTGCACAAAATCCCGGCCGCCGCTCGTCGAGATAAGGCCGGGCCAGTCAGTCGCCTGCCATCTGTGGCAAAAGAACGGGAGCGCAGCCTATGTCCGTTCCGCTGTTTGAGATCAGGAATGTCTCGAAGATATACGGACCCGAAACCACGGGGCTCGTTGCACTCGATAATTTTTCCTGGACGATTTCCCAAGACGACGCCCGGATTGTTACCATCGCAGGTGAATCCGGGTCAGGAAAATCAACTCTCGGGGAGCTCATTTTAAGATCAAGTCCGCCAACAAAGGGGCAGATACTGTTCCAGGGCGTCGATATCTGGACGTTTAACGCCGCTCAGAAACGGGATTATTTCCGCCAGGTGCAGGCTGTGTTCCAGGACCCCTTCAGCGTCTATAATCCGTTCTACAAGGTTCAGCACGTCTTCGACATGGTGGTGAAGAATTTCAACTTGTCCAGTTCACGCCTCCATGCGCGCGGGCTGATCGAGGACGCGCTGAATGCTGTCGGCCTTAATGGAGAGGAAGTGCTTGGCAAGCACCCGCACCAGCTTTCAGGCGGGCAGCGCCAACGCATCATGATCGCCCGCGCCATCATGTTGAAGCCGAGATTCATCGTCGCCGACGAGCCTGTGTCGATGGTGGATGCCTCACTACGGGCGTCCATCCTCGATGTGATGATGAAACTGCGCGATGATCTGGGGATCAGTTTTCTCTATGTCACGCATGACCTGTCGACGGCCTTCCAGGTGGGCGACGACATCATTCTGCTTTACCAGGGGCATGTCGTCGAACACGGCAACGCCGAAGACGTAATTTCCCGTCCTCAGCATCCTTATGTGCAACTCCTGATCAACTCGGTTCCCAGGCCGGATCCGGATCAGCGCTGGCAGGGCACAGTGGAACTGCCTTCCGAAGAAACGCTTCGCACTGCCGGCGCGACGGGATGCCGGTTCTACGAACGTTGTCCCCAACGCATGGATCGCTGCAACAGCGAAACCCCGCCGCGCTATGATGTGGGTGAAAACAGGCATGTGGCCGCCTGCTTCCTCTATGGTTGACCTGCAGGCTTGAGTTGGACCCGAAACGTTTTGATCTCGTAGGGGGATAGACGAGCGCCGAAATCGTTATCGCCGCGCGTAACCTCAACCAGGGGCTCCTCAAGAAGATTCGATTCGGTCACGGCCGCGATCGTCGGTGCAAAGGAAAATTGCACCGCATCATGGGTCCCGTGGCTGTCGAATGCGCGCAGGATCAGACCGTCGCCGTCTTCCGCCTGCTTGATCGCTTCGATTATGGTGGTGGCGCTGTCGACGGCGGCAAAAGACAGGGTAGCCGGTACGTCTCCGGTGCCTCCGGCCGTCGCCGCGCTTTTTTCAACCGTCATGGGCTCGATGTTGAATTCATAGCCCGCACGGTCAACGCCTGCCTCGCGCCAGCCTCCGCTGTGGGGCAGAAGGGCATAGGAGAAGACGTGTTGGCCGATGTCGCTTTCCGGCGTCGGGCGCACGGGGCTGCGCAGGAGCGATAGCCGCATGACATTGCCGTTTACATCATAGCCGTACTTGCAATCGTTCAACAGGGCGACGCCATAGTTCCCCTCTGACACGTCCGCCCATTTGTGGCCGCAGACCTCGAATTTGGCCTGATCGAACCCGGTGTTGCGATGAGTCGAGCGCTCGATATGTCCGAACGGGAGGTCAAACGTCGCTGTCCGTGAGCGGATGTTGAGTGGGAACAGAACTTTCAGAAGCTTCTTGGAATCTTTCCACTCGATCTGAGTGTCGAACTCTATCCGGCGATGTCTCGAATAAACCGTCATATACTGGTTGATCGTGCTTTTGAGCACTGACCATTGGCATTTGAACCGGGCAAAGACCGGGCCATTGTCAACAAGCTCCCACCCGGCCGTCTGGCTGACCGGATAGCTGTACTCCTCCAGATGGTAGGCGATGTCCCAGGCGCCAAAGCTCTTTCCGGGATCATCCTCGAAGACCTGGAAGACATTTCCGTCACCGGTCAGAACGTCGCGGTCATGGACCTTGTCGTAGAGCCGTGCGATCGCGCCGTGTTGGCTCAAGTCGAACCGGTAGAATGACGTTTCTATGGTCTCGCCGTCGAACATGGCGGTCGTCTCGCCGGAGGCCTCTCCCCCCGTGATCAGGCGCGCTGACACCCAACCGAGAGATGGTAATGACGCATCGAAGAACATCTGGCCGTCGCAATGCTGAACCGACAGGACCGGATCGCTGCCGATCGCAATGCCGGTAACATCGGCTGCTGCACTGAGCTTCACGACCGCTTCGCGCGCATGCAGTGTGTTGAACACAAGGACGTCTCCGCTGCCCTCGGTGTGGGCGGCGAAAAAATCCAGGAGTTCGTCCCTGATGGCGTGGCCGATCTCGAATGACGCCGCGTAATCATCCATGATGTCCGGCATCGCTTCCGCGATATGGGTTCCCGGAAGTGTGTCGTGGAACTGGTTGAGGAGAAGGTGTTTCCACCCTTCGTTCAGGCGTTGCTGGATCGCGGGGCCACCGAAGGGAGCGGCGAAACTGCTCAACATCTCGACATCCCGATATAGGATTTCGGCCTTGCGATTGGCGCGTTTCAGGCTGCCCTTGGACGTATAGGTCCCGCGGTGCCCCTCCATATAGAGTTCGTCGTCCCAGATCGGCAGGCGGTTCGCCTTTTCGGCGAGCCTGTCGAAGAAGGGCTCGGTTCGTTCGGCGCGGATACTCGGCAGACCCGGGAAGTGGGCGATCCTCTGGCTGTGCTCGACCATCATCCGCGTCGGGCCCCCGCCGCCGTCCCCCCAGCCGTAGATGAACAAATTTTCTTCGGCGACATGCTTTTCCCGATAGTCCGCCCATTGCCGCCGCAAGTTCCCATACGTGAAATCCTGAGCGAAATGGGTCGGCGGAAAATGGGTAATCACTTCGCTGCCATCCGGCCCGCGCCACCGGAAACTGTCACTGGGAAAAACCGTCGTGTCGTTCCAGATGTTCAGCTTGGCAGTCAGAAAGTAGTCGATGCCGCTTTTCTTGAGGATCTGAGGCAACGTATACATCACGCCAAACACGTCCGGCAGCCAGCATATGCGTGAATCCGTGGCAAGCTCATCACGCAGGAACCGTTTGCCGAACATGATCTGACGCACCCAGCTTTCGGCACCAGGCAGATTTCCGTCGGGCTCAATCCACATAGCCCCGAGGACCTCCCACCGACCTGCCCGAACGCTCTCCTTCACGTCATCAAACAAGTCGGGATAATTTGACTGGAGTCGCTGGTAGAGAAAAGGTTGGCTCTGGGAGAAGATGTAATCCGGGTACTCTCTCAACAGGCTCAATGCGTTGCTGGTCGTACGACCATTCTTGCGTAATGTCTCCTTGATCGGCCAGAGGTAGACGAGATCAAGATGAGAATGCGCACAGACGTTTATCGTGCCGGTCCGCCGGAAAGCCTCACTGCCGAAGACGTGGGCGCGAAGATAGGCGCTCGACTTGGCCGCGCAGGCGGACGCTTCCGCCTGCGACGAGAACGACGGCCCGAGAAGCCGGCACGCTTCCTCCAGATGCCGTCTCAGAAACTCTTCAAGGTCCAGATCTTCGTCTGACTCCCAAAGGTGCATGTAGGCGTCGAACACGAAGGTGATATCGAAATAGCAGGCTTCAACAGCCGGATCCCGAATGACGAGACTTGCCCGTCGGAAGATATGTTCCTCGCGCTCGTCCCCCCTGCGGGCGTCATAGGGGTAGTTGATTACGAAGGCTTCCATTTCGAGCCGGAGGGCCTCACCCGAGAGTGCGAGGCTTCCCAGCGGAACATGGGAGCGGAAATGATCCAGGCCCTGCCACGGCTTCCCATTGATGCTGAGCTGGGTTTCGCCACCGTCCATGTCGATGTCGAGAAATGTATCCGGCCCCACATGGCTTGCGGGTATCTGCAAGGTGCGCCCGAAGAACGCCGTTGCATCCGGCCCGCCCCACGTCTCACCCAGTCTGATCATGGTCCTCGGCTGGTCGAGGGTCGTGTAGGTGGCGGGTCCGGTCAGCAGCGCCAGGCGATAGGTCCAGTCGTCAACGGGCAACGGATCCGTGAAAAGATGCGAGCGCAGGCGTTCGATATGCCGCTCGATCCAGTTATGCGGCAGGTCAGGACTGCGGTTCCTGTCCTTCGGTTTGCGCTTGGGCATTCTGTATCCACGTTGGGGTGACACGACAGGTCGCGACGTAAAGCGGGCTAGGCCGCCGGGCCTCGAATGGCGTAGGCGGGATCTTTATCGAAGCTCTGCCAGTACCCTTCAGGCGTCAATTTCAAGATTTGAAACGCCGCTCGTGACGCGCGCAGCAAGTCCCTTATCACCGCACCGCCGCCCTGCGCAGCCAGACGCATCGAGAAGCACAGACCTTCAAAGATCACCACCAGAGAACGCAGCAACGCCTCTGAGGGGTTCTCGCTCCGCTGAAACTCGTGGGAATGGTCGCGATTCGGGACTCCCGGCGGCTTTGCGCTGAGCTTCGTGCGCGCCAGGTGAACCGCTGCGGCCTCGCGGCGCGTCCCAGTTACCGGAAACAATCGGAAAGGCACGCGCTGATCCTCCGCCACGACCGCAATTACATCAAAGTAGCGCAAGGGAATGTCAAATTTGATCATTTCAATGCGAGAATGGCGCGGGTATCTATCAGCATGTCGTCCAACAGTCCGAGCCGTGAGATCGGGAATGCCTAAATTCGAAATCGACCATTCGTTCGCGCCAGTCGAGAATGCGACCCCCGTTTGCCTGACCCTGCAGCAGATCCAGAACTACAATGAGCTGGGTTTCCTGCGCCCGTTTGACATTTACGACGCCCCTCGGATGGCCGAAATTCGCGATTACTTCGACGGGCTGATCGCTGCGAAAGGCGATGATGGGGCATTTGGCGTGAACTGCTACCAGGCGCGCCTTGCCGGGCTCTGGGACATCGCAACGGAGCCGCGGATACTGGATCTCGTCGAGGATATCGTTGGGCCGGATATTGTCTGCTGGGCAACGGCTGTCCTTTCAAAGCCGGCCAATAATCCTAGATTCGTCCCCTGGCATCAGGATGCCTCCTTCTGGAGCTTGAGCCCCGCCCGCACAGTTACCGTGTGGCTGGCGATTGACGATGCCGATGAGGAAAACGCGGCAATGCAGTGGATCCCGCGCACCCATGACAAGGGTCATTTCGCCTTGGAGAAATCGGACACCGGCGCGGTGTTCCACATCCAGACTGCAGGGGCCAATCAGATGGGTAAACCTGTTTCGGACAATCTCACGGCGGGACAGTGCTCCCTCCACGCCGACATGATCGTTCACGGATCGCCACCAAACCTCAGCGATCGCCGTCGGTGCGGGTTGACCCTACGGTACTGCTCGCCAGTGGTGCGGATCGTCGATGAGTCCTGGTCTGCGGGGGTGGAAGCGATCCTCTGCCGGGGCGGCGATCGTTCGGGGCATTGGAAACACCACACCCGTCCCGGCAATGATGACATCACCCGTTGCAACAGTCCCCATGTCTACGGCACCAACTAGGGCCACGCCGTTGGGAACCCGGCCTGTCCAGCGTGACAAAACCGAAATGGAACCATTCGGGAGCTGGATCCATGGCCGCAGACCAGCAGTCACCCATTGGCGACAGTGTCGGTGATTAGGCGGGATCAGAGACCATTCATCGGCAAGCGAACGCAATGACAAATGAACTCGACGGAAAACGGGCTCTCGTTACGGGAGCCAGCCGGGGGATCGGCCGCGCGATCTGCGAAGTACTCTGGGCCGCCGGAGCTGAAATTATACCGGTGGCGCGGCCCTCGGCTGAGCTCGACGCGCTTGCGGCGGCCTGCGGAGACCGTTGTGTTCCCTGGGCCGGGGACGCAACCTCCGATGAAATACTGAAGTTCATTGCCAGCCAGCAAAGGATCGACATTTTAGTCAACAATGTCGGCACCAATGTTCCAAAACCGATGATAGATGTCACCGACGATATTCTTGACCGGATGCTCGATTTGAATGTCCGAACGACATACCGTATCAGCCGCCAAACGCTGAGCTGCATGCCACGAGGCGGGCGGATCATCCACATCAGTTCCCAGATGGGGCATGTCGGCTCGCCCAACCGGACTGCCTATTGCCTGACCAAGCACGCGATTGAAGGATTGACCAAGGCAATGGCGGTAGAACTTGCGCCACGAGGGATACGCGTCAACTCGGTTGCGCCGACTTTCGTGGAAACACCGATGACCAAGCCCATGCTGGAGGATCCGGATTTTGCCGCCTTCGTGAAACGGATGATACCGCTCGGCACCGTGGCGAGCCCGGACGATGTGGCGCAGGCGGTGCGCTACCTTTGTGGCCCGGGCGGAAACATGATCACCGGCCACTCCCTGATGGTGGACGGAGGATGGACGGCGCAGTAGGAAGCCAACGGGGCTTGTCAGATTAACTCCGTCAAGTTGAGAAACCCCCTCCCCGGCCCGATTTCAGGCAACGGCTGCCGCCCAAACGGTCTCGGCTTCGGCGCGAAAGCGCCGAAGGGTTGGTCTGCTGATCAGATGGCGTTGGTGATTGAAGGTGTTGTAGATCGCTCCGTGGGTTGTGAGAAAACGCTGGGCTGAGGCCTGGGATTTGAACAGCTGCTGCTGGCGTTCTCGCCGCCGGATCGGCAGATGGGAGTTCTCTGCCCGATTGTTTTCACGAAGCCGTCCTGGCCGATGGATGTGCCTCAGTTTGAGGATGTCGAGCGCCGCGCCGTAGGAGCCCAGACAGTCCGTGGTGATCATCTGCGGCTCTACCGGCTGGTTGCGCAGCAGCCGCTTCAGGAGCTTCAGAGCGACCTCTGTGTCCCGCCGGCGCTGGACCAGGACGTCGAGGACCTCGCCTTCGTCATCGACAGCGCGCCACAGGAACATGCGCTTTGCGCCGATCCGACAGACCACCTCATCGAGGTGCCAGCGCGGTGACGGAGCCGGGCGTCGCTTCTTCAACCGCCTTGCGATCTGCGGTCCGAACTTGATCGTCCAGCACCGGATCGTCTCGTAGCTGACGTCGATCCCCCG
>Ga0163144_10012851_pt1 | contig 17527 bp, 15 predicted proteins | sample OliLak19BULKMAT1_FD_123175 | JGI IMG/M metagenome (GOLD analysis project Ga0163144, IMG submission 123175) | Freshwater microbial mat bacterial communities from Lake Vanda, McMurdo Dry Valleys, Antarctica - Oligotrophic Lake LV.19.BULKMAT1 | ecosystem: Environmental > Aquatic > Freshwater >...
AGCGATTTGATGTTCTCATTACTTAGCTTGATGCATAGGCTGTGAAGTCTTCCTTCTTCATTAGCGAGCTCAGTTTTGCAGGGGGGTTAGCCTATGAGCAGAAATTGCTGAATTACTGTATTCCCATTCCGTGATTTATCGTGTTATGCTAATAAGCTTATGACCTTTTTTTTATTATAGAGAGTTAAGCGTGCAAGATATCATTCCGTTCGTCATTCATCACTGGTTTTTATGCAGTATATTCATAATTCTATTGATTTTATTATTCATTGAAGAAGCTCGCGTCAAAGGGTTATTCGGGCAACTTTCTCCTCAAGAGTTAGTTCAGCTCATGAACCGTGAGTCCGCTGTAGTCCTGGATATTCGAAACCGGGATGTTTTTCAAGAAGGGCACATTGTCGGTGCTATTAATATACCTCAGGGTGATTTAGATAAAGATTTGACTAAATTGAATAAATACAAGGATCGCCCTATTATCATCGTTTGCCAAATGGGGCAAAAAGCTGGGGAAGTAGCAGTGAAATTAAAAAAACAAAATTTTGAACGTGTTCAAGTTTTGTCCGGCGGCCTCAATAGCTGGAAAAATGCCCAAATGCCCTTAGTGAAAATAAAAAAATAGACTTGCTTTGGAGATTAATATGACTAAGCATAGAGTCGAAATTTATACAGCTGATTATTGCAGCTATTGCCATCAAGCCAAGCAGCTTTTGGATCGTAAAAGCATCCAGTACACTGAAATTCGAGTAGACTTAAACCCTGAAAAGCGAACCGAAATGATTGAACGCACCGGACGGCGTACTATCCCCGAGATATTGATTGATGATGAGTTAATCGGTGGCTTTGATGATTTGTGGGCTTATGAAAAATCCGGAGAATTAGAAAAAAAACTGAAGTAAAGTTTTTTTGCTAAATCACAATGGCTAATTTATGATTTAATTTTTAAAGGAGAGCATAATGACTGAACAACAAAAAAATCCGAATGGCGCGCAAAAACCGGATGAAACTCAGCGCCAATTTGCGATTCAACGTATTTATATTAAAGACACTTCGGTAGAAGTTCCTAATAGCCCCAAAATTTTTCTAGAGAACTGGGAGCCAGAAATGAATATGGATATAGGCACTAAAGCCGATCCATTGGAAAATAATATTTACGAAGTGATTTTAACCCTTACCGTAACCGTTAAGATTAAAGAAACGATTGCATTCTTGATCGAAGTCAAGCAAGCCGGCATTTTCACTTTACAAAGTTTTCCAGAAGATCAATTACGCCCCATGCTGGGCGCTTTTTGTCCCAATGTTTTATATCCTTATGCCCGGGCCACAGTCACTGATTTGGCGGTTCGTGCCGGTTTCCCGCAGATATATTTAACACCAGTCAGCTTTGATGCTTTATATGAACAGCATGAGCGCGAAAGACTGAAACAAGCTGAGGGAAAATCTACTGATACCCAGCAATGAGTATAAAACAGCAACCGATATGTGTGCTGGGCGCCGGTGCTTGGGGAACTGCGCTGACATTATTATTATTACGTAATAGTAATAATGTCAGGCTATGGAGCCATGACCCTGAGCAGGTCGCGATTATGCGCACTCAAAAAGCTAATCCTGAGTTTTTACCCGGTTTTGATTTGCCGAAGTCACTGTCTATTGAGAGTGATTTAGCTTCCGCTCTCCAAGACGTTAGTGATATTTTAATAGCTGTTCCCAGCCGGGTATTTAGCGAAACTCTGATTAAAATAAAAGCAATTCGGGAAAATGATTGGCGCATTGCCTGGGGCACTAAAGGTTTAGACCATGGCAGTGGCGGTTTATTAAGCGAGAGGGTTGCGGAAATATTAGGAAGGACCACGCCTGCCGCGGTATTATCAGGACCCAGCTTTGCTCATGAATTAGCCGCTGGCCTGCCTACTGCCGTGAGCTTGAGCGGCAATCAAACTGAATTTTTGCGCGACTTAATGATCCGTTTTCATGGCGATAATCTTCGCGTTTATGAAAACCCGGATTTTATGGGTGTCCAACTTTGTGGTGTGGTCAAAAATGTTCTGGCTATCGCCGTGGGCATTGCCGATGGTTTAGAACTAGGCGCTAATGCGCGTTGTGCCTTAATCACTCGGGGCCTGGCGGAGATGAGCCGGTTAAATGCAGCGCTAGGGGGTAAACCCAGTACTTTAATGAGTTTAGCCGGGATCGGGGATTTAGTCCTGACTTGCACGGATAATCAATCGCGCAATCGCCGTTTTGGTTTAGCGGTTGGTCAGGGTTTTTCGCCGGAACAAGCAGCATTGCAGGTTAATAAAATCATTGAAGGGCTGACCAATATTAAACAAGTTCGTGATTTGGCCCGTCATTTTTTAATAGAAATGCCCATTACAGAAGAAATCCATAAGATTCTCTATCACGGTCATTCCCCTCGGGAAGTGGTCACGAGTTTATTAAAACGCGAACCCAGGGTAGAAATATTGTAATTATTTACCAAAGAATATCCCCACTTCACGCAAGATCAGGGCTAGTCCAAAAAACCCGCCGAACATCAATTTATTTCGCATCACCCTTATTCACGGCCATGGCTGCCATAGCCGTGAATAGTAGAGTTTAAAGTCTCTTCGTCATGACGGTCCAGTGGAGTGGGGTAGTAAAGAAGCATCTTTGGCGTATTGAGATATAATTTGCACTATCGCCCCTGGTAGTTTTTCCATATCTGGCGCTTTGAATAGAGCGAATTGACATTTTTTTTGGTATATTCTTTTTGAAAGCATATCTGGAGTTATTTTAGACTCTGTAGAGGCAAGGATTTCAGCCGTTATCAGAAATTCTTTATCTTCTGCTGGAATAGAAAGCAAGATATTGTTTATCCTCACAGGTGTGAAATGAGATCTCCGATATTTAATGTAAATCATGGGAACTATAAACAGAGAGGCTACTGCTGCTATAGATAATGTAATGCCAGCTATTTCCCAATCTCTACCCGCTTTCTGACCAGAATTCATATCATTGTCGTCTGAATACTGATGTTCATTGAAGTACTGATCTTGGCATTCTATATTTCTATACACAGAATATGGGCCCATTGCCAAGCATCCGAGTGTCACTACACTTGTACAGGCCAGTGTACGTAAAAATCGTTTATTTTGTGGTTCGTTTAACCATCGAACAAAGCCGGCCTTAACAGTGAGATCTCTATCTTGAATTTCGTTTAACCTATGCTCTACGTCAGCATCGCTCATGGCTATTTGAATTTTGTGCTCACGCTCTTCTTTTTCATCTTCATCTTTTTCATTTGGAATATGTTTATAATCGTAACATCTAATAATTGATCAGCTAGATTATTTTCTTCACTTGGCTTATTCATATTTTTACCTTTATTAGTTATTGATTTTAAAAGAGATTAGCCCATAGGGTCTTTCCTCTCTGGTAGATACATACGCATAATTTACTTAGAGTAGATCATAATGTCAACAGCTATGGCAGTATGAAATTAGGCAGTTCTAAATATTTTTGATCAGCGTTTAAGTGGGCCGTTGCGCCGATAGGGAAAACAAACATTTCCGGCTGATGGCCAAAATTCATATGGGCTAAAACAGGAATATTTAATTCGTGAGCCACTCGCTGGAGTAGTTCTATAAGGCTAAATGAGTTGCTGACTTTAGTGGTGCAATTATTGAAGCGGCCAAAAATCAAGCCTTTAACTTGAGTTAAAATACCCGCTAGTTTTAACTGAGTTAACAATCTATCCAGTTTGTAGATTTCTTCATTAACATCTTCTAAAAATAAAATTTTATTTTGCCAATTTTTAGGCATATAGGTTGAGCCTATCAAAGAACTAAAGACACTTAAATTGCCGCCGATGATTTCGCCAGTGGCTTGACCGCCGCGTATGCAAATGGAATCATTATCCGGGCCAAAACAAACAGGTGAGTGTGCGAACAAAGTTTGTTGCACACTATGGTGAGTTGCCTCTGACCAGACTATGGAAGCGCTGGGGCCATGAAAGGTGAAGAGACCGGTGCGTTCATAAATAGCAATGAGCAAAGAAGTGACATCACTAAAACCCATAATAATTTTCGGGTTAACTTTAATTAAATCCCAATCTAAAAAAGGCAGTAATCGAGCGCAGCCATATCCGCCACGAACACTGATCAATGCTTTGATTTCCTGATCAGCGAAAGCTTGATGTATTTGATTCACCGTTTCTTCGGTAGAAGCGGCAAAGTAACCATCATTTTTATAAGACCCAATAGTATTAATCACTTTTAGACCCAAGGCCTGCAAGCGTTCTACGGCTTTATTTATTTGCTCCTCAGTGGCTTGGAAGGAGGGTGCAATTAAAGCGACTTGATCGCCTTTGTGAAGGCGTTTTGGGAGAATATTAGATAACATAGTATACTGTAGTTTAATTCTTCATAAGGCCCCTGTCTATGGATGCGAAAGATGAGTAAAAAAATATACTTAAATGAAGTTCATATCTATCGCTTTGAGCTAACATCAGAGAATATTGTCCCAGGAATTTTATCTGAAGATGAGGTCAATTACGGTCAACGTTTAATCCGTCAAGAGCATCGTGTGAGATTTTGGCAGGCTAGAATTCATTTGCGATTCATTTTAGCCTCTTATCTCAATAGGCCACCTGAAGACATTCAATTTCAGATAGGCGTTCACGGAAAAATGTACTTAATAAATAATCCCATGGGATTACAATTTAATGTATCTCACTCCAAAGAGTGGGCTCTTTATGCTATTACTCTAGACCATGAGGTTGGAGTTGATATAGAATGGATTGACTCTAAATTGGAAGTGACGCCTTTAGTGGAACGATTTTTCACCACTAAAGAAAAGCAAATTATTTTAGAATTACCGGAAACGCACAGGGTGGCCGCTTTCTACCATTATTGGACCCGGAAAGAGGCTTATTTAAAAGCCCTGGGTATTGGTTTAAGCGGTTTATCTCAAATTTCGTTTGAGGAAGTAGACCAAAAAACCCTGCCCCTTGTTGAGCTAGCCCCCGGATTTGCTAGCGCTGTGGGCTTATTAGCCCCGAGATTGGGTGATTATCAGCTCTATTTTTTTTGATAGTTGAATATAGGCATTGACAAAGAGCTTTAAATTATATCACAATACTCGGCTTGATTTCGTGGAGGGGTTCCCGAGCGGTCAAAGGGATCAGACTGTAAATCTGACGGCTCTGCCTTCGAAGGTTCGAATCCTTCCCCCTCCATTAATTTAGTTTACTTTGCGGGTGTAGTTCAATGGTAGAACTTCAGCCTTCCAAGCTGATAGCGTGGGTTCGATTCCCATCACCCGCTGGGATTAAAGTCATAAGAAACGGCCCACATAGCTCAGTAGGTAGAGCACTTCCTTGGTAAGGAAGAGGTCACCGGTTCAAATCCGGTTGTGGGCTTTAGGAAAGTTAGGCCAGTAGCTCAATTGGCAGAGCGGCGGTCTCCAAAACCGCAGGTTGGGGGTTCGAGACCCTCCTGGCCTGCCAGTTACTGTTCTTATATGTGAGAAGGCATGAAAGAAAAAAGTGCGGATCTTGTTAATCGTTTAAAATGGTTGCTTGTTTTGATATTGTTGCTTGCGGGTATCGCAGCTAATTATTATTATGCATCAATTCCCTGGGCCATTCGTACAAGCATAGGCATTGTTTTATTAGCCATTCTCGCGGCCCTCGCCTTGTGGACTATCCAAGGGGCAAAGGCCTGGGAATTTATGAAAGCAGCCAGAGTGGAGCTGCGGAAAGTGGTATGGCCGACTAGGCAGGAAACCACGCAAACCACATTGGTTGTCGTGGCCATGGTTGTAGTAACTGCCCTGTTCTTGTGGGGAGTGGATACTTTATTTTTTTGGGCTGTTAGCCTGATAACCGGCCAGAGAGGTTAAATTAAGATGAGATGGTATGTCATTCACGTGTATTCCGGTTTTGAAAACTATGTAGTCAATGCATTACAGCAAAGAATTAAAATGCATGGCGTAGAAGCGCGATTTGGTGAAATAATTGTGCCTACGGAAGAAGTAGTTGAAATGCGTGGTGGCCAAAAGCGCAAAAGTGAAAGAAAATTTTTTCCAGGTTATGTTTTAATACAAATGGAAATGGATGAAGGAACCTGGCACACAGTAAAAAGTACCTCGAGAGTTCTGGGATTCATTGGCGGTACTCCAGACCGTCCGGCGCCGATCAGTGATCAAGAAGCCGCCTCAATTTTACGTCGAGTAGAAGAAGGGGAATCAAAGCCCAGGCCCAAAGTATTATTTGAGCCCGGAGAAGTAGTCCGAGTGACTGAAGGTCCGTTTGCTGATTTTAATGGCGTCGTTGAAGACGTCAATTATGAAAAAAGCCGTTTAGGTGTAGCTGTTTCAATTTTTGGTCGAACAACTCGAGTAGAGTTGGAATTTGGTCAAGTTGAAAAAGCCTAATGGCGCAGGGGAGCTATTCAATAGTTCGAATTAAAGTAGCGTTAAAACCCAATAGAGGTAAAAAAAATGGCAAAAAAAATAACTGCCTATATAAAATTGCAAGTTAAAGCCCAAAAAGCTAATCCCAGCCCGCCCGTGGGTCCGGCTTTAGGTCAGCATGGCGTTAATATTATGGAATTCTGTAAAGGCTTTAACGCCGCCACTCAGGGAATGGAAGAGGGCTTGCCTATTCCAGTTATAATTACGGTTTACGCAGACCGTAGTTTTACTTTTGTAACCAAAACACCGCCAGCATCTGTCTTGATTAGGAAGCTTCTTAAGCTGGCCAAAGGCAGCGCGGTTCCCAATAAAGACAAAGTGGGCAAAATTACTCGGGCGCAATTGGAAGAAATTGCCAAAATAAAACAACCCGATCTGACCGCTGGCAATTTAGAAGCAGCAGTACGCACTATCGCCGGAACGGCGCGCAGTATGGGTGTCGAAGTAGAGGGGGTTGAATAATGCAAATTTCTAAACGTAAACAAGCTATCGCTGCAAAAATTTCGCCTGGAAAAATATATTCGATTCAGGAAGCTTGCACTTTAATAAAAGAATGTGCCACTGCTAAATTTAACGAAAGCATTGATACCGCCATTAATTTAGGCATTGATTCACGTAAATCTGATCAAGGTGTGCGTGGTGCTATTGTATTACCTCACGGCACAGGCCGTACCGTTCGTGTAGCGGTATTTGCTCAAGGTGATAAAGCTACTGCGGCTAAAAATGCCGGCGCCGATATTGTCGGTTTTGAAGATTTGGCTGAAGTGATTAAAGGGGGTGAGATTGCCTTTGATGTTCTAATTGCCACGCCTGATAGCATGCGGGTAGTCGGTGCTTTAGGTCAAATTTTAGGTCCCCGGGGTTTAATGCCCAATCCTAAAGTAGGTACAGTCACTCCTGATGTCGCCACCGCAGTTAAAAACGCCAAAAGCGGCCAGATTCAATTCCGCAATGATAAAAATGGAATTGTTCATTGTACTGTGGGTAAAGTCAGCTTCGAATCAAAAGCGCTGGCTGAGAACATAAAAGCTCTTATGGGCGGCCTTATGAAGGCAAAACCAATTTCGGCTAAGGGTGTCTATTTCAAAAAAGTAACTATCTCATCTACCATGGGCCCTGGTTTGCAAGTGGATGTGAGCACTTTACTTGGCGAATAAATATTATAACGATTTCACGGTAGGTTTATATTCATTAAGAGTGAATGTAAACCGCCGTCGAAGACCGTAGGAGGCTTTAAAAAAGCCTTAATAGCCTACGCAGACGGTGCCGTTCTTGATAATGCGAGACGGTCACTAAAAGTGTACTTTGGAGAAGTGAGGTAAATGTGACATTAAAAATCGACGATAAAAAGGCGATTGTCGCGGAATTATCAGAATTAGTTGTCCGTTCTGGAACAGCTATTGCTGCTGAATATCGCGGCTTAACCGTTGCGCAGATGACCAAACTGCGTAGCAATGCTCGTAAAGCGGGCATTATGGTTGGCGTCTACCGTAATACGCTTGCGCGTAAAGCGGTTGCTGGAACTCGCTTTGAAAGTCTCCAAAATGCATTAGTGGGCCCGGTTATCTTGATGTTTTGTCAAGATGAGCCGGCGGTTGCTGCCCGTATGGTACGTGACTTTGCTAAAGAGCATGACAAATTTATCGTGCGTGCTTTGGTATTGGAAGGACGCTTGTTAGCTGCTGAACAACTCAAAGAAGTAGCTAGCTTGCCGTCACGCAATGAGGCGATTGCACAATTGATGTCAGTCATGAATGCACCAGTCGTCAAATTAGCGCGTACCTTAACTGAAACTTACGCTCAGCTCGTTCGGGCTGTGTCGGCAGTTGCTGATAAAAAACGTGCTGCAGCCTAATGCAGGCGGATAACTATAATCAATTAATTCGAGGAGAATAAAATGGCCGTTTCGAAACAAGATATTTTAGAATCAATTTCACAGATGAGCGTTATGGATGTCGTGGAACTCGTTAAATCCATGGAAGAAAAATTCGGTGTATCAGCTGCTGCTGCTGTTATAGCTGCTCCAGCTGCTGGCGGTGGTGAAGCTGCTGCTGTTGAAGAACAAACCGAATTTAACGTGGTAATGACCAATTTTGGCGCTAATAAAATTGGTGTTATTAAAGTTGTTCGCGAAATCACCGGTTTAGGCCTTAAAGAAGCCAAAGACATGGTTGAAGGAATTCCAGCCACAGTCAAAGAAAGCATTTCTAAAGACGATGCTGAAAATATTAAGAAGAAACTCGTTGATGCTGGCGCAACTGTTGAAGTTAAGTAATTTTTTTAATTGCGAAAAATCCCTCTCAAGATTAAAAGGATGAGAGGGATTTTCTTTATTTGCTCTTCAATAATGAGGTAAACATGGCCACAATGCAAAATACTGAAAATCTCTATACCGTAAAATCGAACACAGAAAAAAAACGCATTAGATTAAGGCTTGGTAAGGGTAAAGAAGAAGTCTTGGACATCCCTTATCTTCTTGCAATGCAAGTCGATTCTTACGAGCAGTTTTTGCAAGCCGATGTCACTTCTGCTCAACGCTTAGAAATAGGTTTACACTCTGCATTTAAAAGCGTATTCCCAATTACCAGTTATTCAGGACATGCTCAAATTGAATATGTGGGTTATACCTTGGGCGAACCTTTGTTCGATGTTCAAGAATGCCGCCTTCGAGGTTCAACTTTTGCTGCCCCATTGCGTGTCAAAATGCGCCTGGTTATATTTGACAAAGAAAAATCCGCTGAAAAGCCGGTTATTAAAGATATTAAAGAACAAGAAGTTTTCATGGGTGAAGTGCCGTTAATGACTAAAACTGGCAGTTTTATTATCAATGGTACTGAACGGGTTGTCGTTTCTCAGCTTCATCGTTCTCCTGGTGTATTCTTTGAACATGATAAAGGTAAAACTCATTCTTCAGGAAAACTATTGTTTTCTGCACGGGTCATTCCTTATCGTGGTTCTTGGCTGGATTTTGAATTTGATCCTAAAGACGCTATTTTTGTTCGTATCGATCGCCGTCGCAAATTACCTGCTACCGTAATTTTACGTGCCTTGGGCTACAATACCGAAGAAATTTTAGGTATTTTCTATGAAGCCAATGTCTTTCATCTGCACGATGATAAAATCGTTCTAGATTTAATTCCAAAACGTTTACGGGGTGAATTAGCTGTTACGGATATCGTCACCAAAGGTGAAACTATTATTGAAATGGGTCGGCGTATTTCTGCCCGCCATGTTCGACAAATGGAAAAAGCTGGTCTAACTGAATTAGAAGTCCCGGCAGATTACCTCATTACTAAAGTTATTTCTGAACCAATTATCGATAAAAATACCGGGGAAATCATTGCTCAGGCGGGACAGGACATTACTTTAGATTTACTCGTGCAGCTTAAAAAGGCTCATATTGAAGTTATTAAGACACTGTATATCAATGAAATTGAATGCGGTCCTTATATTTCAGATACTTTGAAATTAGACACTACGCGTAACCAACTAGAAGCCTTGATTGAAATTTACCGCATTATGCGTCCAGGAGAGCCGCCAACCAAAGATGCTGCAGAAGCCTTGTTTAATAATTTATTTTTCTCTATGGACCGGTATGACTTATCATCCGTGGGTCGAATGAAATTTAATCGTCGTGTTGGCAGAGAAGAGTTGACCGGCGCTGGTGTATTGTCTAAAGAAGACATTGTCGCGGTTTTAAAAGTTTTGGTTGCCATTCGGGATGGTTTAGGTGAAGTGGATGATATTGATCATTTAGGTAATCGTCGCGTCCGCAGTGTTGGAGAAATGGCAGAAAACCAATTTAGAATCGGTCTGGTTCGCGTTGACCGAGCGGTTAAAGACCGCCTGAGTTTGGCTGATGTTGATAATCTCATGCCGCAAGATCTGGTTAATGCCAAACCTGTGTCAGCAGCGATTAAAGAATTTTTTGGTTCCAGCCAATTATCTCAATTTATGGATCAGAACAATCCTTTATCTGAAATCACTCATAAACGACGCATCTCTGCCTTGGGGCCGGGAGGTTTAACTCGGGAACGGGCAGGGTTTGAAGTGCGTGACGTTCATCCGACCCATTACGGCCGCGTTTGTCCCATTGAAACCCCAGAAGGTCCGAATATTGGTTTAATTAACTCTCTAGCAGTGTTTGCCCGTACCAATGAATTTGGTTTTCTCGAAAGCCCTTACCGGAAAATTATTGACGGAAAAGTGACCAGTGACATTGATTATTTATCCGCAATTGAAGAAGGTGATTTCTATATTGCCCAAGCTAATACCCTCATCGAAAAAGGTTGTTTGACGGCTGATCTAGTGATGTGCCGTTACAAGAATGAAACGACTTTAACTTTGCCTGAAAACGTTAATTACATGGACGTATCTCCGCAACAGATGGTTTCTGTCGCTGCTGCGCTGATTCCGTTCTTAGAGCACGATGATACCAGCCGCGCTTTAATGGGTTCTAACATGCAACGTCAGGCAGTGCCAACTATTTTGCCAGAAAAACCTTTAGTAGGCACCGGTATTGAGCGAAAGGTTGCTGTCGACTCAGGCGTTACTGCCAGCGCCAGTCGTCCTGGAGTAGTTGATTCAGTAGATTCTTCCCGTATTGTTGTGCGGGTAGATGCAGATGCAGTTAATGAAAAATCCGGTGCGGTTGATATTTATAATCTGATTAAATTTAATCGTTCTAATTATAATACTTGTATTAACCAACAGCCCATCGTAAACGTAGGCGATCGCGTGGAAATTGGCGATGTTTTAGCCGATGGACCCTCTACTGACTTAGGTGAATTGGCTTTAGGACAAAATTTATTAGTCGCCTTTATGCCCTGGAATGGTTATAACTACGAAGATTCAATTTTAATCTCTGAAAAACTGGTTGAAGAAGACCGGTTTACCACCATCCATATTCAAGAGTTAACCTGCATTGCCCGAGACACTAAGCTAGGGCCTGAAGAAGTCACCGCAGATATTCCGAATGTCGGCGAAAGCGCACTGGCTAAATTAGATAAATCCGGTATTGTTTTCGTGGGTGCAGAAGTAGATGCTGGCGATATTTTAGTTGGTAAAGTAACGCCTAAGGGTGAAACTCAACTTTCACCGGAAGAGAAGCTGCTGCGCGCAATTTTCGGTGAAAAAGCTTCCGATGTTAAAGATAGTTCTTTACGCGTTCCCTCAGGAATGAATGGCACTGTTATTGATGTCCATGTTTTCACTCGAGAAGGCATGAAAAAAGATCCTCGAGCTTTAGAGATTGAAGAAACTAAATTTGCTAAATTGCAAAAAGACAGCAACGATGAAATGCGTATCCGCGAAGAAGCTTTATTTTTAAGCCTGGAAGAAACTTTAATTGGCGCGGTTGTCGAAGGCGGCCCGGCTAAACTAAAATCCGGCACAAAAATTACTCAAGAATACTTACATGAGTTGCCCTATGATAAATGGTTCGATATCCGCATTCGAGATGAAGCCATTCATCAACGTTTAGAAGCTGCACAAGACGCCTATAAAAATCTACGTAAAGAACGGGACGCCAAGTTAAAAGACGCCCGGCAAAAACTGGCCCAAGGTGATGATTTAGCGCCTGGCATTATTAAAATCGTCAAAGTTTATTTAGCGGTTAAACGCCGAATTCAGCCTGGTGATAAAATGGCTGGACGCCATGGTAACAAGGGTGTTATTTCCACAATTGTTCCGATTGAAGATATGCCTTATTTAGAAGACGGTACTCCCGTAGATATCGTTTTAAATCCTTTAGGTGTGCCTTCACGTATGAATATCGGTCAAATCCTGGAAACTCATTTAGGTTGGGCGGCCAAAGGTTTAGGTCATAAAATTGCTGAACTATTAAAACATCAGCCCACAGCTGATCAACTGCGCCAGGAAATTACACCTATGTATGGTGTCAGCAAAGAGCATAAAATAGATTTGGATCAATTAACGGACAAAGAAGTGTTCGAATTGGCAGGAAATCTTAAAAAAGGCGTTCCTGTGAGCACCCCAGTATTTGACGGCGCCAGTGAAGTTGAAATTCGTGAATTATTAAAACTGGCTGGACTACCTGAAACGGGTCAAGCGAGATTGATTGACGGCCGCACAGGCGAACCCTTTGAAAGACCCATTACTGTCGGTTATATGTACATGCTCAAACTGAATCACTTGGTCGATGATAAAATGCATGCTCGTTCGACAGGTTCTTATAGCTTGGTAACACAACAACCTTTAGGAGGTAAAGCTCAATTCGGTGGTCAACGTTTCGGAGAAATGGAAGTTTGGGCGCTGCAAGCTTACGGCGCTGCTTATACTTTACAAGAAATGTTGACGGTTAAATCCGATGATGTGAACGGGCGAACCCGAATGTATAAAAATATAGTGGACGGTAATCATAAAATGGATGCGGGCATGCCCGAATCATTTAATGTACTCGTCAAAGAAATTCGTTCTTTAGGCATTGATATCACCCTAGAAAGCGAATAATTGGAGGTAATTATGGCAACAATTCCTTTTCACAAATCTGAAACTACCGCCAATATCAGCGGTATGAAAGACTTATTAAAGCAAATCAAAGTCGACCATGCGGTAGATGAATTTGATGCTTTAAGGATTCGCTTGGCCTCTCCAAGCGACATCCGTTCTTGGTCCTTTGGTGAAGTAAAAAAACCAGAAACCATCAACTATCGAACTTTCAAACCAGAACGCGACGGTCTGTTTTGCGCTAAAATATTTGGTCCCATTAAAGACTATGAATGTTTGTGCGGTAAATATAAACGATTAAAGCACAGAGGTGTGGTCTGCGAAAAATGTGGAGTCGAAGTTACTCTGACTAAAGTTCGCCGCGACCGTATGGGGCATATAGAATTAGCTTGTCCCGTGGCCCATATATGGTATTTAAAATCATTACCTTCCCGTATTGGTTTAATGCTCGATATGACTCTGCGTGATATCGAAAGAATTTTATATTTCGAAGCCTTTGTAGTTGTCGATCCCGGTATGACCCCTTTAGATAAAGGTCAACTTTTATCTGAAGAAGCTTATTTAGACGCTATCGAAGAATACGGCGATGAGTTTGAAGCCTTAATGGGCGCAGAAGCCATTGAAAGATTATTGCGAGAAATTGATTTAGAGTCAGATGTTAAAAAATTACAGGAAGAATTATTTACCACGACTTCTGAAACTAAAATCACCAAATTGCGCAAGCGCCTTAAAATCATGAATGATTTTATGACCTCTGGTAATAAGCCAGAGTGGATGGTATTAACCGTTTTACCGGTATTACCACCAGACTTGCGGCCTTTAGTGCCTTTAGACGGTGGACGTTTCGCGACCTCTGATTTAAATGATTTATACCGCCGGGTTATTAACCGCAATAACCGATTAAAACGTTTATTAGATCTTAATGCGCCGGATATCATCGTCCGCAATGAAAAGCGCATGCTGCAAGAAGCCGTGGACGCTTTACTGGATAACGGTCGCCGTGGCCGGGCCATTTTAGGTTCTAACCGCCGTCCTCTAAAATCCTTAGCAGATATGATTAAGGGTAAAGGCGGCCGTTTTCGGCAAAATTTATTGGGCAAACGCGTTGATTACTCAGGCCGTTCAGTCATTGTGGTTGGACCAGAATTAAAATTACACCAGTGCGGTTTACCCAAACGCATGGCTCTAGAGTTATTTAAGCCATTTATATTTAGCCGCTTACAACGCCGTGGTTTAGTGACTACTATCAAAGCCGCTAAACGTATGGTCGAAATGGAAATTCCTGAAGTATGGGATATATTGGCTGATGTGATTCGCGAACATCCCGTATTACTGAACCGCGCGCCGACTTTACACCGTTTAGGTATTCAAGCATTTGAACCGGTACTTATTGAGGGCAAGGCCATCCAATTGCATCCCTTAGTCTGTACTGCTTACAACGCCGACTTTGACGGCGATCAAATGGCTGTGCATATTCCTCTGACCCTGGAAGCGCAATTAGAAGCCCGTTCTTTAATGATGTCGACTAATAACGTTCTGCATCCAGCTAATGGCGAGCCAATCATTGTGCCTACTCAAGACGTGGTCCTCGGATTATATTATATGACCCGAGACAAACCCGGAGCCAAAGGTGAAGGCATGATCTTTGCAGACAGTAGTGAAGTCACTCTGGCTTATCAAAGTAAACATGCGGATATCCATGCCCGGGTTAAAGTTCGCTTGAACATAAATGATGAAATCAAATTAGTCGAAACGACTGTGGGCCGGGTATTATTATGGGAAATTGTTCCTAAAGGCTTGCCCTTTAGTTTGATCGACAAAACCATGACGAAAAAAATGATTTCGCAGTTATTGAATGAATGCTATCGCCAATTAGGCCTGAAGGAAACCGTAGTGTTTGCTGATCAACTCATGTACATGGGTTTCCGTTACGCGACCTATTCCGGTGTTTCTATTGGCATTAACGATTTAGTAGTGCCTAAGGAAAAAGCTGAAATTATTTCCCGCGCGGAAAATGAAGTACGCGATATTGAACAACAATACTCTTCTGGTTTAGTCACCCGTGGCGAACGTTATAGTAAAGTCGTTGATATTTGGTCGCACACCACTGAATTAGTGGCTAAAGCCATGATGACCGAAATCTCGGCTTCGGAAGGTTCATTTAACGCCGTCTGGATGATGGCCGATTCCGGCGCTAGAGGTTCAGCAACTCAGATTCGTCAGCTTGCTGGTATGCGAGGTTTGATGGCCAGACCGGATGGCAGTATTATCGAAACCCCAATTACGGCTAATTTCCGTGAAGGGTTAACAGTAGGTCAATATTTCACTTCGACACACGGCGCTCGTAAAGGTTTAGCGGATACTGCTTTGAAAACAGCGAACTCCGGATACTTAACCCGGCGTTTAGTGGATGTGGCTCAAGATTTGATGGTGACTGAAACAGATTGTGGCACCACAGTAGGTATTGAAATGCGTCCGCATATTGAAGGCGGCGACGTTGTTGAACCGCTTTCTGAAAGAGTTTTGGGACGGGTATTATCTGATTCCGTTTTAGATCCCAAAACCAAAAATGAAATTTTACCTGTGGGTACGTTGTTAGAAGAAAAAGAAATTACCATCCTGGAAACGAATAATATTGATAGCGTCCGGGTACGCTCGACCATCACCTGCGAAACTCGTTATGGAGTTTGCGCCTTGTGTTATGGCCGTGACCTGGCTCGCGGTCATTTGGTTAATGCCGGTGAAGCTGTCGGTGTGGTTGCGGCGCAATCCATTGGTGAACCTGGAACTCAGTTAACCATGCGGACCTTCCATATTGGTGGTGCGGCGTCAAGAACAACTGCTATCAATAACATTCAAGTCAAAGTTGACGGTACAGTCCGTTTACAAAACTTGAAAACCGTTACTCAGCTTGACGGCAATACAGTGGCGATTTCTCGTTCTGGCGCATTGATCGTGCACGATATTCACGGCGCTGAACGTGAGCAATACAAAGTGCCTTATGGCGCCTCACTGCTTGTTAAAGATGGCAATGCAATCAAAGCGGGTCAAATGGTTGCCCAATGGGATCCACACACTCACCCAATCATTACCGAAGTTTCCGGACGGTTACAATTGGTTGACTTGATCGAAGGTGTGACCATGAGCCGTCAAACGGATGAACTGACTGGTCTAAGCAGTCTGGTGATTACCGCCAGCCGCCAAAGAGGGGTCAGTGGTAAAGAATTACGGTCTATGATTAAACTTGTAGATGATAAAGGTAAAGATGTTTGCTTGCCTGGTAGTAATATTCCTGCTCACTATTTCCTGGTTGAAGGTACGATCATCAACAAGGAAGACGGACAAAAAGTTGAAGTGGGCGATGTCTTGGCCCGTATCCCGCAAGCCGCTTCCAAGACCCGCGATATTACCGGTGGTTTACCCCGAGTAGCGGATTTATTTGAAGCTCGCCGACCCAAAGATGCCGCGATTCTTGCTGAAATCTCTGGAGTTATCAGCTTTGGTAAAGATACTAAAGAAAAAGGCCGTTTAATTATTACCGGCCCTGATAATACTAAATATGAGCAATTGATACCTAAATGGCGTCGCATTACCGTATTTGAAGGTGAAACTGTTACCAAGGGTGAAGTTATTGCCGATGGTTCTACGGATCCACATGATGTGCTTCGATTATTAGGCGTTAATGCTTTGGCCAATTATATTGTTGACGAAGTTCAAGAAGTTTACCGCCTGCAAGGTGTAAAAATTAATGACAAGCATATCGAAGTCATCGTTCGTCAAATGTTACGCAAGGTTGAAATTAAAGATCCAGGTGATTCTGCTTTTATTCGTGGAGAACAAGTAGAACGTTACCGAGCGGATTTAGAGAACGAACAAATAAGGAAGAAAAAAGGCGTTTTAGTGACTCTTGAACCGGTATTATTAGGTATCACTAAAGCCTCATTAGCGACGGACTCTTTCTTATCTGCTGCTTCATTCCAGGAAACGACGCGAGTCTTAACCGGTGCTTCAGTAGCCGGTAAACGGGATGAACTGCGTGGGTTAAAAGAAAACGTCATGGTGGGCCGTTTAATCCCTGCGGGTACGGGTCATGCTTATCATACTGCGAGACGTAAAAAGATTGAGGCGGCACACGCTGAACCGGTCGTGATTGTACAGCCCACTTCTGAAGAAGTGGCTGCAGAAGCCGAAAAAGCCTTGAGTCAAGCCTTAAAACGCGACGCCGGCGAAGAAGAATAGCCCTCACCTTGTAGAGGGGAATGGCCTCCGCAATGCTCACGTACTTGAGTACGCTCCGCTTGCGAAGGCCTTTTTTCGTTGAATCTCGACCAAAATTGACCAGCAATTCCCGCTGAAAGCGGTCATTGCTTCCTGTTTTGATCCTACGCATCGGCAAAGCCGATGCTTGGAATTAAGGGGGAGCGCTTGCGCAGCTCCTCCCTTACGATCCCCCATGGCGTAGAGAATTTTCTGTAAAAATTGCTTCCTGTTTTGATCCTGCGCATCGGCAAAGCCGATGCTTGGAATTAAGGGGGAGCGCTTGCGCAGCTCCTCCCTTACGATCCCCCATGGCGTAGAGAATTTTCTGTGAAAATTGTTTTCTGTTACT
>Ga0163144_10012853_pt1 | contig 17526 bp, 15 predicted proteins | sample OliLak19BULKMAT1_FD_123175 | JGI IMG/M metagenome (GOLD analysis project Ga0163144, IMG submission 123175) | Freshwater microbial mat bacterial communities from Lake Vanda, McMurdo Dry Valleys, Antarctica - Oligotrophic Lake LV.19.BULKMAT1 | ecosystem: Environmental > Aquatic > Freshwater >...
AGCGGCGCCACCGTCGGCGCCCTCGTCGAGGACGTCGAAAGCCGCCATCCCGGCCTGAAAGAGCGCATCTGCGACGACGCCGGCAAAGTTCGCCGTTTCGTGAACGTCTACGTGAACGGCGAGGACATTCGCTTCCTCGGCAGCCTCGACACCCCGGTGAAAGACGGCGACGAGATCTCGATCGTCCCCGCCATCGCCGGCGGCACGCGCGCCTGAGCCGACCATAATGTCGTCCGGCGCCTCAACGCCGAGCGTCCTCGACCTGGTCGGCAACACGCCGCTGGTGCGGATCCGGGCGCTCGCCCGCGATCTCCCCGACGCGGTGCGCGTCTACGCCAAGCTCGAAGGCTTCAATCCCGGCGGCTCGGTCAAGGATCGCCCTGCCCTCAACATGGTGCGCGACGGCCTCGCGAAGGGGCTGCTGCGTCCCGGCAAGACGATCCTCGACTCGACCTCCGGCAACACCGGTATCGCGCTCGCGATGATCGGCGCCGCGCTCGGGTATCCCGTCGAGCTCGTCATGCCCGACAACGTGAGCATCGAGCGCAAGAAGATCATCCAGGCCTATGGCGCCAAGATCATCTTCTCGAGCGGGCTCGAGGGCTCCGACGGCGCGATCCGCCTCTGCCGCGAAGTGCTGAAGAACGATCCGGACAAATACTTCAAGCCCGATCAGTACTTCAACGAAGCCAATCCGCAGGCCCACGAGCTGACGACGGGGCCCGAGATCTGGCGCCAGACCGACGGCGCCGTCACGCACTTCGTCACCGGGCTCGGCACCGGTGGCACGATCATGGGCACGGGCCGCGCGCTCAAGAAATTCAATCCCGCCATCCAGATCATCGGCGTCGAGCCCGACGACGCGTTCCACGGTCTCGAAGGCCTGAAGCACATGGCGTCGTCGATCGTGCCCGGCATCTTCCACGAAGAAGAGCTCGACGAGAAGCTGCCGATCGGGACCGAGGAAGCCTACGAGATGGTCTACAAGCTCGGCACCGACGAGGGGCTCGTCGTCGGGCAATCGTCGGGCGCGAACCTCGTCGGCGCGTTGCAGATCGCGCACCGGATCGAGCGCGGCACCATCGTCACGATCTTCTGCGACTTCGGCGTCCGCTATCTCAGCACCAATCTCTGGGCGAGTCGGTAGAGAGGCCGAGACGACGCGCCTGAACGACGAGCAGATCGAGCGCTACAGCCGGCAGCTGATCCTGCAAGAGGTCGGGCCGCTCGGCCAGGAGCGCTTGCTCGCGGCGCGGGTGGCGGTGATCGGAACCGGGGTCGCGGCCGAACGCCTGGTCGCGCATCTCGCGGCGGCGGGCGTCGGGTGGATCGCGGCGGAGCCGGCACTGCACGCGTTCGTCGATCCGGAGCAACCCGACGTGAGGATCGTCGCGCTCGGTGACCCCGCTGCTGGCGAGGGGCTCGGGGCTGCGGTCGTCGTCGCAGCGTCACCCGAGACCGCGGCCATCACCAGCGAGCGCATCGAGCACACCGCCGCTCGTACTCCGCACGTCTTCTGGATCGCCGACGGCCGTGCGGCTGCGACGCCGCCCTGCCCGCGCTGTGCCGCTGCGACGGCGCCGAGCGCGCCGCCGGTCCCCGCCGAGCTGCTGGCACTCCGCGACGCCTTCCTCGGCACGACGATCGCGACCGAGGTCGTGAAGGCCCTGCTCGCGATCGGCAGCGGGCTCGCGGGCAGCGTGCTCGGCTACGACCCGACGACCGCCACGGTGACGAGCACGGTCATCACGCGCCAAGCCGGCTGCGGGTGCGCGGGGGACGCGGCGCGCGGCTGATCAAGCGGCAGCGCCGCTCAGTCGCCGGCGCGCCATGTTCACCCACACCAGCGCGAAGAGCGTCGAACAGAGCACGAACGGCACCGCCGGGGTGCAGCTGCTCCGACAATGGACGGGCGGCCTTCGCCATGCGCCGTTCCGCTAGCACGCCACCTGGCCAAACCTCCACCGATCTGCTGAAACCGCGCGATGCAGAAATCGATCTTCATCACCGGTGCCGCGTCGGGCATCGGGCGCGCCACGGCCGAGCTGTTCGCGTCGCGCGACTGGCTCGTCGGCCTCGTCGACTTCGACGATGAAGGCCTCCGCCGCGTCGCCGCCGGCCTGAAGCCGCGCAAGGTCTGGATCGGCGACCTCGACGTCACCGACTACGCCGCCTACGAGCTCACGCTCGCGAAGTTCGCCGAGGAAACCGACGGCCGGCTCGACGTGCTCTTCAATTGCGCCGGCGTGCTGCGGCAATCGCCCTTCGAGGAGCTCGATCGCGACGACGAGAAGACCATCCTCGCGGTCAACGTCCTCGGGGTCACCAACGGCATCCACGCCGCCCTGCCCCTCCTCAAGAGCACGCCAGGCGCCCACGTGGTCTCGATGTCGTCCTCGGCCGCCATCTACGGCGTGCCCGAAGAGGCCATGTACTCCGCCTCGAAGTTCGCCGTGCGAGCGCTCACGGAGGCGCTGAGCCTCGAATTCGAGCAGTACAGCATCATCGTCTGTGACATCATGCCTCCCATCGTGCACACGCCGATGGTCGCCAATCAGGCCTTCGCCGCCGCCGTCTACAAGAACCTGAAGGACGAGGGGATGACGGCGGACCAGGTCGCGCGCGTCGTCTGGGACGCCGCCCACGGCACGAAGCTGCACTGGCTGCCGACGCCCGCGGTCCAGCGCTTCGCGCGGGCGCATCGCGTCTCGACCCGCCTCGCGCGCTCGCTCATGAAGCGCGTCGCGTCGCATCGATAGGCGTCGGAGGCGCGCATGGCTCATCCCGCTCCCGCCGCGTTCGATCCCAGCATCGGCACGCCGATCACCACGCTCGACGGTGCGCGGGTCGCGTCGTCACCGACCGAGCGCCTGCGTGAGATCCGCCGGCGGGCCGTCCGGTTCCGCGACGAGATCCAGACCTCGGGTCGCGTCCGCTTCTATCGCTCCTTCGGTCTCGTCCGCGCGCCCTACCCGACGCGCTACGCGTTCTCGAGCGTGTTCGCGATGGCGAGCGTGCTGACGCCTCTCATCCACATCCTGAACCGCCTCTTCGTGCTGCAGTACGACACCCCGGGCGGGGTGAAGACCCTGCTCTTCTCGCCGACCGACGTGGAGCGCAATCGCGAGACGCCGTTCTTCAAGCGCCTCGCCGACATGGCCAACGTCTTCGGCGAGATCGGCCAACGCACCTTCGCCCCGGTCCTCGGCGACGTGCAGGGCTGCCTCGCCTCGACCGGCATCCGCCCGGAGCAGGTCGACTACATCTCGTACGACCATCTCCACACCCAGGATCTGCGGCGCTGGCTCGGGAGCGGCGACGAGCCCGGCGTGTTCCCGAACGCCAAGCTGCTGGTGATGCGGCAGGAATGGGAGTCGGCCCAGGCGCTCCTGCCACCGCAACGCGACTGGTATTGCCCGAACGGCCTCGCCGGCCTCGACCCCCGGAAGATCGTCCTGCTCGACGGCGACCTGCAACTCGGCGACGGCGTCGCGCTCATCCGCACCCCCGGCCACACCGAAGGCAACCACTCGCTGGTGGCCTCCACGTCGGCGGGCGTCCTGGTGTCGAGCGAGAACGGCGTCGGTCCCGATGCCTACGCTCCGCAGAAATCCGCGATCGCCGCCGTCCGCGACTACGCCATCGCGACCGGGATGGAAGTGATCCTGAACGGCAACACGCTCGAGGGCGGGCTCGATCAGTATCTGTCGATGATCCTCGAGAAGGAGATCGCCGGCCCGGCGCCCTCCAATCCCGACTTTCCGAACGTGGTCGCGTCGTCGGAGTTCACGAGCTACCTGCTGTTCCCCGGCATGACGCCGACCTTCAGCTTCGGCGATCTCACGCTCGGGGCGCCACTGCTGTAGCATTCGCAGGGTTCCTGCCTCCAAAACCAGCACCGCTGGGTACGAAGGAAGCACGATCCGCCCTCGCAGCGCCTGGGGCACACGCCAACGCGGGGAGTTGCGACACCCCCCCTTGGGCACACCCCTTGCTCCCTCCGAGCTGCGATGCAGCTGCCCGCCCTCATCCACAGCACGGCATTGTCGTGCACGTTGCTAGGTCTCGCACTGCTGAGTCCGGGCACGGCCGCAGCGGGATCGTGGTCGCCGCGGTCGGGACAGCTCATCGGTCAGGGCTCGATGCACGCGCGCGTGGTGCGCGCGCCCAACGCGCGGACGGAAATCGCGCCGGCGGCGACGGCCCGACAACAGGCCACGCCGCCTCACGCAACCGCAAAGTCCCAATCGACTGCGGGCCATTCTTCACTCAACGAGCAAAGACTCGAACGGCATTCGCAGCGTGATCGCATACCCAGCACCCAGGCTGCGATGGCGCGCTTGGGAACCACCTCGCTACCGGATCGACGTGCCGGCACGGCAGCGCTCGCCCGGCTTGCAGGCATCTTCCACGAGGCTCACGCTCCGCCGGCTCTCCTCCGATCGTGCAGCCTTTGAGCCGTTCGCCCACTCGGCGAGAGGCGTCCCGCGTCTCGCCATCATCTCAGCCATTCGAGGAGGAACAATGATCAAGAAACCCCGCCTGTGGGTTGCCGCCGCCGGAGCTGCTTTCGGCATGCTACTGCTAGCGAAGCTCGGTCACGCCGAAGAGGCCGCCGAAACCACGGTGGCTTTCACCGCCGCCATGGCGGAGCAGATCGCCAATACCAAGATCGCGCTCGACACCGTGTGGGTGCTGATCGCGGGCATGTTGGTGTTCTTCATGAATCTCGGGTTCGCGATGGTCGAGTCGGGCCTGGCTCGCTCCAAAAATTGCGTCAACATTCTCGCCAAGAACTTCGTCGTCTTCGGATGCTCGTCCCTCGCCTTCTACGTCCTGGGCTGGGGCCTGATGTTCGGGAACGGGAACAGCATCATCGGCACGGAAGGCCTGCTCTTCGTGTCCGGGGTCGACAACAGCCCGGCCATGGGCGACGCCTACCAGGGCGTGTACACGTCGATCGCTTGGGCCGGGGTACCGATCTGGGCCAAGTTCTTCTTCCAGCTCGTGTTCGCCGGCACGGCCGCGACGATCGTCTCGGGCGCCGTCGCTGAACGCATCAAGTTCCTGTCGTTCATCGCCTTCAGCTTCGTGATCGTCGGCATCATCTATCCGATCACGGGCCACTGGATCTGGGGCGGTGGGTGGCTCCAAACGGCCGGCATGTGGGACTTCGCGGGCTCGACCGTCGTGCACTCGGTCGGCGGCTGGGCGGCACTCGCCGGGGTGATCATGCTTGGACCCCGGATCGGCAAGTACACGAAAGAGGGCCACGTCAACCCGCTCCCCGGTCACAGCATGACCTCGGCTACGCTCGGCGTGCTCGTCCTGTGGTTCGGTTGGTTCGGATTCAATCCCGGCAGCACGATGGCCGCTTCGGCCGGCGACATCGCCCGCATCGCGGTCACCACCAATATGGCGGCGGCCGCCGCCGCCATCAGCTCGACCGCCGTCGCCTGGTTGCTGCTGGGCAAGCCCGACCTCAGCATGATCCTGAATGGCTGCCTTGCCGGACTCGTCGCCATCACCGCACCGTGTGCCTTCGTCAGTGTCGGCAGCTCGGTCATCATCGGCCTGCTCGCTGGGGCCTTGGTCGTCTTCGCCGTGCTCTTCTTCGACAAGGTCCATCTCGACGACCCCGTCGGGGCGCTCTCGGTCCACCTCGTGTGCGGCGTCTTCGGCACGATCTGCGTCGGCCTCTTCGCCCAGGACTCGATCATGCCCAACACCACGGGTGACGGTCTCCTCTTTGGCGGCGGGATGAAGCTCCTGATGGCACAGAGCATGGGTGTGGTCGCAGCGGGCGTCTACACGCTGACGATCTCGTTGCTCTTCTGGGCCATCATCAAGGCCGTCATGGGGCTGCGCGTCACGCCGGAAGAGGAGATCGAAGGTCTCGACATCGGCGAGCACGGCAACAGCGCCTACCCGGACTTCAGTCACTCCGTGCCGGGTGGCATGCACGCCGTGGGCAGCGGCGGCCATTCGCAACCCGCCTATGCCGCGCAGATGAGCACACAAGCAGTGCGATAACCGCGACCTGGTCGCGTGACGAAAAGCGCCCGGTGGCCACCTGCCACCGGGCGCTTTTCTTTTGCGTCGTCGCGCCGCTCAGGCGGCAGCGTGCTCGCGGAGGCGCTTCCCGCGCCGGACGGCCAGCTCTTCCCCGTACCCGCGCACGTACGTGCCGAACAGGCGATCGGGGAGCGGTGTGAAGCCGGCGTAGTTGCCCTTCACGCGAGCGTGATGCGCGTCGTGATGACGGGCGCCGTCGTTCCCGGGAATGAAGTGGCTGGGCGTCCACGGAAAGTCGTAGCCGCAGTGTCCCTCGGCAGCTTCCCACTGGCGCCATACGAACCACAGCCAGACCACCGCCACGTGCGAGCCGAGCAGCAACGGCCCCGTCATCGCGATCGTCCCCGTCAGCGAGAGCTCGAGCGGGTGCATGTAGTTGCCGGTGATCGCCCACGGCGTCACGATCCGGTGATGCTTCGAGTGGATGCGCTTGTAGAGCCACGGCCGGTGCAACGTGCGGTGCGACCAATAGTAGAGAAAGTCGTCGAGATAGAAGAAGAACACGAGCTGCGCCGCGATCACCCACCACGCCGGCAACGCCCCCGCGTGCACGCCCGAGAGCCGCAGCAATGGCCACGACACGACCGCCCCGAGCAGCGTCCAGGAATTGTTGATCGCCCAGCTCTTGATCGACGGCCCGACCAGCTGCTGTGCCCGCGGCGGTCGCGACTGGATGCGATAGGGCCGCGCCCATTCCGGATCGCGCGCCGCGAGCAGCGTCAGCGGCACCGCGAACACCATGAAGGAGAAGGCCGCCAGCAGGTTGGTGCCGACGGCGAAGAGCCAGAACAGCGGCTCGCCGTACCACGCGAGGATCGTCTCGAGCATAGGGGGTCGCGGGGAGTTAACGATAGCGCGGGGTATCGTCAAATCGTCGGTGGTGTCGCCGGCGGGTGGGTCGGGGAGTGCTCCTACGGTCGCCGGTTCGCTGCCACCCGGCGCCTACAACTTGCCGGTGCCACCATGGCCGGCGCACACGCGAGCTGCGGCTCCCCGGACACTCCCCGACCCACCCGCCGGCGATGCATCGCAACAAGGACGATCGGATGCGCAAACCGCACCACCACACCGACGGCTCCAACGAGATCGAGTGATGAAGCAGCAGGCGGGCAGGTCGGAGATGGTCCGGGGAGCCGCCGCCTTGACCGTGCCACGAGCACCGCGTACCACCGCCCCCATCCCACCCGTCGGAGGCTTCGAAATGATCAAGCTCTACCACGCGCAGCTCACCCGCTCGATTCGCATCATCTGGTTGCTGGAAGAGCTCGGCATTCCGTACGAGCTGGCGACCGTCGCCTTCAAGCCGCCGCGGCATTCGTTCGAGCAGGACACGCCGGCCGGAAAGTTTCCGACGCTGGAAGACGGTGGGCTCGTGATGTTCGAGTCGGGCGCGATCCTGGAATATCTGACCGAGAAGTACGGCAACGGGAAGCTCGCGCCGGCGATCGGCACCCCCGACCGCGGTCTGTATCTTCAGTGGGTGCACTTCGCGGAGGCGACTGCGTTTCCTCCGATCGGCGACATCGCCCGTCACACGATGTTCCTCCCCGAAGCCGAGCGGATTCCGCAGGTCGCCGCCGACGGCAAGGTGCGCGCGAAGAACGCGCTCGACGTCCTGGAGCGCGGCCTCGAGGGCAAGGAGTATCTCGTCGGCGGTACGCTCTCCGGTGCCGACATCATGATGGGCTACTTTTTGATGGCGGCCCGCATGCTCGGCTGCGTCGGCGCCGATCATCCGAACATCGCCGCGTATTGGGAGCGCCTTGCGGCGCGCCCGGGATTCCAGAAGGCGCTCAGCGCCTAGACACTCGGACGATCGCGGAGTCGGGCGCGATCAGGGCGACGGCGATCAGTGCCGCGGACGGGCGCGACGCGGACCGCGTGCGGCATGCGGCGGCGCGACGTGGAGCTGGCGATCGAAGAACGCGAGCGCCAGAGCAGCCACTTGGTCGTGGATCGCCTGGCGGTCGACGCCGTCGCCGTCGACGCACACCTGCGCCGCCACGACGCGCCCCGCGAACGTGCACATCGGCATGAACACGAAGTGATCGCCCGGCACCTTCGTAGTCCGCGATTGTCGGAGGAAGCGCTGGTAGCGGGCCGCGTTCAACTTGAACGGGACGACCGAATCGGTCGGCGACGCTACGATCGTCGCGGGGATGCGGATGCGCCTGAGACTGGCGGCGTCGATGCCCGGGCCGAGCACGGGTGCCAAGGCGAGGACCGCGCGCACGCGTGAGTCGCGCCCCGAGCGGCTGGCCTCGGCGAGGTCCGGAATGTCCTTCGGATCGAGATCGTCGAAGAGCTTGCAGTCGGGACCACGCCTGTGCCCGCCGCAGTAGGCGAGATACGCCCGTGGCTCCAAGCGGGCGCCGGCGAGCGCGAGCACGGTGTACGCTCCGGATGAGTGCCCGGCCGCGGCGATGCGCGTGCGATCGAGCCGCGGACCGAACGTCGGATCCGCGAGCACCCGATCGAGCGCGACGCGCACATCGCCTGGCCGCCGCCACGCGGCGAACCGCCCCTCCTGGCTCGAGTCACCGAAGCGATCCCCGGGGTGATCGACGGCGACGACGACGTAACCCCGCGCCGCGAGCGGCTCGGCCAGCCACGTGAGGTTGGAGGCGTCTGCGCCGCTGCCATGGGACAACAGCACGATCGGAAAGCGCTGCCGGCTCGGGCGCAGCGGGACGTTCCACGCACCGCGACCGATGAAGATGCCGTCCCACTCGATCTCGTGCTGCACGCTCCCGGGGACCGCGGGATACCAGATCGTCGTGGCGAGCTTCCGATCACGCGCGTCGTCGATGAACACTCGGCTCGTGATGCCGATGGGATCGCGTACCGGAATCGGCGCCGCGGCGGGTGGCGCCGCGACGCGGAGAGCCGGCCGCGGGGCACACGCCGTAACCAGCGTCACCAAAATCGTCACGAGGAAGGTCGGCGATCGCACGCGGGCTCGGAGGTACGCGGTCCCCCCGCGAAGCGCAACCGACGGTCGCATCCGGGCAGTGGGTCAGTTCGATGGGTGACGGGTGGCCGACGTAGTGGCGAGAGCCGAGGCATCCGATCGGCGGAGCCGAAGTGTTCAACGATGAGCCGGCCACCAGCGCGCCCGCTGTCTGAGGGAGCGCAGCGACCGAGTTCGGGCGCGCCGGGCCGGCAACGAAGACGGATCGGCTTCGCCACGCGTCGGCCACCCGTCACCCATCGAACTGACCCACCACCCGCATCCGCGTCCCGGAAACGGTGATCGTGGCGCCCTGAGCCTCACTCGCCGAGCACGATCGCGAGATTCCGGCGGGCGCCTTCCGACGCCGGATTCAAGCGTAAGGCCGTTCGATACTCCGCCTCGGCGCCGGCGCGGTCGCCGAGGCGGAAGTAGACGCTGCCGAGATTGTTGTGGGCATCGGCGTGGTCGGGGTCGAGCCGGACGGCGGCGAGATAGTGCTCGCGGGCGCGCGCGAGGTCGCCGCGGCGAAAAGACAGATTGCCGAGGTTGCTCCGCGTCGTCGCAGCCTCGGGATCGAGCGCGAGCGCGGCGTGCAGCTCGGCTTCGGCCTCGTCGACGCGCCCGAGATCCTGCAGCGCGAGCGCCCGACCGTTCCGCGCCACGACGTGCCGCGGCTTCAGCACGAGCGCCCGCTCGAAGTGCGCGAGCGCCGCGGCGGCGGCCCCGCTCGCGCGCTCGATGTTGCCGAGGTTGTTGAGCGCTTCCGCGGTTGCGACGTCGTTCGGCCGGAGACGCACGACGTCCAGATAGAGCCCGCGGGCGCGCTCGAGCTCGCCCGCTTCTTGGTAGACCTGGGCGAGATTGACGCGCACGCGGGCGCTCTCGGGAGCGAGCGGCACGAGATACTCGTAGAGCGTGCGACCGTCGCGCCAGCGCGCGCTCTGTCGCATCGTGATCCCGCCGTACACCGCGACCACGACCGCGACGCCGACCGCCATCGCCCGGCGCCCTCCCGGTGGTGGGATCGCGTCGATGCTCCACCCGGCGGCGAGACAGAGTCCCATGAGCGGCACGTAGAGCCAGTGCTCGGCCATGAACGTCGCGAGCGGCACCAGGTGCGCGACCGGCAGGAGCGCGACGAAGAACCACGCGCCGCCAAGGGCGACCGGCCACGCGCGCGTCGAGCGGGCACGGATCAGGCTGATCACGAGCATCGCCACGACCGCCACCGCCGCGAGCGCGCGCGGGTCGACGACCGACGTCACGGGCGCGACGACCCGCTCCATGTGGAGGCCGATCGGCGCGACGACGAGCCCGAGGTAGCGCACGATCACCTCGGCCATCGTGAGCAGCCGAAACCCGAGCGGCACGGTCTCGGCGAATGCGACCGGAGTCGGCGTCGGAACGAGCGACCGGAGCACGACATACAGCCCGAGCGCGCCGACGTACGGGAGATAGGACGACGGTGGTCGGCGCACGCGGCCGGGCGGCACCCGATCGAGCACCACCAGCAGCAACGGCAACACGAACGCGGCCTCGCGCGCGAGGAGCGCGCACACATACGCGGCGACGGACAGCCCGCGCCCGCGCGCGTCGCCGCGCAGGAAACCGAGCACGGCGACGAGCAGGCAGAGGGCGGCGAGCGGATCGGACCGGCCGGCGACATACGTGACGGCTTCGACGTGCAGCGGGTGCACCGCGAAGAGCAACGCCGCGGCGAGCGCCGCCGTCGCCGAGCCGAGCACACGCACGCCGACGCGATACAGCAGCACGGCGGTCGCGGCGTGCAGGACCACGTTGGTCAGATGAAAGCCCGCCGGGTTCAGGCCCCAGAACGCGTAGTCGACGGCGTACGTCAGCGCCTGCAGCGGTCGGTAGTAGCCGCTGTCGATGCCCGCCGGAAAGAGATCCGACCAGAAGAGCCCCGGCACGTGCGCGAGCTGCTTGATCGCGGGATTGCCGACGACCAAATAGAGGTCGTCCCACACGAAGGCCGCACCGAGCGCGTTCGCGTACACGACCGCGACGGCTGCCACCACGAGCGCCGCATGCCAAGCCACTGGCTGCGCGACTCTCGGCTCCGCACTCACCGGCGCGGTGACTGCGGGCGCAGATTCATGCCGGGAGCCGCCGCCAGCGTTGGCGTCAGCTCCCGGCATGCACGGTCAGGCCTTGGAAACGATGCCTTGCTTCTCGAGGTACGCGAGGATCTGGTTCGCGCTCGCCTCGACGCTCTGCCCTGCCGTGTTGATGGTGAGCTCGGGCTTCTCGGGCGCCTCGTAGGGCGCGGAGATCCCGGTGAACTCTTTGATCTCACCGGCGCGCGCCTTCTTGTAGAGGCCCTTCACGTCGCGTTGCTCGCAGACTTCGACCGGGCAATCGACGTGCACTTCGACGAAGTCGCCGTCCGCCATGATCGTGCGGACCTGGTCGCGGTCGGCACGGTACGGCGAGATGAACGCCGTGAGCGCCACGACACCGGCTTCGGTGAAGAGCTTCGCCACTTCACCGATGCGGCGGATGTTCTCGGTGCGATCCTCGGGCGAGAAGCCGAGGTTCTTGTTGAGGCCGTGACGGACGTTGTCGCCGTCGAGGATGTAGGCACGGATGCCGCGTTCCCAAAGCCGCTTCTCGAGGTCGACGGCGATAGTGGACTTGCCCGAGCCGGAAAGACCAGTGAGCCACACGGTACATGCCTTGTGGCCGTTGATCTTTTCGCGATCGGCGCGCGTGACGGTTCCTTGGTGCCAGACGATATTGGTCGCTTTTTGTTCGGTCATGGGGCCAGTGGTTTAGCGGGGCGGAACGGGACCGGCAACCCTGAATCCGAGATTTACCGGCCGGCCGCGGGGGGGGTTGGGGCGCTCACGATGAGGTGAAGAAATATCCCGTCGTTGGAGGTTCCGTGGGTCGCGTTTCCGACCTGTGACAGGTTCACGTCGTAGTCCCCAGGCGTGAGCCACCGGGGTGGTATCCGCAGCTCGATGGCGTTTGCGCCGTCGGCAACGTGCGTCGAAATCATGCGGCCACCGATGTGCCGCCCGCGGACGGAGACGTTGATCGCTCCATCGTCGAATTCCTCCGGTCGGTCCATGCGCAGCTGCACGCCGCCCTCGGCGACCGCAAACGGAATGACGGTGGGTGCGCTCGCGCGCACCTCGACGATCGCGCCGCCGGCGCCGCCCGCCGCCGTCTTTGCCGATAGGTTCGCGGCAACGTCGGTCTCGGGCTTCGGCGCCGCGCCTGGGACCACGGCACCGCGCGCCCGCGACGCGAAGGCCGCTTCGGGTTCCGCCGCGATGTCGATGTCCGGTTGTCGCAGCCCCTCACGCCCGAGGCGGGCGGCATCCGCCGGCGCGGCGGCTTCGTCCAGCTGCCGCTCCCGCCTGTGCAACCCCGTACCGCCGGTATCGGCCGGCGCCGCTTGCACGGGCGCCATCCGCTTCACTGGGGCCACGTCCTTCCGTGCATCGGCATCGGCGGCAGCGACACGCTCTTTCGATTCCGTCGGGCCTTGCGCGGCCGCGACAAATCGATCCTCCAGCTGCGCGAGTTTCTCCTTTTTATCCGCCAACTCCTGGGGTGGTGGCGGCGGTGCAACGGGTGCCGGCGCGGGCGCCGTGCCGAGCACCGGTGCCGCCGACCCCGGCGCCTGCCGCCGCTCCTCGTGCTCGGCCTCCATCACGCGTGAGACCGTGGGAATCCGCCAGAGCTGATCGCGCAGCAGCGGCACCAGCAGCACGGCGACGAGCGCGTACGCGAAGGCCGGGTGCCAGACCATGCGTGCGAGCCATCCGCCCGAGCCCGGGGCGTCGTCGCTCACGTCCGGCCCCGACGCGGCGGTGACGGCCGCCCGCGGCACCGGCGCAACAGCTGAGGCTGGCGCCGCCGCCGCGAGCGTCGCCGGGTCGAAGCGCGCGAGGGTTCGCAACTCGTCCGTGCAGAGGCGGCACGCCGCCAGGTGCTGCTCGATGTCGCGCCGCACCGCAGCAGCGAGTGTGCTCGGCGCATCGGCGAACGCGAGCAGAGCCTCCGGATCGGGATGGGCCGCGTCGGCCGGGGCGCCCGCGCGCAGCATCCCGTCGAGCTCGCGCCAGACCTGCACCTCGGCCGCGCACTCCGGGCACGCCGGATAGTGCGCCAGGAAGTCGGCGTCGCTCGCCTCCCCGCGCAGCACGGCCGCCAGATCGGCGTCGAAGGCGCGCCGACACTTCATGAGAGGTCCGCCTCCATCGACGAGTAGGTCGTCGGGCGGGCCGGCATTGGATCACGCATTGAACCGCGCATTTTATCGACTCGTCTCCGGATCATCTGCGAATCGCCGTCGGAGCGCCATCAACGCGTCCCGCAAACGCCGCTTCATCGTGCCGAGCGGAATCCCGGTCTCGTCGCTCACGGCTTGGTAGGTCTTGCCCTGACGGTAGATGCCGTCGAGGACGTCCTGCTGCTCGTCGGGGAGATCGCGGACGGCCGTCCAGAGCTCGCGCGCCGCGGCCAATGCCGGATCTTCGACCGCCCCCGCCGTCCGCGCCGACTCCTCGTCCCACGCAACCGTCGTCCGTTCGTGGCGGCGGCGGGCGCCCTTCAAGCGGTCGACGACCTTGTTGCGGGTGATGATGCGGGCGTAGCCGAGGAAAGCCTCCGGGTCCCGCAAACGGCCGGCGCGGGCGTTCGCAACCAACGACATCACGACCTCCTGGCGGAGATCGTCCCATTCGTCGCGGAAGTCGAACGCCCGGAGCTGCACCAGAAAGCCCGAGATCAGCCGGTTCACCTTGGCGAATGCGAGGCGATCGCCTGCCACCAGGCAATCCAGCACCGCGATCCAGTCCTCCGGAGCCCCCGCCATCCGTCTCCTCGCTAGCCCGTGATCCGATTTCCCGCCAGCCACCGACCTACTCGTGAACGAACCCGCAGAAGAGTCGCCGGACGCGGCTCAGCGGACCGAAAGGACGAGACCCATGTACGAACGAATCTTCGCTCCGACCCTGCGACGCGCCCTGCGCCTCGCCATGACACTCGCGCTGCTGCTGGGGTTGCTGCCCCAGCGCACCAACCCAGCCTTTGCCGCCGTCACCGCCGACGAAGCGCCGCCGTCGAGCGCCTCCGGCGAGCTGATCGCCCGACGGCCCGACGGTACGCCGATCGGCGCCTGCCCGCTGAAGCACACCGACGTCGCCGCCGAGGTTTCCGGCTTCGTCGCCCGCGTCGTCGTGACGCAGACCTTCGCCAACCCGTTCCCCGATCCGGTCGAGGCGATCTACACGTTCCCGCTCTCCGACCGTGCCGCCGTCGACGACATGACCATGCGGACGGGCGACCGCGTGATCCGCGGCGAGATCCAGCGCCGCGAAGACGCGCGCCGGACCTACGAGGCCGCGCGCGCCGCCGGTCAGCTCGCGAGTCTGCTCGACCAGGAGCGCCCGAATATCTTCACGCAGTCGCTCGCCAACCTGATGCCCGGCGCCGAGGTGCAGGTGCGGATCACGTACGTGGAGCCCCTCAAGTTCGCGGACGGGACGTTCGAGTTTTCTTTTCCGACCGTCGTCGGCCCGCGCTTCGTACCGGGGAATCCGACCGGGCACGCGGGGACCGGCTCGGCCCCCGACACCGATCGCGTCCCGGATGCGTCTCGCATCACCCCGCCGATCACGCCGGAAGGCACGCGCGCCGGTCACGACCTCTCCATCAACGTCGATCTCGACGCCGGCGTCGCACTCGGCGCCGTCGTGTCGCCGCTCCATCCGATCAAAGTCGATCGCCCCGCCCCGACGCGGGCCCGCATCGCGCTCGTGAATCAGCGCGAGATCCCCAATCGCGACTTCGTCGTGCGCTACACCGTCGCAACCGACGACCTGCAGAGCACCGCGCTCACGCACCGCGGCGCCGACGGCGACGGCTACCTCACCCTCGTCCTGCTGCCGCCGCAGCGCACCACCGCCGACAGCGCCGCGCCGAAAGAGCTCGTCTTCGTCATCGACCGTTCCGGCTCGCAGGCCGGCGCGCCGCTCGACAAGGCCAAGGAGACGATGCGCTGGATCATCGATCACCTGAACCCGCGCGACACGTTCCAGATCGTCGACTTCGGCTCGAGCGCGAACGTCCTCTTCGCGCAGCCCGAACGCGCGACGCCGGGAGCCCGCAAGCGGGCGCGCGAGCACATCGACGGCCTGCAGGCCAACGGCGGCACGATGATGGCCGAGGCGATCCAACGCGTGACCGCGCTCCCCGCCGACGAGCATCGTCTGAGGATCGTCACCTTCATGACCGACGGCTACGTCGGCAACGACCTGGAGGTGCTCGACCTCGTGCAGAAGAGCCGCGGCACCTCGCGCTGGTTCCCGTTCGGCACCGGCAACAGCGTGAACCGTTACCTGATCGAGGGCATGGCGCGGCTCGGCGGCGGTGAGCCCGAGTTCGTCCTGCTGGCGGACTCGGGCGAAGCGGTCGCGCGGAAGTTCTATGCGCGCATCGCGGCGCCGGTACTGACTGACGTGCGGGTCGCGTTCGAGGGGCTCGACGTCATCGCCGTGGAGCCGCAAGCCCTCGCCGACGTCTGGGATCAGCGGCCCCTCGTGATCCACGCCCGCTATCGCACAGCGGGCAGCGGCACCGTCGTGCTCCGCGGCTTTCGGCAGGGTCGGCCCTACGAGCAGCGGCTCGCCGTCACGCTGCCCGAGCGCGAGGAAGCGCACGCGGCGATCGCCTCGCTCTGGGCCCGGGCCCGTGTCGAGTCGATCATGAACGAGGACCTGGCGGCGGTGCAGCAGGGCACCGTCCCCGCCGAGCGTCGTGAGCGCATCGTGACGATCGCGCTCGCGCATCGATTGCTCACGCAGTTCACGTCGTTCGTCGCGGTCGAGCAGCGCATCGTGAACGAAGGGGGCAAGCAGCGCACCGTCACCGTGCCCGTCGAGATGCCGGACGGCGTCCGCTACGACGGGATCTTCGGCGGCATGGCAGCGGAAGCCGATGCCATGCGCGCGGCACCGAGCGCCGCCGGTGGGTTGGCGAATCTCGCCGGCAGCGCCCGCGCGATGGCGCCGTATGCGGCCGCGCCGGCCGAACGGCGCGAGAAGCTCGCGCGCCAGGCTGCCAAGCCCGAGCAAGAGGTCGCGGCCTTCGCCGACGCCGCACCGCCGCCCCCACCAGCAAGCCCACGCGCGCAAACGCGGCTCGCGCCCGAGCTGCTGACGCTCGCGACGACGCCCGGCGCCACCGCGCCGGCGACGGTACGCGTCGAGAACGGCCGCGTCCGCGTGGCCGTCACGCTCGCGCGTCTCGGCACCGCCGAGCGCCAGGCGTTGCGCGCCGCCGGGTTCACCATCGATCGAGTCGACGGCACGCTTGTCGTCGGCTGGATCGCGCTCGAGAAGCTGACGGCACTCGCGGAGGTCGACGGCGTGGAGCGGATCGTGCCAGCCACGACCTGATCGACTAAAGGGCGCAGAGCGAGGAGAGCCACGGCGGCGCCGGCCCACCAGCCAGCGCCGCCGCACTCTCGACACGATCGCGACGCTATGAGACGTCACCGCCATGCCCACCATCTTCCAGCATCCCAGCGAGCTCGCCGCGGCGGTCGGCACCCACCTCGGCTACAGCGACTGGATCACGATCGAGCAGGACCGCGTGAACCGCTTCGCCGACGCCACCGGCGACCATCAGTGGATCCACGTCGATCCCGAGCGCGCCAAGAGCGGACCGTTCGGCGGCACGATTGCGCACGGCTACCTCACCATGTCGCTCGTCAATCTCTTCCTGCCGCAGATCATGGAGGTGCGCGGCATCTCCATGGGCGTCAACTACGGCGCCGACAAGCTACGCTTTCCGGCGCCGGTGAAAGTCGGCGCGCGGGTGCGGGGCGGCGGCGAGCTCTTGAAGGTCGAAGAAGTGAAGGGCGGCGCGGTGCAGGCGACGGTCCGCGTGACCGTCGAGATCCAGGGCGGCGACCGTCCGGGCTGCGTCGTCGAGACGATCAGCCGCTACGTGCCGACGAAGGGCTAGTCCCCGGGAAACAGAGTCTCTCGTAGAAGAGTCTCGCTCGTGATCTGCGAGGGCCATGGCGAGCATTGGGCGCCCCAAGGTCGCGAAGGTCGCGTTGGTGGTGCCTGAAGAGGAACGCGGCGAGTGCCGCGATTGACGCGACGGGCGCACGTCAACCGCGCGGTGGCGTTTCGCGCGCGCCTCGTGCTGGCGTGCGCCGCCGAGTGGTCGAACACCGTCGTGGCGCGGCGCCACCGGACCACGAATCAACCCGTCGGAAAATGGCGGCGGCGGTTCGTCGACGGCCACCTCGCGGGTCTCTACGGCGGGCCGCGGACGATCTCCGACGCGGCGGTGGAGGCGGTCATCGTGCGGACGCGGGACACGTTACTGCTAGTGCACCGCCGTTGATGTAAGATCAATGGATCCCGCTCGTCGTTAGCAGTATGCGACGACGACACGTGGTCAAGGTCACGGCGAAGCAGCGGCGAGCGCTGGAAGCGATCATCGCGCGC
>Ga0163144_10012854_pt1 | contig 17525 bp, 15 predicted proteins | sample OliLak19BULKMAT1_FD_123175 | JGI IMG/M metagenome (GOLD analysis project Ga0163144, IMG submission 123175) | Freshwater microbial mat bacterial communities from Lake Vanda, McMurdo Dry Valleys, Antarctica - Oligotrophic Lake LV.19.BULKMAT1 | ecosystem: Environmental > Aquatic > Freshwater >...
CAAGGCAAAGGCAAGCAGATAGCCCGAAACGGTGAACTGCACCATTTCCTGGGTTGTGCCCAGCAATTCGGGCAGGGCCGGAACGGCCGCCAGATGCAGGGTGATCGCCATCTGGCTTGCTGCAATCATGGCAACGAGCAGATAGAGCGGCGCGGGGGTGGCTCCGTTTGCCGGATCTGCCGCCGAACCAGCCGACGTTTGAAGTGCATTGGATGTCATCTTCTGGTCATGTGACTCTATGTCCCTGCGGAAAACTTCATCCGTGCTGGCGTGATCGGCTGGATCGGTTAGCGGGCTTGATAAGCCGAGCGGCCAAGCTCGCACACCTGCCGTCGCCGATACTTCGCTCGTCACCGAAGGATCGGGCTTCTAGCCGTGAGGCCGGCTGCTGCTTCTCGATGCTGTTGAGAAGGACCTGCTACGGGCTTGGCTACTCATAGAATTCCGGCCCATAACCTTCCGTGCAACGGTCGATGTTCCGGCCCGCTTCAAGAATTCCAAGGCTGTTGGTGCCGTGTTCGGCTTGACGCCGCGCAGGCGCCAGTCGGGTGAGATCGACCGGATGTCAACGCCGGAGATCATTTCCATGCCGAGAATAATCAGGGGAAGGGCAACGTCCTGCTGTTTCCGCGGGCGACGGATCATCAGAGCGAGGGGCCTGTGCAGTGCCGCGAGCGATTGGGCGGGCTCCTGCGCTACTATCATCAAGAAGCAGCGTGATGGCGCGTTGGCCGGATCGGTCTTTTGGCCATACGAGGTCGCACCGCTGAGGCCAGTTACTAAATCTCTGCCGAGCATGATCTCGCGCAGGCCGGGTACATCGGCTGTTCCTTCAGGCCTTGCGGTCGCCAATCGTGCTGTGAAAGCGCGCCAGGAAGGAGGCTGTGCGGGCGTTCTTCGGCTGCAGGAGGACGTCTGCCGCCGCGCCCTGCTCGACCACCTGTCCCAAGTCCATCACGACGACATGGTCGGCGACGTCGCGCGCGAACGCCATCTCGTGCGTGACCACGATCATCGTCGTGCCTTCAAGGGCGAGTTCCTTCATGACGTCCAGAACCTCGCCCACCAACTCGGGATCGAGCGCCGACGTCACCTCGTCGAACAGCATCAGCTCGGGCTCCATCGCCATGGCGCGGGCGATGGCGACACGCTGCTGCTGGCCGCCCGACAGTTCGCGCGGAAAACGCGCCGTGAAGTTGGCGAGGCCGACCTTGGCCAGCAGGTTGCGGGCGATGGCTTCGGCCTCCGCTTCGCGCATCTTCTTCACGATCATCGGGCCCGACATGACGTTGCCGAGCGCGGTCATATGAGGGAAGAGATCGAACTGCTGGAACACCATTCCGATGCGGGCGCGGAAGCGCGCAAGATCGCGACCCCGGGGCATCGCATGCCCTTTGTCCGAGGGCGGGGCACTAAAATCAATCGTGCGGTCGCCGACCCGGAGCGTGCCGGCCGACGGCGTCTCGAGCAGGTTGACGCAACGCAGGAAGGTCGACTTGCCGCATCCCGAGGGGCCGATCACGACCACAACCTGGCCGCGATGAACATCGAGCGACACGCCGCGGACGGCTTCGACCGTACCGTAGCTCTTGCGCAGGCCCTCGACGCGGACCATCACGTCGGCCCCGTTGGCGCCATTCTCGTCGGCGGCGCCGCTATTGGTCAACTTTGGCCTCCATGCGCTTCGCCCACAGGGTGAGTGGATAGAGGATGGCGAAGTACATCGCTGCCACGCTGGTATAGACCTCGAGTGGCCGGAAGGTGTCGGAGACGACGATCGAGCCCGTGTACATCAGGTCTGGCACGGCAACGACATAGAGCAGGGACGTGTTCTTGAGCTGGATGATCGACTGGTTGACGAACGGCGGCACCATGCGCTTGATCGCCTGCGGCAGGATGATGTGGCGCATCATCTCGCCGTTGGTCATGCCGAGCGCGCGGGCGGCCTGCCATTGGCCCTTGTCGATCGAGATGATGCCGCCCCTGAAAATCTCGGTGGCGAACGCTCCCATATAAAGCGTGAGACCGAGACCGGCCGCCAGCCATGCCGGCAGTTCGACCGAGAGCACGATCGGCAGCGCATAGTAGAACCACACGATCTGGACCAGGAGCGGCGTGCAGCGGAACAGCTCGACATAGAAGTGGATCGGCAGCGTCAGCCACTTGCGCTTGTAGAGCAGCAGCATGCCGCAGATCACGCCGATGATCAGCCCACCCAGCACCGTGCCGACCGAGTAGGCGAGCGTGATGCCAAGCCCCTTCGCCCAGAAGTTGGCGTAGGAGAGGATCAGGCCGAAGTCCCACTTGTAGGCCATCAGAACCGATCGGCTCGGAACGGCGCGAGATCGACGGTCGTGGGTTTGCCGGTGGCGAGTTCGGCGATCAGCTTGCCGGTGATGCCGGCCATGGTGAGGCCGAGGTGATCGTGGCCGAAGGCGAAGAACACGTTCCTGTGGCGCGGCGAGCGGTCGATCACCGGCTTGGAATCGGGATGCGACGGACGCGGGCCCATCCACTGCGAGGCGGGATCGCCCTTGAGACCGGGCAGCAACTGCCTAGCCTGCCGCACAACCATGTCGGCATTGCGCATGTCGGGTGCGGCGTCAGGAGCGGCGAATTCCGCCACGCCGCTGGCGCGAATGCCGTCGTGCATGTCGGCCAGCGAGATGCTGCGGTCGACTGACGTGATGGCGCGTCGCAATCCGAACCCTGGATTGGCGAACATCACATGATAGCCACGCTCGGCCTCGAGCGGCACATGGGTGCCGAGCTGGGCCGCCAGCGGCCGCGACCAGACGCCGGCTGCGATCACAATGGTCTCGACGTCGAGCGCCCCCTTGTCGGTGACGATCCTGGTCGGGCCTTCAGCGCCGATCTCGAAGCTCTTGACCTCGGCGTTCACGATCTCGCCGCCCCGACGCGCGAAATCCGTGGCGAGCGCGCTGCACAGCCGGAAGGGGTCGATGGTGCGATGGATGTCGGGCAGCGACACCGCCTTGACCACGCTTTTCGCCAGCGCCGGCTCGATCTGGCGCGCCTCGTTGCCGTCGAGGATGTCCATGTGAACGCCGTGGCGGCGGCGCAACTCCAGCCCGTAGGCAGCACCTTCGAAAGCGGCCTCGCTCTCGAAGGTCATCAAGAGGCCGTCGTCCTTCACCCACTGCTCGGCCCCGGCGTCCTCGATCAGCGGTGCATAGCCGTCATGGACATGCATCAGGAGCGAGTTGCGGGCCGCGGCGATCTCCTCGACGCGGGAGCGGCGCGAGTTGGCGATGGAACTCAGGAACCACGGCAGTGCCTTGGGCACGTGACTCCAGCGCAGCTTCAGCGGCGACTCACTGTCGAGCAGCATCTTGGGCACCTTCTTCAGGATGCCCGGCATGGAGAACGGCACGCACGAGGCGGTACCGAAGCTGCCCGCGTTGCCGAAGGAGGCGCCACGGCCGGGCTCGCCCTTTTCGACGAGCTGGACCTTGAAGCCTTCGCGCTGCAGATGAAGCGCGCAACAGACGCCGACCAGGCCGGCGCCTATCACGGTGGCGGACTTGGCCATCAGTTCGGCGAGAACGAGACGGTCGAGGGAATCTCCTCGATGCCCATGGTCTTGAGCGAGGCCCTCATGCGCGTCTCGTTATGGCCAAGCAGGATGTTCCACTCCGCCCAGCGGTTGAGGAACTTCGACCAACGCTGGTCTTCCTCCAGGCGCAGGCCGATATAGCCGGGCAGGGCCACGCGCGGCGTCGGATTGACGAAGTCGCCGAGGCCGGGGTTCTTGGTCTTCATCACCATGCTGGCCAGCACCGTCGTGGTGAAGGCGTCAGCGCGGCCCGACGAGACCGCGAGCGCCACCTGGGAGATGTCCTGCATTTCTATTTTGGTCGCCTTGGGCGCCATCTTGCTCAGCAGTAGCGAGTCCGACGTGCCGGTCATGACCGCGACCTTGACCTCGGGCTTGTTGTAGTCGGCCCACACCTTGGCCTTGAATTTCGGGTTGTTCACCGTCACCCACTCGATCCAGTAGATCGGGCCGGCGAAGTCGATGGCGGTGGCGCGGAGCGGCGTTGCCTGCAGACCGAAGTTCATGTCGACCTTGCCCGCCTGCAGCGACAGTACCGACTCGGCAAAGCCGCCGACCTCGACCGGCTCGAACGTGACCTTGAGCTCCTTGGCGATGTCCTTGCCCATCTCGACCATGGAGCCGACCCATTCGCCGCTCGCCTTGTCGCGCAGGAAGTAGGGCGGATATTCAAACACGCCCATGCGGACCTTGCCGTTCTTCTTGATCAGGTCCCAGGTCGAGTCGGACTTCGGTTGCGCGCGCGCCGGGACGGCGGCACCGATACTCACGAGAGCGGCGGCAGTTATGCCAGCTGCTGCGATGTCACGACGACGCATAGTCATGTTGACCTCCTTTGATTTCCCCGCCAAAGCGTATCCCGGAAATCCGTACCGACAAAGACGCAAGATATGCGCCAGGCGCCTATTTCCCAGACCGCTATTTCCCAGATCCTTATTTCAGCGTTTCGACGGCGTAGTGCCTGACACGATCCTCGTCGACCTTGACCCCGAGGCCCGGCGTGCGGGGCACGATGACTCGGCCGTTTTCGATCGGGAACGGCTCGGCCAGCAGGTCGCGCTCGAGGAAGTACTTGGCCTGGTAGAACTCGCAGCCCAGCGAGATGTTGGGCGTGGCCGCGATCACGTGGGTACCGGCAAGATGGGCAATGCCGGTCTCGAACATGTCGCCGCCGTAGCAGGCGATGCCGGCCGCCTCGCAGATCGCCGAGACCTTGCGTGCCGCCAGCATGCCGCCGTGCTTCATGATTTTGATGCTGACGAGGTCGGCCATGCGGCCGGCCGCGACCTGCAGCGCGTCAGTCGTTGTGAACACGCTCTCGTCGGCCAGCACCGGCGTGTCGAGCGCCCGGGTGATCTCGGCCAGCGCCGCGCGCTGATGGCCCGGCACCGGCTGCTCGATGAAGGTCGGCTTGAAGGCTTCCACGTCGCGCAGCTGGCGGATGGCGTCGTGCGTGACCATGCCCTGGTTGTAGTCGATGCGCAGCTCGGCGTCGGCCGGCAGCTCCTTGCGGAACCGTTCCATGCGCTTGAGGTCGGCGGCATGGCCGGCGAAGCCCGTCTTCATCTTGAACAGGCGCAGTCCCTCGCCGTAGAGGCGCTGCACCATTTCCATGTCGCGGTCGACGTCCGGGTCGGCCACGGAAAAGGAGAGGGGAATGTCGTCGCGGCAGCGGCCGCCCAGGAGTTCCGCGACCGGCAGGCCGGAAGCCTGGCCCACGATGTCGAACAGCGCCATTTCCATCGCGGCCTTCGCCTCGGGATGGCCGACCACGGCGTGATCGGCCGCCACCATGAGAGCCTCTATGGGAAACGGATCGGCGCCGATCAGCAGCGGGCGTAGATAGACGTGAAGGGCGGCGACATTGGCCTCGATCGTGCCGGTGAAGACCGCCCAGGGGGCGGCATCGCCCCAGCCGGTGATGCCGGCATCGGTCTCGAGCTTGAGGATGGCGTTCTTGACCGAGCCCCCGACATCGCCCGAGCCGTGGCGCCGCACCAGGCGCACCGGAATGTCAGTGACGTAGATCGTTGCGGCGGTAATTTTCAGCTTCATCAACACCACCGTCTCCCCTTAACTTCATCTTCCTTTGTCAGTCTATCCCCAATCCGCCAAGTGGCCACTTTATAAGTGAGCTGCTTCGTCGGCACGGCAGAGCTTGGGACGGCCCGGGCGCAGACGCCGCATGACCGTCACCTGGTGTCGAAGAGCGATGAGTTCCAGTTCCAGTGATGCGCGGCCACGAAGCCGGAAAGAGAGAAGGGAAACGAAGGCGGTCAGAAGCTTGAGCATGCCGATGAAGGTATGTCTGTGGTGCCAAAAACTCTATGCTTTCTCGGCTTTCTGGAGTTTTGAGTAAACACAGCGTCGGTGTCCGCTGCGTCAGCCCTTGCGCGTCGTCGCAATCGCCCGTTCAAACGCGTGGACGGCACCTTTAATCATCTCGTCACTGGTCATCCAGGACGTCACGATGCGGATCAATCCGCCGCCGCGATGACCGATCCGCAGGCCGTGCGCCAGCAACGCCTCGGCGGCCGCGACCGGCACTGTAAGGAAGATGTGGTTGATCTCCACCGGATGAAGGATCGAGACCTCGGGCATCGCGCGCAGCCCGTCGGCCAGTTTCGACGCCGCCGCGTTGGCCTGCACTGCCAGGCGCCGCCACAGGTCGTTCTGGACGGAAGCCACGATCTGCGCCGAGGCAAAGCGCATCTTGGAGTAGGTGAAGCCGTAGCGCCGCGCGCGGTGGGCGGCCTCCTCGGCGCGCTTCTCGTCGAAGCACACCACGGCCTCAACGCCGGTCGCGCTGTTTTTGGTCATACCGAGCGACAGCACGTCGACGCCGGCGCGCCAGGTGAGATCGGCCGGGCTGCAGCCGAGCCGCGCCAAGGCGTTGGCGAAGCGCGCGCCATCCATGTGGACGGTGAGCCCGTGCCGGCGCGCCACGGCGGTGAGCGCCGTCACTGCGGCCAGCGAATAGACCGTGCCCAGCTCGGTGCCGTTGGTGATCGAGATGGCATCAGGCTGGGAGCGGAAGCGCTGGCCCTTGCCGGCCCGACCGATCGCGTCGTCGAGGGCGTCGGTTCCCAAGCGCCCGTCCGGCGCCGGCAGGGTGACAATCTTGGCGCCGCCGGTGAAGAATTCCGTCGCGCCGGCCTCGCTGGTGTGGATGTGCGCGCAGTCGGTCGCGAACACCGCGCCATAGGGTCGGCACAGAAGCGACATCGACAGCGCATTGGCGGCCGTGCCGGTCGGCACTGGGGTGACGAAGACCTGCCGCTCGAAGACCATCGACAGCGCTGCCGCCGCCTGGTCGGTGGTCTGGTCGGCGCCGTAGGGCATGGCCGAGACCCGGTTGGCCTCCTGCAGCGCCTCCATGATCTCAGTCGGAACGGGCGCGACATTGTCGGAATAGAGATTAATCACCTGGGGCTCCGCCAGCTTGCTGGGTCAGACGATCTGATTACGCAGATCGGCCTGGCCCCGCCACAGTCGGTCGAGGTTCTCGAGCAATATGTCGATCACGTTTTCCTCATAGCGCCGGGTCTCGCCGGCGGTATGGGGCGTGACGATGACGTTGGGAAGGGTCCACAGCGGCGATTGCGCCAGCGGCTCCTCCCAGAAACAGTCGAGTGCGGCGCCGCCGATCTTGCCCGCCTTCAGCGCGGCGACCAGCGCCGGTTCGTCGACGACGCGGCCGCGCGCGACGTTGATCAGCACTGCCGACGGCTTCATGGCGGTGAGTGCCGCGGCGCCGATCAGCCCCTGCGTCTCGGGCGTGAGTGGGCAGGTCAGTGCCACGAAATCGGCCTGCGGCAGGACTTCCGGCAGGACGGCCGGCGTGACCAGCCGGTCGGCTGCGCCGTTGCCGCCTGTGTTGTCGCGCTTGACGCCGATCACCTTCATGTCGAAGGCGCGGGCGAGATAGGCGAGGCGCGTGCCGATGCGGCCGAAGCCCACTATCACGATCGTCTTGCCGGTGAGCTCGTCCTCGCGCTTGGCGAGATCGGCGATCATGCCGCGCCAGGTCATGTTGGCCTGGTTGTCGCGGGCGAGATGAAGCTGGCGCGCCATCGACAGGATCAGCGCCATGGCATGCTGCGACACGGCGCGTTCGTTGACGCCCTGCGCGCTCGCCAGGCGCACGCCAGCCGCCTTCAGAGCCTCACGCGAGAACTGGTCCGTGCCGGCGCCGATCGATTGCACGAAGCGCAGCCGCGACGCGCCCTCGAGCAGCTCGTTCTTCCACAGTCCCGAGACTACCAGCACGTCGGCATTGGGCATTGCGGCCTTCAGCGCGTCGGGTGTGCGGACCTCCTGGAATTTCAGGCCGGTATTCCGCCCGCGAATGGCGTCGCCCATCCTGTAGGCGGCGTGGGCGAAGACGATGTTGATCGAGTCCTTGGCCGGAATGCTCACTGGTATCTCCCGATTGCGCTGCGAGAACGTTCGCCGGGCGGCTAGCGTGCCGCCACGGCCATGATTTCGATGAGATGGGTGGGGCCGGCGAGCTTGGCCTGAACGGTCGCCCGCGCTGGCGTCTGCCCGGGTGCCACCCAGGCGTCCCAGATGGTGTTCATGTCGGCCCACATGGTAATGTCAGCGAGCCAGATCTGGGCCGTGAGCAGTCGGCTCTTGTCTGTCTTGGCCATCGCCAGGTGCTGGTCGATCTTACCGAGCACCTGTCGCGTCTGGTCCTGGATCGACAGCTTCGGGTCGTCGGCGACGAAGCCTGAGAGGTAGACGGTGTCGCCGTGGACGACGACGCGGCTCATACGCGGGTTGGTTTCGTAGCGTTCGAGTGCCATATCGCCTCCAGCCTTTGGCGCGTTCTGGCCGGCAAGTGCCGACGTCGCCTTCCTAGCATGGTGCTTGCATGACGACGGGCGAGATTTGATCAAAGCTGGCCGCGCCAGCGGCCGCGGCATTTGCTAGGCTCGCGGAAGGAACTTAAAGAATCGGGACGGCCGATCACCGAGGAGAATGTGCCCATGGCGAGGCTTGGTTTCCTGCGCTTCGGACTAGCGTGCCTCTGCGCGGTCCTCTTAATCGCGCCCGTCGGTGACACCTTCGCCCAGGCGGCACGCAGCAAGACCCTGACCGTCGGCCAGTCGGCGCATCCGCCGTCGCTCGACGACCATATGACCAACGCGCTGGCGGCCAAGCATGCGACCTTCAACGTCTACGAGACGCTGATGACCCGCGGCGAGGACGGGCGCGTCATTCCTGGCCTGGCTGCGAGTTCGACCGTCTCGCCGGACGGGCTCACCTACACTTTCACGCTGCGGCCCAACGTGAAGTTCCACAACGGCAAGCTGATGACCTCAGAGGACGTCAAGGCGTCGCTCGACCGCTTCAAGCGTTTGTCGCTGCGGCGCGTCCTGCTAGCGGTCACCAGCGCGATCGAGGCGCCGGATGCCAACACGATCGTGATCCGCCTCAGTAAGCCGCAGCCGCTGTTCCTCGAGGACCTCAGCCAGCAGGTCGTGCCGATGTCGATCTATCCGGCCGAGGACGGTGCCTCCGAACCGAATAAGAACAGCCGGATCGGTACCGGGCCGTTCCGCTTCGTCGAATGGATCGCCGACCGCCACATCATCCTGGAACGCTTCGCCGACTACGCACTCGATACTAGGCTGCCCGGCACCGACGGCTACGGCGGCCGCAAGGCGCCACTGGTCGATCGCGTCGTGATCCGCTTCATCCCGGAGCCGAGTTCGATGATGGCGGCGCTCGAGACCGGCGAGATCCAGATCGCCGAATCGGTTCCTTCGACGTCGAAGGCGACGCTTGAGAAGAACAAGAACGTGGTGCTGATCCCGATCAAGCCGGCGATGCAGCACATGATCTATGTTAATCCGACCAAGCCGCCGTTCGACAAACTCGAGGTGCGCCGGGCGGTGCAGATCGCGCTCGATATCGACGAGATCATGACGATCGCTAACGAGGACAATTACACGCTGAACCCGGGGCTGATGTGGCCGGGCCGCCCGAACTACACCGATGCCGGCAAGCAGTTCTACAACGTCAAGGACGTCGCGCGCGCAAAGAAGCTGCTTGCCGACGCTGGCTACAAGGGCGAGGAGATCGTCATGACGACGAGTTCCGACTTCAAGTGGATGGTCGATGCCGCCACCGTGATGTCCGAGCAGCTGCGCGCCATTGGCATGACGGTCCGCGTAGTGGTCAGCGACTGGCCGACCCATACCAAGATCCGCAACGACAAGAATGGCTACCACTTCTCCCACAGCGGCAAGTTCTTCAACCAGTGGATCGACTCGCCCTCGAACTACCTGCAGGAATGGGTTGGCGACAAGCCGGCGCAGTTCGTACCGGACTCGGTGCTGAGCGGGCTAGTCGAGCAGATGCGCGTCCTGCCGACCTTCGCCGAGCGCAAGGCTGCCTTCGAGAAGGCGCAGACGCATTTCTTCGAGCAGGTGATCGCGCTGACGCTGGGCGACCGCGGCCAGCTCCAGGCCGCTCGCCAGACGGTGAAGGGCTTCAAGCCGTCGGTGACGATGCGTTTCTGGAACGTGACCGTCGACTGACGGTTGAAAAGGAAGGCCCTCAGCCAGGGACCCTACCAACGGATCAGACGATGACCTGTGTGGTTGGCGCAAGAGCCTTCCAGGGGCATTCGAATGCACATGCGCGCGCCTCCTCGGGATGAGATTACGGTGAAGGGCGGGCCAATTCCATGCGCGGGCCAAAGGCCCGCAGTCCCTTCTTCTCTCGGCTGACCCCAAGGCTACGCCGCGTGGTGGCAGGCGACGAGTTGGCGGTCGGCGAGTTCCCGCAGCGGCGGTTCGCGCTCAGCGCAGAGCGGCGTGGCGATCGGACAGCGGGTGCGGAAGCGGCAGCCGCTCGGCGGATCGATCGGGCTGGGTATGTCGCCGACCAGCGGTGGCGCGCGGCGGACATAGCCGGGCATGGCGCGCGGCACAGCGGCCAACAGCGCCTTCGTGTAGGGATGCCGGGGCGAGCGGTAGAGCGCCGCCGTCGGGCCGATCTCGACCAGCTTGCCGAGATACATCACCACCACGCGCGCCGCGATCTGGCGCACCACCGACAGGTCGTGGGCGATGAAGAGGTAGGACACGCCGAGCTTGTGCTGCAGATCCTTGAGCAGGTTGACGATCTGCGCCTGCACCGAGACGTCGAGTGCGGACACTACCTCGTCGCAGACCACGAACTGCGGCGCCGAGGAGAGTGCGCGGGCAATGCCGATGCGTTGGCGCTGGCCGCCAGAGAATTCGTGGGGATAGCGCCCGGCATAGGACGGCGACAGGCCGACCATCTCCAGAAGTTCGGCCGCGCGCGCCCGCCGTCCGGCGCGATCGAACAGGGCGTGGATCTTCATCGGCTCCTCGATGCTCCGGCCGATCGTCATGCGCGGATCGAGCGAGCCAAAGGGATCCTGGAAGACGATTTGGGCGGTGCGCCGGAAACGGCGCAGCGCTGAGCTGTCGAGCGCCGAGAGCGACTCACCACCGATGCGGATGCTGCCTGAGCCGGGCTCGATCAGCCGCAGCAGCAGGCGGCCCACCGTGGTCTTGCCGCAGCCGCTTTCGCCCACCAGTCCCAGCGTTTCCGCATTGTCGATGTCGAACGACACGCCATCGACCGCCTTCACCTGCGCGGCCGGACCGCCCAGCCAGCCGAAGCCGAGACTCTTGCGGACGGCGAAGCTCTTGCGCAGGTCGCTGACCTCGACGAGCGGCGTGCTCACGAAGCACCTGCCGGCGATACAAGAAAGCAGGCCACCCGATGATCCGGCTGCACAGGGAGCAGCAGCGGCGGGTTGAGGCGGCACGCGTTGGTCGCGGCTGGGCAGCGCGGATGGAAGCGGCAGCCGACCGGCATGTCGCTGAGCGGCGGCACCGTGCCGGGGATCGACTGCAGGGTGGCGATTTCCTCGTCGATCGGCGGAATGCTGGCGAGCAGCGCCTTGGTATAGGGATGTAACGGCCGAGAGAAGAGCTCGGCGGTCGGCGCCTCCTCGACGATGCGCCCGGCATACATGACGGCGACGCGGTCAACGAACTCGGCCACTACGCCCAAAGAATGGGTGATCAGGATCACCGACAGTCCCAGGCGCGCCTTGAGTTCGCGCAATAGGTCGAGCACCTGTGCCTGTATGGTCACGTCGAGCGCTGTTGTCGGCTCGTCGGCGATCAGCAACTTGGGTTCGCAGGCGAGCGCGATGGAAATCATGACCCGCTGGCGCATGCCGCCCGACATCTGGTGCGGATAGTCGCGCAGGCGTCGCTCGGGGGAGGGGATGCCGACCAGCTTCAGCATCTCCAACGCACGCGCCATCGCCTCGCGCCGTGAGACGCCGCGGTGCTGGCGGTAGACCTCGGCGATCTGCTCGCCAACGGTGAACACCGGGTTCAGCGCCGTTGCCGGCTCCTGGAAGATCATCGACATGACATTGCCGCGCAGCCGCTGCATCTCCGCCTCGGCGAGTCCGTCGAGGCGGCGACCGTCCAAGCTTATGCGGCCGCCGGTGTCGACGCCGCCAACCGGCAGCAGGCCGAGGATGGCGAGCGCCGTCAGGCTCTTGCCGCTGCCCGATTCGCCTACGATGCCGAGCGTCTCGCCGCGGGCCAGCCGGAACGACACGCCGTCTACCGCGGCCAGGCTGCGGCCCTCGCTGCGGAAGGCGACGCGGAGATCCTCGACGTCGAGCAGTGGCGCGCTCACGTTTCCACCGTCACGTTTCCACCCTCATCCTGGGGTCGAGCGCATCGCGCAGCCCGTCGCCGATCAGGTTGAGGCCGAGCACCGTCACCGAGATGGCGAGGCCTGGGAACAGGCAGATCCACGGCGCCTCGCGGACCAGGCTGCGGCCGTCGGCGATGATGGCGCCCCAGGTAGGCGTTGGCGGTGGCGGGCCGATGCCGAGGAAGTTCAGCGCCGCCTCGGCCAAGATGGCGTAGGCGAAGATGAAGGTGAGCTGAACCAAGAGCGGACTGAGGCAATTAGGCAGGATGTGGCAGAAGACTAGGCGCAGGTGGCTAGCGCCCGACGCGCGCGCCGCCTCAACATAGTCGAGCTCGCGCACCACCAGCACCGAGGCGCGCATGATGCGCGCGGTGCGAGGCGTATAGGTGACGGCGAGTGCGATCATCACGTTGGTGAGCGAGGGGCCGAGTGCGGCCGCTATGGCGATCGCCAGCAGCACCGCCGGGAAGGCCATCATGGCGTCCATTACCCGCATGATGACGTTGTCGGCCCAGCGCACGTAGCCGGCCAGCAGACCGATCGCCGTGCCGAGAACGCCGGTGACGAAGACGGTGCAGAAGCCGACAACCAGGGAGATCTGGGCGCCGACGATCACGCGGGCCAGCAGGTCGCGGCCGAAATTGTCGGTGCCGAAGAGATGGGTCAGGCCGGGCGGGCGGAAGCGCAGGCGCATCTGCGAGCGGTTGGGCTGCAGGTCCATGATCAGAGGCAGCACGACGACCACCAGCAGGATGGCAAGCAGCACGGTGGCACCGACCACAAACAGCTTCTGCCGGCGCATGCGGCGCCACAAGATACTGCCGGTTGCGGGAGCAGAGGACGGAGAATCGGGGACGGCCGCCGCCGCTCCTTCGGGACCGGCTCTATCAGTCATAGCGCACCCGTGGATCGACGTAGGCGTAGGCGATGTCGACAACGATGTTCAGCAGGACGCAGGCGGTGGCGATGACCAGCAGGCTGCCCTGGATCACCGGATAGTCGCGGCGGGCGATACCCGACACCACGAGGCGGCCGACCCCGGGCAGAGAATAGACCGTCTCGATCACCACTGCGCCGGCCAGGAGCAGGCTGAAGATAATGCCGATTACCGTGATGACGGGAATCAGCACGTTGCGGAAGGCATGCTTACCGACAACCTTCCAGCCCGGTAGCCCCTTGGCCCGCGCGGTGCGGACATAGTCCTGGCGTAACACCTCGATCATGGCGGAGCGAGTGACGCGGGCCAGCAGGCCCATCTGCAGCAGCGTCAGCGAGATCGCCGGCAGGATGAGTGAGCGCAGCCAGCCGGTGACGCTCTCGGTCGGGCCGACATAGCCACCCGACGGCAGCCAGCCGAGTTCCACGGCGAAGACGAAGATCAGCATGATACCAAGCCAGAAGTTCGGCAGCGAGACGCCGACAAGCGCGAATCCCATCAGGGCGCTGTCGATCCAGCTGTTCTGGAAGAGCGCGGCGAAGACGCCAGCGACCAGGCCGAACAGCAGGGTGAGGATCAGCGCCAAGACCGCGAGGCTGAAGGTCACCGGTGCGCGTTCGAGTATAGCGTCGCTGACGCTGCGGCCGAGCGTGAAGGACTGGCCGAGGTCACCGTGCAGCAGGCGGCCGTACCAGGACACCAATCGCAGGTACCACGGCGCATCGAGCTGCAGCATCTCGCGCACGCGGGCCAGTTCGGCGGCGGTGGCGTCCTGACCGGCGATGACGACCGCGGGATCGCCAGGCACGAGTTGGATTAGTCCGAACGTGATCAGGCTGACCAAGAAAAGCACGGGTATGGCGGTCAGGGTCCTCTGGACGATGAATCCGATCACGCCTGATCTGCCTTCCGGCCTGCTGTCACGCCAGACCGCAGTAGTTGATCGCAGTCGCGACATAGACCTTGGCCGACGTCTCGAGGTCGGCGATGTCGACCCACTCGTCGTCGGAATGCGCGGTCTTGTAGGCGGGTCCGTAGTAGAAGCTGGGCGTGCCGCTGCCGTTGAAATAGATGTTGGCGTCGCCGACGATGCGTCGGCCGATCAGCGGCGGCGCAGTGCCCTTGACTAAAGTCGAAGCCTGACGCGCGGCGACCACGGCCGGATCGTCGGCTGCGACCTCGAACGGCTCGCGTTCCATGACGTGCTCGACCTTGAATTTGAGATCGCCAGCCTCGGCGATCGGCCGCACGATCGCCTCCAGTTCGCGGACGATGTCGGCTACGGTCTTGCCCGGCATCCAGCGCCGCGTGCCCTCGATGTAGCAGCGCAGCGGCGTGCGGTTGTGATAGTCGCCGGCCTGGGCGATGCCGATATCTATGCGCTCGGGTCCGGCCAGCGGATGATGGGCGCCGCTGTCGAGGCGCTTCTGCAGGTCGTGGATGGCGGTAATGAGTTCGCCCATGAAGCGGATCGGGTTCTTGCCGAACGGCACATTGTTGGTGTGCGCGCCGCCCAGTCCGGACTCCATGGTGATCGAGAAGACCGTCGAACCCATGCTCATCACCCAGAGCGACTGGTCGCCCTCGACGATCATAATGCGGTCGCACGGCAGGCGGCCGGTCTTAATGTCCTCGACCAGGGCGCGTGGCCCGTCCTTGGAGGCCTCGGCCTCCTCGTGGCCCACCACTGCGGTGAGCCACAGGTCGCCCTTCAGCCGCTGGCCGGATTCGAGCAGCGCCTTGCCGGCGGCCAGCATGGCCACCATGGCGCCCTTCATGTCCTCGGTGCCCCGCCCGTGCAGGCGCTCGCCGACCCGGCGATAGGGCCAGGCGGCGCCGATCGGGATCGTGTCGAGATGGCCGTTGAGCGCCAGGCTGGGGCCGCCGCCGGTGCCGCGGATGCAGGCGTAGAGATTGTTGCGGCCGGGCGTTACCTCGCGCACGTCGACCTCAAGGCCGAGATCGCGCAGGTGCCTGTGGAAGTGGGCGCAGACCGCCTTTTCGTCCATCGTGACGCTGGGGATCTGCACCATCGTGGCGGTTTCGCGGGCGATCCATTCTCGGTCGATCGACGCGAGCATGCGATCCAGAGCCGACATCGTTGCCACCGTTGTTCGTGTTGACGTTCCCGGCGAAGGGATGGCCAAGCTGTAGCGGAGGAGCAAACCTAAGCCAGCTTCGCGGCGATCCCAATTCGAAACTGAATGACATTTGATCAAAAATGCAGAAACATCGCCATTGAGCGCTCGATAGCGGAATCGGACGCCTTAGTCGGGGAACAGCGCGGATGTCGGGCCTTGCGGTGCGCGTACTGGACCAGATCAGGGGTGACATCATCTCCGGACATCTGCGATCCGGCAGCCATCTCAAGATCGACTATCTCGCCGCGCGCTACCGGGCGAGCCACATGCCGATCCGCGAGGCGCTGCGCCATCTCGAAGGCGAGGGGCTGATCGTCAAGCGGCCCAACCGCGGCGCCCGCGTGCGCGCCGTCAACGCCGACCTGGTCAACACGATCTTTGAAGTGCGAATGTCCATCGAATCGATGCTGGCGCGCCACGCCGCGACGCGGGCGACGGCGCACGACATCATCCGGCTTGAGGCGATCCAGGCCGAGATCGAACGCCACACCGCGGCGTCCAACGCCGAGAGCCTGCTGCTGGCCAACCGCCGCTTCCACAAAGTCGTCGAGGAGATCGCCGACCTGCCCGAGGCGGCGGAACTGGCCAACCGGCAATGCGAGCTGCTCGATTCGCTGTGGCGGGTCTACGGGCTCGACATGGCGCGCATGGCCGGCGTAAACTCCGATCACCGCTACATCATCCAAGCATTGCGCGAGCGCAACCCGGAGGCGGCGGCGATCATCGTGACCGCTCATGTCATCAAGGGCCGCATGGACCTGATCCGCTGCATGTCCAAGGCCCCGGCGCGGGGCTCTATCGTGTCTGCTATCGAGACGACCATCGCCCACCGCGACAGATGTTCGGGCTCATGATTCAACACCATCCGCACCGCGCGGGCTCGGACCTCAGGCGAAAACTTGTTCGCTGTCTTGCTTGTCATTGCTCCACCTTCTCAAGAGTTGGAGCCTCCGGCAAACCCGGGGCGGTTCAAAAACGAATGACGTGTCCTTCCATCGCTCAAGGCAAGCTTGGACGATTGGCTGCAAGTCGTTCCCATCGGTGCAGATAGGGTGGACGACTCCATCGGTATGGCGATCATATCCGTACCAAATACTCCATCCGAGCGTCCGTAACGGGGCGTGAGCGCGGAACGAATGCCTGACGACCGAAAACCGCATCATGAAGGCCCAGCTGAACGGTCGACTGAAGTTCTCAGACGCCGAGGCATAATTTGCACCCCCGCGGGGCTCCGCAGCGCCCCGCACTGCTACGCAGAGAACGTTGGATTCCAGCTCCTTTCCCTCCGCCATTCACCGCCAAGCTGACAGTCTCTCCCGCCTCGGCGGGCCTCTCGAAAGCACAATGACCGCGGGTATTTCGTGTCGGAGCTGTTGACCGGCGTCGCCGTCCCAAGGGCGATCTGGCTCTCTCTATCGCCTATTCTCTCCAAAGCTGATGACTCCGGGATTTAGTACGCTTCTTGTAAAACGCTGAAATAACTGGCGAATTCGGAGCGTAGTTCTGCGTGTTTCGAATGTGCAGCTGGTTGGGCGGTGTTGACCGGAGTCGAACTGCTGCGTTGATCTGGTACAGTTTTCGTCACAGCGGGTGCGCACGTGTTCCGCCTCCCCAGTCGGTGCGTACGAATAGACTGTCGCGGTGCCATGCGAGCTGTTTACGGTGATGCGGTGTCAGGGCGAGTGAATCGGACTATTTGAGTGGACCGCCTACAAGCAGCGCATCACGCCGATCGTTCACGGTGATGTCGTTCAGGTCTCCGCCGATCGAATCACCGACCCGAAGAACGGTAATCCATATTACGTGGCGTTGATCCGCCTCGATGCCGCGGAACTGGCCAAGCTCCCCAACATCCGGCTTTATCCGGGGATGCCGGCAACGGTGATGATCCCTACGACCGAGCGGACGGCGTTCGACTACCTTGTCGGGCCGCTCACGACATCGTTCAAGCACGCGTTTCGGCAGAAGTGAATTCATCGGACGGCTCACCGGCTGACCGTATGACCATAGCACCCGTCGCGGTTTCGGATAATATTACTCACAAGTCAGTAATATAGACAACACTCGGTGTTTGTGAGATTCTTGTTGTCGACATGAAGCGCGACGGCCGAACACTGGATCATGGGACCTTGGAGACGATCCG
>Ga0163144_10012855_pt1 | contig 17525 bp, 10 predicted proteins | sample OliLak19BULKMAT1_FD_123175 | JGI IMG/M metagenome (GOLD analysis project Ga0163144, IMG submission 123175) | Freshwater microbial mat bacterial communities from Lake Vanda, McMurdo Dry Valleys, Antarctica - Oligotrophic Lake LV.19.BULKMAT1 | ecosystem: Environmental > Aquatic > Freshwater >...
GGTGGGGAGGGGTGCAAAGGGTTTGCAAGAGGTCAATTCCCCCGCGCCCCGGCATGGGAGCGGGGGTTAGGGGGCGCGGGGGAAAGCGCATCAGGACGCCTTCGCGCAAAAACCCTACACTTGAAAGCCACTGGGAGAGGGGTCAGGGGTGAGGGAATTAGCCGGAACGGTTCCCGCGAAAAAGGCAGCGAATGACGAACGACGGATGCTGGATGATAGCTACATGATCATTCACCATCCGTCATTTGTTATAGACAATAGGACATGCACAAAGTGGGATATAAGGTGCAACCCCAGGAAAAACACTTTCTTATACCTATAGCAATCCTCTTTGATTTGTACACGTGCATAAGCACAGAGCGGGGGATTGGGGGCGCAGCCCGAGAACATTTCCCTCTTCAAGCTGAAAAGGAGAAAACCATATGGCCAATTTGATGCTGATTGGTGGCGAGCGGGTTGCGAGTGTGACCGATGAAATGTTTGATGTTCAGGACCCTGCCACCGAAGAGGTGATCGGGCAGGCACCAATGGGCAATGAGGAGGATGCCCGCCGAGCGGTTGCTGCTGCTACGAATGCCTTCCGTGAATGGCGTAAAGCCACAGCTCATGATCGCACCCACCTGTTGCATGAAATCGCCCACAAGATCCGTGCTCGTACTGAAGAACTGGCCACGCTGATGACGCGTGAGGGTGGCAAGCCATTGGTCGAGAACCGTGATGAACTGGGCTGGTGTGCCGATTGTTTCGATTACTATGCCGAATTGCAGCGCAATACACGTGGGCGGGTGATCCCATCGGTCGAATCATCGCAACTGGCTATGGTGCTGAAGGAACCATATGGCGTTGTTGCCGTGATTGTGCCATGGAACTACCCGATCCTACTGATGACCTGGAAAGTCGCTCCGGCACTGGCCGCTGGCAATACAGTTGTGATCAAGCCAAGTGAAATGACGCCACTGGCAACGCTGCTGTTTGCCGAGATTTTCGATCATCTGCCGCCCGGCGTGGTCAATATTGTCACAGGGTATGGTGCGACGGTTGGGCGCGAACTGGTGATCAGCCCGCACACGCAACTGATCGCCTTCACTGGTTCGTTCAATACCGGCCGGGAGATCGCCCGCCTTGCGGCGGAGCGAGTCAAGAAAACGCATCTGGAGTTGGGTGGCAAGGATGCCTTCATTGTTGCGGAAGATGCCGATCTTGATGTGGCGGTGCCGGGCGTGGCATGGGCAGCGCTCCTGAACGCCGGGCAGGTGTGTACCTCAACCGAGCGCGTGTATGTGCAGGAAGCGATTGCCAAGCGTTTTACCGAGCAGTTGATCGATTTTGTGCGAACACTACGGCTTGGTTCAGGGCTGGATCCACAGACGGATATTGGCCCATTGATTGGGGATCGCTATCGCCAGAAGGTCGAGAATCATGTTGAGGATGCGCGCCAGCGTGGTGCCAACATCCTGATTGGCGGGCAGCGGCCACCACAGCACACGCGCGGGTTTTTCTATGAGCCAACGGTACTCACTGGTGTTGATCATGGGCATCGGATCATGCGCGAAGAGACATTCGGGCCGATCATCCCGATCATGACCTACCGCGATTTTGATCAGGCGATTGCATTGGCAAATGATTGTGATTATGGGTTGGGCGCGAATCTGTATACCAACGATCCGCGCAAGGTCAAGCAATACTATGAGGAAGTCAAAGCTGGCACATGCTGGGTCAACGATCCACTGACCGATAATGATGCCGGGCCATTTGGTGGTATGAAGTTTTCGGGTGGCGCTCGCGAATTGGGCGAGGAAGGGCTAGAAGCGTTCCTGGAAACCAAGCATGTCCATTGGGATTTCATGCAGCAGAAAAAAAGCTGGTGGTTTCCGTATGGGGATAACGAGAGTGAAAGTGGTTGACAACCTGCATGAGGGCTGGTAGCATGATTGTATCCCCCGTGCCGCTTCGGTGGTACGGCGCGAACCCTCATCGAGACCCGATGGGGGTTCTGCTTTATTGGAGCACCGAACATGCGTACTGCAATCTATATTGATGGCTTCAACTTTTATTACAGAGGTCAGTTCTGGGTGATTGAGGTAGCCGCGTGCCAGGCCAACGCCGCCAATATGCAATTCACCAGGTACGCCGACAGGAACCGGCTGTGCATGCCGATCCAGAACAAATAGCTGGATGTTGGGCAGTGGGCGACCGATTGGGACGGTATGGAGATCGGGCAATGAGCTGGCTGGTAACAGGGCCAGCAGCGATGGTGGAAGTGTGACGGTGGTGATGGCCTGGTTGCGGAGCAGTGCGAGCAGATTAGCAGGCGACATGAGTGTCTCTTGCTGTGCCAGGTAGAGTGTGGCACCTGCAAGCAGGGTTGTAAAGATTTCAGAGACAGAGGCATCAAAGCTGAATGATGCAAACTGGAGCACACGGCTTTCGGTGGTGAGATCAAAGGCCTGAATCTGCGCCAGAACTAAATTAACCAGCCCACGATGGTGGAGCAGAACCCCTTTTGGTGTGCCTGTTGAGCCAGATGTATAAATAATATAGGCAAGGTTATCGGCTGTTGGCGCATTGCCTGGGTTGGCTTCTGATTGTTGGGCAATCGATGCCCAATCCTGATCGAGATAGATGACGAGTGGCGAGGAATTGGCCTGCGATGCGCTAAGCCAGTGATCGGTCGCAATTGAATGGTGCGTACGCAGGATTGGCATGTTCGGCTCGCACCAATGCCTCAAATGCTGTTGCGTCAAGTGCCTTTGCGAAGAGCCAACCCTGCCCGAAATCGCAACTGAGGCGTCGAAGCTCATTGGCCTGTTGGATTGTTTCGGTGCCCTCAGCAACCGCTTGCATGCCAAGCGCACGAGCGAGCCCAATAATGGTTTGCACAATCTCACTGCGTTGGCCAGGTTCTCCGATCTGGCTCACAAACGAGCGATCTATCTTGAGCACATCGATTGGAAAGCGCTGCAGGTAACTCAGTGATGAATAGCCTGTGCCAAAATCATCGATACACAACTGAATGCCTACCTGACGGAGTTGGGTTAATATCTCAGCAGTCACATCGCCATACTCAATCAGGGTATGCTCAGTGATTTCAAGCTTCAGGCTCTTCGGGTTGAGGCCCGTTTCGTTGAGTACATCAAGGATTTGTTTAACTACATCGGGTTGGGCCAGTTGTTTGGCAGAAAGATTGACGCTCACCCACATGGTTTCCGCGCCAGGAATATCCTGTTGCCAGGCACGCAATTGTGTACAGGCAGTGTGGAGTGTCCACCAGCTGATCGGCTTGATCAGGCCAGTCTCTTCTGCGAGGGCAAGAAAATCGGCGGGGAAGAGCAAGCCGCGTTGTGGGTGTTGCCAGCGTACCAGCGCCTCGATACCAACAATATGCTCATTGTCCAGCGTGACAATTGGTTGGTAGTGAACACGAAGTTCGTCTCGCTCGACAGCCCAACGCAGATCGGATTCGAGCTGGAGCTGCAACATCGCCTGGGCATGCATTGCTGGATCGAACAGCACCGCATGGGCTTTACCACCCAGCTTGGCATGGTACATTGCGGTGTCTGCATCTCGAATGATGTCGGTTGCAGAGCCATAGTGTAAGTTGCTGAGCAGGATGCCAATACTCACCGTGGTAAAGATCGCTTGCTCGCCAAACTGGAGCGGCTGTGAGAGCAGTGTTTGAATGCGATCCGCAATTGCCTGTGCGCTCGGGCCATCCTGCACATCATCGAGCAACATGGTGAATTCATCGCCACCCAAGCGAGCAACGGTATCCCCAGGGCGAATGCAGCCCTCAAGGCGGCGGGCGATCTCGATCAGCAGTTGATCGCCGACCGTATGGCCCAGGCTATCGTTAATGATTTTGAAGCGATCCAGATCAAGAAAGAGAACGGCAAAATTGGGAGTTGCACTCCGGTGCATGCGCCCGAGTGCCGTTTCTAGCCGATCGGTAAACAGTGCCCGATTGGGTAATCCGGTCAGGCCATCGTGGAGTGCATCGTGAAGTAACTGCTGTTCAACCTGTTTTCGATCCGTTATATCGGTTTGCGATCCCGCCATTCGTGTTGCGTGGCCCATGTCATTCCAGACAGCCAGGCCGCGGCAGAGCATCCAGCGATATGCTCCATCGCGGTGCATGATCTGATACTCATATTCAAAGTGTGTGATCAGCTTTCGGTGATGGGCCGCCAGGCGCGCTTCCAGGTGTTCACGATCATTTGTGTGGATACGCCCCAACCATTCATTGGGGGAAGATCCGATTTCTTCCTCGGTATAGCCCAGCATGGCCTTCCAGCGTGGCGAAAAGTAGATCTTATTGCTGTGCAGATCCCAATCCCACAGGCCATCATTGGCACCCTGAGCGGCGAGGGCGTAGCGTTCTTCGCTGATACGCAGGGCGATTTCGGCACGCTTGGCCGTGCTCACATCACGAACGACGGCAACACCGCCCATGGGCATCCCATGGCTTTCCCGGAGTGGGCGGGCTGTTATACTCAGCCATTGTTCAGCTTTTTCGGCGCTTGGCTCGACGAATAACTCCATGCCATCGATCACGCTACCCCGAACTGCTTTGGTGAGTGGCAGCTCTTCTGCAGAGTAGACCCTCATCTGATCGGCGGTATGAAAGGGTGGTTTGTGGGCAGCTGCGTGCGGCAGAAAATCGGCGAACCGTGTGCCCAGAATCTGTTCGGCGGCTGGATTGTGATGGACAAGATCGCCATCCAGGCCCACAACCACAACGCCATCGCCCATGCTGTTGAGAATCGATTCAAGAATAGTTGTTTGGCGGCTAAGTTCTATGGCGCGTTGTTCTGCTAGTGCTGTTCGTTCTGCGACTTGTTCTTCGAGTAGTGACTGGTAGGCATGCTCGCGCATCTGCAGCCGATATTTTTCTAGGCAGCGTGTGACCCGCGCTTTGAGGATCACCGGCGTGAACGGCTTAACGAGGTAATCTTCTGCGCCGAGGTTAATGCATGCGGCAATTCGGTCCGTATCCGAATCGGCAGAGAGAATCAGTACGGGAATATGCTGTGTGTTGGGGTTCGCTTTTATGCGATCAAGCACTTCCACGCCGCTCATCTCGGGCATCATCATGTCGAGTAGAACCAGTTCAACTGGATGTTGCTCCAGGCATGCAAGTGCTTCGGGGCCACTCGCAACAGCAAGGACGCGATGCCCTTGTATACGCAGGCTACGTTCAAGGAGTGTGCGGATGATTTCGTGATCATCAACAACCAGAACTAACCCAGGCGTGATGCTCACAGACATGCGAAACCTCTCCGTGCAACGTGATCGTAGGTATAGCGTAATGAGCGTTTGCTGCGTATCGATACCAGAGTACCTTGATTGCCTATCAGAAGGATCAAAAGCGGGCGTTGCTTCACTTCATCGCTATATATTACAGCATACCGTACGATACTATGCTGGAGCGTTGCAAGTCCCGTTCAAACTGTTACCAAACTTGATTGAATAATGAATCCGCAGGCTGATGAAGATTGATGCCATTCCATCAGCAGGTTGAAGCCTGCAGCCCGCGGCGTGGAGCTACGCCTTTGCATGCGCTGCTGCTCCGTGGTATTCTTGCACGGCCATATCCCTCGCTGATCCCGTGTACAATTGATGCAGGGAGTTGTACCTGCCTGTAGTTTTCAAGGAGCGCACGGCATATGCCCTCGACCAATGATTTTAGTGGTTTGTTGGAATGGCGTTGCATCGGCCCATTCCGCGGCGGTCGCGTTGTCACAGTTGCTGGCGATTACCAGAATCCAAATGTGTTCTACTTCGGCGCATGCGCTGGCGGTGTGTGGAAGACAAGCGATGGTGGTCACTATTGGGAGTGTGTCTCGGATGGCTTCTTCAAGACTGCCGCCGTTGGCGCGCTGGCCGTGGCTCCTTCCGATTCGCATGTGATCTATGCTGGAACTGGTGAGACGACGATTCGGATCGATGTTTCGCATGGCGATGGTGTGTATAAATCGACCGATGCTGGCCGCAGTTGGACGCATATCGGCCTGAGTGATACACGCTTCATTGGCAAGATTCGCGTGCATCCGAATGACCCGGACACAGTGTTGGTTGCGGCACTTGGCCATGCCTTTGGGCCGAATAAAGAACGGGGTGTGTTTAAATCAACAGATGGTGGCCAGAACTGGAAGCAGGTGCTGTTCAAGAGTGAAAAGGCTGGCGCTGTTGATCTGACCCTTGATGCCAACCCGCGCATCGCCTATGCTGCCATCTGGGAGGCGCATCGCAATTTCTGGCAGATTTCCAGCGGCGGCCCTGAAAGCGGTATCTGGCAATCGACAGATGGCGGCGATCATTGGGTTGATATCAGCGATCGACCAGGCTTGCCGAAGGGGATCAAGGGCAAGATCGGCCTGGCCGCCTCACCAGTTCAATCTGGCCGGGTGTGGGCGCTGATTGAGCACCAACCACAGGGTGGGCTGTACCGCTCCGATGATGCTGGCGCAACTTGGGAGAAGGTCAGCGATAACCAGAATCTGCTCTCGCGGGCCTGGTATTACACCCATATCACTGCCGATCCAGTTGACCCCGAGACAGTATATGTCAATAATCTGAGCTTTTATAAATCCAATGATGGTGGCAAGACCTTCTTTACGATTGATACGCCGCATGGCGATAACCATGATGTATGGATCGATCCACGCAATAATCAGCGGCTGATCCAGGGCAATGATGGTGGCGCGAATGTTTCCTATAATGGTGGCGCGAGTTGGAGCAGCATCTATAACCAGCCAACCGCCCAGTTCTACCATATTGCCGCCGATACCCGCGATCCCTATGTTGTGTATGGTACACAGCAGGATAATAGCAGCATTGCGGTGCCAAACCGCGTGAACCATACGGGCATTGCGTGGGCCGATTCGTATATTGCGGGAACCGGCGAGAGTGGCTATATTGTTCCGCGCCCCGATGACCCCAATATTGTGTATGTTGGCGCGATTGGCTCTTCTCCTGGTGGCGGGAATGCCTTGCAGCGCTATGATCATCGTACCCGCCAGATTCGGCTGATCACAACATGGCCAGAGACGATGTCCGGCCGTGGCGCAGGCGAGCAGCGCTATCGATTTGCATGGACCTACCCGATCATCATATCACCGCATGATGTCAACACGCTGTATATCGGCGGCAATATCGTGTTCAAGAGCACCAATGAGGGCCAGAGTTGGCAGCCAATCAGCCCGGATCTGACCAAGGCCGACCCAGAAACGCTCAAGCCAACTGGTGGCCCAATCAACCGTGATTCGGTTGGGGCCGAGGTATTTGCGACGGTCTTCTCGCTGATTGAGTCGCCACACGAAGCCGGGGTATTGTGGGCCGGTTCGGACGATGGGTTGTTGCATATATCGAAGGATGCTGGCGCAAACTGGAAGAATGTCACTCCACCCGATCTTGGTGAATGGACGATGATCACCTGTATTGAGCCATCGCCAACCGAAAAGGGCAGCGTGTATGTTGTCGGGACGCGCTACAAGAATGATGATTACAAGCCATATATCTGGAAGACCAGCGATTATGGCAAAACATGGAAGAAGATCGTCAAGGGCATTGATAAGGATGCCTATACCCGTGTGCTGCGTGCTGACCCATCGCGAGCAGGGTTGTTGTTCGCTGGAACCGAAACAGGCCTGTATGTTTCGTTCGATGATGGTGCCAATTGGGAGAAATTCCAGCTGAATCTGCCGATCACGCCATTGCATGATCTGCTGATCAAGGGTTCCGATCTGATTGCTGGCACGCATGGCCGTTCGATCTGGGTGCTTGATGATATAACGCCGCTGCGTCAGTTCAGCAAGGATGTTGCTTCCGCGAAGGCACACCTGTTCCCGCCACGGCCATCGGTGCGCATTATGCCTGGTGTGGACTGGACCGGCAATAACCCTGGCAAGAACTATCTGTCGATGTCGGGTGGTGCCTTTACGTTCACAACCGATGATGATGGGCGGATTATTCGCAAGTTCCTTGATGTTGGCCAGAACCCACCAAGGGGCGTGATCATCACCTATGCACTCAAGAACCAGCCCAAGCAACCGATTACACTGACTTTTAGCGATGCGCAGGGCAATCTGCTACGTTCATTCACCAGCCGCGATCTGAGTAGCACCGAGAAGCCCAAGGAACAGAAAGCCCCAGCAGCGGCGGGTTGGAACCGCTTTGTGTGGGATATGCGCCACACACCGGTGACGAAGATCGAGGGCAAAGATCCGATAGCAGAAGCGACGGTTGATGGGCCATTGGTGCCGCCTGGTATGTATCAGGTAGCACTGAAGGTTGGCGACACGACGCTGACTGAGCAGTTTGAAGTAACCAAGCCATCAACGATCCAGGCATCGCAGGAGGATTTGCAGGCCCAGTATGATCTGCTTGTGCGGATCTATACCAAGCTGAACGAGACGGTTGCCGGGGTTAACCGCGCTCGCGATCTGCGGGCACAGTTGGATGGATGGGCAACCCGTAGCGAGCAACTTAGCGATGGCAAGGCCATTGGCGAGGTGGCAAAGGCATTGAAGGAGAAGGTGCTGGAGATCGAAAAAGAGCTTCAGGTGCCGGATCTGCGTGCTGGTTGGGCCGACAACTTCAATAATGGGGTACGGTTGCTCGCGCAACTATCATCGCTGACCGATCTTGTCGAGCTTGGCGATTATCGGCCAACCGACCAGGCTGAGGAGTTCTTTACGCATATTGTCGGCAAGATCGATGCGGTGCTTGGGCGGCTGAATGCGGTGATCGAGGCAGAGTTGCCTGCGATCAATGCTGGGATCGCTGCTGCTCAGGTCGGGGCGATTCTGCCGAAGAAGTAGAACCTCACCCCCCTAACCCCCTCCTTTCAGGTGAAGGGTTTTCTCAGACCGTTGCTCATTCCCCGCTCCCCAGCATGGGAGCGGGGGAATTACCTTACGCAGTACCCACCTCAACAAAAATCGTCCTTGCGAGGCGTCGGTCGAGGGCGTGTACACTGCCATTGACCTGTACGGAGAGTGGCCCTTCGAATGGAGCACTGGCGGTAATCTGGAGGATGGCACCAGGTATCAGCCCGAGATCGGCCAGATAGCGTAGCCGCCCGGCTTGTTGTTCGCCGACGCGAACGATGCGGCCAGTGGCACCGAGCTGCAAATCGGTGATCGAAACGCCGTTGGAGTCGGGCATGATGCCTTCGATTGTCGGTATTGGGTCGCCGTGTGGATCGATGGTTGGATCGCCAAGGCGCGCCGCAATGCGTGCTTCGAGCTTCTCACTGATCACATGTTCAAGCTGATCGGCATCATCGTGTACCTCATCCCAACTATAGCCAAGCGCTTGTACAAGAAACAGCTCGATCAGGCGATGATGGCGGATCACTTCTAGCGCGATCCGCTCGCCTGCTTGGGTCAGTTCGACACCATAGTAGCGTGTGTGGGTCACGAGGCCCATATCGGCCAGCTTTTTGATCATGCCCGTCACCGAACCAGGGCGTAAGCCGCCGAGTTGCTCTGCCAACAGCGATGTCGTGACGGTCTCTGTGTGTTGCTGAACCAGATAGATCGCTTTGAGGTAATCTTCGATTGCGGGCGTAATCCGCCGCTCGTGGTCGTCCGGGAGGGTCATATGTTTCCTTCCTTTCGGCCTATCGGCGTACGGTATCGCTGCCCTCAGCGCTATTCTACCATGCTATTTCGCCGGGGTGCATCTACGTTGCTTTGCGCAATGCCTGGATTGCATCATCTGGTGTGAGCCAGCCTGTGCCAGGAAACAGCCGTGCTGTTTGTGGGGCGAATAGTGGCGATGTGCCGAGCACATGTCCAATCGGCCCATCGGCGATGATCTCCCCACGGGCCAGCAGCATGGCGCGCGATGCAATGGTTGCGGCAAACTCAACATCGTGGGTGACGATGATCATGGCTGCTCCTTCGGCTTGCCAGCCGCGCAGCAGATCGGCAAGGGCGTGTTTGGCCAAATAATCCAGGCCACGGGTCGGTTCATCGAGCAACAACGCACCAGGGCGGGTCACCGTTACGGCCCCTAATGCCACCCGTTGGCGCTCACCAGCGCTCAGATCGCGTGGATAGGCCGTAGCTTTATCCAGTAATCCCAACCGTTCTAACAGGGTATCTGGGGAGACACCATGCATGGCGTTTGTATGGGTTAACCCATGGTTGCGTAGGGTGATCAGCAATTCATCGCGCACGGTTTCGGCAAATAATAGCGCATTCGGATCTTGTGGCAAATAGGCAACCTGTCGGCAGATCGCGGCAATATCGCGGCCAGCCGTATCCTGGCCGGCAACAAATGCCCTACCGCGTTGTAGCCGTATCAGCCCAACGAGTGTTTTGAGTAGGGTACTCTTGCCAACCCCGCTGCGCCCAAGCAGGGCTACAATTTCGCCAGGGCGCACCGCCAGCGAGATATCGCGCAGGACGACGCTGCTGCCATAGGCGGCATATGCTCCCCGCAATTCGAGGAATGGTTCGGATTCTGGGATCTGTGGCGGAGATGCTAGAATCTGTGGCGCGGGCGGTTGGACAATCGTACGACTGAAAACCAACCCGGCCTTGATTGTCAGCGGAGTTGGATGCCAGCCCAGTGCTTCGGCGATCTGCACCAATGGTGAGCGTAATGGCAATTGGCGGGCCAGATCGATTGGCGGGCCAGCCAATGCGCCCGGCTGTTTGGCATCCAGATAGACCAGCAGATCGGCGAATGGCAGCACCCGTTCCAGGCGATGCTCGGCCAGAATGATTGTTAGGCCCAGATCCTCATTCAGGCGGACGAGTGCGCGCAACACATCCTCTGCCGATTGTGGATCGAGTTGCGATGTTGGTTCATCCAGCACCAGCACGCGTGGCCGTAGCGCCAGCGCCGCCGCAATCGTCACCCGTTGCCGTTCACCACCAGAAAGGGTTTCGAGCACTCGATCCCGTAGTGGCGCAAGATCGAGCAGATCGAGCACTTCCTCAACCCGCACCCGCATCTGATCGCGTGGCAGGCCAGCCTGCTCCAACCCGAAGGCGATCTCGTCCTCAACGCGTTCCATCACCGCCTGTGTTTCTGGATCCTGGAAGACAAACCCAACATAGCGGCTCATTCCGCCCGGCCCTTCGCTGATTGGATCGAGGCCATGCACCCGTATGGTGCCAGAGAGCGTGCCACCGCTGAAATGCGGCACCAGCCCGCCAATGCAGCGCAGCAGTGTGCTCTTGCCCGAACCGGATGATCCAACCACCAACGCAAAACAACCATCTGGCAAACCCAAGGTGACATCGCGTAGGGCTGGATGATCTGCACCAGGGTATTGGTAGGTTATGTGATCAAAGGTTATCATCATTCACCGCTCGCCAGAAGCAGTACTACTCCCGGCCCAGAAAGCCCAAGTGTTGCAATGCCATGGATCGGGCTAAACAATGGAAATGCTAGCTGTGGGTATGGTGAGAAGGCCAGCACCGCCCGATCTGGCAGCGCAAATGGCACGACGAAGGCAATGCCTGCCACCAGCGCCGCGATTGCCACCAACGTATCGCTATGCGTCCAGGGTAGGCGACGATAGCGTGTGCGCGGTGTATTGCGCCCAGCCAGCCAGATCGCCAGGCCGATGATCCCCAGGCCCAGTAGTGTCAGCGCCCAGCCGAGCAGACTTGTGCCCCAGGCGTTGATCAGCAATCCAGCGGCGAGCAATGCAAGGCCAATCGCAATCAGAATCGCTGGCGAACGACGTGATGCTGCCTGATCGGGAAACCCACGGGCTGCCAGTGCCTCGGCCATCTGCAGCGCCCGATCCAACCCGCCGATCAGCAATGGGATCAGCAGCGCGGACCAATCGCGCAGGCCGCGAATTGTATGGCCACGAATAAGCTGGGCTTCGCGTACCTGGCGCAGTTGCCGCAGCGTTGCTGGCACAAATGCGACCGCAATCGTGAGCGTGATAGCAAGTGGCGCAAAGGCTGGTGGCAGCAGATCGAGCAGTGCGCGTGTCGGAACCGCGCCTTGGGCTGCACCAAAGGCCGTAAAGATACCCGCCAACGCTAATCCCGTTAATGCCCCATACACCAGTGATTCAAGAGTGAGTGGGCCACTTAATAATGGCCATGAGCCAGGAATTCGCCACAGAACCGTCGCCCCTACGCGTGCAAGGATCAGATTGAAGAAGGCTGCCACTAACGTGATGCCAATCGCCAACCGAAGAACTCCTGGCCGCAGCCCGCGTGTAATGGTGACGAGCAGTACACACAGGAGTGCCAAACCAAGATGGAGTGGGTTACGGGTTGCCGAGAGTACAGCACAAACCGCCGCCAGCCAGGCAATCCAGGCGAAGGGATGCAACGGCGCAGCATTCATTGAGGTATCGATTCAATCGGAGCCGTTGCTGTTGGCGCAGGGGGCGACAGATAACGAAAACTGAGGCGGGTATGGAAGCGGCGTAGTGCCTGCAACACCGGAGCCGCGAACAGCGCCATCAGGATCGCATTACCAATTGCCGCAAATGCATCCCAGCCAAATGAGGTGAATGCATAGAAGGCAGCATAGCGGGTAAGGCTTTCCTGCAACCCAATTCCAGGGAGCCAGCTTGTTGCAGCATCGCCGATTACATATGGCCAGAACCAGATGTTCAGCAGCCCACCATACAAAAAGCCCCAGATGGCAGCAAACATCGCCAGAAGCGCAACCTCACCAAGGCGTCGTTCGGCTCGTACAAGGCGAACGATTGGGCGGACAAGCCTGGCCGACATGCCAACCCAGCCGGCTGCCCACATCTGAAAGGGCAGCCAGGGGCCAACGCCACCGGTGATCAGCGCAGAAACCAGGAGCGAGAGCGCACCCATCAGGAAGCCGACCCGTGCGCCAAAGACATAGCCGGTCAGTATGATTAACAGGAACATCGGCGAGAAGCCGCCAGGCCCTGGCACAACTGTTTCGGCAAAGCGCAGTGCAGCATTGATCGACACCAGGATGCCAAGCAGCGCAATTGTTGTTGCGCCAGCCGCAGGGCCGTGGGCTTCGTGGAGCAGCGCTAGGTAACACAATCCGACCAAGCCGGTTAGTAGCAGAGGTGCCACTGGCCCGCCAGCCTGCAATTCGCCAGATTGGGCCAGGTTAGCAGTGAGGAAGGGTGAAAGAAAGGCCCACAGGCCGATCAGGCTGGCAAGAATATAGATCGTAATACTGACAATGCGTCGACTTCGCAACAGATTCCTCCGGCTGATAACAACACGCCCAACGTGCTGTCGGGCGTGAGAGAAAGGGAGGATTCGTTGCTCGTCACATGTGTGTTGGCATACGCAATCGGCTCCTGACCCTCTCGCTCGAAGGCGTCATACGGAAACACAGCGGCGGTCGACCTGGCTCAGTACACGTTTTTCAATAAACGGGTACCATACAGTTGCGGGACAGCGCCGGCCTTGCACCGGCTTCGCCATTATGCCCTGGCTTCCGAGCCGTGGGGCACCGCTGTTCATATTGATCTCGGTTGTGTGGCGCATCATTGCGCTGTATTCATACTAGATCGATGTTGGCTGAGTGTCAACTTGATTGGACGCATACCAGGCTGCTATAATCGGTATTACTGAAGTACAAGAGAATCGAGTGTTGAGTGTCGCGAACGGAACCTCCCTTGCCCCGCCGTGTGCGTGCTCTGACAAGGAGTTGGCGCGCTTTCTGGGCTGTCTGCGCGATGGTAGCATTATTGGCGGTTGCTGCATTAGCGCTGAACCTGTGGCGTCAGGCCGATAATGCACTGGCCGATATCCAGCAGGCGGACCCACGCCTTCGTGCAACCAGTAGCCTGGCCCAGCTTCCAACCATTACACCGCGCTCTACAGCACAAGCGCCAGATGCAGGCATTGGCAGTGCAGCGACCCTGATTGCAACGGAGCCTATTCGTTCGCCGATAGCGGAATCCCTGCCAGATGCGTTGCGCCAGCCATTCAATGTACTCCTGATGGGCGTGGACAAGCGCCCCGATGATCTGCAGGGCGTACGCAGCGATACGCTCATCCTGGTGCGAATCGATCCGCAGCAGCATTGGGCGAGTATGCTCTCCATCCCGCGCGATTCGGTTGTGCAGGTGCCGAATCTTGGGTGGTCGAAGGTGAATGCGGCCTATTCCTATGGATTTAACAATGCCGAGGCGATCTATGGCACGGGAACCGATAAGGATGCTGCTGGCGGAGCGCTGGCCGCCGAAACGATTGAGAGATTCCTGAATATTAGAGTCGATTATACGGCGCAGGTCGATTTCCATGGATTTGAGCAGTTGGTTGATACGCTTGGTGGCCTGGTGATCGATGTACAGACACCATTACTCGATGGGCAATACCCAACCGAGGATTATGGCTATCAGCGGATCTATATTCCAGCTGGCCTCCAAACGCTGAATGGCAGTATGGCGCTGATCTATGCTCGTACACGCCATGCCAGTAGTGATTTTGATCGAAGTAAGCGCCAGCAACAGGTGCTGCAAACATTACTTCAGCAGGTGCGTGCGCGGAAGCTGCTTGAGAACGCAGCACTCCTGCCGCAATGGGCCAATGTATTGCGCCAGAATGTTCGCACAACGCTGCCGATCCGCGATTTTGCCTTCCTGAATGGGTTGGCTTTGCTGGCTCGTGATCTGCACAGCGACCGGATTCTGCAAGTGAGTATCAACCCAAATGATGTCGCCATTGATCACGAAGATGGCTCCGATATTTATTGGAATGCCGCCGACATTGCGGCGCTGGTTGAACGCTGGCAGCAAGGGCCGCAGCCGATAGCCGATAACCGATAGCCGATAGCCGAGAACTATAGAACTATAGACCTATAGAACTGAGAATTGAGAACCAAGGGAACAAGGAACCAATCTATCATCATTGTGGCATTCATGGCGGGCGGTTCACGAACCGCCCCCTACATGCATTGTGTTCGGCCATTCGCAGCCGAGGCATGATCAGACGTTCATTCAAACAAGATAAGCAAGCGAACAAACGAACAAGCCATTGATTGATCGCAGCCGAGGCAGGATCAATGGGCGATGGTGGGCCACTCAGCCCTCTTGCGGATGCAGGGCGTAGCGCCTGCCTGAGGGAAGGTGCAGGAAACCGGACGGAACGGTTTCTTGCCGCCTGCCGCGCGTAGCGGCATCTACAAATGAGCGAACGGTTCCCACGAAAGATTTGCTCATAATTATAAGCGAGGAAACCATGACCATTACCGATATCCACACGCCGGATTGGGTCAAGCATGCGGTGTTCTACCAGATTTTCCCTGATCGGTTCGCCATGAGTGATCGTGTCGAAAAACCGTCTAATCTTGAGCCATGGGAGAGCCTGCCGACCACGCAAGGTTATAAGGGTGGCGATCTGCTTGGTGTTGTTGAGCACCTCGATTACATTCAGGAATTGGGTGCGACGGCAATCTATTTCACACCTGTGTTCCAATCGGCGTGTAATCATCGCTACCATACCCACGATTATATGCAGGTCGATCCCTTGCTTGGCGGAAACATGGCGCTGCGCGAGTTGATCGAAGCCTGCCATGAGCGTGGGATCATGGTGGTGCTCGATGGTGTGTTTAATCATGCCAGCCGTGGCTTCTTCCAGTTTAACGATATTCTTGAAAATGGGCCGCATTCGGCCTGGATCGATTGGTTCATCATCGAGGGTTGGCCATTGAGCCCCTATGATGGTTCGAAGCCAGCCAATTATGTGAGCTGGGTTGATAACCGGGCCTTGCCGAAATTGAACACCGAAAACCCGCAGGTGCGTGAATTCATTATGCGGGTGGCCGAATACTGGCTGCGCTTTGGGATCGATGGATGGCGACTTGATGTGCCATTCGAGATTACGACCGATGGCTTCTGGGCCGAATTCCGCCAGCGGGTCAAGGCAATCAACCCGGAGGCCTATATCGTTGGTGAGGTGTGGGGTGCAGCCAGCCAATGGTTGCAGGGCGATCAATTTGATGCGGCGATGAATTATCTGTTTGCTGGCCCGACGATTGCCTTCACTGCTGGATCGCGTGTGCGGCCAGCCCTGATTGAAGGGCGTGATTATAGCGCGATCCCGGCGCTGACGGCCATGAGCTATGCTGCCAAGATCGATTGGCTGCAGCGCCTGTATCCCTGGGAAATCCAGCTGGCGCAACTGAACCTGCTCAATAGCCACGATACCGCACGCCTGCTCTCGATTGCTGGCGGCGACAAGGCCAGCGTGCATCTGGCAACCATGCTGCTGCTGGCCTACCCTGGTGCACCATCGATCTATTATGGCGATGAGATTGGCCTGGAGGGGGAGATCGATCCAGATAGCCGCCGTAGTTTCCCGTGGAATCGCCCAGAAACCTGGGATGTGGAGGTGCTGGCCTACCATAAGCAGCTGATCGCCATTCGCCATGCGCATCCAGCCCTTCGAACCGGCACGTATCATCGTCTGTATGCTGATCTCAATACCTATGTGTTTGTACGCGTGCATGAGCATGAGCGTATTCTTGTGGCGGTGAATGTTGCCGATGAGCCGCTGACAATTGTGGCTCCCAATTCGAATATGTTCACCGCAGAAAAACCGCTCACCTCATTGTATGGCGAGGTGAAGGCAACGATCTCGGATCTTGGGTTACTACAGATCGACCTCCCGGCGCGCTCAGGCGGCCTGCTGATTGAGGGGTAACGATGCAGATCACGCGCAGGAAGGTTGGGCTGATCTTGCTTGCAATTCAGGGCGGTGCCAGCCTGTTGCTGCTGATTGGGCAACTGCAAGTAAGCCAGGATGTGACGACCATTGTAGCCATGGCGGTTGCGCTGATCGTGAGCGCTGTGCTGCTGTGGGCATACCAACGGGGTTGGGAGGCAGCCGGAACCGTTGATGTTGTGCTGATTACCCTGCTAACCGGCCTTGGCACACCAGAGCCGTTTGTGACCAAGGCCAGTGCGTTAATTGTGCTGGCCCCGACGGCTGTTGCGCTGATATTGGCACGGCCATCATGGATTCTGGCGAGCATGGCCGGGTTGCTGCTGATCTTCTCGTTGCGTGGCGGGCCACAGAATGGCTTTATGAATGCCTATATTGGCGATCTGCGAACGCTCGGAACGGTGATCTTCTTAACGGGCTGTATGTTTCTAAGCCGCCTGGTGGCCGATACAGCGCAAACAAACGCTTCCAACGAAGCGCATCGTGCCGATGTGGCTCGCGCTGAAGCAGAGCAAAAGGCGCAGGAACTGACACAGCAGACCAGCGAATTGATCCACCAGAATGAAGAACAACGCCGCTTGCTTGAACTTGTCGATACCCTTGAGACTGCGGCAGTGACACTGGCCGATGGAGTGTTGCTTGTACCCCTGGTTGGCGTGCTCGATCAACGGCGGCTGAGTGCGCTAACACAACGGTTGCTTGAACAGGTTGTAAGCCAGAGGGCCAAGTTGGTTGTGGTGGATGTTGCGGGCATTCCAAGTATCGATGAGCAGGTTGCTATTGGGTTGGCACAGTTAGCCCAGGCATTACGCCTGGTTGGATGTGATGTGACGATCACCGGATTGATGGCAGCAGTCGCGCAGACCTTGAGCA
>Ga0163144_10012857_pt1 | contig 17523 bp, 11 predicted proteins | sample OliLak19BULKMAT1_FD_123175 | JGI IMG/M metagenome (GOLD analysis project Ga0163144, IMG submission 123175) | Freshwater microbial mat bacterial communities from Lake Vanda, McMurdo Dry Valleys, Antarctica - Oligotrophic Lake LV.19.BULKMAT1 | ecosystem: Environmental > Aquatic > Freshwater >...
ATAAAACAGCACTCAAAACTCAACAAAGTATGTTAAATAAAGTGTTTAATAAAACCAAAATTGTAGCTACAATTGGTCCTGCTTCGAACTCGAAAGAGAAATTATTAGAATTAATGATTGCGGGAGTAGATGTGTTCAGGCTCAATTTTTCGCATGGCACGCACGAGGAGCATCAAAAAGTCATTCATTACATCAGAGAACTCAATGCCAAATTTGGGGCTACAGTTGCTATTTTGCAGGATTTGCAAGGACCCAAAATCCGCCTCAGAGAAATAGAAGGCGGCTTTATTGTAGTTCAAAAAGATGAAACTGTGGTGATTGCCTATGAAAAAGCAATAGGAACAAGAGAAAAATTGACCTCTACCTATAACTTGGCGCAAGACGTAAAACCCGGCGAACAGATATTGATAGATGATGGTAACATTGAGCTACGTGTAGTTGCTATCGAGGGACATACAGTAATTACAAAAGTAGTTTATGGTGGCATAATTAAACCAAAAAAGGGAATAAATCTGCCTAATACAATTGTTTCAGAGCCTTGTTTGACTAAAAAAGATAGGGAAGACCTTGTTTTTGGCTTACAAAATGACGTAGATTGGATTGCCCTTTCTTTTGTGCGAAATGCTACGGACTTGCTGGAGCTAAAACAACTCATCAAAGATGCAGGCAAAATTTGTAAAGTCATTGCCAAGATAGAAACGCCAACTGCACTGAAAAATATAGATGCCATCATAGATGCAACCGATGCTGTGATGGTTGCTCGTGGCGACTTGGGTGTAGAAATACCGCTCGAAGACGTGCCTATGGTGCAGAAAAGATGGGTAAGACGCTGCAATATTGCTGCAAAACCTGTGATAGTAGCCACGCAAATGATGGAAAGCATGATTACAAACCCTCGCCCTACTCGTGCCGAAGCGGGTGATGTAGCCAATGCAGTAATTGACGGGGCGGATGCGGTGATGCTAAGTGCGGAAACGGCAAGCGGAATGTACCCTGTAGAAACGATACAAAACATGGTGCGCATCGTCCGCTCCGCTGAAAAGCACCCAGACATCTACAATAAGCATTATGACTTAGATAAGTCTTCACCAAATTTCCATGCACAAAGTTTGGTGAGTCATGCCTGCAAATTGGCCGGTGAAGTAGAGGCAAAGGCGTTGATAGGCATTACTGAATCGGGTTCAAGTGCTTTCCGCGTGTCGAGCTATCGCCCAGAGGCAAATATCTACATTTTCACCAATAACCGCAGCCTTGTAACTACGCTCAATTTACTTTGGGGTGTAAAGTGCTTTTTCTACGATAACTTTGTTTCTACCAACCAAACTTTTGAAGAAGTAGAAAAAGTATTGGTAGATGGCGGATTTTTGAAGAAAGGCGATATTTATATCAATATGGCAAGTATTCCAATGAAAGAAAAGAAAAAAACCAATATGCTAAAACTAACTTGGGTAGAATAATCTTAAACCCGTCAGATTTCCAAAATCTGACGGGTTTGATTTAACAGTTAAAATATTTTAAAAATCTACCATTTTTACCTCACTTACAGTTCGCCCTTCCTTGCTTATTCCCTCTATGACCACTCTATACAGCTTTGGGTTATCGGCGGCAAAGAAAGAAACGCCTGCCTTTCCCGCCTCAGTTGCTATGTTTGGATTCCAATAAATGGTGCTTCTCAAATCGGGCTTAGGGCTATTCACATTCGTTTTTTCATAGTCAGGGGCATAAAATTCACGCACTTTGTAGTAACCATTGATTTGGTATTTATCTATTTTGGGTACATTGCTAAAAAGGTCATCTACACTTTTGGTAATAATAGAAATAACACCCCCTTGTACGTTCATCGATGGAATACTTCTTTTGACGACTTCTATCGATTTAACACTTATTGCAGGAATATTTTGCGCTATTTCTGCCTCTACACGTACTCCGTTCACCATATAAACAATAGGAGGAGCAAAGTTGATGGAGTTTCCTTGCGCTCTTTGCATGGTAACAAGGTAACGTACGGGGTTATTGGGGTCGGGAATAACCCTCACACCGGGAACAGGATTGGTCATCAGCACACCTAATACATTGGAGTTATTTTGGGCAAAAATATCTTGCTTATCGCTTGCTTTGACCACATAATCAGGTCTGCCGTAAGTCAAACCCATGCTTGCTCGTTGCCTGAGTTCTTGCGCTTCTTCAGTTAGCTTGCCTGTACCCGATTTCACCTCTACCGCATCCAGCACTCGTATTTTGCTATCAAAAGACATATCTGCCTCAAATTGCTTTTTACGGTTTTTGGCGTAGGCTTCATCAAAAAATGTCTTTTTTTGGGTACTATATGTTTGTATTTGAGGAGATTGCTTTTCCTCAAAAAAAATACTTAACTTTTTTTCTTTGAACTGTGCTGCTTGAGCTATAATTTCTGCCTCGTCCTCAAAATCTAAATTATCAATCGCAAAAGCACCGTTTTTATCACTTGTGGCAAAGGCATTAATTTTCCGCACTACCAAACTTGCATCATTCATGGCTTTATTCGTTTTTTCGTCAAAAACTTCTCCTCTGACTGAAAACCCTTGCATTTCGGGCTGATAGGCAAGTGCAGTGCTATCTGAACTGATTACTTTTTTCCATGCAAACCTTCGCCAGCCCTGTGTCATCAGTAGCAAATCTAAGGCATCGTATTTCCCTTTTTGAAAGTAGTAATTTGGCTTTTCTATCTGCCCCCCTATCTCACCTCTTAGTAGCATATAACTGGCTATATTTTCTGTATCTATCTCATTTTCTATCACTTTGCTTGCATCTGTGATAGACATGGAGAAGTTGCCTTCGGTAGGTTTTCCATTTTCATCTTTGATTTCTATGGAAAGTTTTATTTTTTCTCGTGCCTTATAGCGACTTTTATCCGTTGAAATACTTGCTTTGACTTGTGCTATTTTTCGTGTAAAAACCAATCTTTCGCATTGCGGTTCGCCCTTGCTATCAAATAGCGTAAGTTGGCTAATGCCTTCGGGTAGCTTGCTTTTGGGAATACTTGCCGTTACTATTTGCCTGTCTATTTTGCCCTCAAAGGCGTAGAATATTTGATTTTTGGCTTGGCTAACCAATACAATATCAGCTTGTTGCTTTACTATTTCCTCACTTGCATAGATATTTACTTTGAAAATGCTGTCTTCCTCGCTACTTAGCACCACCAAAGCAAAACCGTCTTCTTTGGCAATAGGTAATTTTTCTACTGTTTCTGTGCTGTCTTGGTCAAAAATATGCGCTTCATAGCTTTTTCCTCTTTCGGGAATAAAGCGAAAACTCCCCATGCCTAAGTGTTCCGTTTTCAAAGCAACTATCTTTTTGCCCTCATTATCAGCTATATAGCCTTTTATATTTTCTCCTTCTCCATTTTGGTTATTTGCTTTGAAGGCTATTCTGCACCGCAAGCCGTTGATTAATTCCCCGCCTTCAGGAAAAAATTTGAGAGATATTTTTTTTGCAAATTGAGTGCTAAGACTGTCTTTTTTCAAGTCAAAAATGGGAATATTTTTGGTAAAAAATAGAGCGTTATCAAAGTTTTGCATCCATTGGGTATAGGCACGCACCTGATATGAGCCAGCCTTGAGCGAGTTGCCAACAGGGAAATCGGCATAAGCAATACCTTCTTTTATTTTCAACATTCTTCGGCTTACTATCTGTTTATCAGGGCTTATCATTTCTACATACAGCACCTTACTAATGGCAGTAGGCAGTAGGCTGTGCGCATCGGTGATGTATGCCTTGAACCAAATCGTGTCTTGGGCGGCATAATAAGGCTTGTCGAGATGCAAATAGATTTTTTCTTGGGGGTAAGCCTCTGCGTATTTTGCTAAAGCAGTAGCTATTTTGGTGATGAGGTCATTATCGGCTTTGAAAGCGCAGAAAATTAGGCAAATTAGGCAAAAAGAAACTTTTTTCATGCAATTTTTAATTAGGCTTTGGGCGTAAAATGAAACACTTAAAATCTTGACAAAGATAAATCGTGTAAAATGAATTTTTTAAGTAAATTCTTTTTTTTGTCAAAAAATGTATAAATTATGGTCTGATTGTATCGTAATTTTTGAATTAAACCCAACAAACTATGGAACAACTGAATGCAAATTGGCTTACCGAAGGCTTATTGGACTTCGAATACAAGAAATACCTTGTACTTGCCTACCTTCAGAGTACAAAAATAGCGTTTGATGAATATCGGCTTTATCCTTTTCTTGCCGATTTAATCTTTCATTACCAAAATCTTTCTCAAGTCAAGGAAAGTAAAAAGCTAATTTATGAGCAGTTTCCGCAGCGCATCAGCAAAGCAGATTTTGAGAAATTGGAAATTTGCTATCAAAAAATAGTAGATGACGACAGTACAATGCAAGAAATAGAGGAAATAGTGGGCTTTGCAATGCCTCGTTTCAAAAAAGAGATGAGCAAGGGCAAAGAAATCTATGATTTTATAGAAAGCAAAATAGAAATCACGCCCGTTGGCATCTTACCTATCTATGCCAATGAAGGCTATTTGTTTTTGAATGAGTATAAGGTCAGCGAAACCAAAGTATACAAGTATCAAATTACTGTTTTTGAAAATGTGTCTGAAAAATTCAAAGGTATTCATATTCAATACCTTGAAAGCATCAAAAAAAGTATTGGGCAGACGTATGAAAATATAAAAATAGCTTTGAGCAAAAAATATACGCAGTTGCCAAATCCCGCTACTTTTATGGTGGTTTCGCACATTACCTGCCCGCTCGACGAGTCTTTGCTCCCGATAGCGAAGAGAACTTTGGTGAAATACATAAGTAGTTCGGTGGCATAAAATTAAGTTTTTTTTCATCTTTTCTAATAATTGCATATCTTTACATAAAAATTGGAAGGTATGCTTGCCGTCTAATGACTTGCTTATTTTAATTTTTATGGCAACGAAGAAACGTACACAATATAAAAAAACAAAGAGTAGCCCTCATCAGATTTCCTTGTGGGACATCATTTACAAAGACAAACGTTTTGGCGTAATGGTTGGCTTGCTGCTGATGCTCATGGGTATCATTATGTTTTTGTCCTTTTTCTCTTACTTTTTTACAGGTCAGGCAGACCAGAGCATCGTAGAGTCGCTCTGGTCGGGGCATAATAGCCGAGTACCAAGAGGAAAGCTCGAAAATTTAATGGGTTTTTTAGGGGCAGTTATTTCTTACTTATTCATTTACAAATGGTTTGGTATTGCCTCTTTTCTCTTTATTCCTTGGATTTTTAACATTGGCTACAAACTGGTTTTCGGCAAAAGTCTTTTCCGCGAGTGGCGATTCATCAAGTCTTCTTTATTCTTGCTTTTTTGGGTAAGTGCATTTTTGGGCTATATCGTGCTTACGCTGGAAAATGAAAGCACTTGGGCGTTCCTATGCGGTAAGATTGGTTTCGATATTGCTATTTTGCTCAATAGCTTACTCGGCTGGGCTACTACTATCTTGCTGGTTTTCACGCTGATAATCTACCTGATGTACACTTTTGGCTTGCATACTTTTTATGCCGTAACAGACCGCCTTCCCCAAATCAAAATTACAAGCAATACCAAAGAACCCAAAGCAAAAGAAACCATTAAGCCACTTGCAGACGATAAAATTAAGAGAGAACCTCTCGAAGACCATTTTTCTTTGCGAGAATTTTCTTTTTCTTTTAAAGAAAATTTGAAGAATGCGCTTAATAATACACTCAATCCAGAGAAAAATGGCACTACAATGCCCACAACAGATGAGGGAAAATTGGAGCTTACAAGCGGTGCTTTTGTGGAGGAGGAAGATGAGTTGGCTACGGTAAATAACAAAGAAGTTGATTTTATCATTGATGATGGCACGCTCGAAGAGGACACAGAAGAAGATGATGGGCAGTTGGGCTTCCCTTTCAAAGTCGAAATCAAAATGCCCGATGCCAAAGCACCTGCAAATGTTCGCTTTGGAAACTATGACCCTCGATTAGACTTGAGTTCGTACCAGTTCCCTGAAATAGACCTACTCGACCCAACTACGGACAGCCGAGTGCGGGTAACAAAAGAGGAGTTGGAATCCAACAAAGACAGAATTGTGGAAACTTTGAGCCACTTCAAAATTGGTATTCAAAGTATCAAAGCAACGATAGGGCCTACGGTTACGCTTTACGAAATAGTGCCGCAGGCGGGCGTGAAAATTTCTAAGATTAAAAACTTAGAAGATGACATAGCCTTGAGCCTTTCCGCTTTGGGGATTCGTATCATTGCCCCGATTCCCGGTCGAGGCACGATAGGGATAGAAGTACCTAACAAAAATCGGGAAATAGTGCGAATGAGTATGCTCATGAACGACCCTAAGTTCAGAGATACAGACAAGGAATTGCCAATTGCTTTAGGAAAAACGATTTCGAATGAAGTATTTGTAGCAGATTTAGCAAAAATGCCTCACTTACTTATGGCGGGAGCTACAGGGCAAGGAAAATCTGTAGGGCTAAATGTTATTTTGACTTCATTACTGTTCAAAAAACACCCTTCCGAACTCAAATTTGTCCTTGTCGACCCGAAAAAAGTAGAATTGACGCTTTATAACAAGATAGAAAGACATTATTTGGCAACTTTGCCCGCATCAGAGGAATCGATTATCACAGATACTCGCAAGGTAGTGCATACGCTCAACTCGCTCTGTATCGAGATGGAAGTTCGCTATGACCTACTCAAAATTGCGGGCTGCCGAAATCTGAAAGAATACAATCAGAAATTTGTAAAGCGAATGTTAAACCCCGAAGAAGGGCATCGCTTTTTGCCCTATATCGTGCTGGTAATAGACGAGTTAGCTGATTTGATGCTGACCGCAGGCAAGGAAGTGGAAACGCCGATTGCTCGCTTGGCACAGCTTGCTCGTGCAATTGGTATTCACCTAATTATCGCTACGCAACGCCCTTCTGTCAATGTTATTACAGGTACTATCAAAGCAAATTTTCCTGCAAGACTCTCATTTAGAGTATCTTCGGGCATAGACTCACGCACTATTTTGGATTCCAAAGGGGCAGAGCAGTTAGTTGGGCAGGGAGATATGCTCATTTCCAACGGTTCGGACATTATTCGCTTGCAGTGCGGCTTTGTAGATACGCACGAGGTAGAAAGAATATGCGATTTTATAGGCAATCAGCGAGGCTTCGATACTGCCTATTCTCTACCCGAATTTGAGGACGAGGGAGCAGAAACTAAAGCGGTCGACCTTAGCCAAAAAGATTCTTCTTTTGGTGATGCCGCACGCTTAGTAGTGAGCCATCAGCAGGGAAGTACCTCTCTGATTCAGCGCAAGTTAAGTCTTGGCTACAATAGAGCAGGTCGCATCATGGACCAGTTAGAGGCAGCAGGAATAGTCGGCGGATTTGAAGGAAGCAAGGCAAGAAAAGTGCTAATAACTGATACCGAAGAATTGGACAGAATACTAAAGGGTTTGGGATAGGCTCGTGATAAAAAGTTTCATAAAATAGTCATTTTATTTTTTCCAAAATTGGCTTATTGGGCTGCCTTCCTTCAAAAGTCCTGTCATGTCTTTGAAAGGAATATATATTTCTAAATCCTTATCGCCTTCGGGCAATATGTAGAAAAACGTCATGCCGCCCGTGGTCATGTAAAAATCAAAATCAATCATAGACTTGTCCAATTTGGCATTTTCAGCTTTCTGCAAGTCTTCTTTATAGGTATTTTTGACAATAGATTGCAAAATAATCTTGCGCAAATCTTCTTCATAATTTGGCTTAAAAATATCTGTCATTAGCAATCTTTTGCCCGTTTTTAAATCCCAAGTAAATAGCTTTTGCTCATCTACTTCTTCGCTAATGGCATCTACTACTTCGTTGATTCTCACTGAAAGTATGAATTTTTCATTCAAATAAACGAGCATATCAATATTGATATTTTCCCTTTCAGTAGCCCCATCGAGCATATAATCATAATGCGTATGAAGTTTTTTAATTACTTGATTTTTAAAGGCTTGAATATCCAGATTATTGGGTAGTGGTAGTTTAAAAAGTCCTTTTCCTAAATCGGCACGAATAGTAGTAAGTACCTGATTATCAGCAAATAAAATAGGATATAAGAAATGCACTTTGGTTTCAAAAGGAGCCGTAGTATCCTTGCTATTATGGATATAATATTGCTGAAACTGCATACTTCCGTTGAGATAATTTTCGGTGAGAACAATAGGTACTTTTCGTTTGCCCTGCTCGGTTTCTCGTACCCCTGCAAGCCCTTTTTTGCTAATAGCCACTTCAAAAACACCTGTGAGGTGTCCGTTAGAGTCCAATTCCTCCAGCACCCGCTTTGATGAATTACTTTTTATTTCTTTGAGTTGGAAGGGTCTGCCGTTGCTATTCAGATAATAAGTCCCTACATACTCGCCCTCATGCAGCATCAAATCCATTGTAGCGGCTTGATTATTGAGCTTACCTACCAAGTGTGTATAAAAACCAGAAGTAATTACCTCTGCTTTATCTTGGGAATGAGCAACTTGTAGGGAAAAATTTGTAAAAATGAGTATTAACGCAATATTTTTCATTCTATAGTTTTGAGCAAAGCTAATAAATTTTATACGTAAGAAAACGAAGTATATTGTAAAAGAGTGATTAAATTTGCAAAAATTAACTACGAATATTTGATTGTATGAGCAAAGAAGAATGTTATGAACTTGGCTATATTGCCAAAACAATAGGGCTTAAGGGCGAAGTAGCTGTGGTGTTAGATGTAGATGATGTGGAAGATTATGAAGATTTGGAGTCTATTCTCATAGAAATAGATGGGGAATTAGTGCCTTATACGGTCGAGCAGGTGAACATTCGTAGCAAAAAAACGTCTATGCGGTTTGGTGGGATTGACATCATAGAAAAAGCAGAAAAATTGCGAGGCAAGAAACTTTATCTGCCTTTGGAGGCTTTGGCACCACTTGCAGAAGGAGAATATTACCTGCATGAATTAGTTGGCTATCAAGTAGATGACGCTAATCATGGGCTAATAGGAACGGTAAGTGTAATTTACAACTTACCAGGACAAGACTTACTCGCACTTACGCACAAGGGTGTAGAAGTAATGATACCAATTAACGATGCTATCATTTTGGAAGTAAGCCATGAAAGCAAGACTATAAAAACGAATCTGCCAGAAGGACTATTGGAGGTATATACGAATTAGCTTTTTAACTGCCCATGAAGTATTTATTTTTGACTATTAGTTTCTCTTTTGTATTGCATCATTTTCTGGCTTTTGCCCAGCAGTTACCTTTAGTTCAAGCAAAGGCAATGCAAAAAGAAAAGTATTATAATTGGCTCATTTCCAAACCCAAAAGAGATGAGCAGGTGCATGATATTTGGTTAGTGAGCGGGTGCAAAGAAAGCGTGAATAATGTGGCAGTTTCCTCTTCTCTTCCCTCGCAGAGCAATGAAAACTATTTGTCGGATAATTTGGCAGATGATGACCCTACTACGGCTTGGGTAGATGGCAAAAATGATGGCATTGGGGAGTTTGTAGAGTTTATGGCTTTTCCGTATTCAAAATGGCATATTCTAAACGGACATCAAAAAGATAAACTGACGTGGGAGAGCTATGCGCGTGTGAAAAAAATGCGCATTTTTATAGAAGGGAAGCCCGCTTTTGAGGTAATTTTAGAAGATAAAATGGGAACTCAAACCTTCGAACTACCCGAAAACTTCAAAATAGACCCCGACAAAATATCGACAGGTACAAAAATAAAGATGGTGATTTTGAGCATTTACGAAGGCAAAAAATTTAAGGAAGTGGCTATTTCAGAACTGTTTTTTGCTGGCTGTTAGGTAGAGTTATGAACTATGAGTTATGAGTTTTTTTACGAATTAAATTATTTTAAATTACACATTATAAAGTGTTTACAAAAAACACAAGCTAATTTTGCTCACCCACTTATAACCTAATACCAATCACTAATACATCGTCAGTCTGTTCCTCTTGCCCTTTCCAGTCCTCAAATTCTTGTTCTATTTTTTTGGACTGTAGGTCTGTAGGCATATAGCTTATCGAGTGCAGAAAGCTACGAAAACGCCTACTCATGTATTTTTCGTCGTGCCTGCCGCCAAACTGGTCTTGGAAGCCGTCAGAGAACAGATAAAACATTTGAGACTTTGGGCTATTGTCTTTCTGATGAAGCGAAATTTGATGCAGTTGAAATAAACGTTCCTCTTCTTTTTGTGAGCCTCCTATTGGTGATTTATCTCCTTTGATTATTTGTATTTCATCGTCGCTTACGTAATAAAGAGGGCTTTTTGCCCCCGCAAAAGAAAGTTGTTTATTTTTCTTATCTATCGCGCACAAAGCGATTTCCATACCATCTCTATTTTGGGTAGTATCTTGCTTTAAGACACTCCTTACGCCTTTGTGCAATTCGTTCAGTATTTGGTCAGGAGCATAGATTTTCTCTGAAATAATAATTTCATGCAGTAAATTATGCCCAATAACGCTCATAAACGCACCCGGCACGCCATGCCCCGTACAGTCCACCACAGCAATAAATGCATAATCTTCTTTTTCGGCAAACCAATAAAAATCACCGCTTACAATGTCTTTTGGTCTAAAAAATACAAAACTTTCGGGCAAAGACTTCGCTATCACTTCTCTTTCAGGCAACAAAATATTTTGAATTCGCTTTGCATAGTTTATACTCGATAGCGTATCAAGGCTTTTCTTTTCTATTAGTTTCTGCTTCTCTTTGAGTTCGTCCAAAATGCTCTGCACCGTATCATTTGCTTGCTTGAGCTGCTCTGCTTGGGTATAAATTTCTTCTTTTTGTTGCTCTAAATCTATATTTTTAATAGCCAATTTTCCGTTGATAACACCCTTATTTTCGGCTTGTACCTGTATCTCCTCTTTTTGCTGTTCGAGAATCGCCGTTTTCTGCAAAATATCATCTCTTTGTGTTTCAATTTCCTCCATATTTTGCCTCATTTCTTCATTCTGCGTGGCTATATCGTTGTTGGCTTCTTTGAGTGTTTCGGATTGCATAGAAATCTCCTCCATTTGCTGCTCTATTTCGTGCTTTTTCTCTAAAATATCTTCTCGCTGCTTTTTGAGGGAAAGGGCAGTTTCGTTAAAAGACTTTGCCAGCAATCCTATTTCGTCATTAGTCGTTACTTTTACTTGCACCTCTAAGTTTCCCTTGCTCATCTCTTGCGTACTCCTAACCAATTTCAAGATTGGATTTGATATAGAATAAGCTATCACAAAAGAGAGCAACACAATGAATAAGCTCACAATTAATGCTGTAAGCAATGCACGTTTTGCAAAAGCATACACAGGCTCAAAAGCCTCATCAGCATCTATTTCTGCTAAAAGCACCCAACTTACGTCTTGGATTTGAAGAGGTGTGAAAGAGCTTAATACATCAATACCTCGATAATCTTTGATAATTTCTGTGCCTTTTTTATTTCCATTTGCTTTGATGCTTGCTGCTGTATGAATTGTTTGGAACAGAACGGTCGTCTTGTAGAACTCCATCAAGTTATTGGTCAAGGTATCTGTACTGTATTCTTTGGCTTGCTTAAAAAAGGAAGTGGGCGACTCTATAATGAAGCGTGAATTGGTACGCATTTTATAATCACTTCCTACTATATAACTTTCCCCTGTTTCCCCAAGCCCTTCTTCCTGCCATGCCTTATTGCTCGTCATTACGGCATCCATGCGGTCAATCGGGATTTGAAATATAAGCGTTCCTATTTTGGTATCTCCCTCAAAAATAGGGGCAGCGATAAATGCCGCAGGTGCAAGATAAGAAGGTAAGTAGGGTTCAAAATCACACATAAGTGTCTGATTTTTAATGCCTCCGTAGCGCATCTTACGAAAAAGTTGTCCAATATTTGTGTTCGAATGTGTATCAGAAAGTAAGCTGGTAGCAAAATCTACTTCTTTGGCTACCGTATAAACAATATGCCCGGTCTGGTCGTCTATCAAGAAAATATCGTAATATCCATACGTTTTTAGAAAATTGGACATGGTGAGGTGGTACTTTGCGTGAACTTGGTGGTAGGGGTGGGGGATAGAAAGATTTTTATTGCCTATCAGATATTGCGATTGAAGGAAAACACTTTTAGGATTTCGTGGTAAAATGGTATTAATATCGAGGGTATCACTCTCATAGCGAGCAACTTTGGCAAGCAATTGATTTTGATAATATGTTTTTAGATTTTCGGTAGCATCTACAGGCACATCTTCTGACTTGATTTGATGAAAAACGGGTTTAAAATCCTTCATTGCATCAATTACAACACTGCTTTGGGCAAAAAAACTGATTTCTTGCCTAATTTGGTCAAAATAACTTTCTATCTTTTTCTTTTTTATTTCTCTTACCGTAGTAAGTTGGTCAAAAGAACGATTGCGCAAGGTATCTGCTACATTTTGGTATTCCATGTACATAGCAATACTAAAAGGAGCAATACCAACGAGTAAAAAGTAAAAAAGTAGTTTAAATTTAATCTTTGTGAACATTATTTATGCGTTTATTTCTCAATCTTGGATAAAAAAATAGGTGCAATATTAGAGAGGTTAGTTCTGCAAATTTGACAAAATAAGGCTAAATTTCATAATTTTTGAAAAATATTATTTGAATAATACCAAATTTCATCAAATTTATCAATTTATATTACTCATAAAAATTAAGACAAAAGATATAGATAACCAGCAAAATAATACCTAAATTTGGGCAACAAACTCTATTAACCAAGATGAGAATTAGCATAGAAACCGCAGTCAATCAAAGCATTGACTCTGTTTGGAGTGGCTTTGACCAAAGTTTATTTGGTAAATTAGCCCCCCCTTTTCCCCCTGTCAATCTGTTGCGCTTTGACGGTTCGGAGCAGGGAGATGAGGTACATTTGGAACTTAATTTTATTTTTTTTAAGCAAATTTGGGTAAGCGTGATTACCGAAAATGTGAAAACAGACAAAGAAATTTACTTTATCGACAGAGGAACCCGGCTGCCATTTTTCCTAAAATTTTGGCAACATAAGCACCGCATTGTCAAGTCTGTAGATATGAAAAGGGGTATTCATAGTCTTATCATTGACGAAATCGAGTTTGAAAGCCCCTTTGGTTTTTTACTTTACCCTGTGCTTTTCCTACAGTTTTTGTATCGGAAACCTATCTACAGAAAAATTTTCTCATAAAGAAGCCTGAATTGCTTGGGAAATATCTGCAATAATATCATCAATATGCTCAAGCCCGACTGAAACCCGCACCAAACCTGCCGTAATCCCGACCGCTTGGCGTTCTTCTTCTTTGAGTTTGGAGTGCGTAGTAGAAGCCGAGTGCGTTACTGTAGTCCTCGAATCACCTAAATTGGCGGTCAAAGAACACATTTTCAGGGCATTCAAAAACTTTTTTCCTTGCTCTATGCCACCCTTGAGTTCGAAAGTTACTACTCCTCCGCCATGTCGCATCTGACTTTTTGCCAATTCATATTGCGGATGCGAGGCAAGGAATGGATATTTCACCATGCTAACCGAGTCCAATGTTTCCAAATAAGTTGCCAATTTTAGGGCATTTTCGCAGTGTCTTTCCATACGCACTGCTAAGGTTTCCAAACTTTTGGAAAGCACCCAAGCATTAAAAGGCGACATAGAAGGACCTGTATGACGTGCAAAAAACCGCACCTGCTTGATGAGTTCTTTGCTTCCCAAAATAGCACCGCCTATGGTTCTGCCCTGCCCGTCTATGAATTTGGTAGCCGAGTGCGTTACTATATCTGCTCCATATTTTGCAGGATTTTGGAGGTAAGGTGTTGCAAAACAGTTATCTACATTGAGTATCACTTTATATTTTTTTGCCAATTTGCCCAGCCATGCCAAGTCTATGACATCTAAGGCAGGATTTGAAGGCGTTTCTACAAAAATCATTTTTGTATTGGCTTTGATAGCACTTTCCCACTTTTCAGGCTCAGCAATGTCCACGTAGGTGTGTGTAATGCCCCATTTTGGTAAAATCATGGTCAAAATTTGGTGCGTAGAGCCAAAAACAGAACGTGAAGCCACTATGTGGTCACCGCTTTGCAAGAAAGCGGCCATACTTACAAACATAGCTGCCATGCCCGAAGCAGTCGCAATACCATCTTCTGTGCCTTCCAAATGGCATAATTTCTCAATGAGTTCGGTATTGTTGGGATTGGAGAAGCGTGTATAAATATTCCCTGCTACCTCATCTGCAAACAATGCCCTGCCCTGCTCGGCATCCTCAAAGGTAAAACTTGACGTAAGATATAAAGGGACAGAGTGTTCTCTGAAATCTGTTTGTTCCGCTTGGATACGGATAGCATTTGTCTCAAAATTATCGTAAAGCATATTTGTGAGTTTAATTATTCGCAAAATTAAGAATTTTTATGGTTTTTTTTGGAAAATAATTTTTTTTGCTTTACTTGCAGCGTTTTTGCAGAATATTTCATTAAAACCATATATAATGGCACGGATAAGATACTACTATGACACAGAAACCTGCAAATTTGAACCTGTTAAGACCTCTACGACTGACATTGTACTCAACCTTGTTGGGTTTTTAGTCTTTTCTTTGATTATTTCTATAGGTTTGGTTTCTGTATATATAAATTACTTCCCCTCTGAGCAAGCGGCTGATTTAGCCAAAGAAAATCAGCAACTTCTCCTTAAATACAAGGTGCTTAATAGCGAATTTGCCGCAACTTCTCAAATGTTGGACGCACTTCAGGATAGAGATGATAATGTTTATCGGGTAGTTTTTGAGGCAGAACCCATCCCAATGGAAATCAGAAATGCAGGTACAGGTGGTGCAGAAAAATATAGAGATTTGTTAGACGAAAGACTCAAGCGTGAAGATGTGATTATTGGTGCTTTTCAGCGATTGGATAAGTTGAAAAAACAAATGTATATCCAAACAAAGTCTTATGATGAGCTTTTTAAGCAAGCAAAAGAAAAAGCCCAAATGCTCGCCTCTATTCCCGCTATTCAGCCCATTTCCAACAAAAATCTTACTCAATTTGCATCTGGTTTCGGCATGAGAATGCATCCAATCTATAAGGTAATGAAAATGCACACAGGTTGCGACTTTTCTGCCCCTAACGGCTCGCCCGTATATGCTACAGGCAATGGTGTAGTTATCTCATCAGAAGCAATGTCGGGCTATGGCAACCAAGTAGAAATAGACCACGGCTACGGCTACATTACTAAGTACGCACACCTTTCTGCCTTTAGTGTTCGCAAAGGGCAAAGAGTAAAAAGAGGACAAAAAATAGGTGCTGTAGGTAGCACGGGTGTTTCTGTATCTCCGCACTTGCATTACGAAATTATCTATAATGGCAACAAAATAGACCCTGTAAATTATTTCTTTAATGACCTAAGCCCAGCCCAATACGAAAAACTGTTGGAGATTGCCAAACAAGAACGTCAATCTATGGGAGGTGAATAAATTTTAAGCAGATAACAATTTACATAATCTGAAAATATTACATATTACCAAGCAACATAAAGGTTTTGTTATGTTGCTTTTTTTATTACTTACGAGTCCGCTTTCTGCCCAGACATATCCCGTCTATTGGGCTTCGAAAATTCTTGACGTTTCTTCAGAACTTATATCTAACCCTACTTCTGCCTATCAATATCGAGCCAATCAAGTGTTAGGAAAACCTAATAAACTACCTGACATAGGAAGAAGTCCTTGTGCTTGGTTGCCCGCAAATGAGGATACAAGAAATGATGAATGGATAAAAGTAGGCTATGATACGCCTATTCAGATACGACAAGTAGCTATAGCCGAAAATTGTAATGCTGGTACTATTTCTCATGTGTATCTGTACGATGAGCAGGATAATGAGTACCTGATTTACAAAAACTTAGACACAAAGCCTACGGAGCCAAGCGGGAGAATGTTGCAAGTCTTTACAGAGCTAACACCCTACAAAGTGAATGCTGTAAAAGTTGTATTGAGTATCTGTGATGTAAAAGGCTGGAATCAAATAGATGCGATTGGCATTTCTCCTTCCCAACAACCTATCGAAGCCAAAATAAATACAGTGCAAAACTCCTATCAAAAAAATATTGAAAAGTTAGCCGCAAGCATTAATTCGCCCTTTGACGAGATAATGCCTGTCATTGCACCTGATGGTCGTTTGTTATTTATTGACCGAAAAAACCATGTCAATAATATCGGCGGCGGCACAAATGATGACATTTGGTACGCTACTCTACAGACAGATGGGCAATGGTCTGATGCAAAACATTTGCCAGCCCCACTCAATAACAATAGCCATAATTACGTATGCACCGTAACGCCTGATGGAAACACTTTACTCCTCGCCAATAAGTATGTCAAAGAGGGAAAATCGATAGGAGGCGTTTCTATGAGCGACAGAATCAATAGCTTAGATGAATGGACTTTCCCTGAAGAGGTCAAAATAGACAACTATTATAACTTAAATCAATACGCAGAATTTTTTTTGGCAAACAATAAGAAATCTCTTTTACTTGCCATTGAGCGTAGAGATAGCTACGGAGAAAGGGATTTGTATGTGAGTTTTGCCAAACTTGATAGCACTTGGTCTGAGCCGCAAAGCTTGGGAAACGCCATTAATACAGCAGGGATAGAACTTACACCTTTTTTGGCAGCAGATAACCGAACGCTTTATTTTTCTTCGACTGGATTTAGCGGCTATGGCGAAACAGATATATTCATGAGCCGCCGCTTAGATGATACATGGGCGAAATGGACAGAGCCAGTAAATATTGGAAGTTTTCTAAACTCAAAAGACTGGGACGCATCTTGTACCATTGATGCCAAAGGCGAATATGTCTATTTCGTTTCTTACTACAACTCCAATAACGGAAGTGCGGATATTTTCAGAGCAAAGCTCCCTACCGAGCTAAGACCTGCACCTGTGGTACTTATCTCTGGCAAAGTGCTTAACAGCAAGACAAAAGAGCCAATCAGTGCAGAAATTATTTATGAAGTATTGGAAACTGCCAGCCAAGTAGGGCTTGCAAAGGCAAATCCTACTACTGGAGAGTATAAAATAATTTTGCCCGCAAAAGATGCGTACGGCTTTTGGGCAAAGGCAAAAGGGTACTTTCCAGTAAGTCAAAATATAGATTTGACAGGTGTGAATGAATACCAAGAACGCACCCAAGACTTATTGCTGACACCCATCGAGGCTGGGCAGTCCATCAGCCTAAACAATATTTTTTTCGAGCAGGGAACAGAAATCCTGTTGCAGCAATCCTATTCAGAGTTGGAGAGAGTCCTCACTATTTTGCACGATAATCCTCAAATTCGCATCCAACTGGAGGGACATACAGACATCGACGGAGTTCCCGAACTAAACATGAAGTTGTCTTATGCTCGTGTCAATTTTATTAAACAGTTTTTTGTCAATAAGGGAATCATGCCAGAAAGAATAAATATGCAAACCTTCGGAGATATGCAACCCGTTACACGCCAAAGAGATGAGAAAAGCAAAAAAGCCAATAGGAGAGTAGAATTACGGATTATAGACTGAAATAAAA
>Ga0163144_10012858_pt1 | contig 17522 bp, 10 predicted proteins | sample OliLak19BULKMAT1_FD_123175 | JGI IMG/M metagenome (GOLD analysis project Ga0163144, IMG submission 123175) | Freshwater microbial mat bacterial communities from Lake Vanda, McMurdo Dry Valleys, Antarctica - Oligotrophic Lake LV.19.BULKMAT1 | ecosystem: Environmental > Aquatic > Freshwater >...
CAACGCAATAATGTAATCTTCATCGAGGTGTTGCGCCTCTTTATCGCCCGCATCGCGCTGCTTCATCTGATCTTCAAAACGCGACCGCTGATCCATCGGATCACTCAACTCGCTAAAGGCATTGGCGAGTTCCCAGCCGTTGACGTAGCTTTCGAAGCGTTCGGCGAGGCGAGGGTTATCCCGATGCACTTTTGCCAAGGGGGAAATATCGCGGGGCAGATCAATGACATGCGTGGGTTGTATGAGGTGTTTCTCCACTTTATCTCCGAAGACGGCTTCCACGACTTTGCCCCATGAATCCCATTTCTCGACAAAAATGTTTAACTCTTTTGCTTTTTCGCGAGCTTGCTCGTCATCGAGTTCAAGGAAGTCGATACCCGTGTATTCGTTGACCAAATCACACATGCTTACACGTCGCCATTCTCCTGCGAAGTTAAACGTGTTTTCCCCATACTGTACGTCGAGTGTTCCGTTTACAGCCTGACAACAGCGCTGCACGATGTTCTCGGTAAGCGTCATCATGTCGTTATAATCGGCGTAGGCTTTATAGATTTCAAGCGAGGTGAACTCAGGGTTGTGCTTGGTGGAAATGCCTTCGTTACGGAAGCAGCGGTTAATCTCGTAGACCATATCGGATAAGCCACCGACAATTAAACGTTTCAGGTGAAGTTCTGGCGCGATACGCAGATACATTTTTTGATCGAGGGTGTTGTGATGCGTCACAAAGGGTTCCGCACTGGCGCCGCCAGGAATCGCGTGAAGCATGGGCGTTTCAACTTCAAGACCGTCCATTTCAGCGAGATAAGCACGCATCGCCATCACAATTTTGGAGCGTTTGCGGAGTGTGTCGCGGCTAGTTTCATTCATGATGAGGTCAAGGTAGCGTTGACGGTAGCGCGTTTCGACATCGCTCAAGCCGTGGTACTTCTCTGGCAGTTGGAGCAATCCTTTGCCGAGCATCTCAAGGGATTTAACACGCACCGAGAGTTCTCCGCGAGGCGTGCGGCGAATCGTGCCTTCAAGGCCGATGATGTCGCCAATATCCACGAGAGGCAACAAGTTGCGGTAGTCCTCTGACAGGCTTTCTTTGTGGCAAAACCCCTGAAGCTTCCCTGAACTATCCATAACATCCAAGAACATGCCGTTGTTGCGCATGGCCATGATGCGCCCTGCAATACGAACGATATCTTCGGTTTCCACACCCGATTCAAGATCGGCGTATTTAGATTGAATCTCCGCGTTCATCGCGCTGCGCTCGAACTTGTAGGGATAGGGATTCAGTCCCTGCTCAATAAATTTATCGCGCTTTTCAATACGGTTCTGGGTGATGTAATTAACGTCTTGTTCGGTAGTGGTCATTTGGGGTGGCCTTTATAATGGAGTCATTTCCTCTATTGTCTCTAAAGTGAAAAGAGGCGTCAACTGCCACACACAATCGTATCGGTGGCACAACATTGAACGTAACAGGGTTTAGTGCGTATAGGACTATAGGAATGGTCTATCCTCTCGGACGGGGATAGGCGCATAGATTCCACAGAGACACAGACGCATTAAGAGAACTCAGGCACGATTATGAATAGCATCGATAAAACATATAATAGCTATCCACGCCCTGAACACTTGGGGATGGGCACAAACCGTGAAGCCTTGACGCAGAACAGTTCGGTATTTGCGGCGCCGATTCATCCGATGAATTCACCGTTTGCACAACCACGTTCCGCAGGCACTGGCGCGCCCGCGTTAAGCCCTGAAGAAGTGGCCGTTCTGGCTGCGATCCAAAACGATCCTCAAGCTGCCGCAAGCCTCTTTGGGGCGCAAGCCACGCCTCAGTTTTCTCAACCTGTTGCTAAATCTTCACCGCAAAAACAACTTTCCCCCGAAATCATGCAGGAACTTTATACGTCGATGCCTGCCCCCATGCAAGCCGAATTTGACGCATTACCCCCCGCAGATCAACAAATAGCCATGATGTCTATTTTACAGGAGATGAACGAGAACCCAGCAGGAGCGGGCGTAACCGCGCAAACGTTTACGGGCGATCCGCAAATGGATGCTATCATTTCTCAGATGACACCCTCTGAACAGCAAAAAGTCATGAGCTTGCCTGCGGATCAGATCATGCCGTATGTCGCTCAAGCAATGCAAGGCGGATCAGCTCAAGGGGCTAAAGAAGTCTTGCCAGGGGTTCGCGAAAATGAATTTGCGTTGACCCCTGATGAAATTTCTCTCCTCACTGCAATGGCGGGCGCAGGCATGGTTACAGGCGGAACGGCCATCCTGAATAAGGAGCAGCACCGTGCGATTGGTGATTCGCCTATTACGGGTGTCTGGGCTGATGAAGACAATCTTGGTGCAGCGGCAGCTACACGATTCAACTGGTTAGGCCGCTGGCAAGATCAAAAGCGTTACATGAACTACGTGCAGGATGGCAAACCGAGCCGCATGATGCTGGCGCAGGGGGCATCGAAGCACGGGCAACTTTACCGTATGCCTACTAAGGCTAAGGCAGCGGATGTTGCCAATACGCCGAACAAAATCAATCCACTTCAGGGTAAAGACTATCAAAAGTTTACAGATGTGACCTTATCGGATGGACGCACCGTCAAGATGGAACAACTCGGCGACTGGGGCAATACTGTAGGTGAAACCGCGCAGCGATCCGCCGCCTCCACAGGAAAAGACGTAGCAAAGAATGCCGCTAAAAATGCGCGTAAATCCGCCGAAACAATCGCATCGACAGCAGGCAAGTCCGCTCAAGAAATTAAAAAGTTAGGAGATGCCGCGGCAGATGCCGCCCGCAAAGCGAACCACGCAAAAGAGTTGTTTAATTACCAGAGCTTCCGTGTTCATGAACTCGCCGATGGTAGTTTCGCCCCTGGTCAAGTCACCTATAAGGCAGCGCGTGGTAAATCAGGATTTATGCTACCGAACGTCAATCCGTTACGCCGTCGGATAAATGGCAACAGCGGATTTAACGTATTGTATGACCAGCAGCAAGCCATTAAGACTCAGAATCCTCATGGGCAATCAGGCCCTGTTTTTGAAGCAGGTTACAAACATGGACGCGCCCTCGAAGAATTGCAGAACATTAAACAGGGCAACTTAACGGGTGAAGCTTTAAGCAAGGCTAAGACAGCGCAGGTCGGTAAAGCAGCGGCAACCGCTCGTGAACTGGCGGCTATTACCTTTGAGCAGACGGCCAGTGAGTATGAACACATCAAGCGCGTGGGTACGCAGTATGCAGATGAACTTGCCAAACTTCAGAAAAAAGGTGCTCCTACAAACGGATTACTCGCTGGGCGTCAAACGAAGCGCATCAATGCCCTTAAAGAGATGATTAGCCGCAATACAAAGCATCTGGATGCGCAGAAAAAAATACTCGCACAAGCGCAGGCCAAGCATTTACGCATGAATAATAATGCCTTCACCACAACCTTTGATAATGTTGAAACACCCACTAAAGCAACAAACGACGTAGCGGACATTGCAGAAAAAACACCAAGCAAGCTCAATAGTGCGGGTAAGGCAACAGGCAATTCCACGGCAGCCAATGTTGCAACATCTGCGCAGAAAGAGGCGTTACGAAAATCAGCGAAAGATATTCTGGAAGCAAAGGGCAACTGGTTCACCCGACTCTTTGGTGAAAAGAATGCGACGAAGTGGGAAACCAACGGCAGAATCGAAACGCTGAGCAACAAGCATGGCATTCCGAAAGAACTCGTTCAAGAAATGGTTAAAAACGTCAAAGAGAGCGGTAGAAATGTCAATGAAATGGCTACAGATTTGACAAAGGCTCTTTCTGACACCGCCAGCAAGATGCAAGTCGCCGCCCAAGCCAGCAAGCAAATGCTCGGCGTCTTCGATGATATTGGCAAAAAACTCAAGATAACTGATACAGAGCTTGATGCGATTCTAAAAGCAAGTAAAGGCAATGAAGACGCCATTGCAACAGCTTTGGCCGAGCGAGCTAGAGCAAAAGGCGTCACAACTGTGGGTGCTCAGAACGTTGATGACGTCGCCAAGAAAATGGCCAGCACCATGACCAAGCACGCCGATGACATCGGTGAAGGCTTGGCCAAGCAAATGGGTAAAGTTTCAAACCAGCTTGATGAAGCTGCTAAAGTCGGCGCTACGGCAGGCATGTCTCGCTCGGCAGGCGGCTGGATGGGTAAGTTATTTAAAGTACTTGGTCCTCTTGGGATTGTACTTGAAGGCTTGCTATTCGCGCAGAATATGAATGACGGCAACCATCGTAAAGCATGGAGTGATTTAACAACTTCTTTAGGCGCGGGTCTATTAGCAACGGGGACGGTTCTCTTGGTAGGAGGTGCTGCAACTCTGGCATCTATTCCAGGAGCCATCGCGGTAATGCTATTAGCGGTTGTTTATGCAGCAGGTGGCGGAAAATATGTTGATAAAGCGATTAAATGGGGCAACCGCAAAATGCATGAGAACTTCGGATGGCAAATTGTAAACAATAAGGATGATCGTGAAGATGCCAAGGCCTCAGAAGATTTAGCGAAGATTCAGGACTTTGCCCAAAAAGCACAAGTCGCTACAAGCGGGGGGGGCAAAGGGGCGCAGCCACAACCGTTTACGAATCAGGGAATGATGCCTGCCTAAACCTTATACCCATTATATTAAGCAAGGGCGTATCGCGTCTTCGTTGTTGCCGACTCTTTTTGTTCAAACATGTATTATGTATACACTTATTTCACAAAAAGAGCCGTCGCCTAAAATCCATCCATCCGCCATTACGTCCTAGAAACGGTATAAGGTAACTAGACAGTACTACAATTTGCACTAGCCGACTGGTCAACTATGTGATAGTCTGGGTGTATTCAATCGTTTGGGATAAACCTCGCGTGACCAGCACCCCCCTTAATGAAACCCATGAACAGCTCCTGAAGGTTGGCTGGGATGTTGTCATGGAAAAAGGGTTTCACCATGCCAGCATTAACGATATTACCTCAGCGGCGGGTGTGCCCAAAGGCTCCTTCTATTACTACTTTAAAAGTAAGGAAGATTTCGGCCTTGCCTTGATTCAATATTACAGCTGCGATTATCTTGAAAATCTGGAACGTGTTCGCGACATGTCAGATCTATCTGGATACGAAAAACTCCTTCGTTTGTTTAGAACAGACATGGATGACTTGGCCAAAAAAGAATACAAGGGCGGGTGCATCGTTGAAAAAATTGGGCACGAACTGGCAGGGCAGGTTGAATCCTTCCGTTTATCTGTTCAGGAAATTCACACACGCTGGCTGAACTCACTTATTGCTCTTTTTGAAGAAGGCCAAGAAGATGGCAGCATCACGAAAGATGTTTCTGCCCACGACTTGGTTCAATTTACGCGGTACTGTATTGAAGGAGCAATGGCGAAAGCCAAAATTGAAAAAACGCAAGCTCCCTTCATCCTTTTAGAAACCCTTTGCTTTGAACGTTTGATTAAAGCAGCCCACTAACCCCTGTTGAGACCCCATTCCCTATGCGAATCCCTTTTAAGTCCCTTCAATACTTCACTGCTCTCTGCTTGTTAGCAACACTCGCCATTGCGATTCCCACAAGCCAAGCGGGGTGGTGGAAAAGTAATAATCCTTGGCGCGTGCGGGATGCGCAAGCAGAATCCTCCATACAGTTTGCGCCGTTAAGTAGTGAAGCAGAAGCCGCCCATTGGAAGGCACTGAATGTCTCGGTGGAACCCGAACTCCGTGCAGTTGCCGAAACAGAACGTGAACTGGGGGAGGTTCGCTGGAACACCCTAGAATTACGGCAGCTTATTCAAACCGCGATAGCGCAAAACCCGACGATTATGCAAGCCACTGAACGTATTGCACAGGCAAAGTCTTTACAGAAAAATGCACGATCCAAGCTCTTTCCTCAGGTATCTCTTCAGCCGTCGTATTCTCGTATCAAGCTTTCAAATAACCAGTTTTTGTTTGGGCAAAACTTCAACGTTCCCGCATTCAACAACTTCAATTTTCCGATGGTGGCCAGTTATGAACTGGATGTATTTGGCACCGCTCGGGATGGCATCACTGTGGCGAAATCCATTGTGGAATCGCAGGGGCTGCAACTCGATGCCCTGAAAGAGCAGCTCATCGCGGAAGTTACAAGTTCGTATCTGAACGCGCTCAACACCAAAGAAGTGGTTCGCTTACAAACCGAACGGCTTGGTTTCTTAAATGCGGATGCCAGTCGTCAACGCGCATGGGTGAACGTCGGGGTGGCGGATCAACAAAGCCTTGCCGAAAAAATGAAAGACGTCCACCTCGCTGAACAACAGCTCCACCTCTCGCAACAAATGCTGGAAATACATATAAATAGCTTACACGTTCTACAGGGGGAAGCCCCCAGCATGGCTGGTCCCATCGTTTTAACAGGCGATATTCGAGAAATTACCCCCAGCGTTCAGCTCAATGCAGGCGTTCCCTCAACCTTGATTGAATCGCGCCCTGATCTCTTAGCGGCTCAAAAAGCACTGGAACAGCAGGAAATTCGCTACAGCATCGCTAAGCGGTTGATGTTACCTAGATTTCAAATCCAAGCCACTGCGGGGTTTCTCTCTACTCAGGCAGGCAAGTGGTTTAGCTGGGATAGTCTGGCGTACAATCTGATGGGAGGACTCGTTCAGCCCCTCTTCACAGGCGGGCAAATCAAATCAGAAATCGCCTTTCAGCAAAGCGAAACAGGCATTATTCTTCAGCAGTATCATGCCAGCATTGTGAGTGCTTTTAACGATGTCGAAACCGCCCTCATTTCAATCAATACAGGGCGTGATGAAATCAAAGACATTCAGGCGGCGTATGACCAGCTCCAGCTTAAAAAATCCAAAGAGCAGGTGAAGGTTCAAACAGGGGTCTTGCATCCCATGGATATTGTGCCGTTGTTGCTTGATATGAACACCCTTGAACGCGCCATTGCCCAAAACAGAACGCAGCAACTGATAAATGAAGTATCGCTTCTCAAAGCCCTCGGCAAAGGCCGAAACCTGCTTTAGCGGGTTGATTTCCCCCTACACGGCATAGCCCTCCCATTAAGGGAGAGGGAGTCAAAACGTAAATCATTTCCCCCCAATCATAGAGACCTCTCACATGTCCACATCCCCTCTTTCTCTTAATCAAACACGCGACGCAAAACGAAAGCGAAACAAACTCGTTCTGATTCTCATTGCCGTGCTTGCTATTTTCTCCATCGGCATCTGGAGTGTCGTAAAGTTTAAAAATGGCGGTGAAGCGGGCATGGCCATGAGCGCCATGGAAAAAGGGGGAAAGCCTCAGGGAGTTCCTATTGCGTTAGCAGCTTTAACTTCTAAACCTATTACCGTGGATCATGTGTTTATGGCCACTGTGGATAATCGTATGGCAATTGATTTAAAACCGCGTGTCCAGGGGTATGTCAGCCAGATTCTTGTATCGCCTGGGCAGTATGTTCAGCAGGGGCAACTTCTGATGACGCTGGATGCCAAACGGCAGGATTCTCTTTTAAAAGGGCTTAAGGCCAGCAAAGGCTCTGCGGTTTCTGCTTGGGAAAGTGCTAAATCCCAGATTGCGTCATTGAATCAACAGGTGAGCGCAGCGAAAGCCCAACTCGATTACGCACAGGACCAGTACAATCGCTATGTTATTTTAAAAAAGAAAAGTGCTGTGAGTGCCCAGCAGTTCGATGAAATCGAAACTGCCTTTAAAAAAGCGCAGGCCGATTATGCATCCGCTGTTGCTTCGGTAAAAACTCAACAAAGCAAGGTCAACGAAGCGCAATCACTCATTGCCGAAAGCAACGCGGACATTCAGAGCCAGCAGGAAGACATTAACTACTTCCAGATTCGCGCGCCGTTTAGCGGCAGCGTGGGAGACATCCCCACAAAGGTCGGCGATTACGTCATTAACTCGGATATTCTCACCACGGTGACGCAAGGCGGAGGCGAAGTGGATGCCGTGTTTGAAGCGCCTGTCGAAGTGCTTGATTACCTCAGTGCGGGCAGTGATGTGTATGCAACCACCGAAGCAGGCCAGCAATCGTATACAGGCAGTGTTCGCTTTATTGAAGATCAGGTGAGTGAGAATGCCCAGACGGTGATTATCCGTACAAAACTCGCCCCAACTGCTAACGCCAACTATGCGTTGCGTAACGGCCAGAAAATTCGCTTACATCTTCAGGAACAGCGCGGCACCCAGATGGTAATCCCTGTTGAAGCGGTGGTTCGCTTTAGTGGAAAAGCCTTTGTTTACACGACAAAAGTAGACACCGAAAAAGGCGGAATGACGGTAGCAAGCATGATCCCTGTAACCCTTGGGCCGATTGAAGGGAATGATTACAGCGTCACAGATATTCCTTTGAAGTTGGGTGCGCCTATTATTGTGGGTGGCATTCAAAAACTTCAGGATGGTGTGCCTGTGATGGATAAAGCAAAAATGCAACAACAACAAACACCCACTCCGAAGATTAAGAAAGCCCCACCGCTTTCCAAGGAGAAAGAGTAATGTCCTCTCCTGAAATCATCTTAATTGGTGGATGTAACGGTGCGGGCAAAACAACGCTCGCGTTTGAACTTCTCGGAAAAGGGTTGGGTGTTTATGAATTCGTCAACGCAGATGAAATCGCCAGAGGGTTAAACCCCCTGAACCCAGCATCCCAAAATGCACACGCGTCACGTTTGATGATTGAGCGCGTCAATACCCTGATAAAATCTAAAAAATCCTTCGCCATGGAAGGAACCTTGGCAGGATTGTGGCAACATAAGATTTTAACCCATTGTAAAGCGCAGGGATACACCACCCGACTAGTTTATGTGTGGCTCCCTTCAATCAGGATTGCACAGGCTCGTGTGACTAATCGAGTCCAACAAGGGGGGCATGACATTCCAAAAGATGTCATCGCACGCCGTTATAAAAGAGGATTAGCTAATTTGCATACACATTATTTGCCATTAGCAGACCATGCCATGGTTCTCAATGGGAATGCGATAAATGTCAGTGATCGTTTAATTGCTCAGAAATATAATGACACACTTACGGTATTAGATCCTGAAAAATGGAGTGCCCTATGCCTTTACCAATAGATAAAAACGTATCCTCGGCTCACAATACTAGTTTAGTTGACGGGTTAAATCTTGTCTCTAACAACATCACACGCGCCATTATTTTAAAGGCTCGGCACACCAACACTCCCATCATTTTTACAGATGAACATGGCACACTCTTATATATAGACCCTAATACGGTGGACCTCCCTGATGCTTAGCGAATTTTTTATTAAACGGCCCATCTTTGCGCTGGTCTCTGCCATCGTGATTACCCTGCTTGGGCTGGTGTCTATTCCCACACTTCCTGTCACGCAATACCCCCCGATTGCCCCGCCGCAAGTCGTGGTCACGGCGCAGTACCCTGGGGCAAACTCGGAAGTGGTGGAATCCAGCATTACCACACCGCTTGAACAATCCATTAACGGTGTGGAGCGCATGATCTACATGTCGTCCAACTCCACCGCAGACGGCACCAGTACGATTAGTATTACCTTCGAGCAAGGCACTGATCTTGAAGACGCCGTCGTCAACGTACAAAACCGCATTAGCCAAGCTCAAGGACGCCTCCCCGCCGAAGTAAAAGCCACTGGGGTTCAGGTTCAAAAGCTCAGCAACCAGATCATCTTGGGGTCTGGTTTTTTCAGTAAGGATGGCAGCCTCACCACACAGTTCATCAGCAACTACGTGGATCGTTACGTCACGGATCAAATCAAGCGAATTGATGGCGTGGGGAACGTCAATATGTTTGGCGAGCGTAAGTACGCCATGCGCATCTGGATTGACCCTGTAAAAGTAGCCAGTCGTGGCTTAAGCGTCATGGATGTTACCAACGCGATTCGCTCGCAAAACGTGGATGTCGCGGCAGGCGCGGTGGGGATGCCCCCTGTTCCCACTGAGCAAAATTACCAGCTCAACCTGCTGGTGCAAGGCAAGCTCTCAGACGAAGCAGAGTTCGGGCAGATTGTCGTTAAAAAAGGCGCGAATGGCGGTGTGGTTCATTTAGAAGACATCGCGCGTATTGAACTTGGGGCGGAAGATTATTCCAAAGGGGTCTGGTGGAAGCGTCGCCCAGCAGTTGGCTTTGCCGTCAACCAGTTGCCCGATGCAAACGCACTGGCGACAGCGAAGGCCGTTCGGGCACGCTTAGAAGAACTCAAGGAAACGTTTCCCCCAGGTTTAGATTATGAAGTGGCCTTTGATGCAACCACCTTCGTCGATGAATCCATTAAAGAAGTGGTTACTACCCTAATTGCTGCAATTGTTCTGGTGGTTCTCTCCATCTGGATTTTCCTGTATAGCTGGAGATCCACCCTCATTCCCGCTATTACCATTCCTGTTTCCTTAGTGGGTAGTTTTGTCCTGATTAAGCTGTTCGGCTTTTCGATTAACAACCTCACGCTTTTTGGGATCACGCTCGCCACAGGATTAGTTGTGGATGATGCGATTATCGTTGTGGAGAACATCGCGCGACTGATTAAAGAAGAAGGCTTAAGCCCGCTTGAAGCCTCTATCAAAGGGATGAAAGAAGTCTTCGGTGCCGTTATTGCGACATCATTGGTTTTGATTGCCGTCTTTGTGCCTGTGGCTCTATTTCCAGGAACGACAGGGAAAATGTACGAGCAATTCGCCATGACGATTGCCTTCACTATTATTATCTCTACCTTTAACGCATTAACACTGTCCCCTGCGTTGTCTGCGCTTTTATTAAAAAAACAGGACGATACCAAAAAGCCGTTTGTTCTCTTTCGCTGGATGGACCGCTTTATTACGTGGCTATCCAACGGATACCGTAGCTTCCTAAAATTCAGCATGACCATAAGGCCGCTTATTATTATCGGCTTTGTCCTACTGCTGGGCACAACATGGTGGATGTTTAGCATCACCCCCAAAGGCTTTGTTCCCACAGAAGATCAGGGGTACTTTATTATTGCGGCGCAAGCCCCCGAAGGGACATCACAGGATTACATGCTCAATGTCATCAAAGGCATCGAGAATATTATGCTGGCACAAGAAGAAGTCCGAGGCGTGTTTGCCATTAACGGTTACAGCTTTTTAGGATCGGCTCCCAACCGTGCCATGATGTTTGTCCCATTAAACCCCATTGCGGAACGGAAAGATATAAAGCACAGTGCAGCAACCGTCATTAACCGAGTACGCCCGCAGTTGATGGGCATGACGGAAGCCATTGTCGTTCCGTTTGACCCTCCTGCCGTGAGGGGCATTGGCTCTTTAGGCGGGTTCAGCTTTAAACTTCAGGATAAAAGCGGCACACACACTCTCGCAGAACTTGAAGCTGAACAGTGGAAACTGGTGGGTGCAGCCAATGCAAGTGGGGTTATTCAAGGCGCTTTCTCCGCCTTTACATCGTCAACGCCTCAGCTCGAAGTCAAGGTGGATCGTGAACAAGCCATCGCACTGGACGTTCCTTTAGACGAGATTTTCTCCACTATGCAGGTTCTGATGGGGTCTCTGTACATTAACGATTTCAACTTTAACGGTCGCGTATACCGTGTCATGGCGCAGGCCGATACCCCGTATCGCAATACGCCGCAAGTGCTTGAAAGTCTTTATGTGAAAAGTACCACTGGGAATATTATTCCGTTAAGTACGTTCATCACCGTAAAAGAAAAAACAGGCGCACAGGTTATTAGCCATTACAACATGTTCCGTGCGACTGAAATCAGTGGCTCTAATGCTGATGGTGCATCAAGTGGGCAAGCCCTCACCAAAATGGGAGAACTTGCGGAGAAAATGCTGCCTCAGGGCTATGGCTACGAATGGTCAGGCCTTTCCTATGAACAGGTAAAATCAAGCTCCACTGAAGCGGCACTGTTTGCGCTGGGTATTCTCTTTGTTTACTTGGTACTTGCGGCACAATATGAAAGCTTTATTGACCCACTGATTATTGTTCTTTCGGTGCCTCTCGCTATTCTCGGCGCCTTAATCGCTATGAAATTCCGCGGCTTCCCCAACGATGTCTTTAGTCAGCTAGGGCTTGTGATGCTCATTGGCTTAGCATCCAAGAACAGCATCCTAATTGTGGAATTTGCCAAGCAGCTCAATGAAGAACGGGGCATGACTCTTATTGATGCCGCCATTGAAGCAAGTGTGATTCGTTTGCGCCCGATTTTAATGACGTCGTTAAGCTTTATCTTCGGCGTGTGGCCACTCGTCATTGCCACAGGGGCAGGGGCAGGGGCGCGTCAATCTCTCGGTACCAGCGTGTTTGGCGGGATGCTCCTTTCAACCGTTCTCACCCTTGCAATTGTGCCTGTATTGTTTGTTATTATCAAACAGTTTACGGCTACATTAAAAAACAGACGCTCTAAAAAAGCACTCCCTAATTCAAGGCCTTAGATGATCCTTTGAATATGTGTGCTAAAAATAGACAAACCCCTAGCAGCTCCTTTATAATAAAGGAGCTGCTTTCTCTTTCTCTCTTATACCATTTATAAGAAGTAAGGGCGGATGGATGGATTTTAGGCGACGACTCTTTTTGTGAAATAAGTGTATACATAATACATGTTTAAACAAAAAGAGGCGGCAACAACGAAGACGCGATACGCCCTTGCTTAATATAATGGGTATTAGCTATATACCGTTTCTAGGACTCTTAATCTATGTCGCTGAATTTAAAACAACATGCGCTTCAGGCCGTGAGTAGTTCTCTTGCCCCGAGAATAGAGACCTTCACCGAACAAGGCTATGCTCCACGAGACCTAGCCTCCCTGCTCTGGGCACAAATACCGAAAATGGGTATTAAGCGTGCCTCTCAAATTCTTAAAGGGTTTCATGGAGATGATTTGTGGCACTTGTTCTGGGTGCCTCCTCAATGGGCTAAAATGCACTTTAGCGAAAGTTTTCACCACTTTCCCAAAACCCTGCTCACGGCGTGGGAAGAGCGGCAAGCCTATTTTAAAGACCATCTTGATGCACTTGTTCAGAAGTACAAAAACGCCGATGTGGGCTGGATCAACATTGGTGATGACGCCTATCCACAGTTGTTAAAAGAAATTCACGATGCGCCTGCACACCTATTTTATCGCGGAAACCTCGACCTGCTTACATCGGGTACGCGCTTTGTCTCTGTTGTGGGAACACGGCAAGCCTCAACGTATGGTTTAGACCATACAGCCTCTTTTATTGCAGGCTTGCAAGGCCATGATGTCTGTATTGTTAGTGGAATGGCAATGGGCATCGATTCAGCGGCGCATCAAGCCGCACTGAATGCGGGTCTTCCAACAATCGCTGTGCTGGCAGGGGGCTTGGATCATGTTTACCCTTCAAGCAATGAAAAAATGGCGAAGGGTATTATTGAATCTGGCGGGCTTCTTTTATCAGAAATGCCCTTAGGTGTTCCGCCTGTGCCGAAGCTGTTCCCCCGACGTAACCGCATCATCGTAGGGTTGAGTCCGTTACTGTGGATCGTTGAAGCCGATTTGCGAAGCGGTAGCATGGTTTCCGCACGGATTGCCCTTGAAGAAAATCGAGATATTGTCGTGTTGCCCATGCACATCGGAAGTTTAGGGTCTCAAGGCCCATTAAAGCTTTTGCGAGAAGGCGCGAGTCCCATGACAGAACCCTGCCATTTACTTGATAGTCTGGGCATTATTGATATTCCAATGTCTACCAGCATGGATGCAACGGAAACACCTGAAAGCGTTAGTCCCCCTCAGAACTTGAAAATAAGGCAAGACATTCCAACGCCTCATAAAACACCTCATAAAGAAATCAAAAGCATCCAAGCATTTTCAACACCACCCCCTCTTTCAAAGGACGTATCCCCTGAAGTCGTCGTCGAAGTGGAACATCCTGTGGTATTAGCGCTGGTTAAGCATCAAACGAAGAGTCTAAGCGTGGATACACTAGCCTCTCAACTCAATATCACACACTGGGATTTATTTGCAGATTTAAGCGTCCTCGAAATTGAGGGGAAAATCAAACGCCAAGCAGGGAATATTATTGAACTTGTGGCATCGTGATAAACGGTAAAGGAGTGTCTACAAACTGTTTGACAGACGGCCTGTTTTCGCTACTATAGAGACATACATTCGCAGGTTATGGCGGCTGTCGCCAAGTGGTTAAGGCCCCTGGTTGTGGTCCAGGTACGCGGGGGTTCGACTCCCCTCAGTCGCCCATTTTCTTATTGAGTCCCCTTTTAATTCCCCCACTGGAGACTCCGCGTGACGCTCGATTTTTTTAAGAATCCGATCAAGAGCCTTAAACGAACGCTAAAATTATTTTCGCCTGATATTAAGCAGACGAAAAAAAAGAAAAAACCCGATGCAAATCGTCCTATTCTTTTAGTGTCTAATTTTGCAACATGGAAGCGTCCCTTTTTTGAAGAAGAATTAGACGACTACCAATTCAAATACCTCAGTATTAATAAGCATGTCGATGATTTTGATATTGATTGGGATAATCAGCCACCAGAATTGGTTTTGATTTGGGGTATGCGAGAAACTGAGGGGTTAAGTAAACGTGCAGACGATTATATTGTTCCTGTAATGCGCATTGAGGACGGGTTCGTTCGCTCATCAGGCTTGGGGTCTCAACATGTGCCGAGCATGTCGTTTTGCTTGGATGGTAAAGGCTTGTACTTCAATGCAAAGCAGCCTTCAGACCTCGAAGATATGCTTAATACCTACGATTTTGAAGAAGATAAGGATCTCTTGCCTAAAGCTAAAGTATGTCTAGATCTTTTACTGAAAAATAAAATCACTAAATACAATCTTCCTCAAACCAATCGCGCAGAAGAGATATACGGCCTAAAAACAAAAGAGCGTATCCTGTGTATTGGTCAGGTTGAAGATGATGCCTCTATCCTGGATGGCTGCGCTAACCCAATTACGAACAATCAGCTTGTCATCCAAGCAGCTATGGATCATCCAACGGCTCAACTTATTTACAAAGTGCATCCTGACGTTCTCGAAAAAAAACGCAAAAACCTCTCCGACCCGTGCGATGTGGCTCACCTTTGTACAATCATTAATGAACAAATGAGTCTTGATGACGCGTTGACTAGTGTGGATAAAGTATATACGATTACATCATTAGCAGGGTTTGAAGCTCGGTTGCGAGGGGTTCCTGTTGTTACCTTGGGTATGCCCTTTTATGCAGGCTGGGGTATTACAGAAGACCGTGCCACTTGTTCACGGCGTGTAGCCAAGCGGTCGTTACTCGAAGTGTTTTGTGCTGCATATATACTTTATCCTCACTACATTCACCCTGAAAACAATACTCGGATTGATCTGGAAACGGCAATAAACTTTATTGCAGGCGATTTAAACGTTTAGTTACCTCCGCTTATTTGCGATACATTCATGCTTTCGCTAAAATAACAGAAATCCCTAGGTTTAGCTGGAATGCCAATATGAACGCCTTATTTGCACCCCCTCTTTCACAGAATCGAAAAGCGCAATTGCTAAGTGAAATCAACTCGCTTAAGCAGGAAAAACATGCGATTATTTTGGCGCACCTTTACGAGCGTCTCGAAGTCCAGGATGTCGCAGATTACCAAGGTGATTCCTTAGGCCTAAGCAAGCTAGCAGCGGAAACCGATGCCGAGACCATTCTCTTTTGTGGCGTGCATTTCATGGCCGAAACAGCCAAATTGTTAAGCCCTGAAAAAACGGTGTATCTTGCCAACCCGAATGCAGGCTGCCCGATGGCAGATATGATTACGCGTGAACAACTCATCGAATTAAAGGCGCAATACTCAAGCGTTCCTGTGGTTGCTTACGTAAATACGAGCGCAGCAGTAAAAGCCGAAAGCGATATTTGCTGTACGAGTGCAAACGCGGTCGAAGTAGTGAAATCGCTGAACGCAGACCGCATTTTATTTGTCCCTGATAAGCACTTGGGGGCTTATGTTCAAAGTCAATTGCCCGATGTTGAGGTCATTTGCTGGGATGGATTTTGTCCTGTTCACTTGAGAATTGATCTTAATGATCTGGATGCGTTGATTGGAAAGTATCCTAAAGCAGCAGTGTTGGCGCATCCTGAATGTGATGAACCTGTTAAAGAACGCGCGCATTTTATTGGTTCGACTACAGGCATAATGGCACAGGCTGAACAGTGTGAATTCAACGAATTTATTATCTGCACGGAAGACGGCGTGACTGAACGCCTCATGCACCTGCATCCAACGAAATCGTTTTACACACCGTCTCCTCAACAAGCCTTGTGTCCCAACATGAAAATGACGCGGTTGGAGAATCTCAAAAAAGCATTGTTAGGGCAGGTTCAAGAAATTACGATTGACCCCGAAGTCTTTGAGAAAGCACGCCAATCAATGGATCGTATGCTTGCTGTGCCTGCGGATGCCAACAATGTTTCGGCAGGATCGGCTGCATGTCGCTGCAAAACAACCCCTAAGGGATAATTCATGATGTCCACTAAGTTCAGCCTAGAGTCGCTTGAGCTTTATGAGGGCAATCCCGCATTTTTAGCGCACGTTGATCTTATCCAAGCTGCGATTGCTAGCTGGCAAACGGGAGCCATGGCTCCCGAAACCACGCTTTTTCTAGTGGAAAATGCGTGGCAACGAAAGCAGATTCTGGAACAACTTCGTGAGCAATGGCCGCTCGGCGTTTCGCAATTTCAGGTCTATACGTTTAATGGATTGATAAGGCAGTTGCTCTTGGGGCTATGGCCCCATGCGGAAACCACGCTTCATGAAGCGTTCCCCAAACTTAAAAGCTGGTCGAAAATTACGCCTGAATTGGTGGGGCTGGAAGAGAGCGAACGTCTCTTTATGTTTCTCATTCAACGCGAACGTCAACAAAACCAAGAGGCGTTTAAGGGACTAAAGCTCAGTGATGCCGCTCTTGTTCGTCAAGTCATACGACGCCTGCGATTACGTGCCGAACAACGATTAACACGCGAGGATATGCATCGGTTCGATACCCATCTTCCCGCTGTGGATGACTGGCAAGCGATCCATACGATTGAGCATCACTATGAATCCCTTTGCCTCAAACTGCGAACGCTTGATTTTACGCGACAAGTGGATGTCACGCTAGGGCTACTGACAAAAAATCCCTCATTGCTCCGTAAAACAGATATTAGTTCTAGTCATATTTTATGGCAAAGCGCGGATGAATCAACGCCCGCCTGCCATGAACTCTTAAAATTATTATTGCCGTTTTGTAAGCAGATGACCATTACCCATGATCCCGAAGGAGGCAGTCGTCGCGGGTATCTCAATGCTGATCCTGACGGAGGCAAAGCGTTTATTGAAACGTTAAAGGCCTCTGCGAAAATGTTAAATACGCATTGTTCAGATATAGACGAATCTCCTTTAGGCGAGAGACTATTGGGCGCACTTTTAGGAACACATACCCCCGATAAAAATGAACCTGCAATGACTATTCACCCGCCTCAACGCAGTCACGCGCAAATGCTGGATGCGGTACTCCTTCATATTGAACACACGCTTCTGGTTAAAAAAGAGCATCCTGCAGGGGATATTTGCATCGTGCTGCCTGATGTTTCG
>Ga0163144_10012859_pt1 | contig 17522 bp, 16 predicted proteins | sample OliLak19BULKMAT1_FD_123175 | JGI IMG/M metagenome (GOLD analysis project Ga0163144, IMG submission 123175) | Freshwater microbial mat bacterial communities from Lake Vanda, McMurdo Dry Valleys, Antarctica - Oligotrophic Lake LV.19.BULKMAT1 | ecosystem: Environmental > Aquatic > Freshwater >...
ACGTTTACTCGATAGTCGGTTGAGCTGCTTCCCAGACGGGGCGAAACATAGAAAGTCGATTCAGTGTTCTCTCCAGGCTCTTCGCGTTACGAGCCGCCAATTCCACGTCCCAGGCAGATTGCACAAACTCGCCTAGGCAGGCATTATATCCCGGTCCAATCTGTGCGGTGCTTCCTTTTCGAGGAACTATATCCAAACGAATTTGTTTTCGCCTCGATCCTCCAGCAAGTTGGACGAGCTCTCGTTTCGGATCCGGCAGATCCTCAGGACTCTTCGGTACAGATGCCGGATTCACGCCTAGAAAATTGGCCAGCCCTAATGAATCTGCCAGTTACCAGGCTTCAATCTCCCGCACCGCAACCCGAAATAGAAAATTCTCATGCTTCGGCACTGAAAGCCACTCCTTGATAAGCGCCCCTGGGCAAGCTGCTGAATCCAGGTCGGTAACCAATAGAAACGGCTTCCCTCTCGCCGCCCTGTTCCAACCGCGGATTGTCTTTCGCAGGTACCCGTTTCCTCCCCTGCTAAAGACGGAACCCACCGCGTACGGTTGGCCGCATCGCACCAATATCTTCCGAAGCACGGCCTCACTGAGTGGATCCTCGACTGCTAGGTCTATTGGTATTGGACTCATACCGCCAGATCAAACAAGCTGATCTGTTCTGGCGCTGTCCGCGGCAGAACCGCATCCGCAATACTCAGGTCCTCATCCAGGATAGCTCGAATCTGGGGAATCGATGATGCCAGAAACGCTTTGGTCCCGTTCGCGTCTGGCTGCAGCATCACTACTTCTTCGCCTCCGATGCCCTTCTCTGAAAGCAAATCCCAGCTATGCGTGCTGACAATGAGTTGTCGTCTCTTTCTGCGCCCCAATTTATGAAAGAGGGCAGGTAGTTTGGCCACGATACTTGAATGAAGCGATAGTTCCGGCTCCTCCAAAAGAAGGGGGGCATCACCGTCAAGCAGGGACCAAAACAGACCAATCAACCGGATTGTTCCATCCGAAAACTGGTCTTCCCTCTGTTTACCTGCGTTGGGGCGCCAGTGTTCGTATATCGCTTCCAGATGCGGCACACCAGCGTCGTCTTTCGCGGCTGTCAACGCTCGCAATTGCGGGACCGCATATCGCAACGCGGTTTCTATTTTTTTCAGCCTGGACCCGCGAGTCTTCTCAGGCGTCTTGGCAATCATCTCAAGGAAATTGCGCCCGTACGGATCTTCCGCAGCTCCCGAGCCCTGATAATAATCCGGGTGTTTGAACAGTTGTGGCACCAAGTGGAGGTACCGGATTGATTCGAAAAATCTGGCAAGCGCCCGAAATTGTGCATTTGCGCCAATCTGTTCCAAGTGCGTCTGAGTCTTTCGCAATTCATCCTTTTGGTCTGAGGCATCTGGTCGACTTAGAATCTGTTTCCCATCCTGCCAAACGCGCTCATAACGCACGTATGGCTGTCGATGTCCCCGCACCTCTTGGGTAATGCCGATCGCGTACCGCCAATCCTCACCACCGTCGCTATCGGCAAGTGTCACGTCAATCTCGACGTCAGGATCCTTCCGCGCTGCTAAACATCTGACCTTCGATAGGCCTCCACGAAAGGCCAATGCAGGCTGTAACCCACCCCCAGGCTTTGCTATGTCCCGCAAGAATCTGATTGCATCCAGGAAATTCGATTTTCCTGATGCGTTCGGACCCACCAGGAAGACTCGCTCACCGAGTTCAACTTCCGCCGAGCGAAAATTCCGCCAGTTTTTGAGGACGATTTTGGAAATTCTCATGCTGACCCCCTAATTCCGGGCCTCATGACAAAACGCGCAATCATTCGGCGCCTTTTTCTTCTGGTGGCAATCCATGCACGCCCCCATGTTAGTCGGCACTTCCTTCCGCAGAACTTCCCGTTCGGCCACCGCGCCATGACAATCCGTGCACGTCCCGCCAGCCGAAATATGCGCCTTGTGGGAGAAAAACACAAAACTCGGAATCTGGTAAATTCTTTTCCACGGCACTGGCCGATTTTGCTCGTTGAATCCCGCGAGCTTCTGAATATGCGGTGAATCTGTCTTCACGGACTTGTGGCAACCCATGCATTTCGCCGTCGCGGGAATGCCCATAGCTTCGCCGGGGTCCTTGTTCTCATGGCAGAACGTGCACTGTAACTTCAACGTTCCCACATGATGCTTGTGGCTATAAGGAATCGGCTGCTCCGGCGCCGGTGGAGGTGTCTGGCCCAATCCAATCCACGCCGCAATCGCGGCTCCCAAAATCAGTACCGCCGCCCGCATCAAATTTGCCCCTTCTTCTTCTGTTCGATCAGGTATTCCGACGCCCGCATCGTCAACGCCAAAATCGTCAGCGTTGGATTCTGCACGCCGCCGGAAACAAACGACGAGCCATCGAGCACAAACAGATTCTTGACCTCATGCGCCTGGTTCCAACCGTTCAAAACAGATTTCTTCGGATCCGCGCCCATCCGGCAGGTCCCCACTTCGTGAATGCTTTCGCCCGGCGGCACCATCTCCCAGTGCTTCGCCAGGACTTCAAACCCCGCTCCCTCGCATGCCGCCGCGCCGGTCTCCATACCGTCTTTGGCCATGTTGAATTCGTTCTCCGTATAGGTCTGTTCGATGTGCAGGCAGGGAATGCCCCAGTCATCCTTCAACGCCGGATGGATACTGACCTTGTTTTCATAGCGCGGCAAGGCCTCGCCCATCGTCGTCATGCTGAACGCCGTGCCCTGCAGGTCGTCCATCATTTTCATCATCTCGCCCCCATAAGCCGGTAACAGCTCCGGGCTCGGCGTCCCGCCGCTGCCGAAGTCGAACGCGTAGCCACGAATGAACTTCTTCTCCTTTCCCTTCAAATTGCGAAATCGCGGGATGTATCCCGCGCCGCCCATCAGCGTCCGGTCCCCCTTGCCTCCGCGTGCTTCCGGTACAATCGCCACCACCGAATTTTTCACATAAAACTGGTCGAACAGGTAGTGTCCCAACACGCCGCTCCCGTTCGCCAGCCCGTTCGGAAACATCCGTGACCGCGAATTCAACAACAGCCGTGTGCTTTCCAGCGTTGACGCGCCCAGCATTAGCACTTTCGCCGGCACACTGTATTCCCGCTTGTTCCGCCGGTCCAGGAAATGAACGGTATCGACGCGCCCAGTCGTCGGGTCGACCCTGATTTCCCGCACCACTGCGTTCGGCACGATGGTCAGGTTTCCCGTCGCCAGCGCTTCGGGCAACAACAAGTTCACCGACGAAGCCAACGTCCCCGTCGCCCGCCGTGGCTTCGTCGTCGGTACGCCCAACTTCGCGGCCGCGGCTTTAAACCGTTGAATGCTGGTCGAATCTCGCGACTCGTCGAGCATGATCTTCCCATCGGGCATCTGCGGCCAGCCTTCGTTCCGCCCGCTCACCCGGAAGAGCGGCTCCACCCGGTCGTAGAATGGCGCCAAATCTTCAAGAGAAATCGGCCAGTTCTCGCCGAAACCGTCGTGGTCCTTCCCCTTGAACTCGTAATTGCTCAGCCGCCACGACGCGCGCCCCCACCGCAGCGTCTTCCCCCCCACCATACGGATCCGCACCCAGTAATAGGGATCATTCTCTGGATAACTATACGGATTGGCTTTCTCGTCGATCCACATATTGGCGTCAAACTCCGACGCCTGCGTGATATGCGGAAATCGCCCCGGCTTCCCAAATCCGCGATAAGGAAGATCGTAGACGGCCTTCATGGATCGGTGCCGCTGCATATCCGCCATCGGGCCGGCTTCCAGCATCAGGCACTTCACGCCCGCCTTGCACAGCACATACGCAGCCATTCCGCCCGCCGCGCCCGAGCCAATGATTACAACGTCGTAGTCTTGTCGCATGACTTAATCGATGACATCCCAGTACGTATTCACGCCCGACGCCCGCCTGGAGCCCGCGCCCGCTTCCGCGTAAGCCTTCGAGTTCACCGTCGCCCGCAGCACGTCGTTCTTTGCTTCCCGCAGGAATCGCGCCAATGGCTCCGCCGGCGCCTTCCATGTCCACTTTGTCTTCAACGGCGCCAGCAACTCGCCCGCTTCGCCATCGTTCAACTCCGCGAATCCTTTCCCTCGGCGCAACCGCGCGTCGATGTCTAACTGGTCCAGTCCCTGCGAATACAACACCTGCCGCTCCGTCGGGGATTGCGAAAGCAGAAAGTCCAAAAACTGGGGGGCTTCGGCCTGCGTGGCGGACGGCCTTCCATTATGCGCCGGACCCAACAGATCGCAAAGTCTGGTTAGCGTCGCATACTGCTGCGGCGTGAAATACTTGTGGCGCGAATCCGCCACCGCGTCTGCCGCCGAAAGATCAATCTTGAATGCTTCGTCTGTCGCCGGAGTTGCCGTCTGGCCGATCACCGATGGGGCCAGCGTGGACACTCCCATCAGCGACTTGAATACTGTTCGCCGCTTCATCACCCCAAAATTATCACTTCTGTGGCTTCTCACGCTTCACATTCTTCGGCAGCGTCAACTGCACATCGGCATCCTTTAGCAGCGGATTTACCTTAACGTCGGTATAAGTGGACTGGGTATAGTCCCCCGACGGCTGCAGGAACTTCTGCTGGATCGGGTTCCCGTCATTCAACGGAATCCACATCTCCACAAGTTTCAAATGTTCCTTCACGCTCGCCGCCTTTGGCCGCAGCTCTACGCGCGTCGCCTGCCGCCCCTCAATGGTCTCTGTCCCGGTCACCACCATGTCATAACTCTTGGTGATTTCCTTAACCGGGGTGCCAAACCCAAGCAGCAGGAACTGATCCACCAGCTTGCCATACTGGCTCAAGTCGTACTCCTGCACCGTATTGATCTTCGGCAGGAACACTTCATACTTCTTCCGCGACAGCGCCAGCGACCTCTCATCCGGCTTCTCAATTTCCATGCGCACTCGCATGTCGCCCGGCTTCAACTTCTTGATGTAGAACAGCCCCGTTTCGCTCGTCGTATCCTTGATCACCGCCGTGAAGCCGAGCTTCTTCACACGCGCCGTAAACGACGTGAATGCCTCCGCGGCCTTATCCATCCGGGCCTGCACCGCACCGAGTGTCTCCGCCGCCGGTGCGACCGCCCCGGTCACCATGAGTACTACGATCAGGCTTCTCATCTCTATACCGTTGGATGCGGCTGTTACTTAACCAGTTTCGTATAGGCCATGAATCCCTTGATGTCCTTCTCGGAATCGAAGATCGGCGTCAGGCGGTACAACTGCAGTTTCTTGCCGTCGCGCCTCTCCAGCATCCGCGCCGCTTTCTGGAAACGCTCCGCTTCGATGGTTTCCAGCAACAGTTTCGGCTCCAAATAGAAAACCTCAACGCCCGCCGTATCGTTCGGCAACAGAACGATGCTCTGCGCCTTCGGCTGATCCCGGAAGATCTCCCGCGGCGTCAGAAAAATGAACGCCAGGATCACTACCACAATCACATCGTATTGCCACGATGCCCGCGGAAAGTCCCAGAAAATTACTCGCTTCAAAACACTAGTCACAATGCTTCCAGTCTACCGAACCGTTGCCGAAATCGCGCCAACCCCTTCAATTCGCCCGCCGACCACATCGCCAATTTTTATCCGCGCCCCCTTCGGGCACCCTGTCGAAATGATGTCGCCCGGATGCAGCGTCTGGTAGTCGCTGTGGAATCGCACCAGCTCCAGGGGCCGGGTCTTCATATTCCTCACGAAGTCCCGCGAGAACACTTCGCCATTGCGCTCCGTGATCACTTCCAGCGCATCCACATCGGCGATCTCATCCTTCGTGACAATCACCGGTCCGAAACTGAAAAACGTGTCGAAGCTCTTCGACCGCGTCAAATATCGCGGATTCTTCGACAACACATCCAGTGCCGTCAGATCAAGCGTCACCGTGTATCCGAAAATCGCGTCCAACGCCTCGGTATGATTTTTCAGGTATTGTGACTTCTTCCCAATAATCACCGCCAGTTCACCCTCGGCGTCCACATCGTTGGTGATGTGCGCCGGCGGCAGAATGATCTCGCCCCCCGGCCGCATCATACAGGATGCCGGCTTCATAAAGGAGCCCGGCTCGTCCGGTTGCACCGCATTTATATCCACCGCGTGGGAATGATAGTTCAGCCCAATGCACCAAATCTTGGGCGGCACCGGATAGGGCAGCAATGGCAATACGCCGGAGAAGGGAATCGCGGTCATCCCCGCGGCCGCCCGCAGCGGTTCCACGTTGCCGGATTCAATAATCCCGAGCACCGAGTCCGGCACCTTCGAACCCGTGTACAGGTTAATCGCCGGAACCGGCACCACTCCTGCGGCCGTCACTACTCCCGCATGCACTTCGCCGTGAAATTCATACCGAATCAGTTTCATAAAGTCCTCGTGATATCTACCAGATCGCTCAAGAGTCCGTACGCCGTCTGCGCCACTCCCGGCTCAATCGAAATCGTTCCCACCGTCCCCATCAGGTCGGTATGTAGCAGCAGGATGTTCGACGTTCCCTGCGTCGTTGCTAACGGGTCCGTCACCGCCAACCGCTCCGGCTTAACCTGCATCCGCACCCGCCCGTCGGCCAGCGTCTCCGCCCGGCTGATCAACACATACACCTCGCCCGCTTCTCTCGCTAACTGCATATCCGCTGCCGTTAAAGAACCGATCCCTTCCCGCTCCACGTCCTGCGGCCTCACCCCGGCGTCCATCAGCACATTGGCCAACGCCGCCGCCTTCACCGCTGAGTCCCATCCATCCACATCGTCGGATGTATCGGCCTCGGTAATCCCTAGTTCCTGGGCCTCGGCCACGCCATCGGAAAAGCTCCGTTCCTGCGACATCGCCCGCAAAATGATTTTCGTCGTGCTGTTCAGCGCCCCGCTAAATCCGACGATCCGCACCCCCGGCAAACAGTTCCGCACCATATTAAATACCGGCGCGCCATCCATTACGGTCGATTCAAACCGGAACTGAACACCCCGCGAAACAGCCTCCGCGCGCAGCGCATTATAGGCATGTGCGAGCGGCCCTTTATTGGCCGTCACCACATGCATCCCCCGCGCGAAGGCCTCGCGAATGTGCGTCAATGCGGGTTCGCCCGTCTCCGGTTCCAACGACGACAACTCCACCAGCACTTCGGCCTGGGCCTTTTCCAGGAACTCCCCCACGCTCGCCGCCGCCGGGCCAAATGTGAGCGGCGAACCATACGCCGTGCCATGGCTCAATGTGTGAGCCCCCGTGATCCGGAACGGAAATCGCTTCTGCTGCTCCGTAATTAGCGCTACGAAGGCGCGGGCCACGCTGCCATAACCGATCAGCGCGACCCGCATTGCCCACGCTCCAATTCGTTAGAATTCCAGCCGCTCCAACATTCCATTGAGTTCTGATTCTAACGCAGACTTCTTCGTTCGCTGCTCCGCGGCCTGATCGCGCAGCGTTACAATCTGCTGTTCGCGAGCCGCCAGGTCCCGGGCATACCGCTGCACCGTTTCCTGCTGCCCCGCAATCGAGTTCAGGCTGGAGATGTTCTGCCGCAGGCGATCCTGATCCGTTGATAACGATTGGATCCGCTGCTCGGCCGCCCGGATGGCGCGGTCGGCTTCGGCAACCAACCGCTTCTGGTCCGCGATACGCCCCAACTGCTGCTTACCAGTCGCCGAGATCGCCCGGTTCACCGAGATCGCCAATATTGCATCCGGCGACATCGACGAAACCGACATGTACTCATCGTGAACGTAATCTTCCTTCACCACAAAGGTCTCGTTCGACGCCGCTTTCAGGGCCACGCTGAACCGCTGCATGGCGCCGGTCGTTTCCACCGGCTTCTGAGTCAGCAGCTTGTAGCCGGTGCGCAGCGGGTGTTCAATCACTAGAGTCTTCGCCCGGTTGTCGATGTTCTTGATCGTATACGTCGTGGTCTCCTCCACGCCCATTTTCGCGATCAGCGAACCGCGCGTCGCCCGGAATTCCAAATACCGCTGGTTCCCCGAGTCGATGTTCGTTGTCACCCGCGTTCCCAAATCGATACCGTAGCTGATTAATCGTTTATCGCCCGTCTTCACCGTCTCCACCAGCGCTTCGCCTGCATACGCATTCGCGTCAAAGACCGTAATCGGCCCGCCGTCCAAAGTCTTCCCTGTATTATTGGATAGTTCGGCGGCGGTTCGGGGATTCTGGCTCGACCGGTCGGAATAAATCAACAGCTTCCGCGCGTCCAACGGCTGCTGCAAAAACGGCAGCATCGCCGACTGGTTTCGTTTCACCGTCACCGGTTGGCCAAACGCGTATTCAAACAGCTCGCCCAACTCGCGTCCTTCGGTTTGTACTGAAATGGAACTTTCCCGCGCCATTGCCGAATCGGCGCTATTAGCCATCATCTCGGCTTGCGCCGGCGCCATTCGCGCTCGGCCTGCCCCGGCTTTCATCGCCATCGGCGCGGGAGGCGGCGCCGGTGCGTTCGCCACGGCGCCGGCATATAGGATCGGCGCCGCTGCCTCTTCCTCCGGCAAATCCGCAAACGGCCGCGTAATGAACTTGGGATCGTACAACCGGCTTTGAAACGAAATCGGCTTGCCAGAAACCAGCGAAAGCGAGATATTCGTCCAATCGTCATTTGTCGTGTTATCGATAATCGCCCAGCCCTCCAGCAACGGCTGCGGCGTGTCCCGGAAAATCAACCGATACGAAGATTTCCAAATTGGAGTCGGAATCAAATATGATGCCGCCACCTTTCGTCCTTTCGCATCGGACGAATCGATATAGACGCTCCGCTGTTCCTTCGTCCGTGCGCCGGCTAGTGCGCCTAAATAGTCCCGCAACTGCCGCTGTAACACGCCATCCGTCAGCTTTAGCGATGTTACCGACGACAAATCGATCGTCTTCAACTCATTTAAATCGGTCAATAACACCACCAGATCACGCTGCGGTTGTTGTTCCGTCGCCGGTACCGCCCGCCCGCTCACAATGGACCCCGAAAGCTTCTGCCCGCTGGCGTCCATCTCCACCCGCGCGCCCTTGAACTGGTCCAGGAACTGTGCCAAAGGAACTTGTGCCCCCACCGTAAACGAATACTCGCCCAGCCGCCGGTCCAACGGTGTCGACGAGTCGTAGCGCAATCCGCTTACTTTTCCCCCGCCGGTCTCGTCCACCGTCAAAGACTTCAGCACGTCGTTCATCTCGGAAGCCTTGAAGTCCAAGCGCGCCGACTCCCCGCTCGCCAAATTCCCGCTCCGCTCAAAATAGCCGACGCCGTGCTTGTAGAGCACCACGCGCTTCACCGGCAGTTCCGCCGCCATCAATGACGATGCTGCCATCACCGCCGGTACAATCTTCTGGTTCATATAATCTCCTTCGTGTGTAGATGCCGCGTCGGGCGTTTCCCTTTCAACTGAATCCGGCATTTTCACTCCCCCGTCTCTTAGATAATGACGCCTTTTTTCGTCCATTCGTAAAATCCAATCCTTTAAATCCATTCGGTACTCAGGGCGGGACGCGAATCACCTCTGGTAATCTAGTACTGCGTGGCCCGCGACTTCAGTCCTCTTTCCGATTTCGTAAAGTAGTCTGCTGTTCGCGCCGATACTACGGTTGGAGGCTGATAGTTGCTCGTTACGAAGTTCGTGGTTTTTTTTCTTCTGATGGGACTGCTATGTCAAGCGGAGGCGCAAGGCGTACTCGGCGGATTCGGTGGAGGGCAATCCGCTTATGATGGCCCCTCCATTTTGGGCCGCGGCGGCTCGACTACAGGCATGCGCGGCACCCAAGCCGTCCCCATTCATGTCCAAGCTTCTATTAATGGAACCTACGATTCCAACATCCTGGGATACTCGGTCAATTCGGACGGCAACCTAATCACCGGGTCGAGTATTGGAGTTACCGCCACTCTTGACGCTTCCGGGCGAAAACTCTGGCGCCGTAGCCTTTTGGCGCTCGACTATTCCGGAAATTATAGCCACTTCGCCCGCCAGACATTCTATAACGGCACCAATCATCAATTGAACATGAACTGGGCAACCCAGATTGGGCAAAAAATTCAGATCAGCTCGCAGGTCGGTGCGGGAACTTCGAACCGCTTTATTGGAGGTCAGACAGTCTTTCAATCGAGCGAGATTGAATTTCTAGCAGCCCCGACTCAGGAACTTTTTGATGCCCGAAGCTATTTCATCGGCGTCACCTCGGGAATTACGTACTCGTTGAATTCCCGTCAATCGGTTCGCTTTTCCGGCAATGGATCGTCTATTCGCCGCCGTGCCCGCGGCCTGATCGATATGCAAGCCTACGGCGCCTCCGGTGACTACGTCCGCCGCTTGAATCGCGCCACCAGCATGGGCTTGAGCTACACATTCACTCATTTCGATTTCACAAAGGTTTTCGGAGATACCGACGTCCATACGATTGGCGGACATCTCAGCCGCAAGGTCGGGCGCGACTGGATGTACACCGGGAGCCTAACCCTTTCAAATCAGTCCACCGTCGGCGTCCGCTCCGTTGCCCTGGATCCGGTTCTTGCATCTCTACTCGGACGGGGGACTGGATTGGAGGTTTTCGAGTCCAACAACCTCCTTTACGGCTACGCGGCGGGCGTTTCAAAGCGCATTCGACAGTCGAACGTCACGTTTTCGGCCCAACGTGCGATTACTCCCGGCAATGGCTACTTTTTGACCTCCATGAACCAATCGGTTACCGGCGGATTCAGCCATAGTCTAACGCGCGATCTGGCCCTGAGCGGTAATTTTGGCTATTCAAGGCTGATTAGTCTGGGCTTCGCCTCGGGTGATTTCAGAGGATGGTCCGGTGGCGGGAGCGTCACGTACAAAGTCACTGAAAGTATCGGAGTGAACACCCAATTGGACTGGCGCACCTTTGATTTGCAGCAAACCACCTTTGGCCGTACCGGTTATCGGGTTTCTATCGGGCTAACCTACTTCCCCCAGCGTGGCCCGGCTGGCCTTTTCTAGGACGATCGGGTTCGCCCATGCCTGTCCTGCGTATACTTCTCGTTGAGGATGAAGTCGCGCTCTTGGCTCTGCTAAAGCGCCATCTCGAGCGTTCGGGCCATACGGTCGTCGTTGCGCTATCCGCTGAACTGGCTCTCGACGCGTTGGAGTCGGATGACTGGCGGCCCAATCTGCTCATCGCCGATGAGACCCTGCCGGGCATGAATGGCGCCGCCCTGGCGGCCTTCCTTCTGGCCAGATTTCCCGAACTGATGTCCTTGCTGTCAAGCGGATTTCCGCTGTCGCTGGAAGCCTTGCCGGCCGCCGTTCGGTCCCGCGCCGCAATCCTGCAAAAACCATTCATGCCCGCAATGCTGGACCGGGCGATCGCAGCGCTTGTAGCCTCCAATCCCGGTTCCGGCGCATAGCGGCGATTCGCGCCGCACCGGCATGTCCCAGCGAGCAGAGCTGCGTGATCCGTCAATTTCGGCATTCTGTCGTAATTCGGCGACCTGATTCGTGTAAGTAGGACTAATAGAGACCTATATTTAAAAGACATTTCGTTCACCGAATATAATAGGTGTAAGGTAACTTCCAGGTGTATAATTTTAGCAATGGTACAAAAGCATGGATGCCGGTACGGATCGTCTTCTGACAATTTGCGGTCGTAAGCCTGCGCCCCTAGCTCAATGCTAGACGTCTCGACGTGTGGACGACGTTAATCCGCGCAGGCGATGGCAGTCCTGACTTTCAACCGCGAGTCCGGCGATCCCAACATTAATCCGGCGGACATCCAGTCGCCGATTCGAGCGCACACTGACCGCCCCTTTACTCTTTGTTCTGAAACGGAGCCCGCACTCTATGAACCCGGAACCTCGCGCTGGTCGATTTGACGGTCTAATCACCCCTCTGATTCGGCTCTCCCGAAATTGGATTAGCAAGGCTGGGATCTTTATTGTATCGGCGGCAACAGTTTTCTTTCTGTTTCTGCTGCCCACGATGTTGTCAGGCAGCGTTTCCCATCCCTACCTCGGCATTTTGATCTTTGCCGTCCTTCCTCTGTTCTTCCTCTCAGGACTGGTGCTTATACCGATCGGACTCTTCGTTGATCGCCGCCGTGGCGGGCAGGCGATCCTCGAACCGCGGGAACGCTCCTGGGGCCATCCGATGCTCCGGCAACTCGTGCTGTTCATCGGCGCTGCCACCGTGATCAATATCGTGATCTTCAGCCAACTCACCTACCGTGCCGTTCATTTCATGGACAGCTCCACTTTTTGCGGCGGCGCTTGCCACCAGGTGATGCAACCTGAATTCTCCGCCTACAAGAACGCAACGCACTCCCGCGTCGATTGCGTCCAATGCCATATCGGTCCTGGCGCGGAATGGGAATTGAAGGCCAAAATTTCCGGGCTACGGCAGGTCTTCAAGGTCGTCTTCAACAGTTACTCTCGCCCCACCCCGGCGCCGGTACACAATTTGCGGCCCGCCAGGGACACCTGCGAGGCTTGCCACTGGTCCCAGAAAGTGGCGATGGACCGCCTCCGCGTGATTGCAAAATACGCCGAGGATGAGTCGAACTCGGTCACGAAAAGCGTCATTCTAATGCGCATCGGCGGCGGCAATGTGAAAAAGGGAATTCACGGAGCTCATCTTGCAGCAGGTGTTACTATCCGCTACCGGCCAGCCGACGAAAAACGCCAAACGATCCCATGGGTGGAACGTTCCGTATCCGGAGAGGAGCCTGCCGTTTATTTGGCCAATGGCGCGAAGATGGCCGATGTGGAAAAACTGGCGGTCCGCGAAATGGACTGCATCGACTGCCACAACCGTCCTGCTCACAACTATGACATGCCCGAAGCGGCGCTCGACCGAGCCATGGTTGAGGGACGAATTAACCCGGCGCTGCCCTTCGCCAAAAAGGCCGGGTTGGAGATAATTAAGCGCCAATTCAAACAGGATGCCGATCAGGAAATTGCAGCTGCCTTCGTCGACTTCTACCGGTCGAAGTATCCCGCTGTATTCGATAAAGATAGAACAGTTGTTGAGTCTTCGGCGGCGACACTACGGGCCATCTATCAGCGCAACATCTTTCCGGACATGAAAGTTTCCTGGGGCACGTATCCGAATAATATCGGGCACACGGATTCTCCTGGATGCTTCCGTTGTCATGACGATGAACACAAAGCGGGCAAAGACAAGACGATTGCTCAGGATTGCAGTAGTTGTCATGAACTTCTCGCTACCGATGAGAAGGATCCGAAAGTACTCGCCGACTTCGGCTATACAAAATAGGAACGGGCCACGCCGTAAGTGACGCGGCCCATTTTCGTACCTGCAAAAATAACGAGGACTTTATGGCTTGCAGCTCTTCAGATCTTTGGAGCCCTTGTAGCAATCGCCTACCTTGTTCAGGTCCTGGGACTCCTTGGTCACCTTCGCATTGACGTGACAGGTCTTGCAGGCTGTCTTTTCCTTCTTTGCTAACTCTACTGTTCCGGTGACATTGGACGTCGTGATAAAAAATCCGAATGCGACGACCGCGACTGGGAGCAATATACGTACGAGTTTCATGAAACCCTCCTCTGGGTTGAAGCAGATGCTTCCGGCTGACTATTGGATCATCCGGATTCCCGCCAGAAACTGGTGGGTCCGGAAAAGTTCGACACGATAAAACGGTTGTGAAAAGGAAAACCAACGGTATTCCGTAAGCAGGTGCAAGTGTTTGTGAATGGGCGCCGTCAGATGGATCTGAGGCTGATGGAAATGGGAGGGACGGCTGCCGGAAGAGTGATACGACGCGCCGCCCAGGTTCAGGATCGCGCCTCCAGGCAGTTGAAAATCTGCAAAGGCGGAGACCGTATGTCCGTTATCGGCAAATTCGGATCTTTCCCGAGACAAGGACTGCGGCACGGTATAGTCGATTACGGATCGCAGGCTCGAACGAGCGTACTCTCCAATTAACTTCACCTTTTTTCCTCCGCGGGGAAGCCACTGGATTGCCGCGGCTGCCTGCCGCTGCTTCAGGGAAAACTGTCCGAATTGTGCCGGATTTTGGTTATCGAGCGTACCAAAATTCAATTGCACGTTCAGGTTTGCCGTTACTTCGTACCTGGCGCGCGCCCGGTATTTTTCATAGTTTCCCAGGCTCGTCCGGAACAGGATTGCCGAAGAGCGCGCTACCTCCGCGTCCCCAAATACCGAAAACTTCGGGCGCAGACGAAGCGTTCCTCCCGCCGTGCCGGTATGGCGCCGCAACTTACCCACGGAAACGCCGGCCGGGTTAAACAAATCCCCACGCGACGAGCCGTCGCCCCATGAATAGCGGTGGCCGCCGCGCAGGGTGAGCCAGCGGGAGACCTCGACCATGACGTCGAATTGTTGCTGACTCTGATTCCAAACCAGGCGGTCCAGTGTGGATGCGTTGTGAAACCGATCCGTAAAGAGGCTTTCTAAAATCCGAATTCGTTGATGCGGTCTTACCTCGGCGGTCACGTTGCCCGCGGAATGCGGTTGCCGGGACGCCGCCGCCCACCGCAGCGACTGTTGATCGGCAAATACCAGGGTGTTCAAATCGACGAATAACCCTTTGTTTGCCTGTTCGTAGACAATGTCGGTCTTTGGCTGACTGTAGAGGAAACTCCCGGTAAGGTCCAACCATGTGGCTGCCTGCCAGCCGCCGAGCGCCTTGCTGTAGAGGCTCTGTCCAGTTACTTTGTAAGACTGAAGTAATTCCCCCAGAAACAACTGCCGGCCGAGAAACGGCGTCTGCCTGTTACCTGCATTCCGGTCAGCCGTCGATACGCGTTGATCGTCGTTAAACATCAACCCGCCCTGTTCCAGCGTTAGATGGCCTTTTCCCAGCGTCCATTCCACTCCGCCGCGATAGTTGTGCGTCCGGTCGTCGATGCGGTTCGCCACCGGGTACTCATTGCCGTCAGTGACGAAAGTTGTAATACCGCGCCCGTCCCCTGAGTCTCTTGTATACCCAAAATAGGGCGAGAATCGCTTCCCCGGGCGCATTACTAGCGACAGGTCCGTATACTTTCGCCGCGAATCGAACGCATGCTGATTCAGGAAGATTCCGCGTTCCAACAGGGGATTGGCGAACGTCGGCATCGCGTTGAAATACGCAGTGTCACGGTGGTCGAGCTTCAACCGGTAGACTTCGAGCCTGCTTGCGTCCACGCGGAACCAGGCTGCCGGATCGCCGCCCCAACCCGCGGCGCTCAGGTCCAATCTGTCCCAGGCCTTTTTCGGAGCTTCGAAGAGGCTGTAATGGAACCCCAGCACGCGCGGTCCCTCACCCAGATTGACAATACTTCGATAGGTGTCCAACGAGCCCGTTACGTTCGAGTTCCAACGGTAGCCAAGATCGACCGACCCGCTTGTCTTTGGCTCCAACGCCACGGGCGCGACGGGAGCCTCCGCCTGCTTTTCTTTTGGTACTGCCGGTGAGGCTGGCGCCGCCTGCGCGGCCTTCTCTTTTGGCGCCGCCTGCGCGGCGAGCACGAACGGCACGAGGAAGGCTAGCAATAGCTTCATCGCAGTAACGCTCGATTCACGTGCGAGCCGTGGATCTTCACATGACAAGTCGTGCAGTTCCTGATCCGTGGATCGCGCAGATTGTGGAATGCCGGCGGAGTGCTTCCGGCCACACTGGGGTTGGGACTTGTATTGCTGTGGCACTGGAGGCATTGCAAGTGAACTTGCGCCTGGTTCAGCAGCCGCGGGTTCGCCGACCCGTGTGGCTCGTGGCAGGAACTGCAACCCTCCTGCCGGACCGGTGCATGTTCAAAGACGAATGGACCTCGCAGATTTCCGTGGCATTTGATGCAGCCGGGTTCATTGGCGCTCGTAGCCGCCAAAGGACCGGATAACGTTCGCCCGTGCGGATTGTGGCAGTCGGTGCAGCGGATCGCGCCATTGGCCAGACCGTGTTTATAGGGCCTCAGAAACTCAGCTACCGTCGACGTATGGCATTGACCGCAGTCGTCGGGCTTTTTTGCCGCCGTATGCACGGAGTGGCAATTCGTGCACGTCACCTCGCTCCGTGCGTGACCGCCGCGGATCCTCCCGGCATGGGTGGACTGATTCTGATGGCATGCTAAACAGGTTTTGTCCGCCGCCAGTCCGATCAGTTTCGATGGGTTCTTCACATCCGCCGGATCGACGCTTTCAGAATGCTTTCGGGCCCCCTCATGACAGGAGTCGCAGGAGTTTTTCACCTTCGCGTGCCGGTCCTTAACAAGCGCCGCAACGATCTCGTCGTGACACCCGGCACAGGAATCCGGCGCCTTGTATTCATCCTCCTTCTTCTCCTGGCTGAGGAGGGCCATGGGAAAAGCCACCAAAAGAAGAAGGAGGTGACAGCGTTTACTGGGCATGTACCCTATCCACGCTGAATGCGGAAGTCTGGCCATGACATACGGAGCAGCTCTCCCCAAGCGGCGCTGTATTAGCCTGTGTATGCGCGATCGTTGCGGCGGACGCATGACAACTCGTGCAGGCATTTGTCTCCGGTTTGCGGTCCTTCAACGGGCCCGCCGGTTCTTTTACATCCCGAAGTCCCGCGCGCAACGGCAGTTGTTGCGAATTGTTGACGTGGCAGCCATTACAGTTGGAGCGTACCCCTGGATAGCCGACGTGGCTCCACGTGTCGCTGCCCAGTTGGAATGGAACGCCCAGTTCCTTCCCGGTATGGATCCGATGAATCATCGATGTGAACTGCGCGCTCTGTCCGCTGGCGCCGTCCACCAGATCGGCGGTATGGCAGATCAGACATTGATCCACCGTATTCTGGGTTCCATGGAAGGTCAGCTTGATATGGCAGGCGTTGCATTTGGCCGTATCCACCACTTGGCGCCGTGCCGCCAGCGGAGACCCGTCTACAGAAAAACTCGTCTGCGCGTTGGTGGCGATGTCGTCCGCCTGGCGCTGCTTCTCGGTACCGGCCATCAGTTGTATCCGTCGCCGCGCCGTCATCGAGATCCGATAGGTTCCGCGCGCGTCCGCCGGAATGGCGTTTGGGAACGTGAGCCTGTAGGTTCCGTCTCCAACGGCTGTCGCCCCTCGAGCATCGGTGTTCGTCTGTGTCGCGTAGTCCGCGGCGGGTCCGGCGAGGTACATCACCAGCCGGTCCAACTCCGCCAACGGGATCGGACTTCCTTCGCCATTTTTCACAGTAAACGTAACCACCGGGCGACGGCCCGCGACGCCATCGTCGACCCTTACGATCTGAATTGCCACTCCCGTCAATGTCGCCGAGAAATTCGGCGGCACGTGCGCTCCGGCAATGGAGGCGTCATACTCACTGTCGCCCTGCGGAATGTGGCACCGCGAGCAGTTGGCATCGTTTGCCTGGGGCAGGCTGCGGTGGCCCGCACCGGTCGCGAAGTTAATATCGTCGTGGCAGGAGCCGCAGTTGGCGCGCGTCGGATTCAATAGATGCGCCATCGCCTGCGCCGGCCGTTTCTTCTCGTCGGGATCCACCTTGTGACAGACCGCGCAGTTGTTCATCCCGCCGCTGGCTGGAAAGCGGATCAGGCTATAATCGACCAGACCGGCGAAGCCATTTAGCTGGTACTTTCCGCCTGCCTTGACGGTGGGTAAGTCCGCC
>Ga0163144_10012861_pt1 | contig 17521 bp, 9 predicted proteins | sample OliLak19BULKMAT1_FD_123175 | JGI IMG/M metagenome (GOLD analysis project Ga0163144, IMG submission 123175) | Freshwater microbial mat bacterial communities from Lake Vanda, McMurdo Dry Valleys, Antarctica - Oligotrophic Lake LV.19.BULKMAT1 | ecosystem: Environmental > Aquatic > Freshwater > Lake...
AAGTTTTGAATGGGGGTTTTGAAGGTCTGCTGCGATTTGAAATTCTGCTGCATCATGACCGGACGGGAATGTCCGCCGCTTTGGTGCGAACCGCCGTTATTACCGCCCCGGGCCAAGGCCATTGGGGGCGAAACCAGACCCGCAACCACCGCCGCCGCAACCGCACACTGCATTCTTTTGATCGAGAACATGATTCACACTCGCTTTCTTGTTTTGAGAAGACCCGGGGAACCTTGCGACCACCGCGGGGTCCTCATCTGCCCAGCCAGGCGTGCAGCGAGCCAAAGTGTTACAGGGGGGCCAGAAATAATTCTTTTGGCCGAAAACTAGCGGTTTGAGCGGGGAGATCCGGTTTAACGGGGGCCGTTGGGCCATTCGTCGCCCTCGGTTTTGTCGCTCCGCGAGGGGGGGCCGTGAATGATATTGGCACCCAAGCTGGCCATCAAATGCCCGCCGGCCAACCTGACGCGCGCCCCGCCCCGCACCGAAATGGTCGGCGTGGCCGTGACCGTGGCCCAAGTGCTCGGCGAGTGGTCGTTGCCGAGCTTGAAGACAAAGTCGGCCGCGTTGATAGCAGTATGGTATCCGCCTCCGGCCAGATCGATCATGGTGCCGTTGATGCCGCGCGTATAGCTGGTGATGTTGTTGAACGTGGCCGTGGTGGCATTGGGGATATAGGCCGCCTTGTCGGTGGCGATGCCTTTGTCATCGCTGGCGTTGGTGGCCGCGCTGTCGCCATCGAAGGCGGACTGGCTATAAAACAGGAGTCGCCCGACGACGGTGACGGCTTACTCGACAGGGTGGGTCTCTGGGGCGGTGCCATCGCTCTCCCACAACACGGACCAGGGGTCGCTGCCAACTTGGAACAGCACACGGGTGCCAAGCGGGGTCAGGCTGCTGATCGTCGTGCCCGTCGCAGTTATTCAAGCCGCGATCATGAGCCCACGCGGTCAAACGCCTCGCGACAGCCTGATCGGCAGCCAGGCGCGCCGTATCGAACGTGGCAAGGAACTACTCCTCATTGATCGTGTCGACCGTGAAGGTCGCCGACTTTTTCCGACGGGCCGATTCGGTCTGACACAGGACCCGCGGCACCAGCGTCTTCATGCCCACTCATTCGTCCCCGATTCATTCCATCCCCGCTCCGGAAGCATAGATGTCCCTTGCACGAATGAGCCCGATCGCACAATGATTTTCAAGATCGCCGATTTTTAACTTAACCGATTTCGGTGCCACTCGTTATATTGCATTGCGACGGTTCGCCGCAGTCTGGGGCGGGCAAGCGATCGCGGTATTCGCGGTTGCGTTCCAGGCTGTTGTCGGCCGTCACCGCCGGTCCCATCTACCAGCCGCCGGCGTCAGGGGCATTTCTCGATTTGGAATACGGGAGGGAGACACCCAATGTTCCTGCACACCCGCGCGCCTGCGCAATCGGCGATCATAAAGAGTCGCCGTTTGAAGAATTGCCGGCCCTTACGGACCCGTAGCGCAATCGCTCGATTGCAAATAGAGCCGCTTGAACAGCGCGACCTGCTAGCCGCTCTCACCTGGTCGCCCGGCGTCAATCTTCCCGCTGCGCGAGCGGGCGCGGCCGCTGTCGAAACCGCTGCCGGCGCGATCCTCGTCATCGGCGGCGGAACCACCACCGTGAATCAACTATCCTCTGGCAGCTCTTCCTGGGGAACGGCGAACTCGATTGATATCGCGCGGAACTATCCGGGCGTCGGTTCAGCCGGGACCAGCTTGCTGGTCTACGGCGGAAACACTGGTGGCACACCGCTCGAAGAAGTTCTCACCTACGATCCCTACAACATCGATATCGTTCAGGACGCGCAGGTGCTGACCACGCCGCGAACGCAGTTTGGCTTCGCTTCCGATGCCAATCATCCGTACGCGATTGGGGGGCTCGGCAGCGGCAACACAGTGTTGGCATCGGTCGAGCGCTACGATGTGGCCAGCGACTCGTGGTCGAATGTCGCATCCCTGCCGCAGTCACGCTATGCCTTCCCGGCCGTCGACGATGGCGCGGGCCATATCTACACGCTTGGCGGGGCCACGACGTACAACAGCACCTCGGTATCCAACACGGTCTACCGCTATACGGTAGCCACCAATAGCTGGGCGACGATAGCTTCGATGCCGACCGCGACTCGCGACAGCGCTGCGGTGCTGGGCAGCAACGGTCGGATCTATGTGCTTGGTGGCTCCGCAGGAGGCAACGCTTTGTCGACCGTGCAATCGTACGACCCGACGACCAACACCTGGACCGTCGAGCCCAGCCTGCCCGCCCCGATCAGCGGCGCGGCGGCGGTCACCGATGCGCTCGGAAGGATCGAAGTCATTGGCGGTTTCGACCAGAGTCATACAGCGGTCTCGACGGTGACGGTCAGTCAGCAGCTCAACGCGCCGGACGTCGCGCCGTCAATTACTTCGACCGCGCCAGCTTCGACAATGGTAGACGCACCGTATGCTTACCAGGTCGTTGCAAGCGGGAACCCACAGCCCACCTATTCTCTCATCACGTCGCCAGCGGGCATGACTATTAGTGCCGGCACGGGACTAATTTCGTGGACACCGACGTTGGCCCAGGCCGGGCTCAACAGCGTCAAGGTTCGCGCCACCAACGTCGTCGGATTTGTCGAGCAAAGCTTTTCGGTTCGCGCGCTGACACCTGCTCCCACGGTGCCCAACGGCTTAAGCGTGACAAGTACCACGACCAACAGCGTCACGCTCGGGTGGAACCCGGCGAACGATTCGGTGGGAGTCACAGGATATCGGGTCTATCGCGTTACGAAAACCGGTTGGCACGGCACACACACGACTTACACGCAACTGGCAGACATCCCGGGCATCACTGCCACCATATCGGGCCTCTCCGCTGGTTCGACGTACAAATTTGTCGTCGCGGCCTACAATGCCTCCGGCAATCAGTCGGGGTATTCTCCCGCGGTATCGGCAACGACCTTGATTGGACCAACCTATTGGGGACCAACGACGGTCAACGTCGTGGCCAATCATCCTTTGTCGTTCACCCTGTCGGCCAGCGGCAATCCTGCCACTTTCACCTACACGCCTCTAGCCGTGCCATCTGGCATGACCGTCAACGCCACCAGCGGCCAGGTGAACTGGACGCCGAGCGACGCCAACGTGGGGTCGGGTTCCTACTCGTTCAGCATCTCCAATGGCGTGGGCACTGTCACCGCGGTCGTGTCGGTGAACGTGACGACCAATCTGCCGAATGTGACCTACGTGCAAAGCGGCGCGGCGGTCGCCACGCAGCCATACAGCGTACAGTTCTCGCAGGTTAGCGATCCGTACAATTCCAGTCCTGTGATCTATTCGCTGCTCTCGGCTCCGGCCGGCGTGGCAATAAATCCGAACACCGGACTGGTTTCCTGGACGCCCACCGCGGCCGACGTTGGCACGGCCAGCATTACGGTCCGCGCCACAAACTATGCTGGCGTGCGCGATACCTCCCTAGCGGTGCCCGTCTATTTCGCAAGCGCGGTGCAGAATGTCGTGGCTTCGAATCCCACGACATCGGGCGCGACGATCACCTGGTTGCCGCCGGCGATCAGCGCCGGCGAGGTTGCCGGCTATCACGTTCACGCCAGCTATCGGGTGCGTTCTGGCCGGTTCAACACAACCCACTCCGTGGACTACACCACGGTGGGTGCTGGCACGTCCTTAGTGCTCGCTGGACTGCCGATCTCTAAGTCGATTTCCGTCTCGGTAACGGCCTTTGACGCGGCCAATCACGACGGCTTGGCCGGTCAAACATCGTTCATCACCGCCCATTCAACGCCGACGGTCACGGTGTCGGGTCCACCCGCCACCTATGACGGCGCGATTCACGCGGCGACGGCCGTCGCTTACGGCGATGGCGGCGTAACGACAGTTAGCGGCAGCTTTACTTTTACTTACAACGATTCCGCGTACGAGCCCACCGAACCTGGCACCTACATCGTCGTCGCGACGTTTTATAGCTCCGATCCTTACTACTCCGACGCGGTCGGCACCGGCACGTTGACGATTGTGCCCGCCGCGCCCTCGCTCGTTGTCGACGGCGGCCCGTTTACCTATGACGGCACGGCCCATCCGGTCACAGCGACGGCGTATGCCCTAGACGGTGTCACGCCCATCGACGGCAGCTTCACCTTCCAATACGAGGGTTCGCCGACGCCGCCGACGAATCCGGGCATCTATTCGGTCACAGCCAACTTCACGAGCAATGAGCCGCGCTATGCCAATGCCGTGAGCAGCGGCACGCTTACGATCACCAGCACTGGCTCGCTCGCTCCGACCCTGGTGCTCAGTGGCGGACCGTTCACCTATGACGGAGCGGCCCACACCGCGACGGCAATCGCCTACGCCAACGATGGGTTCACACCCATCAATGGCACGTTTTCGTTTAGCTACGACGGCTCGCCTTCCTCGCCGACCGATGCGGGCACGCACGCAGTGGTGGTAAGCTTCGCAAGCCGCAATCCGGCTTATGCCGACGCGACGCGCGGCAGCACGCTCGTGATCAATCCCGCGGTCCCTGCGTTGTTGATTGGCGGCGATGCAATCTACGATGGCCTGCCCCATGACGCCACGGCTATGGCATCTGGTCTCGACGGCCTGACGCCGATCGCAGGCAGCTTTACGTTTACCTACGATGGATCGCCAGCCGCGCCGACCGAGCCGGGCACATATGCCGTGGCGGCGTCGTTCACCAGTGGCGATTCGAACTATAAAAACCGGACGATCCTCGGCAACCTGACGATCAGCCCGGCGACACCCGCGGTCATCATCAACGGCGGCTGGTTTACTTACGACGGCATGAATCACACGGCGAGCGCCGAAGTCCTCGGAGTCGACGGCGTAACACCCGTCGCTGGCGCGCTTGCAATCGCCTACTATTCCTGGGACAACAACACGCTCGACTACCAATTGTTGACCTCGCCGCCAGTCGATGCGGGCGTTTATCTCGTATCCGCGAACTTCACCAGCAGCGATGCTCACTACTTCGACGCGTCTACATCGGATTATCTTTGGATCATCCCAGCCGAGCCGACAGTAGCTATCAGCGGCGGCCCTTTCGCATTCGACGGCGCTAGTCACCAGGTCACTGCGGCGGTGTACGGGCTCGACGGCGTCACGCCTGTCAACGGTTCATGGACCATTTACTACAACGGCGAGACGTCGCCGCCGTCGGCGGCGGGCACGTATGCAGTGGACGCGTACTTCACAAGTGCCGATGCAAACTTTGCCGACACTTATGCGTCTGCGTCGATGACAATCGCTCCTGTGATCGTCGGTCGGCAGTTGTTCTACAACCAATCCGTTTTCGATGGAAACTCAAGCGCGATCAACGCGGCCGACGACGATGCGATCGCCACAAACAAGTCAGCTTACATGCCGGGGAACGGGATCGCCACCTTTGCAAACGTGAGTAGCTTCTCTCGCGGCATCAACGGCATCATAGTGGACATCGCGGGATCGCACCCGGACATATCTGCTGCCGATTTCAGCTTCCGGATCGGCAACAACAATGCGCCGGGAGGTTGGATCGACGCACCGGATCCGACTGCGGTCGTAGTGCGCGCTGGAGCTGGCTCCGACGAAGCCGACCGCGTGGAGATTACCTGGGCATCGGGCGCTATCAAAAACACCTGGCTGGAAGTGCAGGTCCTGGCCACGGCCAATACCGGTCTGGCGACGGCAGATGTGCACTTCTGGGGCAACAAGGTCGGTGACGTCGGCACAGGCACTCCGGCCACGACGTTCGTCACCAGTGCCGCCGACAAGACGTCGGTGCTTGGCGGCGCGGCCGGCGGAGTTCCGATTACCAATCCTCGCGATTTCAACCGCGACGGCAATGTCACCGCGGCTGACGCCACCATCGTATTGAACAGCGTGGGCGCGATTGGAAGACTGCAGATCGGCGCAGGTGGGCCGTTCGCGCCGGCCACCAAACAAGCGAGCAGCGCGGCAGCGGCTGGCGATGCTGGCGTTGCCTCGGCCTTGGCTGCCACGTCGAGTTCAGCCTTTACCCGCGAGGCTTGGTCTGCCTCGCAACCCCTGCTTTGCCACGCCGACCACGGGCGACTCGATCCCGAAGGAGTAAGGAGCTACTTCCAGAATTGGACCGATCAGAAGCAGCAAAGCCTTCGGCATTCACAGAATGCCAGCGACGGGATTGGCAATGCAGCTGAGCTAAACGAGGAACTGTTGGACGATTTGGTCACTGCTTTGGTATCTCGATAGATGAGCAATCTATCAAGACGACGGTAGTCGGCCCTTACGGCGGTTATCCTCGACACCAGTGTCTTGACGCCCTCGCCCACGAACTGCTTGATACTCACCTCGTTCGGTACGGACACTTTTTTCCCTACCATCGGCCAGGCGGTTGATCAGTACCTGGCGCTACATCACGTGGAATGGCTTGATTGGGAGGAACTACGCCCTAAAAGGCCGGAGACTTCCAAGGGGGAGCGTCTCAGCGATCAGTGACTCGGAGCCTCGACCGGTTCAAACCACCGATAAATCGCAGGCAGAACCAGTAGTGTCAGGATCGTGCAGGTGAAAAGGCCGCCAATTACCACGGTTGCCAATGGTCTCTGCACTTCAGCACCGGCGCTGCCCGAAACAGCCATCGGCACAAACCCGAGCGCACCGCACATGGCTGTCATTAGTACGGGTCGTAATCGATCCATCGATCCCGTTACAACCGCTGTTGACTGGTCATTGCCGAGTAGCCGCAGATGGCGAATGTGCTCGATCAGTACGACGCCATTCATGACCGCAATTCCGAAGAGTGCAATAAACCCAACGCCGGCCGAGATGGAGAAAGGCATGCCCCTCACCCAAAGTGCAAAGATTCCACCGGTCGCCGCAATGGGGACGTTTAAGTAGATCAGAAATGTCAGTTTTATAGAGTCAAATGTCACGTACAGCAGAGCGACAATGAGGAAAAGCGCAACTGGCACTGCGACCATCAAGCGTTGGCTGGCTTGCTGTAAATTCTGGAATTGGCCGCCCCAAGCAAGCGAGTATCCTGACGGCAGTGTGACTTGCCGGCCTACTGCCTGCTGAGCGTCTGCCACGAAGCCTGCTAGATCGCGACCGCGTACATTGCATTGAATTAACAATCGACGACGAATTGCATGACGGCTGATCTCAGACGGTCCGTCCTCAATCACGATGTCTGCAAGCTGCGAGATCGGAATCTGCCGACCCTGAGGGTCGTCAATCTTGATTTGACGCAGCTTCTCGACGTCTTGCCGCCACTCCGGTGAGATGCGCACTTGCAGCGGAAACCGCCGCTGCCCCTCAAATACTTCGCCGACTAGCTTTCCTCCAATTACGCTAACGGCATTCAATACCTCACTGGAGTTGATGCCGTATCGCGCGATCGCATCTCGGCGAATCTTGACACGCAAATAGGGCAACCCCGAGATCTGCTGGGCCTGAACGTCCGCAGCGCCCCGAACCTGGCTGAGTGCTCTGACAATCTTATCGCCTTCTGTTTTGAGTACATCAAGGTTGTCACCATACAGGCTCAGGCCGATATCGGAACGAACGCCGGCGACAAGTTCTTGCACGCGCAATTCGATCGGTTGCGTAAAGGCGTACGAGTTACTGGGCACTGCCTTCTCTAGGGCTTCCTGCATCGTCTCGACTAAATCCAGCTTATCGATTCGCTCGGGCCAATCACTTGCGGGCTTGAGTCGCACCAGAATGTCGGTTTGGTGGACTCCCATAGGATCATTTGCAATCTCGGGTCGGCCCGTCTTTGAAATCACGCTTTCGACCTGCGGAAAACGCTTGAGAGTTTTCTCCATCTCCCGGGTCATTGTGAGCGATGTCTCCAGAGACACGCTCGGTAATCGCACAGCCTGAATCGCAATATCGCCCTCGTCGAGCTTAGGCACGAACTCTACGCCAAATCGTGAAGCAACGAGGGCGCTAACAACGAACACCATTGCCGCCGTTGACAGCATCGTTCCTGGACGCGCAATCGCCCACTTGAGCATCGGCTCATACAAGAGCTTCAGCTTACGAACCAGCATAGTTTCGGTGGCGCTCACTCGACGCGCCAAGAACAGCGATGCCATCACGGGCATGACCGTGACGGATAAGATTAATGCTCCGGTCAGCGCTGACATGAAGGTGAAGGCCATCGGTCGAAACATTTTCCCCTCCACACCTTGCAGGCTAAGGATCGGCAAAAAGACAATGATCACGATCAGCCCTGCAAACAAAATGGGAGTTCCCACTTCCTGCGCTGATTCCTTGAAGACAGATTTCGGCACGCGTTGTGGCCCGTGCTCTCGCTGGTAAGCGCTCGCAGCGCGCACTGCATTGTCAATCATCACGACCGCGCCATCAACGATGACACCGAAGTCAATCGCTCCGAGACTCATTAGGTTGGCGGAAACACCTCCCAGCTTCATGGCAATCAGAGCGCACATAGCCGAGAGCGGAATTGCTGCAGCTACAATTAGACCAGCGCGGAAATCTCCAAGGAGCAGAAAGAGCATGATGATCACCAGCACGACTCCGATGCTGATGTTTTCAGCGATCGTGTGAATCGTCTTCTCGACCAATGCAGTGCGGTCGTAGAAGGTGTCGATGTATACGCCCCCGGGAAGCGTCGCTTGGATTGCTTCGATCCTGCGCTTAACGTCCGCAACGACCTGCCGCGAATTGCCGCCCATGAGCATCATTACCATGCCCGTGACAGCCTCCCGGTCACCATCGCGAGTTACGCCCCCCTGTCGCAGCATTGGCGAGAAGTGCACCTCGCCAATATCCGAGACACGGATTGGCGTTCCATCGCTGCGATTGTCTAACACAATATGACGAATGTCATCCAGCGAACTGACCAGACCCTCGCCGCGAATCAGCCGCTGTTCGGCACCGTGTGTAATGTAGCCGCCACCAGCATTTGCGTTATTCTCCTGAAGGGCTTTAAAGACCTGGCTAAGGGAGATCTTGTAGTTCAGCAATTTGTGGGGATCGATTTGCACTTCGTAGGTTTTCAACTCGCCGCCGAAGGTATTCACCTCGATCACGCCAGGTACGCCGCGCAACTGAAAAGCAATTTGCCAATCTAGAATCGTGCGTAGCTCCATCAAACTAAACTGGTGCCCGGGCTTAGCGCGCACTTCAAATTGGTAAATCTCGCTCATCCCCGTGGCGATCGGCCCCATTTGCGGATCGCCCATCCCCGGAGGGATATTCGCGCGGGCTTTTTGCAACCGTTCATTGATCAGATTTCTGGCCCAATAGATATCGATGCCATCTTCGAATACCACGGTCACGGCAGACAGCCCGAAACGACTGATAGAGCGGATGTCGCTGACGCGGGGCAAACCGCTCATGGCATTTTCGACAGGGAAAGTGATGAACTGCTCGACCTCCACGGGGCCCAATGCTGGAGAACTCGTCAACACCTGCACTTGAACGTTGGTCAGATCGGGAACGGCGTCGAGTGGCAACGTAGAAATTGCGAATAAGCCAACTCCTAGCAACACGACTGCCAGCAGCATCACGATGAAGCGGTGTTCAAGCGACCAATCAATGATGTGATGAACCACCGCGCTATATCCTGAATAGTGCCGAAGTAAGGTCACAAGGGAAGGTTCAGGGTGGCTAGAATGAGATTTGAGACCATGCCCCTGTTCAGCTTACTGATTGAGCAGCGCAGCAAGCATGCGCGACTTAAGTGCAAAGCCTCCACTGGCGACGATCATTTCATCCGATTTGAGTCCCGCCTGAATTTCGACTGCTTGCGTATTGCGCGGCCCGAGTGTCACATCGCGACGTTCAAATCGGTCCCCACCGAGATGCACGAAAACGAAGTCTTTCCCCTCGTGCTCCTGAAGTGCGGTTAGTGGAACTTGCAATACTTGTGCACGCGAGAGATTCGGAAAGTCCACGTGTACGAACATGCCCGGCTTGAGCAAGCCATCCTTGTTGTCAGCAACTGCTCGCATTGAGATAGTGCGAGTTGCTTCGTTGATGACGTCGCCGGTGTAGAAAATCTGGGCTTCGAATGTCTTCTGGGGCCAAGCATCGCTATGTAAGTGAATAATCTGGTTGTCGAGCTGCTTGAGCAGTGGCAAGTGTTCTTCGTAGACGTCAGCCGATACCCAGACGGTCGACAGATCTGCAATGCTCAGGATCTGTTTCTCGGGTCCGATACGCTCAAGCAAAACGACGTCCTTTGAAATAATCGTGCCGTCGAGCGGCGCATTTATGGGGTAATGGGAAATCGCCTCCCCCTGCCGTACCGGATCAATCGTGGCCAGGGCCGCGTCCTCAACCCCAAGGATTTTCAGATTAGTCTCACCCACGGAAACACGGGTTTGCAGTTCTTTCACGGATTGCGTCGACATCGAAGATGCTTGCTTAGCATCTTGTTGAATCTGTTCTACGAGCGATTGCAAAGTCGCTCGCGATGCATTGTGTTCGGCCTCGGCAACAACTACTTGTATGCCTGCCACGTTACCGTCTTTCGACAAGGGGACCAAGCGTTCAAATAGCTTGCGCGCCTTGTAATGGCTGATGTAGGCCGTCATCAGCTTGTCGCGATATTCACCAATTGGTCGATCTTCGAGTTGTTTCTCGATGTCTTCGATCTCAGCACCATTGCGAATGAGCTTGATCAAGGCCTGCGTATTCGTGGATACGGCTTGCGTCCACTGATCCTTCGTAACCGCAAAGTCGCGTTGCAGGCGTTCTTGAAAGAGTTGCAACATTGCTTGGCCGACTTCCTTGCTCTGCACCACGATTAGCAGATCCCCCTTCTTCACTTTGTCGCCGAACTGGACCTTTACTTGTTCTACTCGGCCCTCAACCAAAGGAACGATGTGCGCTAAATGATCCTCATTGAGAGAAATTTTTCCCGTGAGCTCAACGGACTGAGCAAAAGTGCCACGTTGAACTGGCTGCAATTCTATCGAGGCGGACTGCCAAGATGCTCGCGGGAATTCGATCGTTACGGGGTCGGATGGTGGAACCGAAGGATCACCTTGGGTTCCGCCTTGCTCCGTGAGAGTGGACAGCGTCGATTGGGATTCTTGACGGCTTCGTGAGAGAATCCACCATCCGCCGAGCGCAATGATGACTGCAAGGCTCGACAGGATCAAAACTGCAGTTTGGGTTCGCAGGCCCCGCGACCAGGACAAGTGCATAGATAATCTCCACAGATGTTGCGGTGGCCTTCGATCGTGTGTGTGCTGAAAGTCGGTCGGTTACAATTATCGTCGCGCCGCGCAGTTACGTCGAGATGTGTCGGCATGCCATCTCTGGACGCCGAAGTAGCGAAAAGTGGGGCATCAATCGCATCGGAGTTGTCGATGCGGCGAATGATTCCCATAGCAGCGCTTGCCGCCCAATTGAATCTGAAGGTGTTCGCGGCCCTTAGCGTAGGTCGGTAAATCGAACTTATGTGGATCGTCGCGAACGGCTTTTGGGCCAAAGCTGTTTCATTGATGCGATCTCTGTCCAGTCGAGCGAATTTCCTATTGCCGCTTACGAATCTGGCATTTCCGTTCTTTAGTACGTCGATTCCCTCCTCGGCCGACGGTTTAGCGAATCCGCTGACTTCACTGGCCGATGGAGCCTGTCTGCTCATCAGGTACGCGAACATACACGACAACCACAACGTCAGCGCCATCACGCCCCAAACTGCTTTTGGTATGAGTGTGCCTCGCATCGCAGAAACGCTTTCCTGAGCTTAAATAGCCTGCTTGACGCCGTTGGATCATATCTTACGCGGCATACTCGTCAACGTTTAGCGTTACTGAGAAGCCATCTGTCAATTCGGGAGGGCTGACAAACGAACGGGGAGCTTCTTAGAATACACGGTTCGACGAATGACTGCGTGCTCTTGAGGACGCACAATTCTCGCCCCGGGACTGATGTGCAGATTCTATCTTCAAACATGGTCGCCGGCAGATAATCCGTCGCTTGTCGCTCGTGCGGGCCAGGCAAAATGGAATGCCACATGAAACAACAGAGGTCGAACTTCATCGCAATTCTGCGCACGAAAGAAGTCGTCATCGCAGCGATCGCGCTGGTGGCTATCGGAATTCACCTGATGCTTAGATTCGCGGTTGAGGCGAACGGCCAATTATTCGGCTTCCCGTCGCAAGCGATTCCACTCTTGATTGCACTAGCGTGTGGGACGCCCCTTGTATTTAGCCTAGTGATCCACCTCTCACGTTTGGAGTTCAGCTCCGACCTGCTCGCCGGTATCTCGATCGTGACGTCGATATTGCTTGGCGAATATCTGGCAGGTACGCTTGTCGTACTCATGCTGTCCGGCGGACAGGCGCTAGAGGCTTTTGCCGTGCGCCGGGCCTCTTTCGCTCTGGAAGCACTCGCTAAGCGACTGCCGTCTCTCGCGCATCTCAAGCAGGGTGGAAGCGTCGGCGACATACCCCTTGCCGAGATCGCCGTAGGCGACGCGATCGTGGTTTTCCCGCACGAGACTTGCCCCGTTGATGGTGTCGTGCTCGAAGGCCGAAGCACCATGAACGAATCCTACCTGACGGGTGAGCCGTATCTGTTGCCCAAGGCCACGGGATCGGCGGTGCTCTCCGGAGCCATCAACGGCGAAGGTGCTTTGACGATTCGAACGGACAAAACGGCCGTGGATTCGCGTTACGCCAAGATCATGCAAGTCATGCGCGATTCAGAACAGCGGCGCCCCCAATTGCGGAGGCTGGGGGATCAAATCGGAGCCGTGTACACGCCGCTAGCCATCGTGATTGCCCTCCTTGCTTGGGCATTCAGCGGCGACGCCTTGCGATTTCTCGGTGTGCTGGTGGTCGCGACGCCGTGCCCACTGCTGATTGCCATACCCGTGGCGATCATCGGCTCCGTCTCCCTGGCGGCACGGCGTGGCATCATCATCAAGGATCCGGCAGTACTTGAAAAGATCGACACCTGCCGCATTGCTATTTTCGACAAGACGGGTACGCTCACCTACGGGGAGCCGAAATTGACCGAAATACTACCCGCCACCGGTTTTAGCAAGGACGAAACCCTCTCTGCCGTGGCGAGCCTTGAACGCTATTCACGCCACCCGCTCGCCTCTGCGATGATCGACGCCGCTACAGACGCGACACTTCCCCTTCAAGAAGCGGAGGAGGTCACCGAGCGGCCAGGCGAGGGGCTGCGAGGTGTGATCGGTGGACGGTCTATTGAAGTGACCAGTCGAAAGAAATTGACCATTCAGTCGCCGGCGACAGCAGAATTGCTCCCGCCACTCGCGGGAGGTTTGGAATGCGTTGTCCTCATAGACGGTCGCTACGCAGCGACTTTCCGCTTCCGCGACGAGCCGCGCGCGGATGGCAAGTTGTTCGTCCGGCACCTGAAACCTCGGCACGGCTTTGAACGCGTTCTCCTTGTATCTGGCGACCGCGAAGCTGAGGTGCGCTACTTGGCCGATAAAGTCGGCATTTCCGAGGTATACGCCGGCCAAAGCCCGGAACAGAAACTGGCGCTGGTGCGAGAAGAGACCAAACGCGCCAACTCCGTGTTTATGGGCGATGGAATCAACGACGCCCCGGCTCTGACGGCCGCGACCGTGGGAATCGCCTTCGGCCAGGGAAGCGACGTCACCGCCGAAGCCGCTGGCGCCGTAGTTATGGATAGCTCCTTGCAGCGGGTGGACGAACTGCTGCACATTGGACGGCGGATGCGATCGATTGCCTTGCAGAGCGCTATTGGCGGAATGGGCCTGAGTATGATTGGCATATTCTTCGCTGCTGCAGGCTACCTACCACCGGTTGCCGGCGCGATCACGCAAGAGGTCATCGATGTCCTGGCGGTACTGAACGCTTTGCGGGCTGCCATGACTCCGAAAATGCTCTCGGACTACGAATTGCGGCCTTAGAGCGATTCCCGATTGGGACGGCAACTTCGCGTATGGCCGCTAAAAAAACAGCAACGGACGGTCTAGGATAAAACGGCTACTTCGTGATCGTAGCTCCCCGCATCCCCATCGCTAGTCATTTTGACACACTCTCAAGAATGGATCGGGGGTGTCGACAAAAAGCGCCTTGAGCTAGCACGAGTGCAGTGTGATTTGTGATGGTTGTGCAGTCGATCGCCGATCCGTTGGCCGCGTCCGGTGAGCGAGCCGCCCGCGTTTGAAAGTCGGCCAGCGTCGCGAAACACAACTATTCGTCGGAAGTGGCAACGCGCGTCGCGCAAACTGCGACGCGCGTTGCGCAAACTTCCGACCCAGCGGCAATCATCTACGATAGCGGAGACGGCCAGGCAAATTTCTGGCATGCGCCCGGGCCGCTAAGCAAATGTCCCAATAACCGTATCACCAACCATGATGGTTGACCCTGGGCTCAGCGTGAAGTTCGCAGGTAACGCCATCACGTTTGCGCTCTTGGGATTTGATGAAAAGCGTGCCTTAACATTACCGTTGGCATCAGTCTTCAAGGTGCCGATCACGGTGCCGTCGACAGTCACGTTGAAGGTCGTGCTGGCCCCAAGGCCTGTCACTTTGACCCGCAGCGATTGATGAGTGACGCCGTTTTCGGTTTCTGCGTGGTAACTAGCCTCGCCGGCGGCAACACCATTGTTGGTCAGGCTCGCGTGCAGTTCCGTCTCATTATCTCCTGGCTCGGAGCCTTCGTTCTCATGGTCGTGGCCATCGCCGCCGGGTGCCGGCGCGGCAAACGAACCCGAGATCGTATCGCCGATGGCGATCGTGGATGCGGCATTCAACGTGAAATTGTCCGGCAGGGCCTGGACGTTTGCCTTTGTCGGATTGTTGGCAAAGCGAGCCTTACCTTGACCGCTTGCGTCGGTCACAAGCGTGCCAATCACGTTGCCGTCGATGGTCACATTGAGCGTGGCATTTGACGTGGCGCCTTTGACTTCGACCGACAATTGCTGCTGGCTTGCGCCGTGCTCGGTCTCGGCTTCATATGAAGCCCGCCCGGCAGCGTTGCCGTTATTGGTCAAATTGGCCACGAGGTGGGTTTCATTGGATGCCGTCGCGTTGCTGGCGGCGATCGCAGTTGCGATCGAAGGCCCAAAATGCGCCACGTCGTCATGTCCGGCACCACTCCCGCCAATAATTGGCTTATGGAACACGGGATTAATCGACAACATTTCCCGACCTTCGAGTCCCTCAACTGCCAGACGTCGCCTCGGTCTCTGTTTTCCACTCATCACAGTTCCTCCAACAAATCGCGCTGCCCCATACAATTCGGCCCGAAACTCAGCCGGAATCACGAGGTGAAAGTCGCACACGCCCCCAGCCTCAGTGAATCTGAATCAAGGTAGTTCGAGATTCAATGCGCGCAACTGGCAAAAACCTCACGGCATTATAAGGACTAGTGCAAAAGTCTGCTCCAAAGCCGTACGGGCCACCCCCAATCTAACGAGCCGAAAGGCACTCATTGACGCTCACTTCTCGGTGCGCTTAGGCTGCGGCAGCAGAATCTAGCACACACATCTCAACCGATTCTCTGTCGCGAGGCGAGTCCGACCTCCGATCGAAGTTCACGCCAACGGGCACAAGGGGAACGCTAGCCAAGTGAAGGGTGTTTTCGTCCGCGCGTTGAGCAACTACCGACTGGGCAGTCATGACTTTGCCCTTCGCGCGCTCGTTCGATGATTTACGCTGGGCCGTCCCCCAAATCGTAAACGGCCGTTGGCTTGCCCCTCCCGCCTTGGTTGGGTTGCGCGAATGACGACCACACAGCGTCGCGCGTGAATTTCGTTTTCGTTACTACCACGTGGCTTAAAGAGGGATACTTCCGGATGAATTGCAACTATCTGCTTCACCAACTGCCGATTGCCGCGGCGCTCACGCTTGCTTCGTTTTGCAGTCCTGCATTTGCCGCCACCATGTACGGCAGCCTGGGCAACTTCGACATCATTAACGACACGGGCCAAACCGCGCATGGCTTTGAGATTGAACTCGACGGGTGTCTTCCCTCGAGTGTCTCTTCAACTTTTGGCGCTCCGTACAATCGCTACGGCACGCCGACGATCACGACCGACGGCACGAACACCTTCGTGCGTTACGAAAGCACTTACAACAATGGCACGTGGGCTGTCGGCACCAACTCGGGGACCTATGCTCCGACGGGCGGGCACTCGCTGTTCTTTCCTCAGTACGGCGGGTCTGCCGACTACCCCAATGTGCCGGGCGACCACTTCGGCGTCGGCGTAAATGCTAATCCGACCAATACGATCTATCACTGGCTTCTCGACGGTGGTAACGGCAATCTCGTCAAGGCCGGGACGAGCGTGATGGTGCCGGCGCCGGTTTTCAATGTTGTCGCACCCGTAAACCCGGTCAATCAGGCCGGGGTTCAGGCGGTGATACAAGCGCCGCCGCCGGAGGTTGGACAGCAGATGGGCGATGCCATTTGGGCTAAAGTTTTTACGACCGTTGTCGAGCATCAAAACCCCGTCGACTTGAATGAACTGGTCCTGGGTAATGCAGTGGTGCCGCCCGATTCCGAAACCGAGATCGAGTGGCAACTTCTTCAGTCGAACCCTGCTCGACCAGACCTTGCTGAAAAGCTCGACCAGAGTGACCTTGGGGCAGCTAACGAAGCCGTGACGCGCCGTTATGAGTTTTACAAGTACATCGGCACATACGACCCGGAAAACCACGAGGCGCTGAACGAAACGTACGATCCCGCCGTCGTGGGTGACTTCCTGGGTAATCAAAACGTTGCGGCCAATTTCGCAGTGGTTCCAGAGCCGAGCGCATTCCTTCTCGGCGTCGCTGGTTTGGGCAGCCTGGGGTTCGTCACCCTGCGGAGAAAGCTACGCCAGGCTTAACGCAGTGGCTTCCATGTAACTCGCAGCTCATCTGGCCCCGCCAGGCCCGTTAGCCTGGCGGGGCTCTTTTTTCTCCGCCCATCGTTTGACCGCGTCTCAGGCTCGTTTTGCCAAGCGTTTTCTCGGACTCCGAAAAAACCACCGACAAATAACGCCTGTCGCTGCCTGCGTCACAAACTCAAGCCTTTGACGGGACTTTCCGGGCGTCCAGGAAAGGCAGCCGTATTCTCGGAACGATGTGAGGCTGTGAATTGGCGCGGAACTGGCCCTGTTTTGAGGCCCAGCAATGGAAGGTTTTCAGCACAAATCGGACGGCGTGACAGAATTGCAACCCAGCGCCTGTTCCAGGCCTCCGCGAACTTGGTCGTAAAACGGGTCGTGCTGCTAGGCACCGCAGTTCGGCGAGACGATAATGGTGCCGTTTGATCAGGCACTTAGACAAGGAGTAAGTTGGCCCGTTCCACGAACACACTTTCCAAGGTCAAGAAAGGGGTACGTGCTAATGTGCAAACCGAGTTCGTCCTGTCTGATCGTCTCCGGCCTCTTGGCACTCTCATTGCTGAGCCCGCTCCGTGTGGACGCCGCGAGTGTGAACTTGTTCGTCAGCGGCACCTTCACCTACCCGGATACGAGCGTTAAGGGCTTTGACGGCGTGACGGGCGATCCGTTTCCCCCCGACGGCACGTTCGCGTCGGGT
>Ga0163144_10012862_pt1 | contig 17520 bp, 13 predicted proteins | sample OliLak19BULKMAT1_FD_123175 | JGI IMG/M metagenome (GOLD analysis project Ga0163144, IMG submission 123175) | Freshwater microbial mat bacterial communities from Lake Vanda, McMurdo Dry Valleys, Antarctica - Oligotrophic Lake LV.19.BULKMAT1 | ecosystem: Environmental > Aquatic > Freshwater >...
GTGAAAATTTTTACCGGTTCCGCCCTGCCGGATTCCGGCGTCGAACTGGTGATGCTCGAGGACACAGCGCTTGTTGGCGATGAAGTGGTGGTGGATGTGCCATCGAGCGGGAAACACGTACGGACAAGGGGTTCACAAGCCAAAGCCGGTGAGGTTCTCTTGCCGAGGGACAGCCTCATCGGACCGGGTGCCATCGCCCTGTTGGCCACGGTGGGAGCCGCCGAACCGCAGGTTTCTCCAGTCGTGCGCACCGCCCATCTTTCGACCGGCAGCGAACTTGTGTCCGTCGCGCAAAACCCGGCCTTGGGATTTATTCGTGACAGCAACTCACCATTGATCGCCGCCTTGCTCGCTGAAGCCGGAGCGGCCCTGAGCTTTCAGGCCCGGGTTTCCGAGAACGTGGACGATGCGGTTGCCGCCTTGGAAAAGACGGATGCGGATTTGTTTTTAATCAGCGGCGGGGCCAGCGTGGGGCAATACGATGGAACGGCGGAAATTTTGCGGCGGCTGGGATTTGTCATCCACAGTGCGAAAGTTAAAAGCCGTCCCGGCAAGCCGCTGATCTTTGCCACACGCGGTTCACAGGTCGCCTTCGGTTTGCCCGGAAATCCGCTTTCCCATTTTGTGTGCTTCCACCTTTTTGTCCGTCGCGCCGTGGACCGGCTGGCCGGACTTTTGCCGCGGCAAATGATTTTGGTGCGCCTGGCAGGCGAGCCGCCTGCGCCCGATCCGCGGGAAACCTGGTGGCCGGCAAAGATTCGGGCGGAAGTCGGATGCCTGGTGGCCGATCCCTTGCCGTGGCGGGATTCCTCCGACCTCACCGGCCTTCCGCCGGCCAATGCCTTGTTGCGCATTGGAACCAGCGGTACGAACGGGCTGGTCGAAGCGTTGCTTTTTGGCAGTCTGGAGGTATGAACGGATTTTTTGCCGCGAAAGAACGCAATGGGGGAGGTGGGGTCCCCGTCTCCCCACAAGAGCGCAAAATTCCTTGCGTTCTTTTGCGGCCAATTCTTTCCTGAATATGAAGGACTTTTCCCACCTCGACGCCGGAGGTTCCGCCCGGATGGTTGATGTCGGCCACAAGCCGGAGCAGCAGCGGGTGGCGGTGGCTGCGGGCCGGATTGTTTGTCAGCCGGAAACGATTGCCGCGTTGAAAAAACAGGCCCTGCCCAAAGGCGATGCGCTGACCGTGGCCCGCATCGCCGGCATTCAAGCGGCGAAATCCACCGCCCAGCTTATCCCGCTTTGTCATTCGCTGCCGCTGAACCATGTGGCTATTGATTTTGAAGTTGGCGAAACGGCCATCACGATTCGCTGCGAGGCGGCCACGCGCGCCGCCACCGGAGTGGAGATGGAGGCACTTACCGGGGTGAGTGTGGCGGCGTTGACGCTTTACGACATGATGAAGTCGGCCGATAAAACCATGCGGATCGAAGGCATCACGCTGCTGGAGAAAACCAAAAAATGAAAGTCGCGCGGGTGACGATCAGCGACCGGGCTTCGGCGGGGGTTTATGAGGATAGGGGCGGTCCGGAGGTTGAACGGGTTTTTCGCGAAGCGTGGAAGGAACCCTGTGAAATGATCATCCGCATCATACCCGACGAGCGGGCCGGGATCAGTCAGGTCTTATCCGAACTGGCGGATCGGGAATCCTGCCATCTTATTCTCACTACCGGAGGCACCGGACCGGCACCAAGGGATGTGACACCGGAGGCGACACGCGATGTGCTGGAAAAGGAAATGCCCGGTTTCGGCGAGGCACAACGCATGACATCATTTGCCAGCGTGCCGACCGCCATCCTTTCCCGCGCCACTGCCGGAGTGCGGGGCAGGTCGTTGATCATCAATCTGCCCGGCAACCCCAAAGCCATCGCCGAATGCCTGCCGGGCTTGATTCCCGCGATTCGCGAGGCGCTGCGACATCTGGCGGAATAGACTTAAATTTTATTAATGACTTTTCGCAGGACGGAAGTGCTTCCGCCGAGAAGGTCACTCAATGACGCCGAGGCTTTGTTCAGCAGAGCGTGGGCTTTTTGTTTGGCTTCGAGACGGGCTTTTTCCGAGGTGTCGGCACTCGCATGAATCCCTTTGCGCAAAAGGGCGGCAGCCTGATCCACCAGTTTCAACGCACTGTCGGCAATTTCCTTTTCGCGGGGGCCGGCCGGTTGGGATGTTTTCGCAGGGGCTGGCTTTTTCGGGGCGGCTTTTTTAACGGGGGCGGTTTTCTTTTTCGTGGGCATGAACCGAATCTATCCCTGATTGGCTGACTTGCCAAGGGACCATGCAAACGCCACCATGCCCGGTTCCATGGAAGCCCTGATTGATCTCCTGCAAAAAAACGCCCTCACGCCACGCGAAGATATCGCCCGCATGCTCGACCTGACGGTCGCACAGGTGGAAGCCGAAATCGCGCGCCTGGAACGCGAGGGGGTCATTCTTGGTTACCAAACCATCATCAACCGCGAGAAGTGGGACACCGATGTCGTGACTGCGGTGATTGAAGTGAAAGTGACGCCGGAACGCGAAGGCGGTTTCGATCGCATCGCCTCGCGCATAGCGAAATTCGAGGAAGTGCAGACCTGTTATTTGATGAGCGGGGGATATGATCTGCTTATTGTTGTGGAGGCGAAAAATCTTCGCGCCATCGCGGGATTCGTTGCGGAAAAACTCAGCACCATTGAAGCCGTGCAAGCCACCGCCACGCACTTCCGGCTCAAGACCTATAAGGAAAACGGTGCATTCCACCATTTTGAGCAGGCGGCGGAGCGTCTGGCGGTTTCGCCATGAGTATAGCCATTGCCGACCACGTCCGGGACATTCCGCGCTCGGGCATTCGCGATTTTTTCGAAGTGGTGCAGAGCATGGGGGATGTCATCTCCCTCGGCATCGGCGAACCGGATTTCGCCACGCCCTGGCATATTCGCGAAGCCGCGATTTATTCGTTGGAAAAAGGCCGCACCGGGTACACCTCCAATCTGGGATTGCCGCGTCTGCGGCGCTCGATTTCCGAATACGTGAAAAGCCATTTCGGGGTGAGTTACGAACCCTTGAGCGAAGTCCTGGTTTCGGTCGGGGTCTCTGAAGCCATTGACATCGCTCTGCGTGCGCTGCTCAACCCAGGCGATGAAGTTCTTTATCACGAGCCATGCTACGTTTCCTACGCGCCCAGTATTGTGCTGGCGCGAGGGGTGGCGCGGGCCATTGCCACGCGTTCGGAGGACCGTTTCGTGTTGCGCGCCGCAGATGTTGAAAAGGCGATCACGCCGCGCACGAAGATCCTGATGTTGAATTTTCCCACCAACCCCACCGGCGCGACCATGCCGCCGGATGAACTGGAGAAAATCGCCGCGCTGTGCGTCCGGCACAATCTGGTGGTGATGACGGATGAGATTTACAGCGAGCTGACCTACGACCGAGCCGACCATCCCTCGATTGCGGCGCTGCCCGGCATGAAAGAACGGACCGTGTTGCTCCACGGGGTGTCCAAGGCGTTTGCCATGACAGGCTGGCGGATCGGATTTGCCTGTGCGCCGGAGGAACTGATCGAGGCGATGATGCGAATTCATCAATACGCGATTCTTTGCGCTCCGATCATGAGCCAGGAAGCGGCCATTGAAGCGCTGGATCGCGGCGAATCGAGCATGCTGAAGATGCGGCAGGAATACGAACTTCGCCGTAACTACATTGTGCAGGGTTTCAATGCGATGGGTCTGGAGTGTTTCAAACCGCAAGGAGCCTTCTATGTTTTTCCAAAAATCACCGGTACGGGTTTGACCAGCCGGGATTTTTCGCTGCGCCTACTGCGCGAAAAAAAGGTGGCGGTTGTTCCCGGCGGCGCCTTCGGGCCAAGCGGGGAAGGGCATGTGCGCTGCAGCTACGCCACGGGCCTGGATCAGATCAAGATTGCCATCGAACGGATCGGGGAATTTTGCGCCGAGTTGCGTGACGGTGACGCCGCCTAAAGCTGGTTGTCAGTGCCGCACGTAGGTTTGCCAAGCCGTCGCCGTGGCCTCATCGGGAAGCCAGACGGCCTTGGACTTTGTGCCCTTGAATGTGGCATAGGGCGCAACCTCGAAGGTCTTGGGATCGCCCAGCCAGCCTGCGCTGAGGGTGATTTTTTGCAGTTTACCCGTGGAGGAACCGGGTGTCGGCTGGGAGCCCACCGAGGGAAGCTGGCTCTTGAAGATGCTGTTCGATCCGCCCGTTCCTTTCTCTCCCAATCTTTGCTTTACTGCCGCCTCAAGAAAGGGAATGCAAACATCCAGGCTGCCCTCAACCCCATGCCCCTCATTCGGGCTGAGAGCGAATGCCCACGGCGTTTGTCCCTTCAAGCCCTTTTCGATGTTTGCCATCGAGGTGGTCACCCATTCCGCTTTGTCATTCTGGCCGAGGGCAAATAACATCGGAATCTCGGTGTTGCTTCGCGTGATCTCCCCGCTTGGCCCCCATGTCCCCTTCGAACTGGCAAAGGCAGCCACACGTTCGGGGTAGTGCTTGCAGTAACGGGAAGAAACGTTGGAGCCCGCTGATGTTCCCCAGAAAGCCAGCGGAGCTTTGGCCAGTTCGGGGTGTCCGCTTTCCTTCGCCAAATGCTCCACGGCCGCGTTGATGGCCTTGGCGACTTCGCCCCTGTCGTCGCTCTGATAGATTCCCGTATCGCCATTGGTAAACTGGCAGGCAATGATCGCAAAACGGAGTGTCGTGGCCAGCGACTGCCAGCGGGCGTCCTCCGCCATGCCGCGCCCGTCCCCGTGCCGACCGGGGATCAATACGAGCGTGCCGCGCAAGGGCTCGGAGTCATCGGGCACCCAGCCGCGGAAAGCCACCGTTTCGATTTTCACCTGCCGCAGCGGTTCGGCAGTCCAGTCGAAAGTTCCCGCAGCAGCAGATCCGCATCCCAGCAACAATGTCGCCAATCCGCAGTGCCAGTATCTCATGGCTGGGTTTCTATCACCGCCGGTGATTGTTTTGCAGCAGGAAATGACACTAATTTCCGGGATGATGGGAAGGCCGGGGGTTTGCCATTGACATCCCGCGATCCGTGTTATGGATAAAGGTTCATGGAAAAGCGGATGACTTGGGCGTTAATGGCGGGTGTGCTTCTAGCCTTTGCCATGGCAGCCAGGGCGGACCAGACTGCCTTCTCGAAGGATTTATTTCTTTCGCGGGTGACGGTGGATGTGGACAGGAACAAGAAGACCAAGATTGAGGGTGGGGACTTCGACGACAAAAAGGATCGGATTTCCTTCAAGGCCAAATTTCGTAATAGTGATCCGAACCGGGCCTTTAATGGGCTGAAGTATGAACTCTTCATTTTTGGGCAGAGCATGACGGATCAAAAAGCGTTCAAGCTTTTGCAACGCACCTCGGAGCCGTTCTCGCTTGCGCCTTTGCAGGAATTTGTGTTCGAGAGTCCGGAAGTGGTGACAGCTTGGGATAATACCGGGGCGATTTTCGGGGAAAAATACAAAGGCTGGTACCTGCGGGTTTTTAGTCCGACTGGTGAGCTGATCCTGGTGAAAAGCGTGATCTCGATTTTTTCCAAAACAGAGGGATTGGATGCGTTACAGGTGGGGCAGGCTTACGACAAGAACATGAAGCCTGTCCCGCTGACGCGGTAAGACGAGGGTGCGGGAGGGGATGCACGCATCCCCATTCCTCCAGCGTTAGAGCGTTAGAACCGATCCGCGCTCGGGCAGATTTCCCGCAGTTCGCAGTTCGGACAATCCGGCTTGCGGGCGGTGCAGCGGCGGCGGCCGTGCCAGATGAGCCAGTGGCTTAAATCCGTCCAGGTTTCGCGGGGGAAGAGTTTGCTGAGGTCTTGTTCGATTTTGACGGGGTTGCTGTGCTTCGTGAGTCCCAGGCGGTTGGAGAGACGACCGACGTGGGTGTCCACGACCACGCCTTCGTTGAGAGCAAAGGCATTGCCGAGCACGACGTTTGCGGTTTTGCGTCCGACGCCGGGAAGTGCCGCCAGGCTTTCCAAACTCCGGGGAACCACGCCCTTGTGTTCGGCCAGGAGTTTGGCGGCCATAGCCCGGATGTTTTTTGCCTTATTGCGATAGAATCCGGCGGAGTGGATCAGGGTTTCCATTTCCTCCTGGGGAATGGCGGCGAAATCCCGGACGGTCCGGCAGCGGCGGAAGAGAGCTTTGGTTACGAGGTTGACCCGCTTGTCCGTGCACTGCGCGGAAAGAATCGTGGCGACGAGCAGCTCGAGCGGGTTGCGGTAATCCAGTTCGCAATGCGCGTCCGGATAGATGCGGGGGAGAAGGCGGGAAAGTTCGCGGGCGCGGTCCGCGCGGGTCATTGTCCCCCCAGCGCGGTGAGGCGTTCCTGGGCTTTGGGTGCAAACTCGCTGTTGGGATATTCCTTGAGCAATTGCTGATAGGCGGCCTTGGCCCGGCCGAGTTGCTGGGTTTTGAATTTCGGATCCGTTGCGGCACCGGCTTGTTGCTCCAGCAATTGTCCGCCCTGCCAGAGTCCTTCGGCGGCGGGAATGGCTACTCCCCCGTAGAACTGGGCGATCTTGGCAAAGTAGTCTATGGCGGCGGCGAGGAATTCGTCCTTCTGCTTTTGGTCGGTCGCGGTCTTCGTCTTTTCGAGCATGATGTAGCCTCCGAGGAGCATGCTGTTGGCGCGGAGATCAGCCGTGGCATTTTTCTCCCGGATGATGGCCCCGAGCAGGAGCAGGGCCTCATCCAGCTTGCCTTGCTGCTTGAACGACTGGGCGATGCCGTAGTTCGCCTCCAGCACTTTGGGCGACCAGGGATAAATCAGCTTGAGTTGCTCGAACATCTTGCCGGCCTCGGCGGTTTGCCCCGCAATCTGGGCGACACGGGCCTTGCCGAAAAGGGAAATGGCTTGCGCCTCCTGCACCTGGGCCGAAGCCTGAGCGGGAGACACTCCAGGCGGAAGAGGGTAATTCGCGGCCAGTTTTTCAAAAACCGCCAGGGCCTCCTCATTTTTTTTCTGGCCGAGCAGGGCGGTGCCGTAGGCATCAAGGTCCTGTGGCGAAAACAGAATCTGTGGATTATAGGCGCTGGCCATGATGGTAAGGGCTCTGGCTTTGTCCTGCTCGGAAACATAGTTGGCCAGGGCGAAGAGGATTTTGCTTTTGGAGTTTGGCGAAGGAGCACTGTCGGCGAGGGTCTGAAAGTATTGCTCGACCTCCGGGGCCTTTTTTAACTCGGCGGAAAGGAGCATGCGCTGGGATTGCAGGAGGGTTTGCAAGGTGAGTGCGAGGGCCGGGCTGTCGGGGTATTTTTTGATCAACTCTTCGGAACTGGCCACGCTGCCTTCGATGAGGGTCTTCCATTGCGAACGTTCCTGTTCGTTGAGGGCGGCGAACCGGCCGAGGCTGCCGGCCTGTTCGGTTTGAACCTTGGCAATTTTGAACATGGCTTCGCCCGCCTGGGCGCTTTCGGGGTACTTCTGCACGAAGTCCCGGTAGGCATTCAGGCCCTCGTCCATTTTGCCGGTGTTGATGGCATTTTGGGCGATGGAGTCGTAGGCGAAGTAAACCTTCTCATCCTTGGGATACTTCTCGATAAACTGTTTCATGAGAGCGATGAGGTCGTCGGTTTTGCCTTCGCTGGCGCTTAACTGCGCCCGGGTGAAATAGGTGAACGGTGCGGGTTGGCTTTCGGGATATTGTTCGGCCACGGCGGCGAGAGTGACGACGGCGTCGGCTTTTTGTCCGAGGGCAATTTGCGCACCGCCTTTAAGATAGAGGGCGAGGGGGGCGAAGCCGCTTTTGGGGTTGGCTTTGACGAAGGCGTCGAGAAGCGGGATGGCACCGGCGTTGTCGCCCTTTTGCTGGGTGGAATATCCGATCCAGTAATCGGACTCCACGGCCTGCGTAGTGCCGGGGTACTTCTCCTTGGCGGTTGTGTAGGCCGCGATGGCCTCGTCCCATTTGCGGGTGTCCTTGTAAATTCCGGCCAGGCCGGTTTGGGCGATGACGCCGATTTCCGGTGGCGGATTCTGGGCGAGGAGCTTTTGAAAAGTCTGCATCGCGTCTTCAATTTTGCCGAGGCGGGTTTCCGCGCTGGCTTTGCTTGCGACGGAGAATCCGGCGAACCGGCCCTTCGGATAAAGTGCGAGGGATTCGTCGAAGTACCGGATGGCTTCGGTGGGGTTATTGGTGCCGAGGAACATGTTTCCCATCACAAAGGGCAGATTGTCGGCCAGGGCGTCGCCTTTGTATTTTGCCTGGAAGGCGGTGTAGCCCGCGGGCGCACGGTCGGCGGCGTTTTGCAGGGCATAGGTCATGGTGGTGAAATACAGCTCGCGTTTTTTGTCTTCGTCCCCGGTGAGGAAGGGTGAGACGTGCTTGAGAAGGACGCGGGCGGCATTGTTGTTGCCCTGCTGGAAGAAAATTTCCGCCATTTTGAGCTGGGCGGTGGCGGTTTGATCGGGCTTGCCTTGCAACTCCGCGAATTTTTTGAGTTCGCGTTCGTTGTCGGCATCGAGTTGTTTTTTGAGTGCGATATTTTTGGCCGCGAGGGCGACGGCTTTTCTGGCCGGGAACTCCTTGAGCTTGTTTTGCTGGAGTTGGATAATCTGTTCTTTCGGAGCAATGTCGCGGAAAGCGGCGAGGGCTTCCTGATAGAGGGCGGGGCGCTCGGCCTCCGGGCTGAAACCGGCCTGGTTGAGGAGAATCTCCCCGAGTTGGAAATTCGCCTCATTGATCAGGGCGATGTCGTCCTTTTTCTTGATGATTTCTCGCAGATAGTCCGCGGCCCGTTTGTAGAGCGGAAAAGCGGCGGCGGTGTTCGCGCCGGAGGATTTGGAGAGTTCCTGGCTTCCCTGCGTGGCGAGGGTGATGGCGAGAAGGTTTTTGCTGGAAGCCAGAGTGCTGCTTTGCGGGAATTTTTGCAAATTCAGTTCGAGATCCTTGACCGTGTCGTCGTATTGCTGAATCTGATATTCGGCGATGGCGCGGCTGAAGATGGCGTTTTCGAGATCCTGGGCCTGCGGATATTTTGTGATGTATTCGGAAAACCTGGTGATGGCATCCTCGAACGTCGTTTTGCGTTTCGGATCGGTATCCGGCATGGCGGCGGCTTTGGCCGAGAGAATCTGCGGCAGGAAGCCATCGGTGATTTGTTTGAGTTCGGCAGGCAGCGGCGGCCCCGAGGTGGATTTGGCCAGGATGGCGGCCGCCTGGTCGAACTGGGCCAGAAAGTAATAGGAAAACGCGAGTTGGATCTGGGCGTTCGGCACGATCAAGTCCGTGGGAAAATCCTTGAGGACTTTTTCATAGGCCGCCGCCGCGTTTTGGTAGTCCCCCGTCGAATAGATTTCGTAGGCGGCGGCGTTGGCGTCGGCGGCAGGCTTGGATTGGGCCGGCAGTGAGGCCGTGAAGACGGAAAAAAGCAAACAGCCCGGGATGGTGCGAAGGATCAGACGATTCATGGGGTAATCAAATAATTATAACTTAAAACAGCCTCTGATTTCCACAGGAAAAAATCCGGCGGCAGAAATAAGCTAGCGAACGGCGGCGGGAAGTTCGACCTCGACGATGACAGGGCGGTGATCGCTGGGAGCAGGATCCGGCTTGTCCACCGTGGCCGAAAGGACTTTCGCGCCTTTCACAAAAACATGATCAAAGCAGGCATCGGGAAACGGCGGGAACTTGGGATTCTTGCTCGGCGAAGAGGGCAGGGTGATGCGCTGGGCCAAGGGGACGTTTTCCCAACACGACTGGAAGCCTGCGGCTTCGATGGTCTTCAAGGTCTTCTCTTGTGAAAACTTGGGATCGTCACTCGAAGTGTTGAAGTCGCCACCGATGACGACGCTGACTTTGCCCAGGGCGGAGTAGGCTTTTTCCATGGCGGCGGCATGGGAGAGGAATTGCCGGGCCGACTCCTCGCGCATGGCAATGTTATCCTTCAACTCCTTCGCGTCGCCGCGGTTGCTTTTGAGGTGAACGCTATAGACCAACAGCACATTGCCGGGTGAGGGCTGGAAGGCGGCAAAGGAAAATCCCCGCTTCGGAGTGATGCGGTCGCCTGCCTGCCAGGCTTCCCACCATGCCCCGACAGCGGGCAAACGTCCGGCGATGGCGACCTGTTGGATGGTCTTGGCTCCTTGGTCGTCGAGAAAATCGCTGCAAACCTGAACCGTGGCATCGGGCAGATCCTTCAGCGCGATTTGAACCGCATCCCAATCGCGGATTTCCTGGAAGCCGATGATGTCCGGGTTGAGTTTTCCGATGATCGGCTGAACCAGCGCAATCTGTGCCTCGGCTTCGGCTTCGGTGGCCTTGGGATGTCCGCCCGGAAACCATTCGACGTTCCAAAAAGCGATTTTGATGGGTTGAGCCGAAAGACTGCCGGCACTAAGAAACGCGGCGAGAAGGATGCGTGAGAAGAGGTTCATAGGCGGCCAGGAGTCGGAGTTTGTCTCATTATGCTAACAGCAAAAATACGGCGTGTTTCTCTTCGGTTGGAGGTCTGAGGTCAAACACAAACGCCGGGCCGGGCAATCCCGCCGGGCGCAGCGCCCGAATCAAGGCGTTTGACGCGGCTAAAATGACCACCGCTTGACTCTTGACCTTGGGGGGATCGCCGTTCATAGTGCTTGATTCCCAACCATGCAAATAAGCGGGACCCCATCCCGCTTTTTGCATTTCAAGGTCCAACGATTTATGAACTCCGAACTCATTGCAATGCTTGATTACCTCGAGCGTGAGCGCAGCATCAAACGCGAAGTGCTCGTCGAGGCGATTTCCGAGGCCCTCCTGGCCGCTTCCAAGAAAAATTTCACCTCCGGCACGCGCGAACTGCGCATCGAAATTGATCCCAAAACGGGCACCATCCGGGCCATGGCGAAACTCATTGCCGTCGATATCGTGAAGAATCCTCATGATGAGATCACGCTCTCGAAAGCCCGCGCGATCAAGTCCGACGTTAAATCCGGCGAGGAATTGGATGTGGAAGTCACCCCGCGCGACTTCGGTCGGATCGCCGCCCAGGCCGCCCGTCAGGCCATCAATCAGCGCATCCGCCAGATCGAGAAAGACATGATCTATGAGGAGTTCAAGGATCGCGCCGGGGAAATCGTGAGCGGCACGGTCCGCCGTTTCGAAAAATCGGATGTCATTATTGATCTGGGAAAATTCGAAGGCACCATGCCGGCCCGCGAACGCGTCGTCACCGAGGAATACAGCATCGGAGACCGTCTGCGCGCTTATGTTGTCGCGGTGGACAACGCTTCCCGCGGACCGGAAATCATTCTCTCCCGCAGTCACCCAAATTTTGTCCGCCGCCTTTTTGAAATTGAAGTCAGCGAAATCGCCGACCGCACTGTCGAACTCAAGGCCATTGCCCGCGAGGCGGGTTATCGCACGAAGGTGGCGGTCCATAGCGCCGACTCCAAAGTGGACCCCGTCGGTGCCTGTGTCGGCATGCGTGGCGCCCGCGTGAAAAATATCGTCCGCGAACTCAACAACGAAAAAGTGGACATCATCCGCTGGGATCCTGATTCGTTAAAATTCGCCGCCGCCGCCCTCAAACCGGCCAATATCCGCAGTATTTCACTCGACGAAGCTTCGCACACCGTTCGCGTGCTGGTAGGCCGCGATGATCTTTCGCTCGCCATTGGCAAGCGCGGCCAAAACGCCCGCCTCACCGCCAAGCTCACCGGTTGGGAAGTTGATATTCAGGAAGACAAAACCGCGGAACAGGCGATGGAAACCCAGAAAGCCCAGGCGGCTCACTCCATGGCCGAGGCTCTTGGTCTCACCGAGGAGGAAGCCCAGATTCTTGCTGCGGAGGGAATGAATTCCATCGAAGCCATTCTCACCGCTGAAGCCGAGGACATTGCCGGCCCATTGGGCTGCGATGTCGAAAAAGGCCGCAAAATCCTTGATGCCGCACGTGCCGCAGGGCAACCCGCAGAAACGGCCGCATCCTAGGGCCATGAAAACCCCAAGCTTTATTCTCCATGGCCACATCGAAACTCACCGCCGCCAAATCCGAATCCAAACCCGCCAAGCCTAAAAAAGCGGGGGTAGGTATCGCCCGTATTACCAAGCCGGAGTCTGCGGTCAAACCGGAAGAGCCCGTTGCCCCGAAGGCACCGATTGAAACGGTTGACCTTCTGGAGCCCAAAAAAAAGGCCAAGCGCAAGGACGGTGAAGCCGGTTCGGCCAGTTCGCCCGCTCTGATTCAAAAAATCCAGGCTAATCCGCCCGCGAAGGAAACCGGGTCCGCACCATCGTCGCAGTTGGACCCCGTCGCCTTGGTGGCCCACGCCGTGGCACCATCCGCCGAGCCGGAACAGGAAGCCACCCATACCGAAGATGGCAAGCAAATCATCCATCTTAAAACTTCGATCCTGGTCAAGGATCTGGCACCCCTTCTGGGCATCAAGTCCTTTCAATTGATCAAGGAGCTGATGCCTTTGCAGATCTTCGCCAGCCCCACCTCGGTTCTTGAGCTCGATACGGTTGCCAAGATTTGCGAGAAGTACAACTTCGTTCTGGAACGCGAAAAGAAGGACACCTCGAAGGGACACCACAAGGTTGAGGTCAAAATCGAGGCGCCCAAGGAGCCGGAAAAAGCCAAGGATGAAGCCCTCAAAGCCCGCGCTCCCATCGTCACCTTCATGGGCCATGTTGACCATGGGAAAACCTCCTTGCTCGACGCCATTCGCAAGGCAAAGGTTGCGGCTGGCGAGGCCGGCGGCATCACCCAGCATATCGGAGCGTACAGCGTGGAACGTGACGGAATGTCCATCACCTTTCTTGATACCCCCGGCCATGCCGCCTTCACCTCGATGCGCGCGCGAGGGGCCAATGTGACCGACATTGTCGTTCTGGTGGTCGCGGCGGACGACGGTTTGATGCCGCAAACCATTGAGGCCATCAACCATGCCAAGGCGGCCAAGGTCCAGATCATGGTTGCCATCAACAAGATTGACCTCGTTTCGGCAAATCCTGACCGGGTGAAAACCCAGCTTCAGGAAAAGGGGCTGACCCCGGAGGATTGGGGCGGCGACATTATATGTATTCCCGTCAGCGCGACCAAGGGAACCGGAGTGGATCAACTCCTGGAGCTGATCTCCTTGCAGGCCGATATTTTGGAACTGCGCTCCGATCCCAAGGTGCCCGCCCGTTGCACCGTCATCGAGGGCCAGCTTGAGCAGGGTCGCGGCCCGACCGTCACGGCCATTGTCCGCATGGGCACGTTAACCGTCGGCGATGCCTTCATCTGTGGAAACTATTGGGGCAAGGTCAAACAGCTCATCAACGATCTTGGCAAGCCCGTGAAGGAAGCAGGCCCCGCCATGCCGGTGAAGGTTCTCGGTCTCAGCGGCCTGCCCAACGCCGGAGACGAACTGGTCGTGATGGATAACGAGCGCGATGCCCGCACCCTGAGCGAGGAACGCCTTTTTGCCATTCGCAACAACAAGCTTTCCACGCCGCAGCGCACCACGATGGAAAACCTTTTTGCCAACATCGCCGAAGGCCAGAAGGCCACGCTTCAGATCGTGCTCAAGGGCGACGTGCAAGGCTCCCTCGAAGCGCTCATCGGTGCCCTCAAGGAAATCCCGCAAAGCAAAATCTCCCTCGGCATCATTCATTCCGCCGTCGGTCCGGTTACGGAATCCGATGTGCTGCTGGCCAGTGCGTCCAACGCGGTCATCATCGGATTCAGCGTCAAAGTCGAGAACACCGCCGCCACCATCGCGAAACGCGAAGGCGTCCAGATCAAACTCTACAGCATCATCTACGAGTTGATTGATCAGGTGAAGGAATCCATGACGGGAATGCTCGAGCCGAATCTGCGCGAGAACGTCATAGGCCATGCCGAGGTCAAGCAGGTCTTCGATCTCACCAAGGGCAAGGTCGCCGGCTGCATCGTTCTCGATGGCCGCATCACCCGCACCGCCCGGGCCAGGGTGCTTCGCAAAAAGCAGGCGGTCTATGATGGCGGCCTCTCCACGCTCCGGCGCTTCCAGGATGACGTGAAGGAAGTGCGTGTCGGTTTGGAATGCGGTATCAAGCTCGGCGACTACTCCGAGTATCTGGCGGAAGACATCATCGAGTGCTATACCCTTGAGAAAGTGGCCCAGCAGCTCTAGCCGGCCCCGACAGGCCGACGCGGGGACACGGGCAGGCGGAGGCATTCTCCACGTCATCGCCATTCTCCTTCTTTCCGCCGCCCTTCTCCGGGCTCAGGGCACGGCGCCGGTACTCGACAACACCGGTTCGGTCGAAAATCCCAAGCCAACTTGGGAAACGCAAAAACAGGCGCGAACGTTCGTCCTCGGCATTCCCGCTCCCCGAGGCCAGATCACCGACCGCAACGGCAAGCCGCTGGCCCAGACCCGGCTGAGTTATAATCTGGCCATCAATTTTCCCACCCCGCTCGAATGGCACGACGACAAGATTGTTGCTTTTGCCCGGCAGCAAATCACGCTCGCCGGCGGATTGCTCAATCGCACCATCCCGATCAGCGATGAAGCCATCGTGAACCATTACCGCAATCGCGGGGTCCTGCCTCTCGATCTGGTGGAGGATCTCAGCCCCCAGGAACTCGGCGTTGTCCAGCGCGGAGTCACCGCGAATCTGCTTTTGCGCCAGACCTATGTGCGATTTTATCCGAACGGCCAGTTGGCGGGACACATTCTCGGCTACACCGGCCGCGAGGCACCGCTCTCCGTCCGCCCGATCGAAAACAACGACCTCATCTTCTCCGACAGTCAGGGGCGCGAAGGTCTTGAACAGGTCTTCGACAACGAACTCCGCGGCCAGCCCGGCCAGCTTTACGTCACCTACAACGCCGACGGCAACAAGATGTCCGAGCGCATCGCCCGTCCGCCCATTCCCGGCTACAACGTCGTCTCCACCCTTGACGAAGACATCCAGCGCATCTGCGAAAACGTCCTGGCCAAAAGCACCAAACAAGGAGCCATCGTTGTGATTGATCCCAACAATGGCGAGATCATCGCCATGGCCTCCAACCCCGGTTTCAACCCCAACGAATTCGTTCCCGTTATTAAAAAAGATGTCTTCGAGCGTTACAACACCGACCCGCGCGACCCCCTTGTTCCCCGCGCCTACCGCTCCGCCTATCCCGGTGGCTCCACCTTCAAAGTCTTCGTGGGTTTTGCCGCCCTCGAAACCGGCAAGATCAAACCGAGTAGCGAATTCAGTTGTCCAGCCGCCTTTACCGTCGGCAACCACACCTTCGCCAACTGGAAAAAATCGGCGGCGGGAAACCTCAATTTCGTCGAGGCCCTCACCCAATCCTGCAACACCTGGTTCTATCAGGTCGCCCTCAAGATCGGTGCCCAGCCCATCATCGAATATTCCAACCTCCTCGGCTTTGGGAAAAAAACCGGCATCCCGCTACGCGCCGAAAACGCCGGCAACATCCCCACCGACGAATACATGCTTCGCGTCCACAAACGGGCAATCAAGCAAGGTGACGTCGTCAACATGTCCATCGGCCAGGGCGACATTCTCATCACCCCCCTGCAGATGGCCCAGGCCATGGGCGGCATCGCCATGGCCGGAAAACTCCACCAGACCCGCCTCGTCAAACAAGTCCAGACCCTCGACAACAAAGTCATCGCCGCTTACCCGAACCGCCTCCGCGAAGATATCCCCGTGGACCCGAAGGTGAATGAGACCCTGCGCAAGGCCATGCTCGGTGTCGTGTACGACAGTCAGGGCACAGCCCATTCCGCCCAGGTCAAAGGCGTCAAAGTCGCGGGCAAAACCGGCACCGCCCAATGGGGACCCGAAAGCAAACAACGCACCGCTGCCTGGTTCGCCGGTTTCATGCCGGTCGATGCCCCCGAATACGCCTTTGCCGCCCTCTACGAAGGGGACCCGAACGACGACTCCGTCCACGGCGGCTCCCACGCCGGCCCGCTCATTGGCAAAGTTTTCAAGGAAATTTACAAACTCAAAAAATCCCGCGAAGGAGCCAAGCCAGACGCCGAAGCCGAAGAGGAAAAAGACAAGGAAGAGGAAAAAGATATCCCCAAGGACGAATCGAATTAGGCCGGATCGCCGTCGCTGCCTCCGGCCGCATTAGCCGGCATTGCTGCCGGAGCAGGGAGGGGGCCATTATTCCCCCAGTGCCGGCGACCACCCCACACGCGATGCCCTTCCGCCTTTTTCCCCTGCGGGCTTGCTCAACTGCCAGTTTCATTCCGGGCCGCGTCGGAACGAAACTTCAGGATCTTTTCGAACGGAGGAGACCGGTCTTCAACGGGGTGTTGCCATGAACCGGAATCACGATTCGCTCCCGATGACCGTGTTCACCTTAATTTTGCTTGGCGTGAGATTCTTCCTCTCCCGTCAAATGGGGACGGCGGGGAGGTGCCAGATTTCTTTGGCGTATTCGCTGATGGTGCGGTCGCTGGAGAATTTGCCCATGCGGGCGGTATTCAGGATGGCCATCCTGGCCCAGCGGGCTTTGTCGCGGAAGGCGGTGTCCACTTTTTTCTGGGCCTCGCTGTAGCTGGCGAAGTCGGGGAGGCAGAGGAAGGGGTCGCTGTAGGTGAGGTTATCGCGGAGCATGTTGAGGACGCCGGGGGGTTCGTCGGCCGTGAAGTAGTTGGAGCCGACCCAATCGACGACGGCCTTGAGTTCCTCGTCGTTGTTGAGGAACTCGGCGGGGTTGTAGCCGCGTTTCCAGAGGGCGGCGACTTCGTCCACGGTCATGCCGAAGATGAAGATGTTGTCGGGTCCGACTTCTTCGAGGATCTCGACATTGGCGCCGTCGAGGGTGCCGATGGTGAGGGCTCCATTGAGCGAAAGCTTCATGTTGCCGGTGCCGGAAGCTTCCTTGCCGGCGGTGGAGATTTGCTCGGAGAGGTCGGCGGCCGGGACGATGCGCTGGGCGAGGGAGACGCGGTAGTTCGGCAGGAAGACGACCTTGAGTTTATCTTCGATGCGTTTGTCGGCGTTGATCATTTTTCCGACGGCGTTGATGGCTTTGATGATGCATTTGGCGAGGTCGTAGCCGGGGGCGGCTTTGGCGGCGAAGATGAAAACGCGCGGCGTGATGTCGAGGCCGGGATTCTGCAACAGGCGGCGGTAGAGGGCGAGGATGTGGAGGAGATTCAGGTGCTGACGTTTGTATTCGTGCAGACGCTTGATCTGAACGTCAAAGAGGGCGGCGGGGTCCACTTCAATACCGCAGGTGTCCTTGATGATACGGGCGAGATTAATTTTGTTTTGCAGTTTGATGGCCATGAAGTCGGCTTGGAACTGGGGGTCGTCGGCGAAGGGTTCGAGGCCGCGGAGTCTGTCGAGGTCGCGTTCCCAGCCGTGGCCGATCTTGGAGGTGATGAGGTCGGAGAGGCGGGGGTTGCAGGCGAGGAGCCATCGGCGCGGGGTGATGCCGTTGGTTTTGTTGTTGAATTTGTCAGGGTAGAGTTGGTCAAACTCGGGGAAGAGATCGCGCTTGAGGAGCTGGGTGTGGAGGGCGGCGACGCCATTGACGGAGTGTCCGCCGACGACGGAGAGGTGGGCCATGCGGATCATCTGGA
>Ga0163144_10012863_pt1 | contig 17517 bp, 18 predicted proteins | sample OliLak19BULKMAT1_FD_123175 | JGI IMG/M metagenome (GOLD analysis project Ga0163144, IMG submission 123175) | Freshwater microbial mat bacterial communities from Lake Vanda, McMurdo Dry Valleys, Antarctica - Oligotrophic Lake LV.19.BULKMAT1 | ecosystem: Environmental > Aquatic > Freshwater >...
CAGCAAACCGCCCGGCCCGACGCGGTTGGGCCCGCAGCGGTCTTGCACCCAGGCGGCGACCCGGCGCTCCACCAAAATGAGGAACGCCGTGAAGCCTTGCAAGGCCCCCATAATGACGACGATCGTCAGCAGCGCGTACCAGATATTGAAGTCGTGCATTTTTCGATTCAGTTTGGAACGGTTTGAATTCCGCTCGCCAATCCCAGGGCCGTTTTCCTACCGGCCCGAATCCCATTGCCTCCGCCGTTCATCAGACCGTCACCATCGCATCGCCCAAACGCACGCCGAACTCGCCCAGGTCTCCGCGCGCCAGCGGCGCGAAGAAGGGCACCTCGTCGGCCAACTCTTGTCTTAGGGAAGCGACGTGCATCAAGCCGCGCCGTTCGAGCAAATCCAGAAACACCTGTCCATCGGTCCGCGCCAACGCTCCGGGTCGGACCGACCAGCGAATGCCCTGGGCAAGGTTCGCATGATTGACGAATGTCCCTTCCTTCTCCGCGAAACTCGACGCCGGCAGAACATACTTCGCCAGACCCGTCAGATCGCCCGGCATGATTTCTTGAACGACCAACAGAGCGATCTTCCCAAGGCCCTGGAGATTCTCGGGATTGCTCCAGGGACTACGGCTGGGGGGATATCCGCCGGTCAAGTACATCGCTTGGATCTCGCCGCTCGACGCATCCTTGTTCGCCTGGTCGAATCCAAGCACCCGGCCCTCGAAGTGCATGAGGACGGCTTCCACACCGAGCCGATTGGGGCACTTCTCGGCGCGGATCGTGAATTTGACTGGCGCGATCGCGTTGCCCTTGCGGTCCTTGGGATAAGTGTCGTCCTCGCCGATCATCGGCACCGGGCCAAGGTAGAGCCTGGAGTCGGGCGAAAGGCTCTTGGTCCATTTGGCGAGCAAGAAGGCTTCCTCGCAAGTGAGGAAGGGCGAAAGCACCACGGCCACGCCGGCGCCGTTCTGCCGCGCCGCCTCGCCGAACTCGTTGCGAATCGCGGGCAGGACGCTTTCCCAGTTGGCGGGAACGTGTTGGCCGTCCTTCAAATAGAGCGGTCCTTGCAAACGATGGCGGTCGTTGATGTAGGGGTAATCGAAACGCCCCTCGTCGCACATGAAGTAACCTTGCGCCTCGGGATTCTCACGCGGACGCAGCCGATAGACGATGTCCTTATTGGCGTCGACATGGATGCTGCATCCCGTCGAGCAATCCGGGCATACCGAGTTTTCGCTCTTAAGGGACCAAACGCGCTGTTTGTAAAGGAAGTCCTTGTTGGCCAGGGCGCCGACCGGACACAAGTCGACGACGTTGCCCGCTAGCTTGTTGTTAACCGGCTCGCCGGGGAAAATGTCGATCTCGGAGTGATGCCCCCGGCTCACGACATGCAACTCGGCCGTCCCCGCCACTTCCCGCGTGAAGCGGACGCAGCGCGAGCACATGATGCAGCGGTCGGTGAATAGCGAAATATGCTCGCCGATGTCTGGCTTGTTGGGCGGGAGGTTCTTTTGATCGATCATCCGGCTCGTCGATCGGCCGAAGCTGTAGCTGAAATCTTGCAGCGTGCATTCGCCCGCCTTGTCGCACACCGGGCAATCGAGCGGGTGATTGAGGAGCAGCGATTCGAGCGTTTGCTGTTGAGCGTACTTGGCGCGATCGCTGTTGGTGACGACGACCGTGCCGTCCTTCGCGGGCGTCTGGCAGGCCGGGACGACGCGCGGCAGCATCACCGGCTTGCCGTCTTTCATCTCGCCGACTTCGACCAAACACATTCGGCAACTGGCGACGACGCTAAGGCCCGGATGCCAGCAATAATGCGGGATCAACACGCCGCCGCGCATCGCCGCCTGCACCAGATTGATCCGGTCGGCGCCGATGTCGACGGGTTTTTCGTTTACGATGACGGTAGCCATTGCACTCTCTAAATTCCCCGTTTCGCGCTCGTTTTGAACCCGCGAAAACGTAATTATTGCTCACTTCCCCTTCGCCTTCGGCGCCTTCGCGAAGTCCTCCTCCGACATCTGCGTGAACGATCCATCCCCGAGCAGCACATAGCGGAAGCCGTCTTCCGGTCCGCGTTCATACGCCAAGATCGTTCGGGAGGTTCCGTCGACCATCGAACGTGGGCTGGAGCCGTAAATGAAGGTCAACCACCCTTCTTTGTCATCGAGCGATTGCGTCACGCGGTTGTCTCGCTCGTAGAAAGGCTCAAGTTCCTTCTGATTGTTGGGGCCTCGTTTGACCGTGTCATTGAAGTTGATGTACGCCAGGCCCAAGTTTTTTAGCACGAACTCCGCTTCGGTTTTCGCCAACACGCGAATGTACTTGCCCAGCCGCGTCTTGCCGCCTACGACCACCAAGGGGCCTGGCTCGACCTTCTTAACGGGTGGCGCCAGCGGATCGAGTTTGGCAGCCGGACCGTCCCCCTTCTTCGGCGCCTCCCCGCCCCCGGAAAGAAGCAGGATCAAGACGATAATGGCGATGACCAGCGCCGCGCCGCCCGCGCAAAGCCCAATGATGAGCCCGCGGTTGGACTTCTTCTTTTTCTTCTTCTTTCGGGGCCGATCACTCGTGTCGCTCATAGTCGAGCCTGTGAAAAACAGTTGCTGGATGAAATTCCCGACTTCCGCATTCTGACTTCTAAATTCCGCATTTCCCTAATGCGCTCCCACCATCTCGAGCGGCATCGTCGTTCGCTCGCCCTTCTTGATGTAGCTCTCCAGTTCGTCATGGAACTTGGCGATGGCGTTTTTGACCGGCCAACCGGCGCCATCGGCCAGACCGCAGATGGTCGTGCCGGGCATGATGCCGATCGACTTCGCCACCTCATCCAGAATGCGCAGATCCTCTCGTCGCCCCTGTCCGCGGCGCATGCGGTCCATGATCTTCATCATCCAGCCGGTGCCTTCGCGGCAAGGCGTACATTGGCCGCAAGATTCGTGGGCAAAGAACCGACAGATGTTATAGAGAACGTCGACGATACTGGTGTCCTCGTCGAAGATGGTGACGGCCGCCGTGCCCAAGCCCAAGCAACCGACGCGCCCGGGGCCGTTGAAATCCAACGGCGTATCGAACTCGGCTTCGCTCATGATCCCCATACTGATGCCGCCGGGGATGGCGCCCTTGGCCTTCTTGCCTTTCCAAACGCCGCCGCCGTGCTTCTCGACCAGTTCGCGCACCGTCACGCCCAACGGCAACTCCACGCAACAGGGCGTGTTGACATGCCCGCTGATGCAGTACAGCTTGGGGCCATAGCTGCCGGCGTCGCGCGGATTCTTCGGATCGGCGGGGATGCCGATCGATTTGAACCACGCCGAACCTCGGTCGATGATATGCGTCACGCATGCCGCGGTCTCGACGTTGTTGACGACCGTCGGCTTGCGAAAGGCGCCTTCGATCGCGGGGAAGGGCGGCTTAATGCGCGGCCAACCACGCTTGCCTTCCAGGCTTTCGATGAGTCCGGTCTCCTCGCCGCAGATGTATGCCGCCGCGCCGCGATGCATAAAGATGTCGTGATCGAACCCGCTGCCCAGGATGTTCTTGCCCAGAAAGCCCGTCGAGTACATTTCGTCGATGGCGTTTTGCAAAACACGGTACGCTTTGCCATATTCGTAGCGTAAGTAAAAATACGATGTCGAAGCCCGGGTCGCGAATGCGGAAAGGACGATGCCTTCGAGCACCTGATGAGGGTCTTCCTCCATCAGGATGCGGTTATTGAAGGTACACGGTTCGGATTCGTCGGCGTTGACGCAGAGGTAAATCGGCCCGGGATGGTCCTTGGGCAGAAAGGTCCACTTGAGGCCGGTCGGAAAGCCTGCGCCGCCGCGCCCGCGCAGGCCGGAGCTTTTGACCTCGTCGACAATCTGCGCCGGGCTCATCGTTTTGAGCGCTTTTTCCAGCGCGGCGTAGCCGCCGTCGGCGCGATAGGCATCGAGGGCGGGACTCGCCTTTTTGTTGATGCGTCGCAGAAGTACGGGTTCGAATTCAGGCATCGTTCTTTACCAGAAGCCTCACCAATGAGGCAAGGAGGGATTCCTTCGCTTGCGCGACGACAAAACACGGGACTACTTAATACGGCAGGAAATCCGTTCGATCAAACCACTCATCCGCTTCGCTTGCCTGCCAAACAAGAGACAGCGATCCTCCATACTGAGATATTGACAAGCCAGGCCGCAAAATCAAAACTCCCCAGGTATGCCTTCCAGCGTTAAAGTGTCTCTCCAAGTGCGGGGGCATCGTCCTTTTATCAAGCGTGACGAGAATCCGCTTCTCTGTTTCCGCGAACTCGAGCAAGTCCTCATCTGGGCTGGATTTCGCGGGTGCCCCTTTGTCGCCGACACAAAGAATGTCGATGGTCGGATGGGCGGTCCGAAGCAGCATGAGCAAGTCGCGATTCACATGCTCATCAAAGAAAAACCGCGGCGGGCTCATGGATGTCCGTTTCTTTGCTGAGCTGCCTTTGTTGCCAAGATCTTCTCCCGCAACGGATTCGGCTTCTTCAAATGATCTTGATAGATCGCTTCCCCAATGCGTTCTCCTTCTGCCATATACTTGTCCACCTCCTCCTTGTTTTCACGATAATAGTCGATGCATGCCCTCACTTCGTCGACTTCGAGGGTCGGGAAAACGTCGCGCGCGATCGATTCGGGCGAGTACCCCTCGCTTACATGGCTCAAGACATGCTCAATGTCGATCCGATGGCCTTTGAGACGAATTCGTTCCACCTTCCCATAGAGGGTGTCGACGGTCTCGAAATCAAAAAAGTCTCTCGCCTGCATGGTCCACCTCCGTTCGAGTTATCTGGACTCATTGTTGCAGATCGCGAATGATTTCATCGAATCGTTCGGCCGTCACGTTATGCACATGCTCATCATCGATCATCACCGCCGGCGCGCCTTCGCACGCTCCCAGACATTCCGCGAATTCAAGCGTCACTTTGCCGTCAGATGTCATTCCACCCGCCGGCACTTTCAAACTGTGACACGCGTGTTCCAACAGCGCATCGGCGCCGCGCAGTCCGCACGCCAGGCTGCGGCAAATCCAGACGCGTTTCTTGCCGAGGGGCTTATCTTCCTCGCGGAAGAACTGGTAGAAGGTCATCGTGTCGTGGACCTCGGCAGGGCTCAGGTCCAGCATGTCCGCGATCTCGCGCATCGCCTCGCGCGGCACGCAGCGCAGTTCGTCGTGAACGATGTGCAGCGCGGGCAACGTCACGGCTTGCTTGCTCGGATAGCGAGGGATGTACGCCTCGATCCGCTTTCGAATGTCGTCGCTCAGGAAGGCCATGCTGCTCACCCTCAATCCCAGTCTACAAATGCGTTCAGCGATCCAACTCCGCCGCGATGATATTCAAACTCCCCAATACCGCTACCACGTCGCTCAAGGTATGCCCCTCGATCAGATACGGGAAGATGGCGAAGTGAATGTACGAAGGCGGCCGGGTGCGGGCGCGATAGCTCACGCCGGTGCCGTCGCTGACGACGTAAAACCCAAGCTCACCGTTGGGAGATTCGATGCAGCCGTATATTTCGTCGACGGGCGGGGTCCATTGGCGGTTGGGCATCACAAGCTCGAAATGCTGAATGAGGCTCTCGATGCTGCGATACACCGCTTGCTGTTCGGGAAACACCACCTTGCTATCCGCGTCGACGCTCACGCCGCCGGTCGGCAGATTCTCGATCGCCTTATCGATGATCTTCAGGCTTTCGATCATCTCTTCCATGCGCACCAGATAACGCGCGAAACTGTCGCCTTCCTGGGCGCATACAACTTTGAAATCGAAATCGGGATACGCGAGATAAGGCTCGTCCTTGCGGATATCGCGGACGACGCCGGAGGCGCGGGCGATGGGGCCCGTACAACTCATATTGATCGCCATCTCCTTGGACAGAATGCCGATGCCCTGCGTGCGATCCAGGAAGATGCGGTTCCGATTCAGCAGCCGGCACACGTCGGCATGCGCCTTCGGAAATGTCTTCACGAAGCCGCGGACCTTGCGAATGAAGTCGTCGTCGACGTCGAAGACCAACCCGCCGACGCGCAGATAGCTGGGATGGAAACGCTGGCCCGACGCCGTCTCGAAGATGTCGTAAATGTACTCGCGCTGATTGAAGGCATACAGGAAGGCCGTGAACCCGCCCAGATCGAGCGCCTGGGCGCCGATGGCCAGGAGATGATCGCTGATGCGGGACAATTCGCCCAGGATCACGCGCAGATATTTGCAACGCGGGGTCAGTTCGATGCCCATCAATTTCTCGACCGAATGGAACCACGCCACCTCGTTCATGATGGGCGAGATGTAGTTCATCCGGTCGACGATGGTCACATACTGGTTGTAGTCGAGATCTTCCCCCAGCTTCTCGAAACCCGAATGCAGGAAGCCGATGTCCGGCACCGCTTTCACCACGGTCTCGCCGTCGAGCGTGAGAATCAGGCGCAGCGTCGTATGTGTTGCCGGATGCTGCGGACCGAAGTTGAGCGTCCAGAGGTAGTCCTTCTCCTCGGTCGTCGCGTCCAGCGGTTGTAATTGTTCCAGCGGCATGGTGCCTCAGCGGTGAACGGGGTCGCGTGGTGTTTCTGGGCGGTCTGGCGATTGCTTAACTTTCGGCCCGGGTGATCGGCGTGAAGTTATGGCGTTCCCCCTTGCCGCGCATCGGGTAATCCTTGCGCAAGGGCCAACTCGTGAACTCCTCGGGCATCAGAATTCGGCGCAGGTCGGGATGGCCTTCGAAGTGGATGCCGTACATGTCGTAGACCTCGCGCTCCAGCCAGTCGGCGCCGCGCCAAATCGAGTAAACCGACGGTAAGCTCACGTCCGGTTCATTCAAGAACGTCTTCACATAGACGCGCTCGCCCGATTCCGTGTTGAGCAAGCCATAGATCACGCCGAAGCGGTCGCGGGCGCCGGGGAACTTGAGATAATCCACGGCCGTCAACTCGGCGAGCATGTCGAAGCAGAGATCGGCATTGAGAATGCGCAACGCTTCGAAGAGTTGGTCGGGGGAGACATGGATGCGGCGATTGTCGCGGAACTCCGACGTGGTGAGCGCGTCCGCGCCGAGTCGGCTTTGCAGTTGTGTGACAATCGCATCGAACGGCATGGACGTCTCCCACTATTTCCGGCGAGCCGGGCGGCGTCAGCCCCTGGAGTGCTTTTGCGATACTCGGCTCCGGTCGCTGACGCTCCCGGCTCGCCGTGAAATTCGCATCAATTCAAGCTGATACGGCTCGACTTCGTGAAATCTCCCGGCGCGACGATGACGTTGTCCGGAATGTTCGTGTTCACTTTGGGCCCCTCGAAGCCGGTGCGGCTCGCGAACTCGGTGCCGTTGAAAGTTCCCGTTTTCCTGATTTTGTCCTGGAGGTCCATAAGACCCTGGAGCAACTGCTCAGGCCGCGGCGGACAACCGGGAAGGTACAGGTCCACCGGCATGAAGCGGTCGATGCCTTGCACCACCGCGTAGGTGTCGAAGACGCCGCCGGAGGAGGCGCAGGCCCCCATCGAGATGCACCATTTCGGTTCGGGCATTTGCAGCCAAATGCGCTGAAGCACGGGCATCATCTTCATGACGACCCGGCCGGCGACGATCATGAGATCGCACTGGCGCGGGCTGAAGCGCATGGCCTCGGCGCCGAAGCGGGCGATGTCGTGTCGGCTGGCGCCGGTCGCCATCAGTTCGATGCCGCAGCAAGCGGTGGCGAAGGGCATGGGCCAAAGGCTGTTGGCCCGGACCCAGTTCGCCAGCGCGTCGAGTTTGCTGACATAGACGTTTTCGGGAATGCTTACCGCCACTTGAAAACCCCCTTCCGCCAGTCATAAACGTAAGCGACCAGGAGCAACAGAATGAAGCTCAAGACGGACCAGAACACGGGGCCGCGAAGCAGAAGGGGAATGCCCCCTTCTTTATAGGCGATCACCGCCCAGGGATAGAGAAAGAGAAGTTCCACGTCGAAGACCAGGAACATGATCGCGACCAGGTAGAATTTGACATCGAAACGCTGGCGGGCGTCGCCGATGGGATCCATACCGGACTCGTAGGGCATCTGCTTGACGCGCGTCTTTTTGCGCGGGCCGATGATGTGAACGGCGATGAGCGCCGTCACCGTGAAGCCAAGGATGACGACCAGGAACATAAAGATGGGATAGTAGGTGGACAGGTCGAACGGAGTGTTGTCCATCCTGGATCCTCCCGGCGCGACTTCGTGAGAAAATTCACGAAGTAGGACAAAAAATAACCGACCCTTGGGTCGATGCGTAAGAATCCGCTCTTTCTCTGTTTATTGGAATCCCAACCGGTGGTCAAGTTCGCCCCCTCCGTTTGCCCGCTTGCGGCTTAGCGCGACACTGTTTCGCGAACCGCGCGAAACCAACTCCCCCTTGACTGAGTTCGCGAACTACGTCAATTTTTGTCAGCTGACCCAAGGAGGGCTTACCGTACCAAGGAGGGTTCCCGTCCCATGTTGTACCAAACTGAATCGAAGCCGCAATCCTGGCGAGCCGTCGCGGTGTTTGAGGACCGCGAGATGATGCTCTATCTCAATCGTTCGGCGCCGCAGGTTCGCGCGGGCTTGCGCGAGGCATTCTTCGATCTCCTGGACGAAGAAGAACGCGAACAAGTGAAATCGATCGCGTTGCAGCGCTGGACCGGCGCGTCCGACGCGGGCCGGTGGGTCCATCAATCCAACATTCCCCTACCCACCGAAAAAATGGTCCAAAGCGCTTGAAAAACCAAAAATAGGCTTTAACCTGAAGGAAGGTGAGGAAGGCTGATTCCTTCCTTTTTGAAAAGCCGGCAGATGAAAAAGCTCCTCGGAATCTTCCGGATGATCCATACGGCGGATTGCGAGGTTCTTTTTTTGCGCTCCCTGCCGATCCGCTCCTCCGCCTGATCGAACGCACCAGGGCGAGGTCTTCGCCGCCCGTTGTCCTGTTGAAAGGAGATGCCCATTGTCGAGGCCCCGCCTCGCGAATCCCACTGGAAACACTGAACCACGAACCCGGTCGATGGGTCCAACATCGACTTGCCGGATCTTCTTGCGATGAGGACACCTCCTATGAACTCCTACAGCTCCCTATGTGACGACTTCGGCGTCTACGTCTACGTCAACACGAAGATGGAGCTTCCTGCCAAGCGCGAAACCATCCTTCACTTTTTCGACAGCCTCCAGAAGTCCTTCCCCCAGATGACCGATTTCGAATGCCGCGAAACGGGGGAATACGTGCTGGAGGAAGATCGCGAGATCGGCAGCTATCGCTGGGTCAGCCTGGAAAACAAACGCTTCTGCTCAGGCTACGTCAATCCGCCCAGCCTCGAATCGGCCGACGCCCAGCACGAACGCATTCTCGAAATCTCGCCCTACCACCTGGACTTCAGCCCGCTCGATTGCGAGGCCCTCGACGTACTGTTCGCGTTCGACTTCATGTATTCGGGCAACCATGACGAAGTGGTCGCCGAGGCGCTCGGCCTCAACACCACGCTCGAAAATCTCTTGCAGCTTCCCGGAACGCGCGTGCTCAATTACGAACCGTCCTTGATGTTCTCGCTCGACGACAACTGCCGGCTCCAGTGTCGGCTGAACATCGAAACCCGCACGAACGCGTTTCAGATTCGCACGGGACAATTTCCCGAGGCGCCGATCAGCGTTTACTTCACCGTGCGTCAATACTGGGGGCGCCAAGGCGCGAAGACATTCGGCGAGTCCTACGTCAACCAGCGGCGCATTTGCCAAGAAATGGTGGACGCCCACATCATCCCCGCAGTGATCCGCCCCCTCGCGGAAGCGATCGCGAACAAGCAGGGGTAACGACGGATTTTTTGGCGAGCGCTAAGCCGCGAGCGGCGGGAATTCGTATTCTGTTCGTCATGAACACCACATCGTCTCCCGCCGTCGCGCTGAGCCAATTTGCCCGCGGACTCTCGACCGAGACCGCGTTTGACGTCCTCGCCGTCGCCCGAAAGTTGAAGGCCACAGGTAAGGACGTCATCGAACTCCAAATTGGCGACAGTCCCTTTAGCTCCACCCAAAGCGCCCTCGAGGTCGGCATCAAGTCGATCCGAGACGGGCACACGCATTACTGCCCCTCGATGGGGCTGCCCAGTTTTCGCCAAACGGTCGCCGACAACTACCAGAAAGAATACGGCATCAAGATCGGGCCGGAGAACGTCGTCGTCGGGCCCGGCGCCAAGGTGTTCGAGCAATTCTTCTGCGAGGCGTTCCTCGATCCGGGTGACGCCGTTCTTGTCTTTAGCCCGCATTTTCCGACCTACGGCCCCAACATCGAGCGCCGCGGCGGCCGGATGGTGTTCTCCTCGCTCAAGCAAGAGAATCAATTCCGCCCCGACCTCAATGACGTTGAACGCTTCGTGAAGAGCGAGTCCAAGGCGAAGGCCATCTTCCTCAACTCGCCGCACAACCCGACGGGCGGCGTTGCCACGGCCGAAGACCTCAAGGGGCTCGCCGATCTCGTGCGCGGCAAACCGATCGCGGTCTTCAGCGACGAGCCGTATAACCACATGGTCTGGTCCGGCACGCATCATCCGCTGCTCGCGCAACCGGGCATTATCGATCAATCCGTCGCCTGCTACACGTTCAGCAAAAGCTACAGCATGAGCGGCTGGCGTTTGGGCTATGCGATTTCCAGCCCGCGCATCGTGGATTCGATCGGCAAGATGATCAACACCGCGCTCTCCTGCGTGCCGCCCATCGTGCAGCTCGCCGGCGAAGCAGCTATCAAGAACGACGACTCGGAACGCGACGAGGTCATGCAGCGCTTCAAGAAGAAAGTCAAACTTCTCGTCAGCGATTTGAAGCAGTTGGAAGACGTCACGGTCATCATGCCGGCGGGGACGTTTTACGTCTTCCCGAATGTCGCGCCGGTTTGCAAACGACTGGGCATCACCTCGCACGGGCTGGCCATGTTCCTCTTGGAAGGCGCCGACGACAAGAAGGGCGTCGCCTGCCTGGGCGGGGAATGCTTCGGCCCGGCGGGTCAGGGATTCTTGCGCTTCAGCTGCGCCGAGCCGGACGAACGGCTGCGCGAGGCGGTAGTGTTCTTGAAAGAGGCGGTTACGAAGGTCGATCGCGTGAAGAAATATTTGGACGCGAACGCGAAGTATCGCGTGTAATTACCGCTTCCATTCCTTCAGCGCCTTCCGCACCTCCGCAAGCGAACGTGTATTGAACACGTTCGCTTTCTCCTGCCAACCGCGCCGCGCGACGCTGACGCCGAAGGGCACGTTCTCCAGATCGTGCGTCGAATGCGCGTCGGGGTTGATGACCAGCATGACGCCCAGCGCCTTCGCGCGCTTGCAATGAATCCAATCAAGGTCGAGGCGATGAGGGCTGGCGTTGATCTCGATCATCGTTTTGTGTTTGGCGGCCGCCTGAAGGACCGCCTCCAGATCGACCTTGTAGGCGTCGCGGCGAAGGATCAGCCGACCGGTCGCATGGCCGAGCATCGTCACGCGCGGATGGGCGATCGCCTTGATGATGCGCTGGGTCATCTCGTCGACCGGCATGCCGAAATGGGTATGCACGCTGGCGACGACATAGTCAAAGGTTTCCAACAACTCGTCCGAGTAATCGAGGCTGCCGTCGGCCAGGATGTCGCACTCGGTTCCTTTGAAGACCTGGAAGTCTTTGTACTTCGCGTTGACCTCGTCGATGAGTTTTTGTTGCGCCAAGACGCGTTCGGGCTCCAGGCCGTTGGCCATCTTGAGCGATTGCGAATGGTCGCCCAGGCCCAGATATTTGTAGCCGAGCTTGTGCGCCGCGGCGGCCATCTCATCGAGCGTCGCGGCGCCGTCGCTCCAGTCGGTATGGCAATGGAAGATGCCCTGGATGTCGTCGTCGGCCACGAGCGCCGGCAGGCGATGCTCGGCGGCGGCAGCGATCTCGCCTGTGTTCTCGCGCAACTCCGGCGGAATGTAATCCAGATCGAGAGCCTTGTAGATGTCTTCCTCGTCCTTGCAGGCGACGCTCTTCTTCGGCCCGCTCAGTTCGTACTCGTTGAGCTTGAGGCCGTACTCGATCGCGCGTTGCCGAAGCGCGACGTTGTGTTCCTTGCTCCCGGTGAAATAGTTGAGCGCGAAGGGAAACTGTTTGTCCGAAACCACGCGGAGATCGGCGTTGAGAGCGACTTTGGAACCATGCGTTCCGAAGGCGGCGACTACCACGCTTGATTTCGTTTCGCCCTTGCCGATCAACTTCTGCACCTGCGGCAGGTTCACGAAGGCGTCCATGATGGGACCGGCGTTTTCCGAACTGACCAGAATGTCGATGTCTTTGACCGTTTCGCGCCGCCGACGAATGCTGCCGCATACCTCGAGCCTCTGGATGCCGTCCACTTTTTTCAAGCCTTCGACGATCAGCGCGGCGACCATCATGCCTTGATCGAGCCGGACGCGCTCGCCCATCTGGCCGAGAAATGCAAGGCCCTCGAGGATTTTCTCCTGCGTCTTGGCGCCAAAGCCCTTCACCTTCGCGACGGTTCCTTCCTTGCAGGCGGCTTCGAGTTTGGTCAGGTCGTCGATGTTCAGTTGTTCGAAAAGAACTTTGATCTTCTTGGGACCCAGGCCCGGCACGCGCAGAAGCTCAAGCAAGCCCGGCGGAGTCTTCTTTCGTAGTTCGTCATAGAAGGGGAGATGCCCAGTGGCAGCGAGTTCGGTGATCTTATCTCGGAGCGTCTCGCCGATGCCGGGCACCTTATCGAGTTGCCCTTCCTTGATGACGTCCGCGAGGCTGCCTTCCAGTTGCGAGATCGCTCTTGCCGCGTTCGTGTAGGCCAGGCAACGGAAGCGATTCTCACCCTGCAATTCCAGGAGCGTGCCGATCTCGTCGAGCACCGCCGCGACTTCGTTCTTGTCCATCGAATGTTCCCACGATGTTGGCCCCATCGCGCTGGGCGGGGGTGAACGGGATAATCACCTTGTCAAGTTAGCACGACGCGCGAGCGAGTGAAGGGGCGCCCCACTCGCTCGCGCGTCGTGCCAACAATGCTTGCCTCTAGCGCAGGGTCATCGCTAATCGGGGGATTATGTCGGTCGTGGCCGGGGTCGGTACTCCGCCCCCGGCGGTCGCCTAGGCAAACCGGGGTCGGAGTACCGACCCCGGCCACATCGCGCGTCGTGCTAACAATGCTCGCCTCTGGATGGTCGCGTTAGGCTGCCATCTCCATCACGCCGATCATCTGTGCCGGGCTATGGAGCATGATCTCCAGGCCGTTCACCATACGATCGGCGCCGCGGCCGTCGATGAGATTGCGGCCGATGCGCGCCATCGCCTGCCGTTCGAGCGGATCGGAGAGCAGGTTTTGGACGGCGAGGCGGATGGTCTGCGGCGAGACATTCTCGTGCCACCCAAGGCAACTCGCGCAGCCTTCCTCCTCCATGCGTTGCGCGTTGGGCCAGTGCGATTCGTTTTGCAGAATGAGCAGCTGGGGAACGCCCACGCAGGCCAATTCGAGCGACCAACCGCTGCCGCTGGTGACGGCGAAATGGCAGCGGACGACGCGAGCGACAATCTCGGCAGTCTCGATCGCAAGCTCCAACCGTTCGGGCTGTTGCTCGGCGAGGGACTGGAGCTTATCCAGGTCGGGATGTTCGCGGCGAACGACGACATCGACCTTGCCGATGCGCGGCGTGGCGAGCATGAGCTTGGCGAGTTCGTAGGACTGCCGATTGGGATCATCTTCCCCCAATGCGACGAGGACGCGGAACTGGCCGGCGCCCGCTTTCCCGGCCGGCACGGGCAGAGGCGCCGGTTCCTGCGAGCGCGTCGGACGATGCCGGCGGATCTCGGGACGAACCAAAGCATAGCGTTGCCCCATCAACATCTGCGCGGCGGGATCATGCTCGTAGCTTTCCCCGCTGGGGCCCAACAAGGGATTGATCAGCAGCCGCGACGGGAACCGCATCATGCCCTGATGATCGAGCGTGGCGAGAAAGGTTCCGGTGCGGGACAGTTCGTCGAGATAGTCTTGCGGCGTTTCGGCGTCGAGGACGACGGCCGCGGGACGCAGCTTGCGGATCATTTGCAACACCTGGCCCAGATCGTCGAGTGAGCCGGCCGGATGGTCGGCGTCGATCCACTCGTTGCCGATGCGTTTCACCTGCAGTGCTTGATGGCGGGGCTCAAGCTGCGAGAGGAAATGCGTGGGACGACGGCGGCGTTGGAGGGCGGCGGAGAACACCATGCAGCGAGCCAGGCGTTCGTAACCGGTTTCCGGGGTGGCATCGACACGAAACAAAATTGGGTCGCGATTCATGCCTCTTCCATTCCTCAAAGACAACAGGGGGGTCGTCGGCCGGCAAGAGCAAGGCAACGGCGAGCGAGTCGGCGCGCACGCGGGACATCGGCCAAGTCCGGGGAACCTGGCGCGACGCGACATACCGCGAACGAAAATTACGCCGGCGAGCCCATCGAATGGGGTGCGAATCGAGGAGGAGAGGAGTGTGCCGGGATGGCGCGAAGGGGTGATTTCGAGTAGTGCGTCTTGGGGATGAGTCCGTTCATCCTCGCCTCTTCCTTGGGTCGACCTTGAACTGCCTTGTTCCGGGCCGTTTGTCGAAAGGGTTCCGTTCCTCACGACGAGGCGAATCTTAACCGAGGATGTTTCGCAAAAAAAAGGCCAAGTTTCCCGAGGCTGCGCGCGGCCGGAATTCGCTTCGAAACGGTCCCGGCGCGAGGGCACTTCTTTCCATCCGGTCAACCACAAAACGCAAACCTCTTGACCCGATGCCCGCGACTTGCTCCGGATTTCGACTTTGCGGATTAGGAAGAATGTTCCGCGCGGAACATGCCTTCCATGGTCAATGCAATAGTTCGGACACTGACGCTCCTGCTTGGAAGTCCCGCGATCTTGCCCGAAGACCTTCGCACGTTAGCGCGGAATCGCCCTCGGCCAATCCTTCTTGTTCTTTTAATCCCACTCGTGATATAGTCCCGCCGGCTTGGAACCAGGAACAACCCCTCAAGGAGGAGGAAGATGGCCATGGAAAAAAGACGTCTCGGTCGCGGTCTTGACGCACTGCTGGGTGAACCGGCGGACGGCGTCGCGGTCGCGGAACGGCCCGCATCCGTCAATGAGCTCGCGGTCGATCAGATCGAAAACAATCCCCATCAGCCGCGCAAGGCGTTCGACTCGGACGAACTCGCCTCGCTACGGGACAGCGTCCGCAACCACGGCATCTTGCAACCGCTCGTGGTCCGGCAAACGCCGGGCGGATATCAACTGATCGCGGGGGAACGTCGGCTGCGAGCCGCGCGCGACGCCGGTCTGGGGAGCGTCCCGGTGCATGTCGTCGACTTCAACGACCAGCAAGTGCTCGAAGCCGCCCTGACCGAGAACATCCAACGCAGCGACTTGAACCCGATCGAAAAGGCGCACGGCTTCAAGGAGTATCTGGATCGGTTCAGCATGAGCCATGAGCAACTCGCGCAGCGGATAGGCCTGGCGCGCACGACGATCACCAATCTCGTGAACCTGCTCGAACTCGCCCCGGAAGTTCAGGAAGGCGTCCGCCTCGGTCAGATCAGCGAAGCGCACGCCAAGATCATCAAGGGCATCAAGAGCAAAGACAAGCAGATCTCGCTCTTTAAGCAGATCGTCGCCATGGGTCTTTCCGTGAAGGCGACGGAAACGCTTGTCCGCGCCCAGAAGGATCCGACCGGCGCCGCCGCCGCCGAGGAAGGGCAAAACGGAACCGGCGAAAAACCTTCCGAGGAGAAAACCGCTCACGTCCGCGGCCTGGAGGATGAATTGCGTAAGCACCTGGCCGCCCATGTCGAGATCCGCCTCAAGGCGAAGGACAAAGGTCAACTGATGATTCGCTTCGACTCCAACGACGAATTCGAGCGCATCCTCGAAAAGCTGCGCAAGTAACACCCCAACCAGAACCGGTGCGCAAGCACCGGAACGCTCCCGCGATCAACGATCCCATCTCTCGTCCCCGCCAGTCAAAGCGGGGACATTTCTTTTCCACCAGGAAATCGGCAACGACTCGTTTGCCGCTCTCAGTCAAATAGCCGCGCGACTGGCACGCGAAAACCCGGCAGCTCAGGTTCGCCGATCAACTCCTGCCGCGCGTTGACGAGCACGGGCTCTTCGTTCAAACGATACACGGTGACGGTGCGGCGGTGCGGGTCGACGATCCAAGTGACCAAAACGCCGCCTTGCAAATAGGCGTCGATTTTCTCGTTCACGTTTTCGATCGTATCGCTGGGTGAGAGAATCTCGACGGCGAGAATAGGCGACCCGCAGGCAAGCGAGCTTTCCGCATTCTGTCGCGCGATGGTCTCGGCGGATACATAGGCGACATCGACGCCGAAAATGGTGTCCGGATCGGAATCTAGGCGCACTCCGGCGTCCCCTGTCAAAATCTCTCCGCGGGGCGATGGTTGCGCGTCTAACCAAGAGTCCAAGAAACGGGCGACGCGCGTCATGGCGCGACTATGAAAGCGATTCCTGACCGTCATGGGGAACTCCCGCAATTGTCCGGCGATGAGCCAGCGTTCCTTCCCGTCATCGGGTAGAGCGAGAAATTCCTCAGCGGTCATCGGCGCAGTCAATGTGTCCATATTTCCTTCCTCGAACTTGGCTTCCACTTCTATCATAATCCGGAAAGCAGGCGAGAAAAGCGTTTGATAAACAAAACCAAGCCAACTCGCCGCCAACCTCGAACCCATTCGCACGGAAAGGTGTCTCCCATGTATCGCATCGGCCTGGGTACGACGTTGCTGATTCCCTTGGTCCTTGCCGCAGCGGGCGGACCGGCCAAGGAGTGGATGCCGTATCTCTCCAAGGAAGGCGGCTTCGAAGTGACGCTGCCGGGCAAGCCGGTCGAAAGCCGGCAAAACGTCAAGACCAGACTGGGCACTTTGCAGGTGACGATGCTGCTCTTGGAACAGAAGAACGAAGCGGTGTTCGTGGTGAGCTTCTCGGAATTCCCGGAGAACGCCTTCAAGGACGGCGACGATCAGAAAAGGCTCAACTTCGCCCGCGACGGCGCCGTCGCCAGCGCCAAGGGAAAGCTGAAGAGTGAAAAGAAAATCACCCTCGGCAAGATCCCCGGCCGGGAGTTGCTGATCGAAAGCGGCGGCAAGGGAACCATTCGCACCCGCATCTATGCCGTCGAGAAACGGCTCTATCAGACGATGGTCGTCGGCGCCGGCGCGTTCGTCCAGGGTAAGGACGCGGAACGATTCCTAAACTCGCTCAAATTCGATAAGTGATCCGAAGGGAGGGCGAAACTGCCCTGGAAGAAAGGCGATCCAACCCATAACGTACACGAAGAATCAACGGGGCGTAGCTCAGCTTGGCTAGAGCGCGTGGTTTGGGACCACGAAGTCGCAGGTTCGAATCCTGTCGCCCCGAAGTTTCCCGGGAACGAGCCAATCGGCGAGAATGTCAAAGACCTTTGACGAAGGGATATGGACGATTTTCAGATCGGTCGGACTCAGTACCCGGCCTGAGCAATGGTCGCTGCCGAGCAGCCGACCCCGTCGAGGAATGTGAGGA
>Ga0163144_10012864_pt1 | contig 17517 bp, 13 predicted proteins | sample OliLak19BULKMAT1_FD_123175 | JGI IMG/M metagenome (GOLD analysis project Ga0163144, IMG submission 123175) | Freshwater microbial mat bacterial communities from Lake Vanda, McMurdo Dry Valleys, Antarctica - Oligotrophic Lake LV.19.BULKMAT1 | ecosystem: Environmental > Aquatic > Freshwater >...
CGATCATGCTGCCCCCGGGCCGCACGCAGATCGATTGGGAGTGCGAGCTGAACATCGTCATTGGCAAAACCGCCAAACGCGTGAAGGCCGAGAACGCTGCGGAGTACATCTTCGGCTACACCCTGGATAACGACGTTTCGGATCGCGGCGGTCGCGCCGACGGCCGCCACGGCTCCGACTGGGTGCTCGGCAAAAGCCACGACACCTTCTTTCCCATGGGTCCCTTCATCGTCCCCCGGCAGTTCGTCTCCAACCCGCAGAAGCTGGCCATCAAGTTCTCGCTGAGCGGCACGGTGATGCAGGACTCGAACACCGATCGCATGACCCACAACGTCTACGAGCTGGTCGAGTACGCCTCGCATCTGTTCACGTTGCGCCCGGGCGACATGATCTCGTCGGGCAGTCCCGCCGGCGTCGGCACGGCGCGCGGCACACCGATCTATTTCAAGGACGGCGACACGTCCACGTGCACGATCGAAAGCATCGGCACGCTCGAAAACCCTGTTAAGGTGGAGAAATAATGCCCTCAACTACCCGACTGTTTGGACTGATTTTGATCGTGCTGGGCGCGGCCAGTTACTGGGCCACCGGGCGGACGAGCGTGACGGCGCTCATCCCGGCAATCTTCGGCGCCATTTTCGTGATCTGCGCGCTGGTGGCGCGCAACGAGTCGATGCGCAAGCACGCCATGCACGTCGCGGTGGCGGTCGGCCTGGTCGGCGCCATCGCGTCGCTCGCGCGCGTGGTTCCAGCGTTGACCGCTGGAGGAGATCTCGCGCGTCCGGCTGTGATCTCGCAAATCGCCATGGCCGCGGTGCTGCTTACGTATGTCTACCTCGGCGTCCAGTCGTTCATCGCCGCTCGCAAGACGCGGCTCGGCAAGTGAAAAGGGGACCTGCTCCCCTTTTACGTAATCCGTAAAACGGGAGCAGGTCCGGTTTTTCGTGGCGGATTGAAGAACGGCATCGGGACGACGGTGGCGCGGGCGCGATGACGGGCTGCATCCACGGTCATTTCCATCTCGAGACACGTCCCCATGGCGAAATGGGGCGCGTCAATCGTCGCCAGCGCGATCAGCTTCTTCATCACCGGCGACCACGTCGTTGAGGTGGCTCGCCCAACCTGCGCGCTGCCCTTGTAGACGGGCACCGCCACGCGCGAAGTGGCCGCCGGCGCGGTCGGCGGCAGGCCAACGGCTTCGTACAGCTTCTCGACATCCGTCCAATCGATCTCGAGGCCGACGATCTGCCGTGCCTGCCCGCGCCTGATTTCTTCGGCGAGCGCCTTGCGGCCGATGAACGGGCCCTTCTTCGTGTCCACGAGACGCGCCATGCCGAGCTCGAACGGCGTGTATTTCTGCGACTCAATCAGCGCCTTGCGGCTGCCGTGGAAGTCGACGTCGATCAGCAACAGCCCCGCCTCGATGCGCGCGATGTCGAGCGCCTGCATGCCGACCGGATGCAGGTCGAACGCCGGACCGGCGGCGACGATCGCATCCCACACCTGCAAGGACGCGTCCCAGGGCATCCAGATTTCGTAGCCGAGATCACCGGTGTAGCCGGTGCGCGAGATGTCGACCGGCACACCGCCGATGGCGCCAGTGGTGGCGCGGAAGTAGCGGAGCGAGTCGAGGTCGGCGGTGCTCACCTGCCGCAGCAGCGCGGCGGAGGTTGGGCCTTGCAGCGCGAGTGCGGCCACCTGCTCCGAGACATCGTCCACCTGCACGTCGAGGCCCGAGGCATTCTGCGTGAGCCATCGCAAGCTGGGATCGGCGGCGGTCCAGCGGTATGACTGGTCCGCGACGCGCGTCACCGTCCCGTCATCAATGACCTTGCCTTCGTCATCGCACCACGGCGTGTAATACACCTGCCCCACGGACATCTTGGTCGCATCGCGAGTGATGATGCGGTTCACCAACCGCGTCGCATCCCGACCCGACACGAGGTACTTGAACAGTGGCGAGATGTCGATCAGCCCGCAGGCGTTGCGCAGGGCGTTGTACTCGTGCTCGTAGTGCGTCTCGTAGGCGCTGACGGCGTAGTAGCCGGCCCAGTCGCGATAGCTGAGGCTTTCGCACAATTCGCGCGTGCGGGCATGGAAAGCGGAACCGACAGGCACCTGTCGAGTATACGGTGTCAGACACCCTGGCAGAATTTGGTAAGGTGTCTGACACCGTGCACTACGACGCGATCGTCATCGGCGGCGGACACAACGGCCTGACCTGTGCCGCCTACCTCGCCCGGGCTGGCCGCAAGGTGCTGGTGCTCGAGCGCCGGCATGTGCTTGGTGGCGCCGCCGTCACGGAAGAGGTGTTCCCCGGCTTCAAGTTCTCGGTCTGCTCGTACGTCGTCTCTCTGCTGCGACCCGAGATCATCCGCGAGCTCGACCTGCCGCGCCACGGCATGGAGCTGCTGCCGCTCGACGGCACCATGACGCCGATGCCGGACGGCGACTACCTGTGGCGGGTCAACGATCACGACAAGACACGCAGGGAGATTGCCCGCCACTCGCGGCTCGACGCCGAGGCGTACGATGAATACGGCAAGGCCATGGTCGAGATGGGCCGGTTCGCCAAGCCGATCATGGGCATGCTGCCGCCCGATCCCACTTCGCTCGATCCCCGCGGCCTGCTCGAGCTGCTCGGCATGGGCAAGCGCTTCCGCGACATGCGGTTTCACGACAAGGTGAACCAGGTTCAGCTGCTCACCATGAGCGCGGTGGATTTTCTCGATCAGTGGTTCGAGACCGACGTGCTGAAGGCGACGATGTCGGCATCCGGGATCATCGGGACGTTTCTCGGTGTGCGATCGCCCGGCACTGCCTACGTGCTGCTGCATCACTACATGGGCGAGATCGACGGCGCCTTCCGCTCGTGGGGTCTCTCGCGTGGCGGCACTGGTGCAGTGTCGAACGCGATTGCGTCGGCGGCGCGAGAGTTCGGCGCGGAAATTCGGACGGAAGCGCCGGTCGCGCAGATTCTCAGCAGGAACGGTCGCGCCACGGGCGTGGCGCTCGCCAATGGCGACGAGATTCTCGCCAAGGTGGTGGTCTCGAGCGTCGATCCCAACCTGACGTTCCTCAAGTTCATGAACGAGCGTGACCTGCCTACCGACTTCGTCGAGGGCGTGAAGCGCTACAAGTACCGTGGATCGTCTGGCAAGGTGAACCTCGCGCTCGATGGCCTGCCAAACTTCACCTGTCTCCCCGGCACCGGACCGCACCTGCGCGGCGCCATCTCGATTTCTCCCAGCATCGACTACATGGAGCGCGCGTATGACGATGCGAAGTACGGGAAGTTTTCGAGTCGTCCGTACATGGACATGGTGATTCCGTCACTGACCGATCCGTCGCTGGCGCCGCCGGGCAAGCACGTGATGTCGTGCTTCGTGCAGTACGCGCCGTATCACCTGCGCGACGGCGTGTGGGACAATCGGCAACGTGAGGCGTTTGGCGATGCGGTGATTGACACCATTGCGGAGTACGCGCCGAACATCAAGGACATCATCCTGCACCGGCAGGTGCTGACGCCGCTCGACATCGAGCGCGAGTTTGGCCTCACCGAGGGCAACATCTTCCAGGGCGAGCTCACGCTCGAGCAACTGTTCTTCCTGCGGCCCGTGCCTGGTTACGCGCAGTACGCGACGCCGATCGACCGTCTCTATATGTGCGGCTCGGCCACTCACCCGGGCGGCGGCATCATGGGGGCGCCCGGCAGGAACGCCGCGACGCGAATCTTGAAAGAGGTTCGGGCTTGAGGCTTGGGGCTTGCGGCTTGGGGACGAAGCGTGGCTAAGACAACGTCGTACGACGCCGTCGTGATCGGCGGCGGCGTAAACGGCCTGACCTGTGCGGCCATGCTCGGCAAGGCCGGCGTGCGCACGGTGCTGGTCGAACAGCGCGATGAAGTCGGCGGCTGCGCCGCGGAGAGCGAGATTGCCCCTGGGTTCCGCGTGCCGACGCTGGCTCACGCGACAGCGCCGGTGCGAGGCGACGTGGTCGAGCACCTGCAGTTGTATCTGCACGGGCTCACGTTCCTGGATTCGGCGATCGAAGTGAGCAGCCTGTCGCCAGATGGACGGGCGCTGACGCTGTGGGGCGACCCGCGGCGGACCGCCGAGGGTCTGGGCGCGTGGTCGCCGCGCGACGCCGCGGCCTGGCCGGCATTTCACCAGTCGCTGGGCAGACTTGGCGCGCTGATCGGATCGCTGTTTCAGTCGGCACCCCCGTCGATCGACACGCCACAGGCGCGCGACCTGTTTTCGCTGATGCACACGCTGTCGGCCTTCCGCGGGCTGCCCAAGGCTGATCAGTGGCGGCTGTTGCGCTGGGGACCCATGGCGGTGGCCGACCTCGTCAGCGAGTCGATGGAAACCGAACTGCTGCGGGCGACGCTGGCGGCCGACGGCATTTTCGGCGCCATGCTCGGGCCCTGGTCGGCGGGCAGCGGCCTGCAGCTGTTGCTGGCCGCCGCCAATCGGTCCCTCGCCTGGCCGGGCGGCCACGTCGTGGCGGGCGGGCCGGTGGCCTTCGCGAAGGCGCTACGACGCGCCGCGGAGCGGCACGGCGTTCAGATCAGGACGGGAGCCGCCGCCGCGCGGATCGAAGTGACAGACGATCGCGCGGTCGGCGTGACGCTGGCAAGCGGCGAGCACATCGAGGCGCGCGCCGTCGTGTCAGGCGTCGATCCCAAGCGAACGTTTCTCTCGCTGTGCGAGGCAGATCACCTGCCGCCTGAATTCTCGTGGCGCATCAAGAACTATCGGTCGCGCGGCACGCTGGCCAAGGTGAACTTTGCGCTGTCGTCGTTGCCGGCGTTCACGGGCGCCACGCGGGAGATGCTCGCCAGCCGCGTGCGACTGGCGCCCGATCTCGACTACCTCGAGCGCGCGTTCGATCACGCGAAATACGGCCGCTACTCGTCGCACCCCTGGATCGAGTTCACCATCCCGTCGCTCACCAACCCGGCGCTCGCGCCTGGCGGCGCGCACGTGCTGTCGGCCTACGCGCAGTTCGCCCCTTACCAGCTGAGAGACACGACGTGGGATGCGGAGCGCGACGCCTTGGGCGCCATCGTGACGTCGACACTCGAGCAGTACGCACCCGGCTTCTCGGCTGCGATTGTCGCTCGCGAAGTGATTACCCCGCTCGACCTCGAGCGCGGCTGGGGACTGACCGGCGGCCAGATCTTCCATGGCGAGTTGTCGCTCGACCAGTTCTACACGATGCGTCCGCTGCTGGGATTTGGCGACCATCGCACGCCGATCGCCGGCCTTTTTCTGTGCAGCTCAGGGTCGCATCCAGGAACCGGTCTCACTGGAGGATCCGGGGCAAATGCCGCGGCGGTGGTGGCACGCGAAGTCAGTTGATACTTGAAAGTAGAAAGTTGAGACTTTCAGTTCTGAGTTTCAGTTTCAAGTTCAGGAGGACGGCATGCGCGTATTCGGCGTTCTCGCGTTCGCTCTCGTGCTCTCGACCACCGGTCAGGGACAGGCCTCGCAGCCGACGACTCCCGGGCAAGTGACACAGCCTCCACCGCCCGCGCCCGGCCAGCCCGCGGGCCTGCCCGCGCGACCGTTGCGGCCGGGTGAGACGCCACCCAAAGGCACCGCGATCATTCGCGGACAAGTGATGGCAGCGACTGGCGCGCCCATCCGGCGGGCACAGGTTCGCGTGATGTCGAGCGATGGCCGCGGCAGTGGCGGGGTGACGAGTACCGACAACGAAGGCCGCTTCGAAGTGAAGCAACTCGTCGCGGGCCGTTACAACGTGATGGCAAGCAAGGGCGGATTCGTTACCGTTCAGTTCGGCCAACGCCGGCCCAATGAGCTGGGCACACCGATCGAGTTGGTCGACGCGCAAACGGCCGACAAGGTGAACTTCGCGTTGGCGAAGGGCGGCGTCATTGCCGGGCGCATTGTCGACGACGGCGGTGAGCCGGTGTCGGGCACCCAGGTGATGGCGATGCGTTATGCATTCATGAACGGTGCACGACGCTTGATGCCGGCACCGGCGGAAGGCAGCAACGATCGCACGGATGATCAAGGCAGCTTCAGGCTGTTCGGCTTGCCGCCGGGCGACTACTTCGTCAGCGCCGCCAACCGGAGCGGTGGCGCCATGATGGCCGAAGTCAACAACACCGAGGCCGACGGCTTCGCGCCCACGTACTTTCCAGGTACGGCCACGTTGGCGGAGGCATCGCGCATCACATTGAAGGGAGGCCAGGAGATGACGGGCGCGAACTTCGGGTTGGTCGTGGCCCGCCTTGCCCGGGTGCGCGGTCGCGCGCTGAACTCCCGCGGCGAGGCAGTCGACCGGGCCATGCTCATGCTGGCGCCGTCAGATCCCTCGCAGATGTCGGTCTCCTTCAATATGAACAACGCCATGGTGGGTCCGGACGGCTCGTTCCAGTTCACGAACGTGCCTCCCGGGCGCTACAACATCAACATTCGCCCCATGGCAGCGCAGGTCGACAACTCCGAGTTTGCGGTCATGCCCATCACCGTCGGCAACGACGACCTGGACAACGTGCTCGTCACCACAGCCGTCGGCGGCGTGGCACAAGGCCTGATCTCGACCGACGATGGGTCGATACCGACATTTCGCGCCGATCAATTGCAGATCTTGGCGAGTCTGGCCGAGCCGATGCTCATGATGGCGGCCAACCCGATCACCAAGATCAACGACGACTTCTCCTTTGCGATGAGCGGCCTTTCGGACCGCCGTCTGATTCGCGCGATTGCTCCGCCTGGGTGGTACCTCAAGTCGGTCTTCCACAACGGAGACGACGTTACCGACATTGGTGTGGAGTTTTTCCCTGGCCGCAGCGTCGAAGGATTGCAGGTGGTGCTCACGCAGAAGACCACCGACCTCTCCGGACTCGTCACTGACGATCGCAATCGACCGGTCCTCGACGCCACCGTCGTCATATTCTCCGCCAACCGGGATCGCTGGGTATTCGCGTCTCGCTACATGCGGACCGCGCGTCCCGACACGGAAGGCCGCTACAACATTCGAACCCTGCCTCCGGGCGAGGACTACCTGATCATCGCCGTGCAGAACCTTGAGTCTGGGCAAGGCGGCGACCCCGAGTTCCTCGCGCGCGCTCGCGAAGAGGCCCGGCCGCTTACTCTCACCGAAGGCGAAACCAAGGCGTTTGACGTCAAGTTGTCGCGGTTAACACCTTAGCCGCCTCACTTGTATGCTGTAGATGTGAAGCAACCTCTACTGGTTCTCCTCGTCGCAGGCCTCGCATCCGTCGGGCTGCTTGCCCAGGGTGGCCCGGGCGGACAGTTCCCCGGCGGCGGACAGGGTCCAGGGCGGGGACAGGCGCGGGCCGTACCGCTCAGGGCCGATGCCCCACGCGGCACCGCCGTCATCCGCGGACAGATCATGTCGGCCGACACCGGCGCACCCATCCGTCGCGCGCAGGTGCGCATTTCGTCCCCAGATGCCCGCGAAAGCCGGGTCGCGGCCACCGACGCGCAGGGCCGCTTCGAGATCAAGGAACTGCCGGCCGGCCGCTACATCGTGACCGCCAGCAAAGGCGGGTTCGTCTCGCTGCAATACGGACAGCGCCGCCCCTCCGAGTCGGGCACGCCGATCGAGTTGGGTGACGGACAGGCGCTCGACAAGTTACTGATCGCGCTCCCGCGCGGCAGCGTGCTCGGGGGACGCATCACCGACGAGTTTGGCGAACCGGTCGCCAACGCCTCGGTGATCGCCATGCGCTACAGCTACCTTGCGGGTGGCCGTCGTCTCACCGCCGCGCCCGGCTCGAACTCGCGTGACACCACTGACGATCAGGGCCACTATCGCCTGTTTGGATTGCCGCCCGGCGAGTACTTCGTCAGCGCCACCTTGCGTTCGGGCGGTCCCGAAGCCGCCGATCCCACCGGTGAAGTGTCAGGCTATGCCGCGACCTACTTCCCCGGCACTTCGAACATCACGGAAGCGGCGCGCGTCACGCTGGCGGTGTCGCAGGAGAACACGACCGTCTCGTTCGGCCTGATCGCCACCAAGCTGGTTCGGCTCACAGGCCAGGTGCTGAGCTCGACGGGCACGCCGGCCGCGGGCGGCACGCTGATGCTGCTGCCAGGCGGCACCGCCGCGGGGCCCGGCATCATGATGCAGCAGGGTGGTGGTGGCGGGCGCATCGATCAAACGGGCGCCTTCACGATCACCAACGTCGCGCCGGGACGCTACCAGGTGCAGGCGCGCAGTGGCGGGCGCGGCGGCGATGGCGAGTTGGCGAAGATGGATCTCGCCGTCGGCGCCGAGGATGTCACGGGGTTGACGATGGTAACGGCGCCGGGAGCGGTGGTGACGGGTACGGTCGTCACCGACACGGGCGAGCCGTTTGATTTCCCCGCGCAACAGCTGCAAGTCGCGGCCCGCGCGGTGAATGTTGATTTGCCAGGTGCGGGTGTCGGCAACAGCCGCGTCGGCACCGACTGGACGTTCGAGTTGCGCGGCCTGACCGACGCGCGGCTGTTCCGCGTCGGCGCCCCGCAGGGCTGGACCCTGAAGTCGGTGTCGCTCAACGGCCAGGACATCACCGACGTGCCGACGGAGTTTGCACCGGCACAATCGGTCGCCGGCCTGCAGATCGTGCTGACCAAGAAGTCCACCACGTTATCGGGCGTGGTCTCCGATGCGCGCGGCAAGCCGCTGCTCGACGCCACGGTGATCGTCTTCCCCGCCAACGACAAGCTCTGGACCTTCCAGTCGCGGTTCATCAAGGCGGCGCGGCCCGATCAGGATGGCACCTACCGCGTGCCGGGCCTGCCGCCGTCAGAGGATTACCTGGTGGTGGCCGTGCAAGGTCTTGAAGATGGCCAGGCCGGCGATCCGGAGTTCCTGGCGAGCGTCAAGGACGCCGCCACCAAGTTCACGTTAGCCGACGGCGAAACCAAGGCGGTTGACGTTAAACTCTCCGCACCGAAGTGAGGTCCGAATGAGCATGCGATGCAAGCAGTGCGCGGAGTCGTTCCCGAAGGGTCAGCCGTACGACATGTGGGAAGTCCGGCGCATGCACGTCGCCCCGGTCGACGCAGAGAGCATGACCACCAACGTCAACATGGAAGACGCCGGCGTCTTCTGTTCGCGAAAGTGCCTGACGGATTACTTGAAGGCGGGCGATCGCTCCGGCGTGTTCGATCTTGGTGGCCGCAAGTAGCGGCGCGCCCTAGAAGTAGTCCGAATGCCAATACACCACTTCCGACGCCGCGAGCGGTGGGAGCGGGAGCGTTCGGTCGCGCAGCGGCCGGATCATCAGCACTTCCTGCGTCGGCAGTGACGCCGCGACCTTGATCTGCGGCGGCAGCAACGACTGCGGCCACCAGCAACGAATCTCGGGCAGCTTCTCGCTCGGATGGCGCGCCAGCATCGCCTGCAGGATGGCACCGAGGCGCGCGCCGGCCGGATCGCGATCGCCGGCCTCTTCGATCATCCAGCGTCCGTCCTGTTCGGTCGCCACCAGGTAGGCCACCGCCTGGTACCCCTCCTCCGCCACCAGGAACTCCGTCGTCCTCGCGCCGAGCGGCGACAACCCTGACAGCAGGCGCTTCCGCGTGATATTGAAGCGCACGAAGTCTTCATTGCGGTCGAGCGCGAGACGGGCGCCGGTGGAACGCAGCGCCGACATCTCGATAATGCTGGGCAGGTCTCGCTCATCGCCCGCGCGCACGAGCATGCCAGGCGCACCGCCGCGCTTCTGGTCCACTTCCAGCACCCACTCGGTCAGCGGCACGGGGACAAACTCCAGCCGCTCGTAGAAGGCCGGCGGAATCTCCGAGAAGAGCATGGCGAACTCCTGCCCTTCGGTGACCGCGGTCTCAAGCAAGCGCGCGAGCAATTCGCGCGCGGCTCCGCGGCCGCGATAGGCCTCGGCGGTGAAGACGGCACCAATCCCCAGCACGCGACGAATGCGCCCGTCCAGGCGAAGCGAGAGGTCGTAGCGCTTCGCGCTCGACACGATGTGCGGGCCGTCCACGAGCGCGACCCGGTCGAGATGGGCAGCGCCCCACGGCGTCTTGAGTTGGGCCCGCCACGACTTGCCGTAGTTCTCGCGCGACAGGCCGTCGCTCCACAGGGAGCACGTATCGTCGAGCACACGCTCGAGGACGTCACCGACAGCAGGGATTACGTGAAAAGACATGACGGGAAAAAACCTCTCGCCGGGAGGGAACCTCTTGTCGGGAGGGCACTCCTGGTCGGGACTACCCTGGCCTGCCCGCCGAAGCGCAACGCGCGCAGACGGGTCGGGGCTGACATTAAACGATTGCTCGACGCGGCCGGTCGAATCAGTCAGTAAGAGGTTAACTCATGTGGACCCGTTCACTTGCCGTGTTGTCGCTCATCGCCATCGTTGCCGGCCACCCGGAGGCTGGCGCGCCGGCTCCTGTCCCCTCGACAGACGAGGCCATCACGCACGCGCTGAACCGGTTGACGTTTGGCCCCCGGGCCGGCGATGTGGCGCGAGTGAAGGCCATGGGTCTGCAGAACTGGATCGACCGGCAGCTCAACCCATCGCGGATCGATAACGCGGCGGTGACGGCGAAGCTGGCCCGGCTGGAGACGCTGACGCTGGATTCCCAAACCATCCAGCGCGATTACTCGGGCCCGGCGATGGTGGCGCGACGCGAGCGGCAGGCTAGGGCCGCTAAGGCAGGTGGGGCGGGTGGGGCAGGTAGGGTGGGTGGGGATCCTGAGTCAACGTCCGCGCCGAGGCAACCCCAAGAAGGGGTTGCCTCCACCATGACGACCGACGTGCAGAGGAAGGACCGGCAAGTGATCGCCGACATCGAAGAAGCCAAGCTGCTGCGCGCGGTTTACAGCGAACGGCAACTGCAGGAAGTGCTAGTCGACTTCTGGTTCAACCACTTCAACGTCTTCGCCGGCAAGGGCGCGACGCGCAATTACCTGACCGAGTACGAGCGCGAAGCCATCCGGCCGTATGTGCTGGGCAACTTCCGCGACCTGCTCGAAGCCACGGCGAAGAGCCCCGCGATGTTGTTCTATCTAGACAATTGGCAGAACACCGATGCGTCGTCTCCAGGGCCGCAGATGGCACAGATGACGCGGAATGGAAGACCACCAACAGGGGCTCCCGCCAGGCCGCAGCGATCTCGCGGCATCAACGAGAACTACGCCCGCGAGTTGATGGAACTGCACACGCTCGGTGTTGACGGCGGCTACACCCAGGACGACATCGTCAATGTCGCGCGCGCGCTGACGGGGTGGACCATCCAGCCGCGCGAAGGATCGGGCACGCAGTTTGTGGCGCGCCTGCACGACGACCAGGAGAAGACCGTGCTCGGACATCAGCTCAAGGCCGGTGGCGGGCAGAACGACATCGAGCAGGTGCTCGACATCCTGGCCGGGCATCCCGCGACGGCTCGGCGCATCGCCACCAAGCTGGCCGTGCGCTTCGTCAGCGACACGCCTCCGGCGTCGCTGATCGACCGCGCCGCCGCTCGCTTCACGGCTACGAAGGGTGACCTTCGCGAGGTGGTGCGAACGATCGTCACCTCGCCCGAGTTCTTCGCCGCGGGTGCGTATCGCGTCAAGGTGAAGACGCCGCTTGATTTCGTGGCCAGCGCGCTGCGGGCGACCGGCGCCGAGGTCCGCTCGGCCCTGCCACTGGCGCGCGAACTGCGCGAGATGGGCATGCCGCTCTATTTCTGCCAGCCGCCCACCGGCTACGACGACACGGCGGCCACCTGGGTGTCGGCTGGCGCGCTGGTCAGCCGCATGAACTTCGCGATCGCCCTCGGCAAGAACGAGATCCGCGGCGTGCGCGTGCCGCTCAGTGAAGACGACGCGATGGCGCTCAAGATCGGCTCGCCAGAGTTTCAACGCCAGTAGGAGCGACGAATGTCCCGACACACCTGCGCCTCCCGACACCACGCGCCCTCCCGGCCCGAGTTACCGTCCCGACGCGTCTTCATGCGCCAAGGCGCCATGGCGATGGTCACCATGGGGTTCGCGCCGTCATTCTTGGCGCGCACGGCCGCGGCGGCCGGCTCTCGCCAGAAGTTGCTGATCACCGTGTTCCAGCGCGGCGCCGTGGACGGCCTCAACATGGTGGTGCCGTACGGCGAAGCCGACTACTACCGGTCACGGCCATCGATTGCCATCGGGAAGCCGGGCACGACCGAGGGCGCCATCGATCTCAATGGTTTCTTCGGCCTGCATCCGCGGATGCCGGCGTTCAAGCCGTTGTGGGATCGCGGTGAGCTGGCCATCGTGCAGGCCTCGGGGTCTCATGACACCACGCGCTCGCACTTCGACGCGCAGGACTACATGGAATCGGCGACCCCAGGAGTGAAGAGCACGAAAGACGGGTGGCTCAATCGCTACCTGGCCGCCTCCGCCGAGGCTTCCGCCTCCGCCAAGGCTCCGGCGGGACAAGCCGCGCACGATGTCGCCGGGAGGCAGAGTTCCGCGCACGAAGAGCGCAACCCGCTGCGGGCCGTGGCGCTCACCACGCAGATGCCGCGAACGCTGCAAGGCGCGGCGCCGGCACTGGCTATGGGCAGGGCCGCCGACTTCGCCGTGGCCGACATGAGCGCCCGCACGTCGTTCGAGGAAATCTACCAGGCCACGCAGGACCAATCACTGAACGGCACTGGCGGTGAGGCCTTCGACGCCATGCGCACGTTAGCGAAGCAGACCTCGGGGCAGTACCGGCCGGCCAACGGCGCGATGTATCCGCGCTCGCCGTTCGGGCAGGCGGTGCAGGAGATCGCGCGACTGGCCAAGTCTGATGTCGGGCTCGAGATCGCGTTTGCCGAGAGCACGCAGTGGGACCACCACGTGAACCAGGGCGCGGCGACCGGACAGATGGCCAATCGGCTGGACGATTTCTCCCGCGGCATCGTGGCGCTGGCGCAGGACCTTGGCGAGCGCATGGCCGACACCGTGATCCTGACCATGTCGGAATTCGGCCGCGCGGTGGCGGAGAATGGCAGCCGCGGCACCGATCACGGCCACGGCAACGCGATGTTTGTGATCGGCGGCAAGGTGAAGGGTGGCGAGGTCTACGGCCAGTGGCCCGGGCTGAAGACCGACCAGCGATTCGAGGGACGCGACCTCGCGGTGACGACGGATTTCCGGGCGGTCTTCAGTGAAGTCGTGGTGAAACATCTCGGTGCCACCCCCGCCACGGCGGCCCAGGTGTTCCCCGGCTACGACGTCAAGGCGGCGGCATTCCGCGGCATTCTCCGGGCCTGAGCGCGGTGCTCACGCCAGCGGCGCCACGTCGTCCAAGAGTCGCGACAGCGCCACGGCACGAATCCGCGGCGCCAGTGGGAAGGTCTGGTCACCGGCGTGAATCACGTCGAGGCGCGACAGCTTCAAGTCCGCGATCGCGGTTCTCATCGATGGTGTGACGGCCGGTGCCACGGTCCGCTTGATCTCGAAACCGATTCGCGTGCGGCCTCGCACCACCAGCAGGTCCAGCTCCGCGCCAGCGTGCGTGGCCCAGAAGTAGCATTCGTCCCAACGCGCGCGCAGCCGGTCGACGATTGCGGCGATGGCAAAACCCTCGAATGAAGCGCCGACCTTAGGGTGCCGTTCCAGGTCTTCCCGCGCACCAAGATTCAGCAGGGCATGCAGCATCCCGCTGTCGGCAATGTAGATCTTGGGCGACTTGACCTGGCGCTTGCCGAGGTTCTCGTGCCACGGGAGAAGGATGCGGACGACGAACGTGGCTGCCAGCAGGTCGAGATAGCGACGGACGGTCATGTCCGAGACACCGAACGATCGCGCAAACTCGGACGCGTTCCACACCTGCCCGTGGTAGTGCGCCAGCATGGTCCAGAAGCGGCGCAGAGTTGTGGCAGGAATCGAGACACCAAGCTGCGGCAGGTCGCGGGCCAGGAATGTGTTGACGAAGTCGAGCCGCCAGTCCAGGCTCTCGTGACCAGACCGGGCCAGGACGGAGCGCGGAAAGCCACCTCGCAACCACAACTGATCGAGGCGAGCGGGTCCGAGCTCGTCGATCGAAAACGGTCCAAGGTCATGGAAAGCCAGCCGGCCCGCCAGCGACTCAGAGGTCTGCTGGAGGAGTTCTGGCGAGGCACTGCCCAGAACCAGGAAGCGGGCCGGGGTCAGGGGCCGGTCTGCCAGCACACGGAGCACGGGAAACAGTTCGGGCCGCCGCTGCACTTCGTCGAGAATGACCAAGCCGCGCAGCGGCCGGAGCGCCAGCATCGGGTCCGCCAGGCGGGCCACGTCGCCGGGATCCTCGAGATCGAAGGTGGTCACCGGGCCCTTCCAGACCCGGCCGATGGTCGCGGCCAGCGTGGTCTTGCCCACCTGGCGCGGCCCGAGAATGGCGACCACGGGCGACCGCTTCAGGTGCTGCTGAAGGCGCTCGAGATGCCGCTGGCGGACAATATCCATACCTTGAATTATCAACTATTAGTATTGACTTTTCAATATAGAGGCCGGAGCACCGCGGGGCAAGACGGGCGGCCTGGCCGAGCGACATTCGCCATGCGCGCCCGCGCCTCGTCCGCATATAATCCGCCCATTCGGCGAGCCGCAGGCTCGCTTAGGGGGTGGGTATGCGCTGGGTGTCGGTGTTAAAAGCGTCGGTGATAGCCGGGGTCGTGGCGATGGCGGTGACGATCGCCTCCAGTCCAGCCGTCACCGGCCAGGCGCGTACGCCTGGCGTTCCCCGGCTGAACGGCAAGCCGGACATGAACGGCCTGTGGCAAACCATCAACACCGCCAACTGGGACATCCAGGCGCACTCGGCCAAGCCGGCCCTGGCGATGCGGCCGGGTCCGGTGGTGCCGGTCCCCGCCAAAGAAGTGCTCGCCTTCGGTGCCGTCGGCTCGGTCCCCAGCGGTCTCGGCGTCGTCGATGGCAACGACCTGCCGTACCTGCCTGAGGCGCTCAAGAAGAAGGAAGACAACCAGGCCAACTGGCTGTCGCGCGATCCGGAGATCAAGTGCTACCTGCCCGGCGTACCGCGCGCGACCTACATGCCGTTTCCGTTTCAGATCTTCCAGGGCGACGGCACGTTCTTCATCTCGTATGAATACGCGGGCGCGGTGCGCAACATCTACCTGAAGGATCCGGGTCCGGCGGCGATTGACAGCTGGATGGGTCAGTCATACGGCAAGTGGGAAGGCGATACGTTCGTGGTGGCCGTCACCGGCTTCAACGATCAGTCGTGGTTCGACCGCGCCGGCAACCATCACACGGAACAGTTGACCGTCACCGAGCGTTACACGATGACCGACGCCGATCACATCAACTACCAGGCCACCATCACCGACCCGGGCACGTTCTCGAAGCCGTGGACCATGAGCATGCCGCTGTACCGCCGGGTGGAACGAGGCGCGCGGCTCGGGCAGTTCAAGTGCGTCGAGTTCGTCACCGAGCTGATGTACGGGCATCTGCGCAAGGAGCCGATCAAATGAGAACCGCCGGTGTCACGTTAACCGCCGCGCTGCTCGGGCTGGTCGCCGCCGGCGCACAAGCGCCTGCCGCCACTCCGGCCGCGCCGGCGCCCGCGGCCCAGAAGGCAGCGTCCCCGAAGGCAGTGGCGCCGCGTCCGCCCGCCGTGTCCCGCACGAGTGACGGCCATCCCAACCTGCAGGGCAACTGGACCAACGCTACCATCACGCCGCTCGAGCGCATGGGCGCGAACCGGCCCCTGGTGCTGAGCGGGGAAGCCGCGCTGGAGGAAGAGCGCAAGACACAAAACGCGATCGATGCCCGCGAGACGGCCAGCGATCCTAATCGCGGCGCTCCCCCGGTCGGCGGCGAGGCGCGCAAGAGCCCCAACGCTGAACCGACCTACCTCGAACGGGTGTGGCAGGCCGGGGCCGGCGTGGTCGGCGGCTACAACTCGTTCTGGGTCGATCCCGGTGATCGCGTGCTTCGTGTCGATGGCCAGCCGCGCAGTTCGATCCTGATCGATCCGTCGAATGGACGCGCGCCGGGCTACACGCCGGAAGGCCGCGCGCGACTGGCGGCCGCCGCCGCGGCGCGCACCAAGGCGGGCGGTGAGTACGACCATCCCGAACTTCGGCCGCTGGCCGAGCGGTGCATCACGTCGTTCGGCAACAACCTCGGGCCGCCGATGCTGCCGAATTACTTCTACAACAACAGCTACACGATCGTGCAGACCAAGGACCACGTGATGATCCTCACGGAGATGGTGCACGATGCGCGTGTGGTGCGAATGGGCGGCACGCATCCGCCAGCGAGCTTCCGCCAGTGGTTCGGCGATTCGATTGGCCGCTGGGACGGCGACACGCTCGTGATCGAGACCACTAACTTTCACCCGAACCACGGCTTCCGCGGCTCGTGGGAGAACCTGAAGGTCACCGAGCGCCTGACGCGCAGGGACGCCACCACCTTGAAGTACCGCTTCACCGTGGAGGATTCGACGACGTTCACGGCGCCGTTTACGGGCGAGCTGGAGTTCCGCGCGATGGCGCCGGACGAACAGGTCTACGAGTACGCGTGCCACGAGGCGAACTACGGTCTCGAAGGCGTGATGAGCGGCGCCCGCTCGCAGGAGCGCGAAGCCGCGAAGAAGAAGTCGCCACAGTGACCGCGCGTCCGGAGGGGCGGTGAACATCAACGGGCTCGCCACTCCGGCTGTCCTCATCGATCGCGCCCGGGCGCAGCGCAATATCGCTCGCATGCAGGCGGCCGCCGACGCGCGCGGCATCCGGCTGCGTCCACATACCAAGACCCACAAGAGCCCGATCGTCGCCGGCTGGCAGATCGCCCGCGGCGCCATCGGCATCTGCTGTGCGAAACTCGGCGAGGCAGAGGTCTTCGCCCGGAACGGCATCGCCGACATCAGGCTGCCGTATCCCCTGAATCCCGCCAATGCCGATCGCGTGATCGCGCTGCTGGATCGCACGCGCCTCTCGTTCATCGTCGATCATCCGGGCGTCGCGAAGCAGTGGTCTGACGCCATGGTCCGCGCCGGCCGGCAGGTGGATGTGCTCGTCAAAGTGGACGTGGGCTTTCACCGCTGCGGCATCGATCCCAACGCCGCGGATGCGGTGGCGATGATCAAGAACGTGGCCGCCCTGCCCGGGCTGCGCTTGCGCGGTCTGCTGGCGCACGCGGGACACGCCTATCACGCGCACTCGGAGGACGAGTTGCGGCAGATGGCTGAAGGCGAAGCGACCGCCCTGCGCGATCTGGTGGCGCGGTGCCGCGCGGCCGGCGCCGTGATCGACGAGGTCAGCGCCGGTGCCACGCCGCCCGCGCGCTATTCGCTGCAACAGGATGGCTTGACCGAGTTTCGCCCTGGCAACTACGTCTACTTCGACCGCACCCAGGTGTCACTGGGCGCGGCCACGCTGGTTGACTGCGCGCTCACGGTGCTGGCGCGGGTGGTGAGCAAGCCGGCGGCCGATCGCATCATCCTCGATGCTGGCTCCAAGACACTGACCAATGACGGCGCCCGGGGCTTCGTCCCGGCGCCGGGTTACGGGACGGTTCTTCGCCGGACGGGAGGGCACTCCTTGTCGGGAG
>Ga0163144_10012865_pt1 | contig 17517 bp, 15 predicted proteins | sample OliLak19BULKMAT1_FD_123175 | JGI IMG/M metagenome (GOLD analysis project Ga0163144, IMG submission 123175) | Freshwater microbial mat bacterial communities from Lake Vanda, McMurdo Dry Valleys, Antarctica - Oligotrophic Lake LV.19.BULKMAT1 | ecosystem: Environmental > Aquatic > Freshwater >...
TGATTCAAGGTCGCCTTCGACTCCGGCGCGTTCCAGCATGTTATACAGTGGTTGCTCCGTCACCGGCAGATAGCTGCCCGTCGCCTTCGCCGCGTTAACGCCTTCTTCGATATTGGAGGCCGTCCACATGCTCGTCCCCCAGTATAGGATTTTCCCCTGATGAATCAGGTCATCAATGGCGCGGACGGTTTCTTCGGTGTCGCTCTCATCGTCATAACGATGACAAAAGAACAAGTCGAGATAGTCCATATCGAACCGCTTGAGCGATTTGTCCACGCTCTCGATGATGTGCTTGCGCGACAGGCCACGGTCATTGATGTCATCGCTCATCGGCCAAAAGGCTTTGGTGCTGATGACCAATTTGCTGCGGTCATAGTCTTTAATCACCTTGCCGACGACTTTTTCCGCCTCGCCACGGGCATATACATCGGCCACGTCGATGAAATTGACGCCGTTTTCGATGGCCGTCCGCAGACAGGCCGCTGCCCTATCATCTTCAACCTCACCGCTGCCATAAGTCAGCCATGCGCCGAGGCTGATAGCGCTCACCCGTAAACCGGATCGTCCTAAACGTCGATATTCCATGAGTCTTAATCCTTCCCGTCAACAACAGCGATACACTGAAAATATGCTTACGCTCCTAGAGTATAACGCAGCGTCCACAGCCAACGAGTCCGTTACGAATTGGTTGGCTGAGTGTTATAATTAGCGACGATTGTTTTTATTCTGTTGAGAAATTTTAGGACTCTGCATTGTCAGCGACCAAACTAGCCCCTTCGCTTTTATCCGCCGATTTCACACGGTTAGGTGAACAACTCGCCACATGCCAGACGGTGGGCGCGGATTGGATTCACATTGACGTGATGGACGGGCGCTTCGTCCCAAATATCAGCATGGGGGCGTTGATTGTCGAGGCGGCGCGGCGCGTGACCCACCTGCCCTTAGATGTCCACCTAATGATTGTCGAACCGGAACGCTATATCGAACAATTCGCGGCAGCCGGGGCATCCCATATCACCGTGCATGTCGAGGCCAGCCCGCATCTTCACCGCACCTTACAGGCCATCCGTGGTCTAGGCATCAAGGCTGGTATCGCGGTCAATCCACATACCCCTATCACTAGCTTCACCGATGTCCTATACCTCGCCGACATCGTGACCGTGATGACGGTCAACCCGGGATTCGGCGGCCAAAGCCTGATTCACTCGGCGTTGAAGAAATTTACCCAACTGCGCCAATTGGCAGGCGAATCCGGTCAATCGTTGGAATTGGTGGCGGATGGTGGGGTCAACGTCCAGACCGCAGCCGAGGTCGTACAGGCTGGCGCGTCGGTATTGGTGGCGGGCAATGCGGTATTCGCCCATCCAGAGGGCATATCGGCGGGAATGGCGGCGTTGCGCGGCGCATTAAAGGACAAAACCTCATGACTCCAAACAAAAAAGCCGGTGTTTCCGGCTTTCTTGTCTTTGTCTGGCATGAGGGCTTAGTTGGTCTTAGCAAGCGCCTTGATGCACTTGGTGCAAAGTTTCTTGCGGATCATATCTTTGCCTTGACGCACAGTGACGGTCTGGATGTTCGGGTTGAACTTCCGGCGGGTGGCGCGCATCGAAAAACTACGCATATTGCCAAACTGAGGCTTCTTGCCACAAGTTTCACACATAGCCATGGGAGGTGTTGCCTCGATTTTGCTTAATCAGGTGTGTAAATGCTACCATAGCGCCCAGTCTGATTCAAGGCGCTGTCCATTTCGTCATAAGGGCATCTTAGAGGTTATCATCATGGTATTGGAAGTCTCTCGCCGCGTTTGCGACGGTCACAAACTAAAGTATTTGGTACATGCAGGCTTGGCTTGGCTAGAACACAACAGAGAGCATGTCAACCAATTAAATGTCTATCCCGTGCCGGACGGCGATACCGGCACGAATATGTGGCACACTTTCCGCCGCGCTTATGCGGACATCGCGGATATTGATGAGCCGAATGTTGGCAAAGTCGCCAACCTCGTGGCACGCGGCGCATTGATGGGCGCACGCGGCAACTCCGGCACAATCCTCTCACAGATTTTCCGTGGCCTCGCCAACGGCCTGAAAGACCGCGAAGTTTTCGACGGTGCGACTCTGGCGTATGCGTGCAAATTAGCGGTAGAGGCCGCCTATCAAGCCGTCGAAAAGCCAGTTGAAGGCACAATCCTCAGCGTGGCGAAAGCAGCCGGTGAAGCGGCGGTGCGAATCGCGCAGGAAGAAAACGATTTACAAGTGATTCTGGAAGTCATGCTGGCAACCGCCCAAGACGCCTTGCGCCGCACCCCCGACCAACTCGACATCCTCCGCAAGGCGGGCGTGGTGGACAGCGGCGGTCAGGGATTCGTCTACATCCTCGAAGGCATGGTACGCCTATTACAAGGCGAGCCGGTCATGATGTTCCAGATGAAGCAGGACGAGTCTCAAAACTCTAGTTTCAAGCACGAAGAGGGGACATGGGACGATATGCTGGAGCCGGAGGACGAAGAAGGCTACGGCTACGATGTCCAGTTCTTGATTAAGGGTGAAAACCTAGACCCGATGCAAGTCCGAAAAGACCTAGAGGCGATGGGCGGCTGGTCAACCGTGGTGGTCGGTGACGATACGCTGGTAAAGGTTCACGTCCACGTCTTTAACCCCGGCGACCCATTGAGCTATGGCGTCAAACTCGGCCAATTGGATGACCTCGTTGTTGAGAATATGCAAATCCAGTACGAGAGCCAAGTCGCCAAGCGCGTCCGCAAAGACGACGATATGACGCCTCCCGTGGTCGAAGGGGTCGCGGTCATCACCGTGGCCGCTGGGGACGGCCTCAAAAAGATGATGGTGCGTGAATTGGGCGCGGCGTATGTCATCAGCGGCGGCCAGACCATGAACCCCAGTGCTGAGGATTTTTTGCAGGCCATCAACGCCATCCCCAACACCGAAATCGTGCTGCTGCCCAATAACAGCAACATCATCTTGACGGCCAAACAAGCCGCGAGCATGGTTGAGGGCAAACACGTCACCGTCGTCCCCAGCCGCACCTTGCCGCAGGGCATCAGCGCGTTAATCGCCTATATCAACGCCCATGACTCCGGCGTAGACCTTGAGGCTACGACAGACGAGATGAATCAAGCCCTCCGCGCCGTCCGCACTGTCGAGATCACGACCTCTACCCGCGCCATCACGCTTGATGGGGTGACTGTGGCTGTGGGTCAAATCATTGGCCTGTTAGACGACAAGCTGGCCGCATCGGGTGAGAGCATCGAGGAAGTCGTCGAACATACCTTAGAACTTTCTGGCGCGGAAAACGCAGAAATCATCACGCTCTACTTCGGTTGGGATGTGCGAGAGCCGCAGGCCAATAAGATGGCCGAACATTTGCGTGAACGCTTCAACGGCGCAGAGGTGCAAGTCGCACGCGGCGGCCAACCCCTCTACCCGTATATCATCAGTGTTGAGTAGTTAACGAAAACGAATGCCACACGTCCTAATTGTCACGGACTCCGGCGCGGCTCTGCCAGACCGCTCAGTTTTGGGGGCGACGAATTTAACCGTCGCCCTCAACCGAGTTACGCTGGGAGACCGCACCGGCTATGAGGGGACGGATTTCACCGTCCGTCAATTGTGGGAGACGACGCGCACACAACCCGGTGCGCTGCAATTCAACCCGCCCACCATGCAAGAGTATTACCGGCTGTTCCAAGCGGGCGCAGCGCAATTTGACGCCATCCTCAGCATCCATAGTTCTAGCTTGATGTCGTCTAGCTATGTCAATGCACAGCGGGCGGCGGAACGTCTGGCCGGGACATGCCCAATCGGGTTGGTAGACAGTCGCGCCATGAGCGCCTCGCAAGGCGTGGTCGTCCAAGAGGCCGTCGCCGCCAGCCAAACCATGACATCATTCGATGCGCTGGTGCGCCATGTCCGCGCCGTTGCCGCACGGGTATTTGCGATATACTACGTCGAAAGCACCGAAACCATGCTGGCAAACGGGATGCTGACCGCAGAACACAGCATCCTCGCGTCGATGCTAGGGGTCAAACCGATGCTGACGTTCGATGAGGGTCATTTGGTCACGACGGGCAAGGCACGCACTCGATCCCAAGTCGTCGAGCAGTTGATTGAGTTTGCGTCGGGATTTGATGCCATAGAGCAAGTGGTCATCGTGCAGCCAGACGGCGCACAACGCACCGAAACCACCCGATTGCTGGTCAATCGCCTCAGTGATTTACTGCCGGGTCAACCTTTCCAGATATGTAGTTATGCCCCGTCAATGGCGGCGCTGGTCGGCGCACATGCGGGCGGTTTGGTAATATTGAGCGCGCAAAAGGAAGAAAACCATGACCCTTACGAAGATTAAATTCGTTACGGACAGTGTTGCAGATCTGCCCAAAGACATCCTAGACAAGTATGACATCGCGGTTGTGCCGTGCTTTGTCAACTATGACGGCCAGAGTTTTGCCGACGACGGCAAAGAACTTGACCGTGCTTCGTTCTATCGCAATTTGCCGACCATGACCTCCCACCCCACCACAGCCGCGCCGCCCCCGGCATTGGCGGAGGAAATCGTTAAACGACATATCGAAGGTGCAGATCATCTCATCGCCATCGTCACCCCAGCCAAACTGAGCGCGACCTATAACTCGTTCCGTATTGGGGCGTCCGGCTTACCGGCCAATCGATTCACTTTGATCGATAGCGGCAGCCTCAGCCTTGCAATGGGTTGGCAAGTCATTATCGCTGCCGAGACCGCCGCCAAGACCGGCAGTGTCGAAGCCACCCTAGACGCGATTCAGCGTGTGCGTAACAATCAGGCACTATATTGTGCGCTTTCGACGATGGAATTTCTTCGTCGCAGCGGGCGCGTAGGGTGGGCAGTCGCAGGCATCGGGGCGCTGCTTCAAATTAAGCCGTTGGTGCAGGTGTTGGATGGCGAAGTACGTCCCGCCGCCCGCATCCGTACCTTTGGCAAAGCCGTAGACCGTCTGATTGAGTTTGCGCGCGAACAAGGCAAACTCGATAAATTAGCGATCATTCACTCCAACAACGAAGAAGGCGCGCTGGCAATGCGCGAAACCCTCAAAGATGTGCTGCCGGATGATGTGATTATCACCCGCGTTGGCCCAACACTGGGGACACACATCGGGCCGGGCGCGCTCGGTTTCGCCTCGGTCAGCGCCACTTGGAAGGTCTAGAGCTTTTACACTCATGCCATCACCGATAGAAACATTGGTCAAAATCCTAAAGCTGGAACGCGAACAAGGGGCGAGTAATCGCGCCGTGGTCGGGGGACTCAGCACCTTTGGCGGGGTCTGGGCGCAGCAGGCGTATGAACAAGCACGCCGCCCAGAACAGCGCCGCCTGATTGATGAACTCTCCTCGCTGTTGCGGGGTTACGACCAGATCGAAGACCGCGCCGAACGCCTGACTCTGGTCAACTATATGCTTGACCGTATCCTCAAGCCGACTCGTGGCACACAGGGAGATGAGATGGCTGCGCCATCTGCGAGTGACTCACCGCCGTCGCGCCCGCCGCGCAAGGATAATTTCCCCGTGCGTGAACCACGCCCTGAACGTCGCACGGATGAGCCGCGCACAGAGCGGACGGACAGCGCTGAATCGTATCCCGCAGAAAGTCAGCCGCGTGAAGGACGGGAACGTCGCGAGCGTGACCGTAACAACACGCCCGATGCCCCGCGCCCAGAACGTCCCGCCCGTGCTGAACGCCCTGCTCAATCAGAGCGTCCGCCGCGTGAGGAACGCGCAGATAAACGCGAGCGCCCGGACAAGGGTCAAGAACGCCCCGCACGCGCCGAAAGCGCCCCGCAGCGCCCACAAGAACAGCCAAATAAGTACAAATCTCAGCAACGCGACCCGCGTGACAATCGGCCACAACGCCCCAATCAGAGCCGGAGTCAGATGTTCCGTGGCGACGATGACGACGACAACGGCCATGACATGATGGAGCCGGCGTTTGATACCAGCGACCCGATTGAGGCGCAATATACCGGCAAGTTAGACATCCCGGCTGAAGTGCGTCTCGCCAAGCCGCCGCGTTTGCCGCGCCCGCACTTTGATTCTGACGAAGCCACAGACATCCTATACGGTTTGAAAGCCTCGATTGATACCATCAGGGGAATCGGGCCAAAACAATCGGAATTACTCGGCAAGCTGGGTATCAACACGATTGAAGATTTGTTATTCTTCCTGCCCCGCCGCTATGACGACTATACGCGCCTGCTACCGATTTCACGCTTGCAGCCGCGCACCATCTCCACCGTGATTGCCACCGTCCGCCGCGCCGAGGTGCGCGTCATGAAGGGCGCACGTAAAGACCTCGTGGTGGAATTTACCGACGGCAGCGGCACGCTCACCATCACATTTTTCGGCCAGCACTATCTGACTCGCACCTTCCAGCCCAACACCCAATTCGTGCTACACGGCCATATCGGGGCGTATCAGGGGCGGATTCAGATGTCGAATCCCGAATGGGAGCAAATCGACCCTGAGAACCTACGGACGCCGGGGATTGTCCCAGTCTACCGGCTGACCGAGGGCATGTCTGGGCGGATTATGCGCCGCCTGATGCGCGAGGCCATCACCTATTGGGCAGACCGTCTGCCGGATTATGTGCCACCGTCGGTTTTAGACCGCACCGAACTAGCTGACCTCGGCTGGGCGCTCAAGCATTTGCACTTCCCAGAAGGCCACGACCATCTGCACCACGCACAACAGCGGCGTGCCTTCGATCAACTCTTGCTCCTACAACTCGCCATCCTCCGCAATCGGCGTGACGCTCAAGCCGACCCAGCAATACCGCTACCGGTGACGGACGATTTCTTAGAACCGTTCATCACGGAAGTTTTCCCGTATCCGCTGACCGGCGCGCAGAATAGCGCCATCGCGGACATCCTCCGCGACGTGGCCTCTAGTATCCCGATGAATCGGTTGCTACAGGGCGATGTCGGCGCGGGCAAGACCGCCGTCGCCGTCGCCGCGCTGGGGATGGCCTTTTCTCAGGGCAAACAGAGCGCATTGATGGCTCCGACCAGCATCCTCGCGGAACAGCACTATCGCGGATTGACCCGTCTGCTAGAAAACACCCCCGGTGAGCATAAACCGACCCTCGCATTGTTGACGGGTTCGATTTCGGCCAAAGACCGCGAACAGGTCTTGGCGGGGTTGGCAGATGGCAGCATCGACATCGTAGTTGGCACGCACGCCGTCATCCAAGAGGCCGTGCAATTCCGTGAATTAGCCGTAGTCGTGATTGACGAACAGCACCGCTTCGGCGTCGGCCAACGCGCTATCTTGCGCGGCAAAGGCACAAACCCGCACGTCTTGGTGATGACCGCCACACCCATCCCACGCACGCTCGCGCTGACGTTGTACGCCGACCTCGACTTGAGTGTGTTGGATGAGATGCCGCCCGGACGCATCCCCATCCGCACCATCAAGATTGAGGAAGTCGAACGCGAAAAGATGTACCGCTTCATGACCGACCAACTCAATGAGGGGCGGCAGGCGTTCGTGATTCACCCGCTGGTTGAAGCCTCGGACACCATCGACGCGGCCTCCGCCGTGGAAGCCTACGAAAAACTCACAAAACTGTTTCACCGTCACCGCGTCGGGCTACTCCACGGCAAGATGCGCCCCGCCGAAAAAGATGACACCATGGCGCAATTCAGCCGGGGCGAAATCGACGTTCTGGTGACGACCTCCGTGGCGGAAGTCGGCGTTGACGTGCCGAACGCCTCGGTCATCGTGATTGAGGGCGCGAATCGATTCGGACTCGCCCAGCTTCACCAGTTCCGTGGGCGCGTCGGGCGTGGCAAACACCAGTCATATTGCTTCCTCGTGCCGGATATGGTCACGGCGGAATCGCAAGCTCGTCTCAAGGCGATGGAACAGACCAATGACGGCTTTTTGCTGGCCGAATTGGACTGGAAACAGCGCGGTGCAGGCGATTTGGTCGGCACGCGCCAAAGTGGTGGCAACGCCCTTCAATTGGCCGAGGCCATGATGCCGTCACTGGTCGAACTCGCCCAGCGCGAGGCACGTACCCTGTTCGCGGAAGACCCAACCTTACTCCTGTCCGAACACCAGCTATTGGCGCAGCGCGTCCACATGCTGTATAACCCAGATAGCGATATTAGTTAACAGTTTACAGTTCGCAGTGAGCAGTTTTGGGTAAGCAGACTTCAATCACATGAGTCAAAGGCTGTTTCACTGCAAACTTCCAACTGATGGCTTCCAACTTTACTATGCGGCTGCAAAAGCGAAAGGCTATAAAAATTCATGTCACGTATCGTGGTCTACCCGGGATCGCTTGACCCCATCCACAACGGACACATCGACATCGCTGTGCGTGCCGCACTCTTGTTCGATGAGGTGATTGTCGCAGTGTATGACCTGCCTAAGAAGCGTTTATTGTTTGATGTAGATGAACGAATCGACATGGCGCAACAGGCTTTGGCCGCTTATCCCAACATTCAAGTTGCGAAATTTTCCGGTCTGTTAGTAAACTATGTACAGAGCGTGGGTGCAGTTGCGGTGATTCGTGGCTTACGGGTGTTCTCGGATTTCGAGTTCGAGTTTCGTATGGGCGTCGCCAATAAGAAACTCGCCCCCAACGTTGAAACGGTGGCAATCATGGCTGACGAGCGCCACCTCCATATCAGTTCCAGCACTGTCCGGGAAATTGCAGAGTTGGGGGGCGATGTCTCGTCAATGGTTCCCGCCTTCGTCAACGATGCATTAAAGCGGCGATTCGCAGAACGTAACGCCGCCCAAACCACCCCAGATTACACCATTAGTATTCGAGATTAGGCCATTATAGGCATGTGAAAGAGTGAGGGCGAGTATGGACATCTTGCAACTGGTAGACCGGCTGGAAGACCTGATTGATGAAGGGCGACACCTGCCGTTCAGCAAGTTCACGATGATCGACGAGGAGCGCATACTCGCCATCCTCGATCAGATGCGTATCTCTATCCCAGAGGAAATTGTCAAATCGACGACCATCCTCCAAGAGCGCAACCGCATCATGGAGCGTGCCAATGAAGACGCCGCCCGTGTGCTGCAAGAATCGCGCAAAAAGTCTGATGAATTGCTCGACCAAGAAACCTCGGTACAGGCCGCCCAATCCCGCGCCCGTGAGGTAATTGACCGTGCCAAAGCCGACGCCGAGCAAATCATGAACGACGCCGATAAATACGTCGCAGATTCGCTGCGTGAGTTGGAAAAACGCCTCAACCGCATCATCGCTGAAGTCCGTAACGGCATCGCAGAAGTCGAGATGCCGGGGGCGCAAATCGTCGCCCAATATAAACCGAATCAACCGGCGATGGTACACGTCCCGCAAGACCAAGATGTAGACATTTCGCGCTAACGGGGTACGTTCGCCCTACGCCCCTGCCTCGTGGCATTGAGACACCCGCCCCGTCTTGTATAATGCGGGGCGGTTTGATTCCTAGAATAGATTCGGAGTGGGCATGACTATACCGCCCCGTAATCCCCATGATACACAACCTATCCGCCGCGTGACCCCGCCGCAGCCGGAGGCCATGCTGACGCCTGACCTCATACCGGACGAGGGATATGACGACGCCCCGCGTGGGATGGGTTGTCGCAGTTTATTCCTCATCAGCGTGCTGTTGGGGTTGTTCGGCCTAGCCATTGTCGGCCTCTCGGCGGGCGCTGGATGGACGAACGGACAGCGCTCCGCCCGTTCTACCGCCGCCGCCACCGCCCAACTCGGCAATCAAGCGCAAGCCGATGCGGTCTCGAACGACATTGCCGCAGGGAATCTCGGACTCGCCGATACGCGAATTCGCTATCTGGCGACCCACGTCCCTAACTTGCCCCAACTCCCCGGCCTACTTCAAACCGGCACGGCGATTTATGTGCTGTTGCAACCGACGGCAACCCATACCCCTACCGCGACGCCGACTCCCACCCTGACACCCGATGGGTCGACGACAGAGCCGACAGTAGACGCCACACCCACCTTGTCTGACCCCTATAACCTGACTGAACGCCTGAATCGCGCTCAGAGTGAGGTCTCATTGGGCGGCTGGCAAAACGCGATTGACGAGTTGGATATCATCCTCGCCATCGACCCCAACTACGAGGCCGTGACCGTCCGCAATTTGATGTCTCGCGCACTCAACGAACAAGCGCTTGTGCTATATCGCACCGGCAGTTTGGCCGAGGCCATTTATCTGACAGACCGAGCCGAAGAATTTGGGACGTTGAAAGACGGACTTAATTACGAACGTTATGTCGCCACACTGTATCTCTCAGCGCGTTCTAAGGTTGGGACGAGCGATTATACGGGCGCATTGGCCGCCTTGAGCGAGATTTATAATCTTGCTCCGAACTACAACAACGGCGAAATCTCGCAGATGTTGTTCCGCACCTACGTCAGTTATGGCGACGGCCTGACCTATAGCGCCCCTTGTTTCGCCGTGGAGCAATACAACGCCGCGCTACGGATTTTCAATAACGGTGAGGCGCTCAACAAACGTGTCACCGCAGAGACATGGTGCGCGCAAGGCACGCCGACGCCAGAAGGTTTTATCGCCCCAACGGTAGACCCGTTCGCGCCTACTACTGCGCCGATTGGTCAGCCTTAACAATCGAATCAACATTTACCTGTCCCTCATACCCAATTCACGACGGATTTAAGGGGCGGGTTTAAGCTGTATCTAAGTTGAAGTTGGCTTGATCGTGCAGTAAGTCCCTCCTTTGGCTAATGTAAGTAGCCAACTTCACACCGGATAGGGCAATACCCTTTCCATGTACAAACCGCCAGCGCGTCCCCCCCGTGCTGGCGGTTTGCATTTCTAAACCGTTTCAGCGGGCTTATAATCACCACATGATATTTTTCACCGGAGATAATCTCTAAAATGGCTGGTAAATATTACGATGAGTTAAGAATCGGTCAAGTCATCAAGCATGAGGTCGGACGCACCCTCGCGGAATATGACAACATCTTGTTTTCAACCCTGACCATGAACCCTTCACCGCTACACATCAACGCCGATTACATGAGCAAGAGCGAATATGGCAAACCGTTGATGAATGGCATTTTCACGCTGGGCGTGCTGGTCGGAATCACCGTCCATGACCTGACGGCGGGGACGATTATCGCCAATCTCGGTTATGAGAGCGTGCGCCACCCCAAGCCGATGTTCGCCGGGGACACCTTGTATGTCGAAACCGAAGTCATGGAAAAGCGCGAAAGCAAATCGCGCCCCGATACCGGAGTCATCAAACTCAAGCATCTGGGGCGCAATCAGGCCGGTGAAATTTGCGTCGAGGCCATCCGCTCGGTGTTGTTCCTCAAGAAGCCGACGGCTTAATTCGGGCGCTTAAAGGTCGCCGTCACGCCGGTATCCACTTTGACAGGGGCTTTGGGTTGGCGTGCAAACCGCATCAGGTAAATGATTAACCCTATCACCTGCATGACCAATGCGACCACCACCGCGCCCGCAGCTGCGAACAAGATGCGCTCCAATTGGGCAGTCTCATCCGTCACAGCGGTCAGGGGTGCAGCGGGGAGGCCGACCAGTGTTTGCACGCCCAACTCCATCACCGCCGGAAGCTCACCCGCTCGGATGCTGGCCGTCATCGCGTCTGGCGTGGTCGGGCGATATTCCGCGCTGGTAATTTGGATGGTGTACTGGCCTTCCGGCAAGAATTGGAAGCAAATCACGCCTTGATCCGCCGTGGGTGAATCGGCCAGCAGTGCGCTGGCGACAATCACTCCGGCGTCATTCAGTAAATCCGCGCCGATTCCCGCCCGTAGTAGCGGCTCGAACGCCTCGCTATCGCTGGTATCGCGCACGCTGTTGGCATTCAGGTCTTCAAACGCCCGTACACAGAAATCGCCGCCCGCCTGCTGAGCGAGTGCTACGCCCGCAAAACACACCAGCACGAGTAGGATCATGCCACGAAAAGGTATCCGCATCAATTAGCGCCCCCGCACATATAAGGCGACGCCAATTCCGCCCAGAATCACCAACCCTGCCAGACCGAACAGCACCAACCCAGCGATTTGGAGTAACGAGTCTGTCTGTGAGACGGCCTGTGTATCTTGGATGGGCGCGACAGATTGTGCATCGGCTTGGGTATCGACGGCGGGCGGCTGCACCGATTCAACACCTTGCGCTGCCCCAAACCGCACATTCGTCCGCACGCCGTCTTGTACGCGCAGATTCAGCGAGGTTGAGGTGGTCAGCCCAAACCCACCTGGCGCGACAGCGCGGGCGAGGTAATCTCCCGGCTGGACATCAGTGAAGCAGAACGGCTCTGATACCCCGTCCGTGCTGTATTCCCTAAAGGCGGCCTCCCCTTGCAGCAATTCGACTTTGCCGTCAGGAAGTAAGCGCTCGCCTTCTTCTTGGATTCGATTCTGGTTGACATCCTCAAACACCCACACGCACAACGATGTTACTTCCGGCGCGGCCACGTCCGCCACTTGCGTGACGGGCGCGGGCGGCAAATCGGTAGGTGTGAGCGTCGGAGGAGAATCAGTCGGAGTGTTGCTCGGCTCTGGGGAGACTTCCACGGTGGCCGTCTGGGTTGTGTCTAACGTGGCATTGAGGTCAGCCGTAGGAGTCTGGTCAAGCGTGGCGCTTATATCAAGCGTCGGGATTGAGGTCGCGCCGCCTATAACAATTGCGCCCGGCGTCAGGCTAACAGCCGTCCCCGTCCCAGAAGGCTGTACAGTGATTGTGGCTTGCTGTGTGCCGGAGAGCGTGCTGGCCGGGGTGCGAGAAGCTGAAGCATTACCGCCCGTGCTGGGTGTCGCGGTAGAAGGAGGCCGCACGAGAATCTCTTGACCGGGAAAAATGAATGCCGGTCTGAGGCCGGGGTTGAGTTCCAAAATCGCGGCGCGGGTGGTCTGATACGCCACGGCAATCGCGTCGATGGTGTCGCCACTGCCGACGATATGGATAACCGAGCCGTCCGGCTGTGTGCCTTGTGGCGAGACAAACGCCGCGAACGCCGGGGTCGGCACAACTGGCGCAACCGAAGTCCCCGCGCCGGGGGTCACAATCGCCCCCGCCCCGCCGACTTCGAGAATCGCGTTATCCCAGTACATCGCGTTCGGATTGGAGGGTTGTGATTGGGTAGCGTACAAGAACAGCGTGACCGCATCTACCGCAGCAGTCGCCTCGATACTGGCCTGTACCCACCCGTTGGGACTGGTCACCACGCCCGACCAGATAATCGCGCCAGAGGTTGGGTCGCTGCCGCCATTGGGGTCAATCCCGATGCGGAACTGTGCGCCCGGGATGGTATTGCCCGCCGCGTCTTTACCGCGCTCCATAAATCCGCGCACCGAGGCGCGGACGTTTGTGCCTGCCGCAACCGATACGCGCTGATACATTGCGGCGGTGAAGGTCGCGTAGCCACGAGAGACGCTCCAAGAACGTGCGCCGTCAATTTTGAACAATCCGGTGTGCGGGTAGCCGTCCGGGATACGGTTCATCCAATCGGCGTTACGTGGGGATGTCCCGACCCAGCCGCCCCAATCGCCGGGGACACTATAGATCGTGCCGTCCAACGGCTGGCCGCGACCATCCGCCACGACGTTAACACTGGTAGTCGCATCAAAACTGGGGTCTTTGAGTAAGTTGGTGGCTTGTGCGCTGGCGGCCAAAGAACTGACCATCACCCAAACGAGCAAAACCAAGCCAACCTTAAATGGTTGTTTCATAGGGGGTGTCCCTCCGCGTTACAATAACGGGCGGTCTAAACCGTGGATTATAACACCCGTCATGATGCCACGAGAGGGCGCACCCCATTTCATCGGAACATCGTCAGCTTGCCGTGGGGTAACTTACGCCTAAGCAGATATGTGTTCGGCAACTCGGTTGCGATATGGCAGATAGGCTTGCACCCATTCTTGGTCGTATTCGGTGATGTAGCGCTCGGCCAATTGCACCAAATCGCGGTTGCCGATGAAGCACGGGATTTTCTGGTGAAGCTCGTGCGGCTGCACATCAAGGATATTGCCCAGTCCGTCGCTGGCGAGGCCGCCCGCCTGCTCTGCGATGAAAGCGATGGCCTGCCCTTCATACATTAGACGCAACTTGCCATACGGCTTACGCCCGCCATTCATCATATCGCCGGGGTAGACGAACACCCCACCGCGCATCAGATTACGGTGGACATCGGCCACCAATGACCCGATATAGCGATGGCTGAGGGGTTGACCACCCTCCCCATGAATGCCTTGCAATTCTTTGACATACCGTCGGACGCCCGGAGTCCAATATTTTTCGTTACCGTGGTTAGCGCTGTAATAAATCGCCTTGGCGGGGATGGTCATGTTGGGGTGACTGAGCAAAAATTCGCCGAGACTGTTGTCCAGCGTAAATCCATGGACGCCCTGCCCTGTCGTATAGACCAACATCGTGCTACTGCCGTAAATCACATACCCAGCGGCCACCAAGCTACGCCCTCGCTGAAGCACATCTTCCATCGTCCCGACCACGCCATCACTGATTTTGCGATGGATTGAAAAAATCGTCCCCACCGACACGTTGACATCAATATTGGATGAGCCGTCCAACGGGTCATACAACAACACATACTTCCCCTGCCCGAAATGCAAGGGAATCGGGATGATGTCGTCGTGTTCTTCCGAGGCCATCGCGCACAGCCGCCCGGTGTGGTCATTCATCTTGAACATGATTTCGTCCGCGAATAAATCCAGCTTTTGCTGGCGTTCGCCGTGGACGTTTTCGCTGTTCGACGCGCCAATCATCCCACTCAGACCATAACGCCCGGTCTCGCGGGCGATAATTTTGGCCGCTAGCGCGATGTCATAGAGCATTTGGGTCAGCGTGCCGGTGGCATCTGGGAAACCTTGCTGCTGCTGCAAGATAAATCGTTCGATGGTCATGATGTTGGTCACAGGCGAAATCTCCAATATCCCTTAGGCGGAAAGACGGTCAGAATTTGTGCGAAGTATACAATAGTTAATTGTAAAAAAAACACTATGCGTAGGTGTGAGCAAAAAACGCTACAATGCCCGTCTTGAAACATGACGGACCTTATTTTTGCGCCCACACCCCATCACCCCATAGGATTCCGCCCCATGCCCCTCGCTATCAGAGACTCTCACTTGCCCGGTTCAACGTATGCCGAGAAAATCGCCAACGCCCGCGCCGCCGGTCTGGACGGCATCGAATTTGCGGCATCGCCCGCCTTCTATGCCGGAATCGGCGAGATTGTGGCGGCGCTCAACGCGAACAATATCAAAGCGTCCGCCGTCTACCTCGGTTATACCACGCTCATTCACCCCGACTATGAGCAGCGTGAGGCGGCGCGGGTGGCCGTGCGCCAAGCGTTGGCGGCTGCGGTTGACCTCGACGCGGCGGGGGTCGTTTTCTATGGGCATTATGCCCGAACGCACGTCCTCCCCGACCTACACCCTTATAAATCCGCCGTGGAGTTGGAGGGCGAATTGCTCTCGATGGAACTGCGGGCGACGCTGTGCGACCTCGCTTATGCGCTGGGCAAACGACTGCTCCTGATGCACGCCCACAGCGGCGACACCACTCTGCTCCGTCGGCTGGAACACACCGTAAAAGTCCGCGCCAAGCAAGACAATCACCCATATTTATGGGCAGTCGCGTCGGTACATCACATGGCGATGGAAGGCGCTCACTTGACCGATACCCTCCGGGCCAATGCCGAACACATCGGGTATGCCAATATCAGCGATCACGGGCTGCGCTGGCTGGGGGTGGAAGGACGCGGCCTGAAACCTGTCGCGGATACATTACGGGACATCGGCTATACCGGATGGGTGGTGATTGAAGGCAATGACCCAGAGGTGATTCCCGCGCCCTATCTCGCCCCGATGGTCGCCTTTGTGCGGGCTTTTGGATTTACCTAACCATACCCTAACAAGAATAAAACTTATCGTAGCCTTTGCGTCAGGTGACGGTGTGGTTGGCGTCAGTCAAGCCGTCAAAATCTGCCTATACTTAAGGGTATAACAACGATGTAACAACATCCCAATTCGGGGGGACACCATCACCATGAGACGCATCCTAACAGCTTTTAGCCTCAGTTTTGTCTTTATTCTTAGCGTATTGGCTGCGCCTGTCGCGCAAGCGCAGCAAACCGGATGGGGCAGCCCGACTGGGACGGTCATCAACGCTACCGCGCTCAACGCTCGTACCGCGCCGACCACCACGGCGGGCGTTCAGGCGGTTTTGCCGGGGAATGCGAGTTATCCGGTGACGGGTCGCCTGAGCGATTACTCATGGTATCAAATCAACCTGTTCCCGTCGGCGCAAACAGCATGGGTGACGGGCGCGTATCTGAGCGTAGTTGGGCTTGAGAACGTGCCAGTGGTGAATCCTCCCGGCGCTATCCCGCCCAATGGCGCAACCGCCGTCATCACGACCTCATTTTTGAACGTCCGCAGTATCCCCGACCCGTATACCGGCCAAGTCCGTATCGTGACGGGCTATGGACGCGTTTATCCGGCAGTCGGCAAGAACAGCGGCAGCCCGACATGGTATGAAATTATCCTGAGCGACGGGTCACACGGATGGATTAACGGCAACTATGCCAATATCTCCAACGGCCTCAACCTGCCAATCACCTATCAAGGCGGCGGGACGACCCCTCCAGCTACCGCAACCGGCTATGTGACGGCCTACTTCTTGAACGTCCGCACCGAGCCGAATCCGTATGTGTATAACATCATATCGGTGATTGCCCGCAATCAGAGTTATACTGTGGTCGGCAAAAACGCCTCCGGCACATGGTGGCAAATCACCCTCCCCAACGGTGTGCGCGGCTGGGTACGCGGCAATTACTTTAGCGTCGCCAATGGCACAGGCGTGCCGGTCACGTATAACAATTAGAAGAATAACGGTATGGCGGGCGCACACATAGGTGCGCCCCTACGTAAAACCCATGATTCGTAGTAGGGGCGGGGCAATGTCCCCGCCCGCGCCATATCTACGCTACGACAATTGTTTATTGCCATTTTCCAGCGCCAGTCGTGAACTCGCCAAAGCCAAGCTGACCGTCAGCCAGAACAGCAAAATCGACCCCTGATAGTCGATGCGGAAATAGTAAAAATCCCCGATTCCATTGACCAGTGCCGCGACCACCGCAGCGTGATAGCCGAGGTGGATGCTTTCGAGAGCGTCATCGTCTTTGGCATAGCGCCACGCTCGCAGGCCGTAAATCAAGACGCCCAACATCGTAATCGCATACAGCGCCAGCCCGACCAGCCCGATTTGATTCGCAATCAACAGATACAAGTTGGCGACGCTGGAATACACATCAATGCGCGGTGAGCCGGTGAATCCGATGCCGAAAACCGGATATTCGCGGATGAGTTCCAGCGAGTCATTGTACTCACCAAGCCGCATCTGAGTGGCGAGGTCTTCCCCTTGGAAAGCGTCAATGAATCGTTCGACGTACCCTTGAGTCTGCGGCAACAAGAGGATTAACAGGCCGACGCCAA
>Ga0163144_10012866_pt1 | contig 17516 bp, 14 predicted proteins | sample OliLak19BULKMAT1_FD_123175 | JGI IMG/M metagenome (GOLD analysis project Ga0163144, IMG submission 123175) | Freshwater microbial mat bacterial communities from Lake Vanda, McMurdo Dry Valleys, Antarctica - Oligotrophic Lake LV.19.BULKMAT1 | ecosystem: Environmental > Aquatic > Freshwater >...
AAATATAAATATATGTGATATTTTTTTTCGCGCTTTAGTTCATTTTCCAATTCAAATCTTTGTTGGCAAAAGGGTCGGCATAAGCTTTATTGGTCAGCATGGAACTATCGGTAAGAAACGCCAGAAAGCGTTCAATATTTTCAATATTCTAGCATGTGTAGGTTCTTTGTATTTGTCTGCCACTCTCAATAAAATGTTGGTTAAAACAATAAGCGTATATAGCTTGCTATTTTAATGTTGGAAAATATATTTTCCTTTTTTTGAAATTTTCGTGCAGAGTTGTACGCGGGGTTATTTATCAGAACTTATGTGTAAATATTTGCTTAAATTTTAAGTAGTGATTATTCAATACTGTAAAGTGTAACAACCCTAATGGCAATTGCTTTTAAAAAAAATCATAGCTTGTAAGTAAAACGTACAAAACAAATGGGATATAAAATTGAGTTTAAGTTGATAATGTGAGTGTAGTGATTGCTTTTCGGTGAATAAAAAACTTCAATGGTAAAATCGGGATAAAACAGATTTTAACTATGTTATAAATACCCAAAAGCAAGAGCAAAAATAGGAACGAAACCGATGAGATTATAGAAAATATTTTGCTATAAGTTTGGTTTGGTTGTTACAAATTTATTCATATCCAAATGCAGTGTTTAGAGGGTTAATGGACAAAAAAATGGTAATAATCACTGAAATGCTAATTGGCATTAGATTTTCGTTAAATTTTAACAATACATAAAAAAACTGCTCTTATTGCAATTGTAAAATCATCATAAAGTATGGCATCATTTCGGGCAAACAGATTTATCTATGCGCTGCCTGTGGCAAACAGTTTCGTATGGTTAAACCAATTTATGTAGCCCACCTTTGGAAAGAATATACTCATGGCAAGCAAACCCTCTTTTAACTTGCAACAAAATACTAGTGTTAAAAAAAGACAATTCAACGCTGTTTATGTAATGTAATTTTTGACCGTAATACTAGATTTCCAAATGCTATAAATCTTTTGATTGACTCTGTTAAATTAAAAAAAGGAACGATTTAGCTTACAAGGAATGGATACAATACGTTAAATTGTAAATATTAAAATTGAATCGCCAATATAAATTTAAAAAAATTGAATTTATAGCTAGATTGGCTTTGAATTTATTCAAAACACAAACCCCATTTCTCCAAACTAAATATGCCAATGATTATGATTCTAAATTGATAGCAGTAATGTGTAGAAATAAGTATTCAAGATATGTTAACTATACGTTAGCAAATACCAATTTGCTAGTAATAAAACTCTTGTATAGGCTTAGTGGCAAGGGCTTGCCCTTTCGCCTGTAATGCGCGTGCAATTTGGAATTCATCTTTAAGTTGATACATAGACGCAACAAAAAAATAAGGAGCGGGTATCTGAGGATCTTTAGTCAATAGCCACCTGCCAAAATCAAAAGACCGCTGAGCCATTCCCTTTGATTTATATACTTCTACTAATTGAAGAAAGGCTTCCTGATGATTGATATTTACTGAACATTCCAATTCAAAGTGCCGAATAGCAGCGGAGGTGTCTTGAGCAAGTAATAAATAGTTTCCCACAAAAAAATTGGCACTCCGAAAGACACTATCTACCTCTAGCACTTTCTGGAAAAACCTGAAAGCAAGAAACCCAGAATCTACTTGCTGAAAAGCCATGCCGAGATTATACCAGGCATAAGCATACTTTGGATAAATTTCGGTAGCGCGTCCATATGCTAATGCAGCCCTTAGCACTGCCTCATTGTGTCCTAGCGTGTCACTGATATTTACCTCATTAGCCCTTGCCATTAGATTGTTGCCATACATCCAATTAGCCATGGCGGAGTTTCGCAAATGGGGCATATCAGCATCAAAAAGTGTATTCGGGTTTTTCCAATCTTTGTTTCGTTCAAGAACTAAAGGGGTGTAAATAGCAGTGACAGCACCCACTACAACCATAGAAAAAATAACAAGCCTTTCCGGATGCTGTGCCAATGGTTTTATTAATTGTAAAAGTACAACTAAGAAAGCAGCTATAATAAAACAAAACCCAGCGCTACCAATAAAAGCATGCCGTTCTGCAACGATGCCTGTAACAGGCTCTATCAATTGCAAAAACACACCAATACCTGTAAAATATATTACACCTCCCAAGCCAAGAATATGCTTTTTATATACACCCCATAATGTTGAAAAGCCCATCGCCAGATGAATGCATATAGAAGGCAACAAAACACTTATAGGTGGGTTTACCACTGGTACCATGTTATAGCCGTAATAAAATAACAATGTTTTAGGATATATTAATAATTTTAGATACCACCAAGCTGTTACAGCCGCACCGCTTAATTTATCAAAAAAAGAAGTGTTAAAAAATAAGGGATTTTCAAAATATTGATACGTAAGCGGATTAAGAGATAAAGTAGCTTGTTTAAAAAGCCCGAAAAGGCTATAAATCAACAATCCGGCTGCAATTAAAAAAAACATGGGCTTTAGTTTGTTTGTTTTATAATACAACAGTACAGCCGCCACAGGAAACATAGCCATAGAATCTTTTTTTGATAATAAGCCAAGTATAATCAACAGTAGCCCCGCAAATAGCCATATGTTTTTTTTTGTTTTCAAATATTTCATCAAATAAATTACTGCCAGCAATGCCCATAAAAAACTAAAAATATTTTCTCGATTTTTAAGGCTTGCCACAACCTCTGTATGCAGCGGATGAACCGCAAAAAGCAAAGCTGCTGAAAAAGCAATGAGGTAATGATGCTGGCCAGCACCTATCGCTATTAAAAAAAAATGAAGTAATACGATACAAAGAATACCATATAATACAGCATTGATAAGGTGGCTAAGGGCTGGGTTGAAGCCAAATAGCTCGTATTCTAATGCAAACACTGCTGGCGTAAACGGACGATATTCTGTTTTGCGATTTTCTGTTAAATCATAAGGTGAAGAAAAAATTTCGCCAATACCATTAATACCTTTTTGTACCATCAGGTTGCCTTTAGAAACCAAATCATCATCAATATTATAATCGTTCAATGCAGTGTTGGCATAAATCCCAAAGGCAAACACAAAAAGTAAATACTTGTGCAGCCAACGTGTAGCTATAAAATTTTGTGTATAGGCAAAACGCAACATTAATTACTTAAATTTTTCTAATAAAATAAAAATGAAACCAGGCACTAAAAAAAATAGATGCAACAATAGATGCAATATGACAACTGCTTGTGCAGTTTCCTTTGATACTCCATTAGAAATCAATAACACCAAAATTACACCCTCCTTCATACCAATGCCACCAGGTGTAAACGGCAACAAAGCAGCAAAGTAAATAAGCGGCAGGCAAGCTATTATCTTTAGCAGGCTTATATCCACCGCAAGCGATTTCACCAAATTATAAATTACCAAGCAATAGCACAAATGAACTATAAAGCTAACCAATAAACTAATCATTAATAAAATAACATTACTGCGCAACACCTCTAGTAAATCAACCGCGGCTTTCTGTAGGCGCAAAAAACTTTGACAATAGAAAAAATGAAATGGCTGCAACCAAACTACAAACTTTATGAAAACAAACAATGAAACAACTGAAAGTAGAAAAACGGCTGTAAAATTTATTTTTCCGAAGTTCGTAAGGTATTGAGGTAACAATAACAAACTTTTAAAAGTTACTATAGTAAGTGGCATTAAAGAAGCTACAGCCATTAATCCAGAAAATTTAGCTAAAACAGGTATGGCAGACGATGCCATATTGCTAGCAGAGGCTTTCTTAAGCATCATAAATTTAAACACATCTTCGCCTTGTGGAACTGGAGTAATAAAATCAAAAGCCAAACCTGATAGTTTATACCGAAACAAAAGCCAATAACCCAAATGAATTTTAAATGCTTTATTTAATATCCACCATTTAAATGCATCAACACACAACTTTAAAAAAAAACCAATCCCAGAGGCTAACAAAAAGACGATATTTACACTTGGCAATAAATCTAATACGCCATTCCAATTAAATTTGTAAAATAGGTAGTAGAACAAAAAAGCAATAGCGCCAAATTTATAAAAAGCCCATATAATTTGTTTAGCACTTATGCTCACGATTTTTTGTATTTATGTGATGTCGAAATAAGCAAATGAAAACAGAACCGCCAATTTATTTTTTTGGAAATGAGGAACATACAAGCTCAGCCCCTAAATTTTATAATCCTAAAGATTTTGACTGGATACCCGTCATAGAAGCAAATTGGTTGACAATAAAAGAAGAAATGCTTAAAGAGCTTACCCCTGACGATATTGTTATATCCAACTACAACCCTAACTTAGTAAAAGCTGCACGAGTTTGGAGGAACATTTGCTTCATAAACTATCTTTGGAAGAAAAAAGAAGTCATCTGTAAATATCCTAAAACTTGGGCATTATTGCAGCAAATACCAAACCTAAGTTATGCCGCCCTCAACATGTTAGAACCGCAAAGCGAAATCTATCCACACATAGGTGACACCAACATTACTGCCCGCTGTCATTTGGGGTTGCAAATACCAGCTTCACTACCCTTATGTGGGTTGAAAGTTAATGGACAACAAATTGCTTGGCAAGAAGGCAAAATTTTCGCATTTAGCGATGCGCACTTGCACAATGCATGGAACAAAACGGATAAACATAGATTTGTATTTGTGATAGATGTAATTTTACCTCAGTATGCAGCTAAAAAAGAAAAGTTTTGCTCTAATATTCTTGCAGTGCTTACTTTGAAAGCTATTAGTTATAAAATACCACTACTTTCACTAATGCCAATGTTTATAGCAAGCCCATTTAAAAAAATTACAGCTTTGCTTTGGAGGGGGTATATAAGATGGCAATAACTAAATCTACCAAACCTTATTAGTAGTTTTATACATTAAAAGTAAGTGATAGTTAAGATTGGTTCTAAAATTTTCAAAGTTATTTTATGGTTGCTGGTATTGTGTGCAATTGATTTGATATTTGGCTATCTACTTATTCCCAAATATGCCAAAAGCAGTTCGCGATTTAACATTCTTCACAGTTACTACAACCACGGGTTTGGAAAAAATAAAACAGGAGCAAAAAGTTTCGGGTCTAATGAATACAAAGTCTATAGCAATTCAATGGGTTTAATTGACAGCAAACAAAGAACAATAGAGAAAGAAAATAGAACCAAGAAGCGAATATTATTTATTGGAGATTCTTTTACTGAAGGCGTAGGTGTAAGTTCTGACATTAATTTTACTGCATTGATTCAAAAGAAATTAGACACAAATAAAATTGAAATTTTGAACGCTGGTGTTGGCAGCTATAGTCCTAAGCTTTACAACCTAAAACTAAAATACTTGTTTGAGCATGAAAATCTTAGGGTTGACGAAGTGTATTGCTTGGTAGATTACTCAGATGTAGGCGATGAATTGTTGTATGAAGATTTTACACCCTCATTAGATGAGCGCACCCAAAATATACGCCACTTTTATCGGTTGAACTCGATTCTTTATAATATCTATAAAAAAATTGACAAACTAATCTTTCTTTATTCAATTGGTATAAATGAAAGCGACCCGTCTTCGTTTATTTATTATGTAAAAACCAGTAATGATTTTTTAAAAAGGTATCCAGATTTTTTAAAAACAAGAATATTGTGGGCAACTCAAAAAAAATTCACCATCACAACTCAAAAAGGAATTCAACTTCTTAAACAAAATTTATTGAAGACAAAAAAAATATGCAATATTTATAATGTAAAATTTAATGTAGTGACTTACCCTAGCGCACAATACTTAGATTCAAATGTTTACATACGTAGTCATAATACAACAACTTTGTTAAGCCCGTTTTGCTTGAAAGAAAATATCAATCTTTTTGACTTATACCCTTTATTAATTTCATCCTCGGATTCGCTAAATGCGATGAATAAAAAAAAGTACTATATCAAGAATGATTCGCATTGGAATAAAAATGGTCATGAACTAATTGCAGCAAAGTTTTTAAAAGATATACTCACAACTGAATAATTATGTCAAGTGATAATGGATTTTACATAGAAACGATTCATGAAAAGTATCATGGCAAAGACCCTGTATTTTTCGATAAGTCGGAGTTTGAATGGGTTAAATTTTTGGAAAATGATTATGAACAGATAATGAAATCTTTAGAGCCAGTTTTTACTGTAGATTTCGATGAGTTGGTCGTTAATCCTGAGACACACTTGCAATTTCCTCCAAAATTATGGAAGGGATATGCTTTCTATTTTAACGGAATCAAATTCAAAAAAAATTTAAGTAGATTTCCATACATAGCCCAAAAACTAAAATCCATCCCTAATTTAATTACGGCAACTATAAGCGTGTTAGAACCCGGTGCAGCATTACTGCCTCATAATGGCAGTACAAATGGCGTAATGAGAGTGCATTTTCCACTAAAAATTCCAGGTACATATCCTGACTGTGGAATGATAATAGAAGGGCATGAAATATCGTGGAAACAAGGAGAAATAATTATTTTTTGTGACATGAAAATGCATGCGGTGCGGAACCTCACTGATGAAAGGAGGTATATCCTATTATTAGATATTGTACGTACCGAATATGCTCACATCAAGAAAAAAATTTGTGTACATACCATTGCAAGAATCATTACTAATATATTTTTAAACATAGGGAGAAGTATTTTTAAAAAATAAATCAGATTCCAATAAATGATATCAAATCCAAAACGAACCAATTTTCAAAAATTCTTTTCAGTGATAGAGTTTTGTATTCTCCATTTTTTTATAATGTTGCTTTGGATATATTTTCTACCTAAGAAATTACAATAATTCTTATGCAAGAATGGTACGGAATATATGGAAAGCCATATGTAGGTGATGAGCCTGCTTTTTTTGACGTAGGTAATTTTGAATGGGCAAAATATTTAGAAGAAATATCTCCAACAATTATTGAAGAGCTGCAATCACTTGCAAAAAACCACCACGATTTAATGTTGCCCTACTTTGATGGTAACCTTCAATCTTCTTCAACTAACTGGAAAACCACTGGGTTTTACTTTTGGGGAAAGAAAAACCACAATGTTTGTAAGCTATTTCCTAAAACAAACGCTATCCTCCAAAATATTCCTGGCTTGGTAAGTGCATCCTTCAATTGTCTTGAGCCTAATTCTTCTATTAATCCACACTTTGGTGATACCAACACTGTATTTAGATGTCATTTAGGCATTGATATTCCGGCATCACTACCTCAATGTGGGTTTAAAGTAAAAGAAAATTCGAGAAGCTGGGATAAAGGCAGGTTGTTAATATTTTTGGATGCATTTACACATAGTGCTTTTAACCACAGCCACCAATCACGTTATATTCTGCTTATTGATGTAGTTCGCCCAGAGTTTTTAGAACGTAAGAAACATATTTGTTCAAAGGTACTTTCGATGTTATCGCTTTATTTTATTGCTAGCCGTCTGCCTTTTATACAAAGCGCTGTTGTAAAATTCCCCCCCAAGCTTATTGATGTTTTTTTGTTGCCACTTACTTGGCTTTGGTGCTGCTATTTGCCAATACAAAACACGATTAACTTTAAGTTATTTGAAAAATCAAAATTCAAGCCTCATTCTGAATAGCTTTGGGCTATCAATGTGGTGGTGAATTAGGTCGTGGTAGTAGTCAAAAAAACCAACTTCGCGGTCGTGTTTTTCAATAACAATGAGCGGTTTGTCTGCTATTCCATAAATCAATTCGAGTGTTCGTCTTACTCTTTTTACTTTCAACTCATAATCATCTTTCGTTAGTGAATACTTTTGGTTGAAGTTGTTTTCTTCCCCTTCCATTAACTTGTAACCGAAATTTTGGTTGTATGTAATTACTTTGAAGTTGTCTCTAAGAATTTTGATGTAAGAAAATTCATTTTTTAGAAAGTAAAAGTTAATGTCGGTGAGCAAAGTCGAAAGCACAACAGGAAAGCCTGAGTCAATATAGGCATCATCCCAAATGAACATTCCGCCCTCACTGGCATCGGCAGAAATTGAATGATAAACTAATCCAATTGAATTTACCCCAGATTGGATTATAAATGCAAAATTCTTGGTGTAGTCTTTCATCGTTTTAAACCAAGCCCGCTGCTGTTCAACGTTAATTGGCTCCCTGAATTCCATTTTGTTTTTAATCTTATCGTGGTTGCGCCAATAACGTACTAGTTCAATATCCTCTTCGCGGATCCACTTTAGAGAAACATCGTAATAAGTTATAACCACTACTCAATAGATTTAGATAATACACCCAATAAATAACCACCGTCCAAAACAATTGACTGACCAGTAATCCAAGAAGAAGCATCAGAAAGTAAAAAAGTAACAGTATTGGCAACTTGGTCTGTTGTGCCTATACCGTGTAAGTATAAACTTTCATACCTCGACCTTCTTTCTACACCTTGTTGTCCATCAGTTATACTAAAAGTTTGGTCGTAAATATCTGTTCTTACTAGGGCAGGCAAAACACAATTAGCCCTCAACCCAATTGAAGCATTTTCTACGGCAAGTGTTTTAGAATAAGCTTCTAATGCGGCCTTAGTGCTTGAATAAATTGAACCTCCCGGAAAGGGAAAGTGTGCAGAGAATGAGGATAAAAAAACACAAGAGACTTTAGGGGCAATTTTTTTTTTGCGAAACAGTGCAGAAATCAGAAGTACAATGGATGAGTAATTTGTATCAAAAACATTTGCGATTTGCTTTTTTAAAATAAACTTCGTTGCTGATGGGCTTACAATACCAGCCGAATGAACTATTCCATCCACAACATCACAAGCCGTAGCTATTGAAATAATATCTGATTCAAATGTAAGATCTGCAACAAATATTTTATGCCCAGTACCAGTAAGCAATTTTAGTGTTTGTTCTAATCTAGCAATGTCTCTACCTGTTGCTATAACAGTACCTCCAAGTGCAGCCACATTGATGGCAATTTGCCTGCCAATGCCTGACGATGCTCCGGTAATAAGAATCCTTTTACCAGTTAGTTTGAAATTGTTTAATACAGAATTTGAATCACTCATAATTAAGTTCTAATAAGGGTAATATTTCTAAACTTGGCTGATACATAATGGCTGATGCCCAAGAAAGCCCTACGCCAAACCCAGACAAAACTACTTGCCGGTTAGCAATTGGTTTTTGATTTGTAACAATAGTAAGTGGTATAGATGCCGAACTTGTATTTCCAAACTTTGCAATACTAAATGGAAACTTTTCATCAGGTTGTTTAAGTTGCTTTCTGATGGTTGTGTTCATCAACTTATTAGCCTGATGAAGAAAGAAATAATCTACTTTTTCAATTTCTTTATTTGTGAAAGTTAGTAGCTCTTTAATGTTCTTTGCCACTTCTATCATAGTAAATTGAAAAACCCTTCCACCATCAATCACTACATTTTTTTTATTCCTCCATATACCCGGTGAAATTTCTTTATCTATGAAAGTATCATCGTTGAAATTATTGCGGGTTCCACCATCGGGTATGTATAAGGCATCGAATCCGCCACCGTCTGTTTGAAGATTGAAAGTAATGTAACCTTCGGCATTTTGTTTGTATTCAATGGTGGTTAACGAAACTGCATCACCAAATAATGGGTAAGTGCTTTTGTCACGATAATTTAAATCGTAGGTAGAAACATCACCGGCAATTAATAGAGCTTTTTTTAATAATCCTTTTCCAGCTTCTAAAAGCGAACAAACTACCGAAAGTCCATAAACATATCCAGAACAACCTAAGGGTATATCAAAAGCCATGCATCCTTTTTTAAGTCCTAATCTGTTTTGTATTAAACAGGCTGTATTGGGCAGTACATAGTCGCGAGACTGGGATACATAAACAAGCAGATCTACTTCATCTCTCTGCCACTTGGAATTTTTAAAAAAGGATTGAGTTAATTCAACTGCTATATCTGATGTGCATATTCCTCTAGGTGCAAATCTTCTCTGTTCCACTCCAGTAACATCAATTACTTGCTTTCGTTCCTCTTCGGTTATCCAGTCATAATCAGCATTTTTTACAATTCTGTTAGGCACTGCTGCTGATATAGATGTGATTATTACGTTCTTTATGTCTAAGTATGCCATGGACTAGATACTGAGTTTACTAACTACAAAGTCAAACAATGATTGAACAGTATCGCAGTTTTTTAAATCTTCGGGACCTATTACAACTTCAAATTCTGAAGTAATAATTGCCATAATTATCAAAGCATTCATTGAATTCCAATTAAGTGCTTCTCTAAAACTGCTACTAGGAGAAAGTGTGCCCGGCTTAATCTCTTCAAACTCATCTTCGATTTTGCTGATAAAGTCTTCTAAATTTGGTTGCATAAGCACAAAAGTAATTTAACGGATGTAAAATATTTAGCATTTTTTTTTATTTACAATTTGTCATATTTGCAAAAAAACACAAAAATTTAATGTTTATGTTAAGTGTAGCAGATTATTTATCAACTACAGCAAATGACAGGAGCTTATCTGAGGTTGTTGCTCTTGCTTCAAAAAAGCGCGGTAAATGGGAAACCTACTCTTTTAAGGAATATGATAGTATTTCATCTGGATTGGCGTTGGGTTTAACTGCTATGGGTATTACTAAGGGTGATATGGTGGTGACCATATCTGGCAATTGCCCAGAGTGGAATTTTATTGATGTGGCATTGATGAAAATTGGTGCGGTTCACGTTGCTTTGTTTCCCAATTTTAATCTTCAAGAAATAACCAAAATATTGAATGAATGCGAGGCGAAAATTGTGTTTAGCGGCATTGGTATTTTACAAAAGCAAATAGAGGATAATAGTGCAGCCACTCCTTTTTTGAAGCGTGTTTTTAATCTTAATATAGCTGGAATAGACCCTAATGACTTAGGGGCACTGATAAGCCAGAATATATCTAAGGATGATTTGCTACAATTAAAAAAAATCACTGCGTCTGTAAATGGGCAAGATTTAGCAGCAGTGCTATATACTTCTGGCACTAATGGCAAGCCCAATGGGGTGCTGGTTAACCATAAGCAAATTGCTGTTACACTTGATTATTTTGACAAAAATGTTTTTTCGCTTTTGCTGGGTGATAGTGTATTGAGTTTCTTACCCTTGTGTCATGCATTCGAACGCTTTCATAGCTATATCTATTTAAAGTTGGGCTTAAGCGTTTTCTATGCCGAGACCGTTGCTTCGATATTAGACAATATTCGCGAAGTAAAACCTCATCATTTTAATGGTGTGCCAGCTTTATTAGAAACAATTTTCAAGATTTTTTTGGCTACAAAAGCGCAATTACTCACTCAGGAAGCGCAAGATGAATTTGAGGAGGCAGTTAAGCATACGCAAACCTATTTCAACAGCACTAAGCAAGCGTATTTTAATAACCCCAAAACAGCTTATTACGATAAGAAATTTTATGCACCATTCCGTGTTTTTTTAGGTGGAAACCTTAAATCTATTGGCTCTGCGGGTGCAAAATTGAATGTTGAATTGGTTAACTTTTTTATGGCGATAGGTATTCCATTGATAGAGTGGTACGGCATTACTGAAGTATTGATAGTGACCTATAACAACTATCTGATTGATGGCAAGCCAGGCACATTGGGTAAGGCTGCAATTACAACACTTGTCAAAGTTGCCTACGATGGAGAAATACTATGCAAGGGCGACACAGTAACAAAAGGATATTTAAAAAACCCAGAACTTACTAAGCTCGTTTTTGATGAGGATGGGTGGTATCACACCAACGACTTGGGCGAAATAGATGAGGATGGTTATTTAAAACTGTGGGGTCGAAAAAATTCAATTGTAAAACTACCCAATGGCAGATTCATCAATCCGGAAGATATTGAAAAGGCATTTCTAAGTGCTAAACTCATTAACCAAATATTGGTGTATCAAAATGATCGGAGCGAACTGTGTGCAATGTTAAATCTAAAAGAAAATGTTGATGAAGTTTTGGATGTGCAGATTGCCCAAGAAATTGAAACTATATATAACCAAAAGGTGCTTAGCGAGTTTGAAAAAATTAAACATTGGGAAAAGATTGCCGATGTGTGGAGTATTCAATCCGGTCATCTTACACCTATGATGAAGATGAGGCGAAAAGCTATTCGCGAAACCAATCTCCTCTAATTTTAAATATATCACTTAGTTATTAAACAAAAATCTATGCAAAAAACGTTTACGTTACTCGTATTTGTCCTATTGTTTTGCCGCGAAGTAAATAGCCAATCAACTTTCTCTGGTAAAGTAACCGATGCCGAAACCGGCAGCCCTATTGCTGCAGGCTCGGTTTTAGTGAATGGAAAATCAGCTATTGCTTTTACTGCCGATAGTGTTGGCAGCTTTTCGGTAGCCCTGCCCGACAGTTGCAAAAAATGTTTTTACGTGCTCAGTGTTCCTGGCTATCAGCTAAAAACCTTCTACAAAATCAATGCTTCTGGTTTAAATAACATTGCGCTAAATCCAAGTTCATTCACTGGCAAAGAGGTGGTGGTGTCTGCATCTCGAAATCTGGATAGATATATAGAGTCTCCAGCTACTATTGAAAAAATTAGTAGTAGTGCTATAAAAGCATCGGCTTCGGGCGATTATTACGAGAGTCTAGCTAACCTCAAAAACGTGCAAATTATTGGCGGCAGCTTTACGTTTAAAGTGTTTAACACCCGCGGCTTTGGCACTTCATCTCCCTTTAGGATTGTGCAGTTTACCGATGGTATGGATATGCAAAGCGTAGGATTGACCTTTGCACCCGGCAAAATGCTGGCTGCACCCGATATTGACATTGATAACATTGAAGTAATTTCGGGTCCTGCATCCGCTTTGTATGGTCCCAATGCTTTTCAAGGGGTGGTAAGTATGAACACCGTGGACCCTCACAAAAAGCAAGTGTTCGCTGCATCGGTAAAGGGTGGCACTAACAATTACTTTGAGGCAGAGGCTTTATATGCCAACTTGTTTGGCAAGAAAAAACGATTTGGGCTAAAGTTTGCTGCATCGTACATGATGGCGAAAGACTGGCTGGCAAATGACCCGGCTACCAACAGTTACCTGCCTGTTTTTTCTCGTCCTCAAAATCTCAACAACCTTGTATCTGGTTTTCAAAACAATGACGAGGCTAACTTTGGCGACTTCAACAATTATGCTGCCACCAACCCCAATGCACGCCCCAATGCTACACCTGCTGGCACTCAGTTTAAATTGAAACCCTATGCCGAGTCGGATATGTGGGATAGGAAAGTAAATACTTTCAGAACCAGTTTGCAGTTGTCTTATGATATTTCGCCTAAGCTAAGACTTAGTTACAAAATGAGGTTGGGCAGGGGCGATGGTGTTTATCAAGGCAACAATAGGGCAGTGCTTAAAAACCTTTTGCTGCATCAGCACTATTTAGAATTGAAGCATAAAGACTTTTTGATAAAAGCCTATACCACACACGAGAATGGCGGAGATTCTTACGATTTGGTTTTAGCTGGCATCAATTTGGCGCAGGCTGGTTTGCCCCAAGTAAGTAGAGATTACTTGAGCCAATATGTAAATACTGTTGATTCGCTTTCGGCTGGGTTCAACAATTCTCTTACCACCGACCAAGTTGCCTATGCCCGCAGCAGGGCACTAGGTGCCACCACCAATAGCTGGCTACAACCCGGCACAGAGAAATATGATACTACTTTCAAAAAAATTATTGCCAACCGCAACCGCCCTGCCGGTGCGCGATACACCAGCACTTCTAATTTGCAGCATGTAGAAGCACAGTATGATTTAAAAACTAGATACATCAATGCCAACTTTGGGGTCTTTGGGCGCAGGTTTCAACCCATTTCGCAGGGTTATATTTTTGACGACCTACCCGATACTAGCGGCAGTAAAAAGATTTTACAGTATTTTGAGTATGGTGGTTATGTGCAACTGAGCAAATCATTTTTTGAAAACAAACTCGCCTTGCTGGGTTCGTTTAGATTAGATAAAAGCCAAAACTATAATTTTCAGTTTTCACCCCGTTTTGCCATCATGATGAACTTTCGCAATCATCACCTGCGCGTGGCGGTGCAATCTGCCTTCCGCAGCCCTACTTTAAATGATCAATATTTTAACCTCAACACTGGAGCTTTAGTGGTAAAAGGTAATTTGGATGGTTACTCCAATGTTTATACCCAAAACTCTGTAGATAGATATCTTGCCGATGCGCCACCGCTTCGCAATCCTGCCAATCTGCAAACTATTGTACTGCCTGCTGTAAAGCCCGAAAACCTGATTAGTGTAGAATTGGGCTACCGAACTTTCTTGTTCAAAAAATTGGTGATTGATGTGGATGCCTACTACAACCGCTACAATAATTTTATTGCCAACATCAATCTGGCGCAACCAAAAGCAGGTACGGCAGGCGACAGCACGGGCGTAAGCAACATCAACATTCGCAACTTTACCACCCTTTCGGTGCCCCTAAATGCCACTACGCCTGTAAATACTTATGGTGCGGCAATCAGTGTGCGATACAATGTGTGGAAGTCGTTAAACATTTACACCAACTATACTTTTACTTTTTTAGATACGGCTAAAATTGCGGATGACCTCATTCCTGGCTTTAACACACCTACCCACCGCATCAACGTTGGTATAGAAGCTACTAAACTATGGAAGGGCTTGGGCTTTGGTGTCAATTTTAGATGGGTGGATGGCTACAACTGGCGCAGCCCATTTACCGACAGAGCGGCTCGTCTCAATGGTATTGCTCAAACGGTGGTGCCGGCTTATCACACCCTCGATTTGCAGCTTAACTATGCCATTGATAGGATTTATTCTACCATCCGCGTGGGGGCTTCTAATATTTATAATAACAAACACATCGAAATGTATGGCGGGGCTCAGATTGGTGGCTTCTATTATGCTTCGTGGAATTTTACGCTTCCGCTTTAAGCCTTCGCTTGTATAAAACGGTTTGAATCAGAAATTTGATGTAGTCGGCTATGGTATATCTGCCTCGCTTGCCGGCTGTGTAGTCCACAGAAACAAACGCTGTGTGGGGTGCTAAGGATGTAATGTATATATCAATATTCACCAGCTTGTTTGGGGCGGCTTTCAATGATTTTAATATATCACCAGAAATTAATCGAAAACTGGATTTGCGTTCCTCACGATTTATTTTCAACACCAGCAAATATATATTGTAAAGAAAAATTTTCAGTGAACGTTTTCTGCCTTTGTCTGGCACGCCATACACCACCGCCTGTGGGTTTTCTATATGCCGGGCTATAAGTTTGCGAATTTCTATGGGGCTTATTTCTCCATCATCATCAATGGTAACTACTATATCTCCACTGCTTGCTTTTATGCCCAAATGTGTGGTGAGGTGCTGCCCTTGCCGCTCGGGTGCTTTTACCAGTTTTATGTCCGCCATTTTTTCCAACACTTGGCAGGTATTATCGCTGCTACAATCATCAGCTATAATTATTTCTATGCTTTCAACGCCATCGTAGCTTAGTTGCAAAAGCTCCGCAGCATAGTTTTTAATCCAAGTTGCCGAGTTGTAGGTAGGCACCACTATTGATAAACGCATAGAGCGCAAACTTAAATTATTGATTGGTTTTTGTGCACATTTTAATCGCAGATGCTTCACCAGCTATTAGCTTAAAGTTTTGGCTGCTGGTTGCCGAGCTACCGCAGGTAGTTATACAAGGTATCGGCAACCAGTTGATGCCCCGCCTCGTTCCAGTGGGTATCGTTGGAGATAAAGTATTGGATGCTGTTTTTGTGATTTTGGGCGGTGGTGTCGCCAAAAAACACGCGGTGCAGATTGATGAAGGGCAATTGGCGCTGGGTGCAAAATTCTTCCCATAGCAAATAGGTGCTTCGCAAATCGGCTGCGGGCAGGGCATAAAACCCCGGGGTTGGGTACACGCCTATCGAAAATTTTATGCCCTGCTGCTTTGCCAATTCGTAAAGTTGTTGGGCATTAGATAGGGCAAGTGCTTTGCCGTGGCGAACGGCTTCCTCTTTTTCTGACCTGTGCCAGCCGCTGCGCAGGGCAAAAAAGTGGGGGGCTTTTTGCAAAAAACCATTGTCTGTTTTCACCCAATAAACAAATTGGGCATTGGGGTCGTCATTGTTTTTCGACACAAACGCTTGTTGCCTAATCAAGAAAAAAACACTGGTGAGCATTGAATTGCCCACTAACCAGGAAAAAAAGTCATTTTTAAAATTGTTTAAGGGCGACACTGCTTTTGGTTCAAAATCTTCATACACCAATTCATCCATTACATCACTATAATCCATAAAACAGACAATTTCGTTTACCCTTAGGCTATCTTGCTGCAACAGGTGCTTGAGCCTAAGAAAATGCAGCCTCGGGCTGTAGCTGCTGCAGCCCGCGTTGATGATTTCTATGGTGGTGCTATCCATTTTTTGTTGCAGCAGTCCGGCTACAGTTTTTTGAAACGGAAAGCCCACGCCTTCCATAAACGAATCGCCCATCAGCAAAATACGCCTCTTGTTTTTTGCCAATTTGGGCACCTGCCTGCAATAGCCATCAGCCAAGCCCAGGCTATTGGTAAAAAAAGGGTAGCTTAAAGTGCCATAGCTTTTTTCGCCACTTACTAGCGCGGCAAAGCCGTGGTTATAATAGTTGCTCAGCCGACTTATTCGGGCAGCATCCTTTGCATTTTTTGGTAAAAAAATACTTGCCAACACAAAGTCGGCAATCACCACCACCACCACTAGCACCAAAAACTGAATTGACCTAATTTTGAGCTTAGCGGCAAACCCCTTTTTGTCTTGTTCCGAATTTATTTTAGCAGCCATAAATGGTGGTTTATTTCTTTAATAATGTAGTAGCAAACATACCCACAATTCACCCTTTGCGTAAGTACTAGCACATATTTTTTAAACCCATGCGCTGTATTGGTTCAAAGCCTATGGTTCAAATCACTTTTGCTTAGTTAACACTTTTTAATTTTTTTAAAAAAAATAGGTACTTGTAAATTATTTTAATTTTTCATAAATTTGTAATACCAAAATTTTAGTGATGTACAACATACAAACATCTTTATCATTTTTTGTAAGCCATTTATTAATAATAAAGGCAGGTAGCAGGCACTACAACTGGCTGCTACATATTCTACAGCAGGCTGTTTCAGCCATTGCTCAACATACCATTTATACTTTTATTTACAAACTAAACTATACCTTAATTACCGCTAAGCCCCAGTTCGCTAAGCAGAACCATACCTTAATTACCGCTAAGCCCCTAATCGCTAAGCAGAACTATACCTTAATTACCGCTAAGCCCCAGTTCGCTAAGCAGAACCATACCTTAATTACCGCTAAGCCCCTAATCGCTAAGCAGAACTATACCTTAATTACCGCTAAGCCCCTAATCGCTAAGCAGAACTATGGCTTAATTACCGCTAAGCCCCAGTTCGCTAAGCAGAACTATGGCTTAATTACCGCTAAGCCCCTAATCGCTAAGCAGAACTATGGCTTAATTACCGCTAAGCCCCTAATCGCTAAGCA
>Ga0163144_10012868_pt1 | contig 17516 bp, 12 predicted proteins | sample OliLak19BULKMAT1_FD_123175 | JGI IMG/M metagenome (GOLD analysis project Ga0163144, IMG submission 123175) | Freshwater microbial mat bacterial communities from Lake Vanda, McMurdo Dry Valleys, Antarctica - Oligotrophic Lake LV.19.BULKMAT1 | ecosystem: Environmental > Aquatic > Freshwater >...
GAGAGTGCGCGCTTCGCCGAAATGGCGGAGACGGAGTTGGCAGGGCTGCACGAGGGCAACTTCGCCCGCTTTCAAATCCGGCCCTCAGAGTTCGCGGCCTGGAGAGCCCGCTGGAGGTAAGCGTCCGCGCCGAAGGCAATCTCGTCCGCACCGGCACAATCAAGGGAATCGAATTCCGTGAGCCGGTCAAATTTCACACGGAATACCTCTTCATCCGCAACCCCGACCTCCTCGGCAAGGTGTCCCGGTCGCGACTTTCAAGGGAAGCAGGCGACTGGCCTTTTGAGGCTAACATTTGCCAAGGTTCGCGCCGGATATTTTTCAGCATATCGGAATTACTCGATTTCCGATTGTCTCCGAGCGTCGGTGATGCAGAATGCTTCGGTATGAAGCGCGGTTCCATGAAGCCTCGTCCACCAGTCGGTGCAGATGATGTTGAACGCATCACTCTGAGCATCGCGGTGGCAGGCAAGCGGCAAATTGAAAAACTTGCTCAGGAAAAACGGGTTAGCATTGCTTGGGTAATTCGTGACGCCATTTCAAAATACTTGGGAGGCAAGGAGGCACCACCCTCCAAATAGTCCGCCGGGTAACCCCACGGATGCCTCACCCCTTTAGCAAAATTACGCCCTTCATGATCACTCAGTCGCCATACAACTTCACCTTTACCGCCTCATCACTGCGCCCGGAGCCTGTTGGCATCGTTGCGGAAATTTTTTCGCGCGCGGGCTCTTGGGACGGACCAAAAAGAACGATGCTCGCGGCAAACGCCCTTTTTCGGCGCGAGTTCATCCGCAAACTCGACGCCGGGCTAAAGCATCTCGGCCAAGTCGAAGCCGCCAGCACCAACGCCCGCGAAGAAACCGCCGTCCCCAAGCAAGCCGATAAGCTCCGCAAATCCCTGAAAGAATGCCAGGAATGGGAGCGCGAAGTCGTCCTCCCGCTCGCCCAACAGCGCCTCGGCCTCGACGACGGCGTAAAACCTGAAGCTCTCCGGCTTCCTCGCGAAGATCCCGGGAATGGAAAAGAAGGTGGAGGAATAACTCAGATGGCCCATAAGAAGAAGCGAGCGACAAGCAAGCGAATAATAGAAAGCTCTAGCTTCGTTGACGACCACAGTCTAGCAAAGTTTGCGCTTGGTCGCAGCGCCCTGATTCGCGCGCTCCGCAGGAGATGCGAACTAACTGCAGCACAACCGCAGATTTTTACCCTAAAACGACACGGAGGACACCAGCGCCCTACCACTGCGAAGCCACACTGATTTACTCCAATGAAAACAAGCACGAACAAACTGGACAACACCTTGGATTTGAGTGCGGCTTTCGCCGTTTACGGAGGTCACGTTGATCTGCTCCGTATTGAAAGCCACAGACTACTTTGGGTCGCCGAAGCCGGCCCTTCTGCGGGACTACCTCTCCGTTTAATCCTTCAGAACCACGTAGTCCCGTTGCTCAACAATCAGGGGACAAGTCTGGAAGAAGTCAGCCAAGCGATCCGGCAGGCGTCAATGGAGATTCGCATTCATCTCGAACGAGAGCTTGGCGTCTTCTGCGATATGCGCCTCAATTTTGTGTTGGAAGAGCAGGAAAAAGAGGCCTTTACCAAATTTGCGGAACGAATGCAAATTGAGAATGCGGAGCAGACGATCCAGAGCCTGAGGACGTCATGCGAACTCGGACGCGTGGACTTTGTGGACATCAAAGAAATCTCCAAGAGCAAGGCCAGCGAAATCGCTGAAAATAATTTTGAACTGCAAAACCTCGAGATCAATGTTCAGCCGGGGAGTGAAGTTTGCTTTGTCCTTCACAGTAAGGAACCTGTGATCTGCCGTGAGTTTCAGCTTTTTTGTCGCGAACATCAGGTTCTGAGACATCAAATGCCCGTTCATTTCGATGCCGATAGCAGAAGAACCATTCGATTACCAGGCGTTCCCGTGGCCATGTATCGGCACTTGCTTTGGGAGCAGGACGGAGAATTGAGCGTTCATCTTGTGCTTGAGGGCAGAAAAGAGGCTTGCGTGCTTCCTCAGCGCCTTCATCACCAACGTCTTGAGATTAAAAAACTTCCGGTTTCTTTGTTTCTCGATGTCGGTTCCGCCTTCAGCAAGTTCATGGTGGTCGAAATCACCGCAGACCTCACAGAAACTGCAATTGATCAGTCGGATCTTACAATGCGGCTTCAAAGTGCACTGCAAAGTGGCTTAGACGGGTCCGCAGACGGTATTTCCTTGGAGGAACCCCAGGTTACGCAGATATTCACTGATAACTACGGCCTCTCGCATGCGCCAAAGAAGATTCTTGACGAGTATGAGGACGAGAGGTTGGCGGGCCACTTTGCAGGGTCAATATCCGGATTGGCCGCCCGCTTCTACAAACGCGAGAACCGTCTTATTTCGGATGTCTATTGGGCTTTCCCCAACACCAAAGGAAGAGATTTCGTTAAAATCTCGGAAGCGGTAAATCGAGCCTTGGGCGGAACCACTATGGGAACCGTCACAATCGTTCCTGAAGCAGACTGTCTCCGCTCGGAGTTCGCGGGAGTTCTTAATGCCTTGGCTGGCGCAGCAAAGGAGGCCACCCGGAATAAGGCGGTTGCCGAGACCCAAAACAAACAAACGGAAGAAGCCAAGGACCGGATTCGCAAAGCATGGCAGGGTTACCATAGTCGTCCATGGTATGAAAAAGCGTGGATTAAAGTTACTGGTGGTAAGCCAACAGATCCTAGTCACAGCGGGTTATCGTATATGCCGATTCCATCACTCGAAGATTGGCAGAGCGAATTCTCTCGACTCGAGTGTGATGCGTTACTTTCGGATTTCTTGGTTTTCGATGCAGGAGGGTATTCGCTCGATATCTATGGAACATTCTCCGGCGATGCCAACGAGATCATTTCACAAAGCTTCAAAGCAGGCAGTGCCAAGATTAATTCAATTCTCACAGCCCAATTACGGAAAGATAATTCAGGGCGATCTGCAGACGATTATTTTGTGGCGGCAGAGGAGGCAAAACTTACGGTTTGCTCTGATCTCTCGAAAAATGTCGGCCATGCGCTGTTTCCGCTTTGTCAAACCGCAACCAAAAAAGTTTACGAAAAGCCCATCCAGACCATTTTGGCGCAAATTAAGCGCCGCTGCGTAGGCAAAGGATTTCCGATCATTTTGACAGGTGGCGGAAGTCGCAATGAATTTCTCCGTAGACTCCTGGAGGCCAAACTTATATCGATGGAAATAAATACTGTCTCGATCAACTCGCCAATTCTTTACCGCACCATGCGACTGGCGGCGAGTGCAGAATCAACGGAATTAAAGCTATTTCTCTGCATGGCGTCTGCATTTAACCCTACCGAAGACTTCCCGCGTATGGCGCCGACAACCGATATTTTAGGTGGTCTCGCTCAGTACGCATATAAAGAATGATGTTGCCTAAAATACCAATATCTGATGCTAAGTATCGCTTTCCATTTGGTCGCTGTCGCAATCGCAATCTGTCTGATTTGGCTGATTTTTCCGAACGCAACCTATCGTGTCGCACGCAAATGGGTGAAGGTCACTCGATTCGGAAGATACAAGCACTGGATATATTACAGAAATATTAAACACGAGATAACCGCTAGAACTATTGCCATGAACGCCGTAAATAGCAGCACATTTTCTTCAGATGATCTTGAGCACTTGAATCAATTGTTTGAAAAGCTTGGTCAGCCACCAGCCGGCGCCATTCTACCGGTTGCAGAAGACGATTTTGTTGAAACCATAATGAATGACCTGATGTCTCCAGGCCAATGTCACCAGCAAAAGCGGAGTTATGTCCTCGAAGTCAAGGCGATTGGGGTAAAATGGAGGCGCGATGTGTTAAAAAAAGCAGAGGTCGTCGCCTGCACTCCGGATCATTTAATGATTCAACGCTTAGCCGCCTCTGGGAAAAATGAGTCAAAAATCGTTCAAACTTTCTTGGATCATTTGCGACAGAACAATGAACTCACGGCGGATTTCGAACTCGACCCATCTGTGCTTAATGGTTTCATCCAATCGAAGATGCTGCAAAAAGACGCCGAGTCACTGTTTGAATATCTCGCTAATAGCCATCCAGACGCGGATTTTTCCATCAATTATCCAAAAGAGAAGGACAATTATAATGCGGACACGATGACTCCACGAGGAGGACAAATTGCTGGCCAAAAATGCAAGGTCGCGGAGGTGATCCATCCGGGGCTAACGCGAAGGCACAACAAGAGTTGGCGTATCAAAGCTCTCGTGAGAATCGAAAACCAGGGCCGGGATCTCAACTGAAATGAAAAATACACCTATTCCAGAACTAGAAATCCTTACTCAAGTTGCGAGCTTCGAGCTTGGACTTGCAGGAAGCGAATCCCTTTTTGATTCACCGTCTGCCGACCTTGAGTTGCTACTGCCGGGATGCGCCGATTTGCAGGCAGCTTCCATTCAAAGGATCGGCTTTCGCGGGAGATATCCGAATCCCTCAGAATGGGAAAATCTCCTCGCAATGCTGGAGCCTGGCCAAGAATTGCTCTGGATCATCACAAAGCGACCGCACGATGGCTTCGCCTTTCACCTTGCGCTCAAGGGTGACGGGTGCCCTCAAAAGCATCCTGGTAAAACGGCGGAACGACGTTCGGTGTTCCGCTCTATGCTGGGACAATTTGCCAAAAGATCTTTTCCGGAAAGTTTGGCCGAGGAGTGCGAGGAAAAGGCGACGATCGCACTGATTGATGGTATTATTCAACGATCGAATGGTGAGGTGGTGGTGACTTCAGGCCAACCGTCTCCCTCAATCCTGGAGGATAATCGGGAGTTTCCAGAGCACAACGAGAATGCAACTCCAGACGCCTCGTTGAACGACATCGTAGAGCCCTTTGCGGACGAGGATACTTTTTCCGTGGTTTTTACCGTTGGTCGCGCCTCGCCGGATGTCGCGAATGCTCAATTAGCTGGAATGTCCGAGTTGAAATCGGTCATCTCCCCGTTTTTAAAAATCCAAGAAGGTCAGAATGCATCTTTTTCGGAAGGGAAAACCAAGGGACATCAGGCCAGTAATAGCTCATCCATTTCGCAGACCGAAGCGCGAAATAAGATTGCCTCTATGCTCCAAGGCCTCTTTGGGTCCAACGCTCACGCAATAAACGACTCTGATTCATTAAACCAGTCAGTCGCGAGTGACTCACGGCACCGCATGCTACCTTGTCCGAGAGGGGTGGCGGCGGGCTTTTGGAAGGTCATTACTAATAACCGTTTTGGGCGTTGGACGAGAGGCAGTGAAGAAGCGCATTCCTTCAAAAAAGCCATTAACCGAAACACACCCGTAACAAAGCAAAACTCTAAGACTGAAACAGTGACGGATTCGACAGCGGAAACGCGTCAGCAAGGGACATCATCCACAACGACCCGCGTGAATGCGATGTTGGAGCTTATCGATCAAAAACTCCAAGACACGATACGCTCCCTGAAAAAGGCTGCAGGAACTGGCGCTTTCTTTATGGGGGCCGAAGTCTTTAGCCCCAAGACCGAGCTTTCACTCAGAATCGCCCGAAGCATCGCGGGGAGTCTTGCCGGGGCACGCACGCACATTCGACCTTTTCAAACAGTTGTCTACCGTGGGCCAGGGTTTGCCGATCACCTCATTAAGGACTGCAGGCTTGAAGAAATCTATCCATCAATCGCCGTTCAGAGTCGCCACATCGCAGCTCTTTTCCTCCCTGTTCCAGAGGCGGACCTTCCCGGCCTGAAGACCAAGAGAAATGTCTTCTACGGAAAGCCCAACCCTTCAGAAGAACCCGACGAAGCGGAACCCGGCAAAGAGACTGTGTGGCTGGGCGATCTTGCTCATCTGACCAGTGGATTCAAGTCTAGAAGCCTCCTCGCACCCTCGATCATGAGAGGGAATGCGGAATTTCGAATCCCCGCCATAGACCTGACGAGCCACATTCTCATCGCAGGCACGACCGGCAGTGGCAAGACTCAGCGTGCTGCGGCCTTTCTCAACAAGCTCCCAAAAAATTGTTTTCAGATTGTGGTCATTGAATCGGCGAAAAAGACCTATCGCAAACTCCTGCGACGAGGGGATTCTCCCAATCGCATTCTGGCGCTCGGCGGAGACGGGTTGAGCGCCTTGCGGATCAACCCGTTTTATTTCGAGCCGGGGACGAAGCTGAAGCGCCATATATCAATCTTTTCGGATGCATTGGCGGACTTGCTCCCGGTCGAAGCCCTCATTGGCCCCAAGCTGCGGGAAGCAATCCAGAGCTGCTACACCCGCTACGAGTGGGATGTCGAAACTGGAAACTTCCGAGGGGTAGGGACACCCACTTATCCCACCATGGTAGACCTACACATGGAGGTCATCGCCATTGTCAAAGCGCTCAAATATGGGCCGGAGTTGAACTCCAATTACGAGGGGGCGTTGCTTGGTCGCACTAGACTCTTCTTTGACGAACTGTATCAGGATATTTTCGGGTGGGGAGGAAGCAGCTCTCTCACTGAAATGTTCGGGAACGACGACATCATTATCGAAATGGATGAGTTGCCCCCGAGCGAAGCAAAAATGCCTTCCTTTGTGCTTTCCCTTCTTCTTGAGCGGATGCGCTCTTGGCAACAGGCGGCTAAGGATGGGGGCAATACTTCCAAGCGCGACCTGATTATCGTCATTGAAGAAGCACACAACCTTCTGGAGAAAGGATTAGAGAAGCAGCAATCGGGTCGTGAGATGGGATCTGGAGGATTCCTTCTCAAACAGATTGTCCGCCTGCTTCAAGAAGGGCGGGAGGCTGGGATGGGAATCGTCGTTGTGGACCAATCACCTGCCAGCCTGGCTGATGCTGTAATCAGAAATACCAATACCAAAATCATTCTGCGCATAGCCGATTCTGAGGAAGCGGAACGCATCGGATCGACCCTCGGCCTCACAAAGGAGGAATGCAGGGATCTGCATGATTTGGAAGATGGGGAAGCAGTTGTAAAAGTAAAAAATGCAGGAAAGGCGTTGAAGCTTTGCCCTGCGCAGATGGTCGAGCGACTGAAAGCAAGATTTCAGCCGACATCGACAGTTGAAGATCAACCTGACTACTACCGTGCGGCCAAATCGATTCGTTCGGTCACTGAAGCAACTCCGGGGCAACGAAGAGAGACATCAGATGGGAATTCTCCGATTGAGGATCCCGAGGAGATAAATGCATGTATCGCCGACCTCTTGGACTCGGCTGGAAGGAACGGGGATGCCAAGCGTTTTTTTGCTCAAAAAATGGTGGCCTCGATTTGCGAAATTCGCTCGATTGCGGCTCCCGGGACATACACTCATGCCCCGACACTTTCGGATTTGACGCTCAATGTTTTTGGATTATTGGGATGGAAATCTGTTCAGAGCCTCAAAACGCAACTCTCGTGCCTGCTGACTCGCTCAGATTGGGAAACGGCGAGAAATACATTTGTTCCAGACTCGTTGCCTATGCTCTCCACGCTAGACACTGAGCTTCAGACTTTCCTGTGCTGGAGCACAATGAAAGCATCTGCCGACTTTGTTGAATTCCTGCGCCAGGCAGCTTCCTTGCCTGAAACTGATCCCCAACGAAGGAACGCATATTACCTGGCCCTTCAAATGGCAAATGTCTCCACAGACCGGTTTGAATGCCTTCATCGCCTTCTGCTCAAATTAACTCGATAACATATCTATGGAACCACTAGCCACAGCACTGGCAGTCAAAGAATCGCTCCCCGCAACGGCTCTGAAGGAGGCGGGTCTTCATTTATCGAAATCCGAAGTCGCAAAACTCGCACCAGTCAAAATCGCCGACACCCCATTCTTGCAGGTGAATGCGCTGGTCGAGAATATCCCGCTCGGGGAACGACACGCATCCTTCTTTTCCGCCTCAGAGTTCAAGCAGCTCGAATTCATCAAGCGACCGGACATTGAAGGTATTCAAATACGACTGGGTGGTCAGGAGATCAACCTATCCCTTAAAGAGGGCGATTACCTCCAGTCTCTTGGAGTAAAAAACGTAGTCTCCTATGCGCTCGCTCCATCCCTAGACCAATTTACGCAAATTCGACTTGCAGAACTTTCCGCTCACAAAGAGACGATGCTTTCGGAGCGTTTGGGAAAGTCCACGATTCTCCTTCCTACTCGAGTGGCAATTGCTGTGAACATGGCGGATGCCGGATCATTTCTTGCGGAACTCGAAAAGACATCAAAGACTCTTGAGGGTATGTCGAAACCTTGTTGGTTTCAGGCGAGGCGCATCGACTACTTGGTGGGCGAGCAATACATTCCTGGGCGGATCTGCAACCTGCCGATTGCCGGCGGCATTTCAAATTGGGTTTTCAAGAGTCACCTCGATCTCGATATGCAGGGGACGGACTGGGCGAAGCTGGGGAATGACGTTTTCATGGTTGTCTCAATCGCAGCGATTCCCCTCGTTCCGGCGACGGGTGGCTTGGCCATGGCTGGGTGGGTTGCCGCAAATGCCGGTTTTGGCGCAGTCAGCCAGGGAACGATCAGCTACATGGGCGATCAAAATCTCGATCACGCGTTAGAAAGCGCCGGTAAGGGGGCTCTACTTGGTTCAGTTGGAGGTCTTGCTGGAGTGGTAGCCGTCGCAAAAGTTGCGCCTGCATTTTCGAACAAAATACTCGCTTCTGTAGCATCTAGTGCGACGGTCGGTTCGGGAACCGCCGCAACCAGTGCAACGATTCGGGTTATCGAGAGGGGTGAAGATCTTTCGACCGCAGCGAAAGAAGTGGCGCTTGAGACATTGTTTGGAGGAGTCGCGGGCGGAGGTATTGGTTGGGCTGGTTACGGAGTTTCAAAGATCGTTACGAAATTGAGTCCGGTTGCCATTACTCCTTCAGAGGTAACCATTGCGAAGAAGGCTGCAGATTTCGAGAATTGGCAGAAGCAAATTGAGCCCGTCCTACCCACTGACCGCGACGTCCACATGGGTGACGTTCGCAACTATAGCAAACAACTCGATACGAATCTAGATGGCTTTGCTGCACACTTAAAGGCCACAAATCCACAGTTTGCAGATCATGTGAATAGGATGACTCAGGAGTATTCAGATGCAGTGGCCGCAAAAAACCTAGGAGCCATTGCGAAGCTTGAAACCCAGATAAAGAGGAATCTGGCTGGTGACCTTGGCGAGGCTTTGGGGGTTGCCAAGTTCCGTCCCTTTTTCGAAAAGTTCTCGACGCAGAAAAGTGTTCAGGACGGAGCAACAATTATCGACGTTGTATTCGAAGGGGCCAAACAGCCCCTGGCCATCAGAGGTCATCGCCTTGTGGAAAAAGGCGGCAACCTAGCGGTTGAATTCAAGGCAGGAACAGAGCGCTATTTCAAAGGCGAGATTGATTCCGGTCACTTATTGAAGCAGGTCGGCGGCCATGCAGACTTCGGCAAGGGGATGGTTGTAACAACACGCGACGTGACTGATCCATTGCTGGCCACAGGCAACGCAAGACAGATATTAAAGGACGCAGGGTCCACGGTTTATCGTCTGTTACCCTACAAAGCAGAGATCGACGCTGCCGTTGCGCAATTGGTACGCGGGGCGTGAATAGAAATCCTTAGTTTATGTCCTTTCAAACACCCGTCACCATCGCTGAGGCCATCGACAACATCGAGGCCAACCGGTATCTCCTCCCCGCCATCCAGCGCGAATTTGTCTGGCCTTCGGACAAGATCGAATGGCTGTTTGATTCGCTGATGCGCGGCTACCCCATCAATTCATTCCTCTTCTGGAATGTGGAAGGAGGATCCGGCCCCACCTATAAATTTTACCGTTTCCTGCGGAAGTTCCGGCAGGTTTACCAAGTTCATAATGAGGAGGCTTCCATTGACGGCCTGGGCAACTTCACTGCGGTGTTGGACGGGCAACAACGTCTTACTTCGCTCTGGATCGGCCTGAAGGGCAGCTATGCCTACAAGGAAAAGAGGCTTCACTGGAACGACGACGAAAGGTGCCTTCCCACTCGCCAGCTCTACTTGAACCTCCAGCGGCAGCTCAATCCCGATGACGAGGAGGATGGCCGTGAGTTTGAATTCTTGTTCATGAAAGAGTCCGACACAGCCAAGGCTGACATCCACGCCGGCGAATGGTTCCGGGTCGGCAAAATTCTCGATCTCAAAAATATCGCTACTTTCAATGGATACGTTACCGAGCAAAAGTTGAGCCCGATCAGCATTGAGATCCTCGCCCGTTTGCAGGAGGTCATTTTTTCGGACAGGGTAATCAACTATTTCTTGGAGAGGGAACAGGACCTCAACAAGGCGCTGAATATTTTTATTCGGATAAACAGCGGTGGGCAGCCGTTGAACTTCTCGGACCTCATTATGTCCATCGCGGTCTCGAACTGGCAGGCCAAGGATGCGAGGAAGGAAATCCACGCGCTTGTGGACAGTGTTCGTGAGATCGGTTTTTCCATTTCCAAAGATCTCATCTTCAAGGCCTATCTCTACCTTTGCAGCAGAGACATCCGCTTCAAGGCGACCAACTTCTCCGCCGACAAGGCCCACAATTTCGAGAAGGACTGGGAGAAGATACGCGACGCCATCCTGGCCACCTTCGAACTCGTCCGGGACTTCGGCTACAATGAATTCACCCTCACGTCTAAGAACGTGGTCATCCCGGTTATTTACTATCTTTACCACCGGGGCATTTACGGGGACTTCGGAACCAGCGTTAAATACAGGTCGGATCGGGAAACAATCCAGAAGTGGCTTCACGTCATGCTGCTCAAGCGGGTGCTTGGTGCCGGTGGTGCCGACGGCATTCTCTCCCAGATCCGACGGGCGTTCGCCGACGACGTTCTCTCCGGCGAGCCGATCAAGCCTGCGATTGCGAGTTTCCCCGCCGCTGAAATCAGTAACCAGCTGAAGCGCGACATGAGCGTGGGGGACGAGTTCATTCAAGATCTCCTCGGCACACAAAAGGACGATCGATACGCATTTTGTATTCTCGCGCTTCTGAATCCTCAACTCGATTACCGGAACAACGATTTTCACCTCGATCATCTTCATCCGATCTCGGGGTTTACGAAGAAAGCTACTACGTCCCTCAAGCTCACTCCCGAAGAGGAAGAGATATTTCTCTCCCCGGAATGGAACAACAGCATCATCAACCTTCAGATGCTTGACTCCAACGAGAACATGGCCAAGCAGGACAAGAGTCTGGAAGAATGGGTCACGCTGGAAACGAAAAAGAAAGAGCGAGTGGTATTCCTTGACCGCTGTATCATCCCTCACAAAGCGAGCCTCGCTGTAGGCGATTTCCCGACGTTTGCCAAAGAGCGGGGTGCACTGCTAGCGAGGAAGCTTTCCGAGCTTCTGAAGTAGTCGCCGGGCTGAGTGGATTTGCGACTGCGGTCGAGGTCAGAGCAATGGTCCCTTGTCGAGAATGGTCTTGGCAATCCAACCCAAAGACCACGCGACGCTTCCTAGAACTCGGATGTTCATCTTTTGATATTTGTCATCCGTGGCTGGCATTCGGAAAAGTTTAAGGGCGTCCTCAGCCGTCGACCTTGCCGAAACGCCGGAATTTTCCGACTTTCCCGGCGGCGACACCCATCACGTCCGAATCTCGAACGGCTGGGTAGCTCGCACCCCGCTCCAAACCCGCCATCCGAGCGTTGAAGTGATCTGCTATCAGAAAGGAGTAGAGGAATCCGGGATCAGCTTCCGCCTTTTCGCAGCGAAGGATGCAATAGCCCGTGCTGGCAATTGCGCCGTTGAGTTCAGGCGGAACTAACGCGATCCGTTTGAGCGTCGGACGAACGGTCGCGAATAGGACGTCATCCGTTTCGATTGCTTTCCGCGCCCGACTTGGCGCTTCTGATCCGAGCATTGGTGTTGCGCCCGTGATCTTGAAGGATTCGTTCGAGACGCCCGAAACATCCACGTATTGGAAAATCTCGTCGGGCTTTTTGCGAGGATCCCGCTGCTTCGCTTTGACCACGACTTTCCCGATGGACGATTCCGTCCACGGTTTGGGAATCGGATATGGTTTGCCGTCAATCATGGCGGTGACCTCCTTGCATCCGGGTTCAGCTCATAGATCCTGACCGCGTGGTTTCCCTCGGGTTGAAGCAGCCACCCAAGGCTAACGGGTTCCGCCACCGCCGGTGCAAATAGGGACTTCTTTACCGAGGGGGCTGCACCTGCTGCGGTAGTATTCGGAATGAATGACCGAAAAAGTGCTCCCGCCGGGCTGTCACGCAGAATCTCAGTGAGACCCTGCTCTTCCTTGTTTGGATGCTTCAAGATTAGTTCCAAGAGCTCCTGAGCTACTGGCGATGTGGGTTCATCAAAGCGAGGAGCACGCTCGGCCTTTGCCTGTGCCGACTTCGCCTTCTTCTTGGTTGCTTCATACCGCACCCGATCGCGAACCAATTCTAGCTGACTGTTTCCCAGATCATTCAAGGACGAGATCGGCTGCGCGTAATTGATCTTCTCTGCTGCAAATGAGTAAAGATCCATCTTTGTCCAACCCAAAGGCTTTATTAGACTGTAGATCGTTTTCGTCAATGTAACTCGATAGGCCTGTGGATTGGCCCGCTTGAGCTTCTTGTCATTACTGGCACGGTATTGTTGGAGCCAGGACTTAGCTTCTGCGAATCGCAAGTGATCGAGTGACTGCAGGCCACTCGTCTTGGTTCCAAACTCTTCGTGGAATTGGCTCCAAACGATACCAGCCCACTTGCCATACTCAGCCTTTACCACGTCCTCCTCCTGATTGGCCTTTTTCGCAATCAGGCGCTTTACGATTTCATCGTGGACGGTCCTCAGTTCTTCCCGTTGCTCCGGCGAAACGTGGCTCTCGTCGGGGGTGAAATTTTCGCGCTTCTTTTTGCATTTTTCGATCAGAGTTCGGAGCTTTTTGACAACATCCGCGAACGCTTCGTCGGCACTGTGCCAATGCTTGCTATGAACGGCTTTCCCATCTTCTGGTAGAGCCTTGAATTGGCGGAGCTCAGGGATCTCCCAGTCGCAGGGACGGACGATGATTGGAACGATGAGCGCTTTTCCCGCCTTCTGCTTTTCCAGAGCGTTTTGAAACTCCTTTTCGTAACAGTAGTCCGAATTGATGAACGAGGAACTGACAAGCAGGAGGAACAGATTGGCCTTCCCCATCGCTCTAGCGATTTCCTGGTCCAAGACACCACCGGCGTCGATCTCGCGATCCGTCCAAGTTTCGAGCAACTTTTGTCGCCGAAGTGCCGCCAAGTGCTGATGCAGTGAAGTCAGGAACTCCGCATCGTGATGGGAATAAGAAATGAACGCGTTCATGCCCCGATCTTTTCCAGAATTTTCCGCAAGGCCTTGTCGGGTTTGTTTAGCCGCAGATGACGCAGATGGGCGCAGACAAAGGCATTCAGAAAAACATCTGCGGTCATCTGCGCAATCTGCGGTTTTAATATTTCCGCTTTCATTCCGGGCCTACTTCCATTTTTAACCGATCCAGCAAGCCCCGACCTTTTCGGTCACCCGGTATTTCTGAAGGCGACTGTTGGGTTTTTCGGGGATGGTCATTTCGATGTAGTCGGCCTCGGACAGGCGTTTGAGCTGCTTATGGAGTTCGCCGGGAACGGTTTTATGACCGAGTTGCAGTGCAAGAGCCGCCTTGCCGAGGGGGCCAATCTGGAGTGCAAGCAGGACCCTCGCCGCCAAGGCTGACTCTAGCCGTCCGCTGACTGAGTCGGCAGAGTGGTGGAGTGGCGGACGGACTTGGTCCTCGTCTTGGGCGCAAGGCGCTGCGACCTGTCCGGTGACTTGTCCGGTGGCCAGATCGCAAGTCATGGCCGCCCTCCTTCCTTTTTCAATTGTTCGAGCACTGTTCGTCCTTCATGCGTGGTCTGGTAGCGCTGGTTGCTGCTCCTGGGCTTATCAGGAATCGTCATCTCGACAAATTCCTCGGCGAGCAGCGGTTTGAGAACTTGGTCCCTGAACTTGGTCCGGTTGGTCCGCTTCACGATTTCCATGAGATCAGATATTGCGCTTGTCTTCAGGCATTTGCGAAGGATTTGGACTTGATCCCCACTTAGTCCCAACTTGGTCCCAACTTGGTCCCGACCTGATGCCGACCTGGTGCCAGCGGCCCTCCGGATGGTGGTGACGAAGCCGTCTGTGAGGGCGAACTCAGGCTCGGGCAGACCTGCAGCAACACACTTCCGAATCATGTCGCGGGTGCCGGTGCCCATGCGCTCGATGTATTTGGTCAGGTAGAGCGTCTCGGCGAGGAGCGGGTTGCCGGGAATAGAGCTATGGGGCTGGCGCAGGTCCTGAAGGGTGAGCGCCTTGGGAAGCGTGCCGGGATTCCAGACTTCGAGCCGGTCTGTGAAGAGCATGACCTGAACGCTGCCGTTGCTGTTGTAGTCGCGGTGGGCAACGGCGTTGACAATGGCTTCGGCAACGACATCCCTCGGGATCTCGTAGGTGACCGGGGCCTGCGCGCTCTTCTCGCGGGTGCCGACGCTGACATTGATCTTGGACATGACGAAGTCGATGGCCTGATCGACGAGTTCAAAGGCGGTGCCCTTGTAAACCTGATAGGAGGGAATGGGTTTGGCCACTTCGGTGCCGTGGAAGTGGGCGCACTTGACCTCGGACGGCAGGGTGAAGCGCTGGGGGAATTTCCCGAACAGCAGGATGGCGGCGTTGGTGGGCTTGCCGTCATCCAGGAGGTTCAGATGGGTCAACACCTCGGTGATCTCGGCCTCGACGGGGAGCGGGAAGTTTCGTGCCTTGCGGGCGCGACGCACGAAGCGGTCAATATTTTCGGGATCGAGGTCGTCCAGGGTGGCCTTGCGGGCGGCGCGAGCGTCCCACGGAGCCCGGTTGAGTTGCCCGCTTTCCTCCAGGTAATCCACGAGGCTGGCATAGACGTCGGGCATCAGATCGGCGGAGTCCTGGAAGCGACGGCGCACCAACTGCGTGCCGACCTCGCGGATGAGCGCCTGCATCTTCGGGTGCTTCTGTTCGTCGGTCGCACCCTTGACGAAGATCAACCGGGTTTTGCCGAGCTGGGTGGCCTCTGCATATTCGAGGTGCGTTGGTGAAAGGCCATTCTGGTTTTCCCAACCATACTCAGTTCCGAAAAGACCGATGTAGATGTCGCAATTCCGGACTTCCTCAAGATAGACGAGATCGGGGCGACGGTCGGAGGCCGGAATGTCGCGCTCAAAGAGGAATGTCTCGAAAAAGCGGCGCAGGAGCGGATCACCGGAAAGGTAGTCGCCCAGAGCTTTGCGCTCGGCGGCGAACTCCTTCTGCACGCTACTGACGAAAATTTTCATGCGCCAACTCCCAGTTGCTTGAGGATTTTCCGAAGAGCCTTGTCCGTCTCTTTGGCCTCGGCCTCGATGACGTTTAGTTCGTCCACGATCTCGGCGATGGGCCGGTAGGTCTCGGCGTCGCTGGTGTGGATGTAGCGGCTGGGGGAGATGTTGTAGTCGTTCTTCTTCAGCTCGGCGTGCTCGACGATGCGGCTGAGTTTATCCGTCTCTTGCCAGGCGATGAGGGTATCGGCGATGCGCTGGATGTCGGCGTCGGGGATGAAGTTTTTGGGGTCGCCCTTGGCGAAGAGCTGGCTGGCGTTGACGAGGAGGACTTTGCCTTGGCGGGTCTTGGGCTTGGCCTGGTTCAGGAAGAGGACGATGCCGGGGGCGGTGGTGTTGTAGAAAAGGTTTTCGGGCAGGTAGAGCACGCTCTCGACGAGGTCGTGATCCACGAACCACTGGCGGACGGTCTTTTCCTTATTGGTGCCGGCGTTGCCCGAGCCACGGGAGGCGGCGCCGGTATCGAGGATGACGGCGGCGCGGCCGCGTGCGTTGAGGCTGGCGTGCATGTGCTGGACCCAGCCCCAGTCGGCGGAGGATTTGCCGGGGAAGCCGGCCCCGGCGGGGAAGCGCCCGAGTTCGTCGGCGTCGTAGTCGGCCTCGGAGAACCAGTTCTGGTTCCACATGGGGTTGGCGATGACGCGGTCGAAGGTGCGGAGTTTTCCGTTTTCGCGGAATTTGGGATTCTTGAAGGTGTCGCCGATCTCGATCTCGCCCTCCATGTCGTGGATGATCATGTTCATGTTGGCCATGGCCCAGGTCTCGGCGATGTATTCTTGGCCGAACAGTTTCAACGGAGCGGGGGCATTCCTGCCCCCTTTATTGCCCGAAGACGGGGGACAGGAATGTCCCCCCTCCTTTGCCTTTTCTTCCATGGCGATCTCGCATTTGACGAGGAGGCCGCCGGAGCCGCAGGTGGGGTCGTAGATTTCCATGCCGGGCGCGGGCTGGAGGACGCGCGTCATGATGGTGCCGACCTCGGGCGGGGTGTAGAACTCGCCGGCGCTCTGTCCGCCGCCCTCGGCGAACTTGCGGATGAGGTATTCGTAGCTCTTGCCGATGATGTCGGCCTCGACGTCTTCGAGCCCGAGGCGCTTGGTGCTGATGGCCTCGATGAGGTTGGAGAGGCGGTCGTCGTCGAGGTCGCGCTGGCCGTGGGTGGTGGCGTTGAAGTCCACGCGGTCTATGATGCCCTGAAGGAGAGGGTTTTCGCGGGCGATGGCCCGCATGTGGGTGGTGACACCCTCGCCGATCTTATCGGCGAGCTGGCGGATGACGGACCAGACGGGCTGGGCGGGATCGTTGGGCAGGAGGGGCAGGTAGAAGCGGACGAGTTTGTGGTCGGCCTTGGCGAGCTTGAAGGCCTTCTGGCGGGAGCCGACCTCCTTGGCGATGCGGTTTAGCTCGTCATCGAAGACGTCGCAAAGGCGCTTGGTGAAGATGAGGGGGAGGATGTAGTCCTTGTATTTCGGGGCATCCTTGGCACCGCGAATGGAGCAGGCCGCATCCCAGATCCAGGATTCGAGGGATTTGTTCGGTTCGGAGGGCTTCGATGCTCGCATTAAAAGGTCGATTTTGTATCACAGTCAGGGCAGAGCGTCACTCTAAAGCGCACCATCTTACCCGAAGGGAGCATCAACCAGATACGGAAAGTTTCAGGATCGTCACGTCTCACAGAACAATTGCACGCACCCTGCGCGAATCGCTCGACTTTTTGAGCTCTACTGCGTCTGTGCAACCGACGATATTCGCGGGCTTGAACTAAGCTCGATCTGACTTGACACAAGTTGCTCCCAACCGGGAGCAGGGCATGGAGATTTCTGCGCCACGTTGGGCGCATGAAATTCACAGCCACCCTTTCTCTTTTCCTCCTGCCGCTTGCTTTGCAGGCCGGGCCGATCACTCAAAAGGCGCTGGATGAATTCGTCATCTATGACATTTCCGTCGCTTCAAAATCGGGAACAACCACCATCATGTTCCCGGCGGAAATCTCCGGGCTCTTTGCGAAGTCGGTTGCAGTGCAGGAGCAGGAAAATGCTGGGTTCCTGATCTCGTTCACGCCGGGAAATTTCTATTTTAGCATCCGCGCATTGAAACCCGACGCTGAGGATCATCTGACGGTGATCTTCAACCGCAAAGCATACGTCCTGCATTTGAAGGCATCGGAACAGCCATTCTA